>APMI01000545.1_pt1 | contig 167277 bp, 167 predicted proteins | sample 667938 | NCBI WGS metagenome assembly APMI01 (sample SAMN01084076, study PRJNA167559) | wastewater metagenome | biome: Wastewater | place: Denmark: Ejby Moelle, Odense | collected 2011-11-28
ACACCGGGCAAGCGGCAGGCTCGGGCGGGCGTGGCGGCGGTGTCTGGCAGGCGGCCAGCGTCAGGGCAGCGGCCAGGGTGACGCCGAGGCGGTAAAGGCGGGCAGATTGGCTTTTTGACATGCTTTGGCTAGAGTCGTGCTTTGTTCGCCATTTTACCTTCCGCCATGAGCGAAGCCGCCCCGCTTGAACGATTATTGCAGCGCGCCGAATCGGTGCTGACCCGCCTGGAAAACTGGCTGCCGCCCCTGCCGGCAGCACCCGACTGGGAAACCGCCATTGCCTGGCGCTGGCGACGCGGGCCGCACGGTGGGGAGTTGAAGCCGGTCTCCCGGCCGCATGCGATCCGCCTCGACGACCTTGACTGCGTCGACGAGCAAAAATCCAAGGTACTGGCCAACACCCGCCAGTTTGTCGCCGGCAAACCGGCCAACAACGTGCTGCTGACCGGTGCGCGGGGGGCGGGCAAATCTTCGCTAGTCAAGGCGGTGCTGAACGAATTCGCCGGGGCTGGCTTGCGTCTGATCGAGGTCGACAAGGCCGATCTGGTCGATCTGCCCGAGATTGTCGAGCGCGTGCAGGGGCGGCCCGAACGCTTTCTGCTATTCTGCGACGATCTTTCCTTCGAGGCCGGCGAGACCGCCTACAAGGCGCTCAAGTCGGTGCTGGACGGCTCGGTTGCGGCGGCCCCGGAGAACGTGCTGGTGTATGCCACCTCCAACCGTCGTCACCTGATGCCCGAGTACTTTTCGGAAAATCTCGAAAGCCACCGCGTCGGCGACGAAATCCACCCCGGCGAGGCGACCGAGGAGAAGATTTCCCTTTCCGAGCGCTTTGGTCTGTGGGTGTCGTTCTACCCCTTCGATCAGGACGACTACCTGGCCATCGTCGCCCACTGGATGCGTACTTTTGGCGCGAGCGAAGCGCAGGTCGCGGCGCACGAGCGCGAGGCGCTGAACTGGGCGTTGGGGCGGGGATCGCGCAGCGGACGGGTCGCCTGGCAATACGCCAAGGACTGGGCGGCGCAGCAGCCCGAAAGCGCGCGCCCATGACGGTCGCCTTTCTCGATGTGGCTGCCGCGGTGCTGGTGCGCGACGACGGCCGCGAATACCTGCTCGCACAGCGCCCGCCGGGCAAGGTGTATGCCGGCTACTGGGAGTTTCCCGGCGGCAAGGTCGAACCTGGCGAAAGCGTGCGCGCCGCGCTGGATCGCGAACTGAACGAAGAGCTAGGTATCGAGGTGCAGGCGGCGACGCCCTGGCTCACCCGTCGGCACGTTTACCCGCACGCCACGGTGCGCCTGCACTTCTGGCGGGTGACAGCATGGGCGGGCGAACTGCGCGCGCTTGAACACAGCGAGATTCGTTGGGTGAAGCCTGACGGCGCCGCCAAGGTGGCGCCGATGTTGCCCGCCAACGCACCCATTTTGAAGGCGCTCGCGCTGCCCGCGATCATGGGCATTACCGATATTGCCGGACACGGCGAGGATGCCGAGTTGAGCCGGCTGGAAACCGCGCTCGCCGCCGGGCGGCGCCTCTTTCAGCTGCGCGACAAGACACTGCCGGCCGAAGAGCGCCTGTGGCTGGGGCAGACGCTCCAGGCGCTGATCGGCGCCAGCGGCGCCATTCTGATGGTCAATGATAGCGAGGAACTGGCGCGCGCCTTGCGGGCCGGGGTACATCTTTCGAGCGCCAGCCTGATGCGTTGCGTGGCGCGGCCGTCCGGCTTCCGCTGGGTGGGCGCCTCCTGTCACGACGCGGCCGAACTGGCGCGGGCGGTGGAACTGGGGCTGGATTACGCGCTGCTCGGGCCGGTTTTGCCGACGGCCTCGCATCCGGGTGCGACCACGCTGGGCTGGGAGGGCTTCGCGCGTTGTGTTGCGGGTTGCGAGATTCCGGTGTTGGCGCTTGGCGGCCTGCGGCCGGAGATGCTGGAAACCGCCCGTCAGGCGGGCGCGCACGGCATCGCGCTGATGCGGAACTGGTGAATCAGGCCGGGCGGGGCGGCTCGAGGTCGGTGCCGGGATCTGGCGTTTCCTGCACGGGTACGCGATAGCTCTCGTCGGCCCAGGCACCGAGGTCGATCAGGCGGCAACGCTCGGAACAGAAGGGGCGAAACGGGTTTTCCGGCGAGTAGAGCGATTCACCGCTGCATTGCGGGCAGCGGACGGTGCGAGAAGTCATGAGTGTGGCGGCGGCAACGAAGGGCGCTCATCATGCCATGGGCCGGAGGAGGTGTCATCGTAAGCGAGAGGAACGGTATGGCAACGCATGAGATGGGTGCAGAGTCGGTCGAGGTGGTGGTGATCGGCAACGTCGGCATCGACACCAATGTCTATTTTTACGACGGCGAGCCGGATTTCGAACGCGAGTCGAACTTTACCGAGAACCTCGACTACATTGGTCAGGCCGGCGGTTATGCCAGTCTCGGCTATGCCCGGTTGGGGCGACGCACCGCCTTTATCGGCCACGTCGGCGACGATGCGTCCGGCGCGCACATCCGCTCGACGCTGACCGAGGCCGGCATCGATCTGCGCGGGCTGGCGATCGACCCGACCGGCACTGCCCGCAGCATCAACCTGATGTACGGCGACGGTCGCCGCAAGAATTTCTACGACGGCAAGGGGCATATGACCCTGAGTCCTGACCTCGATCTCTGCGCAGCGCTCTTTCGCGGCGCGCGGCTCGCCCATTTCAACCTGCCCAACTGGGGCCGCAAACTGCTGCCGCTGGCGCGAGCCGCCGGGGTGACCATCGCCTGCGACCTGCAAGACGTCGTCAGTCTGTGCGACGGCTATCGCGACGATTTCATCGACCACGCCGATATCGTCTTCTTTTCCGCCGCCAACAGCGGCGACCCGGTCCCGTTGCTGCGAGAATTGATGGCGAATGGCCGCTGCCGTGTGGCGGTGGCAGGCATGGGCGCGGAAGGATGTGCCGTGGCCACTGCCGAGGGCATCCGGCGCTTTGCCGCAGTGTCGGGGCCGACACCTGTGATCGACACCAACGGCGCCGGCGACGCGCTGGCAGTGGGCTTTCTGGAGGCGTTCGTGCTGCGCGGCGAGCCGCTTGAAACGGCGATCCGCTGCGGCCAGGTTGCCGCGCGTCACACCTGCGGCCTGCGTGCCAATTCGTGCGATCTGATTACCGCCGAAATCATGGCACGCGCATTGCTGGGGCGGGATTGAACGCGCAAACGAACGGCTTTGGTATGATGCACGCTCATCGAGTCACCGATCGCGCCGGGAAATGACCTATTACGATCAGCTGGGCGTCTCTCCAGACGCCGATCTTCACGAGATTCGGGATGCCTACCAGAGCCTCTGTCAGCGCCTGGCGACGGATGCCGACCGCCTGGGTACCGCCGAATGCGATCGGCGGCTGAAACAGGTATTGCTTGCCTTTGAGGTACTCTCCAACCCGATTCGCCGCCGCGACTACGACCAGTCGCTCGTCGGAATGGGCACCGCTCACGTCGGCGATGCGCCGTTGCGGGTGGCGGTGGCGCTCGATGCCTCCCGCAGGAGCCCGATCCGCATCCTGCTGACGGTAATCGCTACCGTGCTGGTCGTCGGCCTAGTGATCCAGGTCGGTGTCATGTTCGCCGCGTATCGTAGCGCCCGGGCCCTCGCGGGTCAGGATATTCCGGCGGCCCAGGCGGACAAGGTGTATTTGCAGGAGTTCTATCAAACCTACGGCATACGCGCCGCCAGCCGGGGCGAGGCAGAGCTGCTGCTGGCCGACATGAAGCGCAAGGAAGAGGCCGAGCGCGAGGCACGCAAGAAAGAGCAGGAGCAGGCCGATCAGGATCGCGCGCTCCGTCGCTTCGAGGAAGACTCGCGGCGCGTCGGCAATGAAGTGTCGGCCAATCTGCGCCAAGCCGAACGTGAGGCGGAATGGCGGAAGAAGGAAGAAAGTCGCCGTAAGGAGGAGGCCGAGCGCAACAAGGGCGCGGTTGAGATGGAACGCATCAATCGGGCGCTTGACCGCATTCGCAGCTCCAGCGGCAGCAACGACGGCGAGTGATCGTAGGAGCGGGGAAACTGCCATGTTGAAGCGTCTGCGCCTGGTGCTGATCGCCGCGCTGCTGGCCGGGGGCGCCGTCTGGCTGTTCAGCGGATCGAGTTATCAGGCGCGTCAGTTTGTCGGACGTTGGGAATCCTCGCGCACGCATACCCCTATCCACATCGAAGCCAACGGCGAATGGGAAATTCGCGGCAGCGACGGCAAGGCGCTGCAATACGGCCTCTGGCGCCTGGAAGGCGACCGCCTGATCTGGACGATCAAACAAGGGCAGCGGGTCAGCGACGACGTCAATCGCGTGCTATCGCTCACCAGCCACGAGTTTCGCCTGCGCGAGCAGAATGGCGACACTACGGTGTTTACCCGCGTGGATTGAACTCGCTGAAGCTTAGAGATTACAGAAGGTCAATTCAAAATCGACATCGGCATCGCAGCCGCGCGATTTGATTTCACTGGTGGGTGGCACCGTGAAGCGAATGTTCAACGCATATTTGTTGGCGCTGATTTCAGGAATGGCGCGTTCGTCTAAGAGAAGCGACAAACGGACCATTTGCGCGGTGCTGCCGCCCAGGTTGAGCTGGAACTGGCCGTTGCCGGCAGTGTAGGACTTGGGGTTGCCGCTGGCCCGCAGTAGGCGCAGCACGATGGTCAGCGCATCGCGCAGTGGCAGCAGGGGGCGCGTCCACTTTTCCAGACCCTCACGCCGGCGATCCGGGCCGCGATGGAGCCACCAGTGGTAAGACGGCAGGTCGAATTCGCAGACACCGCCGGGAATTGCAGCACGGCTCTTGATGCCCATCAGCCAGTCGTTTTCGCGCAGGTATTGCCCGATCTTGCCGTGCATGGCAAGCAGCGCCGCAGAAGCCTGTTCGATCTCGTAGAGGGCGCCTGACAGCGCTTCTTCGGAAATTTCGGGATTGTTGCGGTAGGTCAGCAGGGTCTGGCGCTGGCGCTCCAGTTCCTGGATCAGGTCCATTTTCAGGTCGGCGCGTCCGGCGACTTCGAGGATTTCAAACAGCGTGACCAGCGCGACATGGTGCTCTTGCGTCCCGTCCAGCGCGGCAAAATGCTGGGTCTTGTCGAACAGATCCTCCAGGCGCAGCAGGGTGCGGATGCGTTCGTTGAACGGGTATTCGTAAGTGATCACGCCGGGAGTGTCGCCGAGAGGCTAAAAATGCGTTGATTTTGAGCCATTTGCGAGCAAATCTCAACAGTTGGCTTGAGCTTTTTTCGCGGCAGCGCGCTGCAAATAGTCGGCATGCAGCTCTTTCACCGATTCGCGCAGTGCCGCCAGCGAAGTCTCGTTGACGATGATGTCGTCTGCCGCCGCCAGACGGTGAGTGCGGTCGATCTGCGCGGCCACTATGGCGGCTGCCTCCTGCTCGGTCAACCCGCTGCGCGCGACGACTCGCGCGATCTGCACCGATTCCGGGCAATCGACCACCAGCACGCGGTCGCAACGCTGGCGCCAATCGCCGGATTCAATCAGCAACGGCACCGCGGCGATGACATAGGGCGCTGTCGCGGTGGCCGTGGCGCGGGCGGCGACCTGTCGGATCATGGGGTGAAGAATGGCCTCCAGGCGCTGCCGCGCCGTGCCGTCTGCAAAGACCAGACGGCGCATGGCGGCGCGGTCGAGCGCGCCTTCCGGGGTAACGAACGCGGCGCCGAAATGCTCGCGCAGAGCGGGCATCGCCTCGCCGCCGGGGGCGGTCAGGGCATGTGCAATCTGGTCGGTATCGACCAGGGCCGCGCCCTGGTCGACAAAGAGGTCGGCAACCGTGCTCTTGCCGCTGCCAATGCCGCCCGTCAGTCCGACGACGTAAGCGCTCACTTGCAGATCCGCGTGTCCAGCTTCAGTCCGGCGGCTGCGTCGACCACTGTCTGTTGGCGAGTGGCCGGTCCCCGCGCCTCGACGGTATAGTTGCTGTCCGGACCGCTGCGGACAGCAGTTCGGGCGCTCTTGACACCCTTTTCTTTCAGGTTAGCGAGGCGTTTCTGGGCGCCACTTTCCGACGAAAAAACCCCGAGCGAAATCGCCCAGCGATTCGGACCACTGTCGCTGACGATCAGAAAATCGTCAATGCCGAGCTTCTTCAGTTCGGCTGTCTTCTTCTCTGCCTCGGATTTGCTCGGCAGCGGTGGAATGAAAACCCACCAGGACTTGATGTCTTTGTCGACGGCGTGACGGTTGATCTTGAAATCCTCAAACTTCTCTGCCAGCCAACTGGCCAGTTTGTCGGCGTCCGCACCGCTCAGATCGCTCCAGATGAGGCAGGTCTGAACAGGTGGCGCCGGGGGAGTCGAAGCGGCTGCGGGTGCGGCCTTTTCATCGGCCTTGTCGGCCGTCTTGTCGGTGCCCGGCGCTTCGCCGCGCCCAGCGACCGCGAGCTGGTCGGCATTCACCTGTTTCTGTATGCGCCCGGCGTCGGGGTTGTCCGGGTGGCCGAAATAGCCCTGGGCAAAGGCAAAAAACAAAACGTTCGCCAGTACCAGCAAGAATACGAGCGCTTTCATCGGGGGGTCGCTCCATAAGGGGGCCGCTCGAGCGCGTCTGCCAGCTTTACGGCATCTCCAGGGTTTCCGCACCGGGCGGGGCGGCCTCGCGGGCGGGTAGGCAACGCGGTCATTCGAGTATTCCGACAGGAGGGTTGGGAACAGTGAAGTTACCGCAAATCCGGGGAATGACCAAGGCGTGGCGGGCAGAATGGAACGCGAGGTCTATCGCGCATAACCCGTGGCGAGCGCGCGTGCCCAGTCGGGTCTGCTCCGGGCCATGGCCAGCCGACTCATGCTCCCATGGTCATAAGGCACGGAAACGAGGTTTGTTATCCAGGCTCCTTCCGGATTCTCGACAAGGGCATATCGGGCATCGGGCGACCCGGTTTCGGCACGATGAAGATAAGGGAGATCGTCCTCGTAGGCGGGCAGCCCGACAGAACCGGGGTTGATCACCCATTGACCGCGAGCCGTCCGGATGGCGCGTGGCAGATGGCTGTGTCCGCAAGCGATCAAGCTAGATTCGACGCCATTCAGACGTTGCTCGAGTTCGCCCGCCGTCACGGCGCGCAGGCCGGAGGGATAAACGGTTTCCAGCAGGTAGTCGAGGTCGCTGTCGGGGGTGCCATGGCAGAACAGGATGCCGGGCAGGTTGGAGCACGTTGGGCGTAGCGACGCGACCCAAGCCAGATCCTCGTCGCCAAGCTGTGATCTGGCAAAAGCATCGGAAAGCCCCATCTCGCCCGTTGCCGGTGCCAGCAATTGCCGTTCGTGATTGCCGGCGAGATGAATCCAGTTCTGCATGCGCAGGAATTGCGCGGTTTCGCGCGGCATCAGCGGGCCGGACAGGCTGTCGCCAAGATTGACGACCACGTCGGCGCCCCGCCGGCGAATATCCTGGACGACGGCTTCCAGCGCGGGCAGGTTGCCGTGGATGTCGGAAACGAGGGCGATGCGCATCGGAATCTCCCGCTAGCTGTCCGCAACCAGAGTGGTTGCCCTTCGCCGAGCTCAGCCGTTGTTGTTATTGTTGTTGTTATTATTGTTATTGTTGTTGTTCGAACTCTTCTGCTCTTTCTTCGGCGTGCCGGCGGCGGCTGCGCCAGGCAGGGTCAGCACCAGGCCGCCCAGACCGAGCATGACCAGTTTGCCACCGGCCGACCAGGCGTCCGGGTCGATGATGGAAAGCTTCTTGCCGTCGCACCAGATCGTGCACGGCTGGCTGATCCCGGGCAGGGCAAAACTGTGGGCGGCGCGGCCACCGCTATAGCAGAAGACGTTGCCCCGACTGTAGACCAGGTGGTCGTCCGGGCGTGCGCCGTCGCGCACCAGCCAATGCACCAGTTTTTCTTCGAGCTCGACGCGTGCCAGGCCGTCGTCCAAGCGTAGCGAATTGAGAAAGCACTCGACGGTGTAGGCGGCTTTTTCGAGCACGTCCGGTTTCATGCGTCCGCTCCCGGCAGGTAGTGAAATTCAAGGTTCTGAAACGGCAGGTTGATCGCCTGGATATGGTAGAAGGCGTTGGCTTTCTGCTTCTGGTAATGATAATCGCGTAAATATTGCGTGGTGAAGAAAAGGTTGTTCGCCACCCCGCGCCGGTAGTGCGAGCGGTGCAGCGCCAGCAGGCCGCCGAGGTCGGCGCTCGCGAAGTCCGGCCCGAGCCGGCTGTCTTCCAGGCAGTTGCGAAAGATCTGATAGGTGAAGACATGTTCCTGCTTGGAGCGTCGCTCGTCGCCATACACCACGGCGGTATCGCGCAGCAGTTGCACGTACAGGGTGTTGCGGATGGGCTCTTCGCAAGCCGCCTCGAACAGGGCGCGCCGGACATGGATTCGAACCGGGTCGCTCGGGCCGAGCGTGACAATGAGGCGCTCGTACTTGAGCAGTTGCGAGGTGAGCGGCAGGGTGTCGTCGCCGATTTCAAGCACGAAGGCATCATCGCGATAAAGCGCCTGCAAGTGCGGATCGGCGGCGATGAGCGCGGAGAGGGCGTTGCGTGTATCGGCCAGTTCCGGCGTCAGTACGGGAACGGGGTCGGCGGGCACCGGCGCGGCCAGCGCCAGAGCAGGGTGCATGGCGAGGGCGTAGGCACGGGCCTCACCGGCGCGCTCGGCCGGGGGTGTGGCGGGAAAGGTGTGCGGTTGGTCGGCGTAAATCGCCTTTTGCAATTCGCAGGTATAGGAGCGCCCGCTCCGCTGCTGATGCTTCACCACCGGGCAGCCGGTGTGGCAGAGCGCGAGATGCTCGCAGGTGCGGCAGGTGGTATCGAAACCGTGGGCCTGGTGAATGCCGGCGATGCGGCGGGCGCCGTTGGCGAGGATGGTCGGGATGTCGTCCTCGAATACGTTGCCGTAACGAAATTCGGGGATGCCCTGGCCGCGCACGCAGGACCACACCGTGCCGTCGCTTTGCAACAGGTAGAAGCGCTCGCCGCAGTTGAAGGCGTGGGTGCAGTAGCTGGGTTTGAATTCGTCGAACCAGTTGCGCAGAAAACCCTCTTCCAGCTCGGTGCCGGCAAACGCGGTCTTGAGCGCTTGGTAGAGCGCCCATTGCTGTTCAGGCGTGGCGGGCGTCAGCGCAGCCTCGCCAACCCGTGCGCGGTTGAGTTCCGAGGCGAAGGCGAACATCAGGTTGAGATTCGTCATGTCAAACCCGAGTTCGCGGTGGATGAAGCGGATGTCGTCGATCAGCGCAGGAATGTCGGCCAGGTGCTCGGAACACAATGTGGCCGAAATCTTTCTGGCGTGCGGGTAGCGGGCCAGCAGGGCGATGTTTTCGCGGGTTTCCGCCAGCCAGTTGCGTCCCCCCAGCGTTGTCCGGTACTCGCCGTGCAGCTTGAGTGGCAGGTCGATGCTGGCGCTGATCGAGACCTTGTGGCGGTCGAACAGATCGAGCAGGGGTGCGAACCGGAAAAGATTGGTCTTGATGTGCGGGGCCGATTTCTTGAAACCCAGCGCGGTCAGTTCGTCGAAATGCTTCAGATAATGGCCCCGAATGGTCGTGAACAGCGCGTCCAGCACCTCCTCGGGCAGGGTGGTGACCTCGCCGCCGTGCAGCGAGACATTGAAGGCCAGTACGTCGGCCGCGTCCAGCGCGGCGAGGGTATGGCGCAAGGTCTCGACTGCCCGCGCGGCGTCGGTTTTCAGCGTGGCCTCGGTCGTTTTCGTGCCGAGATAGCAGTAGCGGCAGCCCAGGTTGCACGCCAGGGTGGGCACATAGAGCAGGTGGATGGCGCGGCGGGTCACGGGAGCGCGCGCACCGTACCGTGGATTTCGGCGTTGGGCGCCGTAGCACGCACTTTTTCGACGATCTTGCCGCTCACCTTGACGAACTTGGCCGCGCGATTAGCGGCCACCTTGTGCGGCTTGCGCGCCTTGGTGGGAAATTTGTCGCGTTCCAGCACCAGGCGTTGTCCGCCATGCGTCTGGAGGCAAAGTTGGCCGCTGCTTTCGAGATAATCGACGCGGCTGACCTGGGCGTAGTAAATCAGCGTATTGCCGCACAGCACATAGCGCGGCCCCACGCGCACCACCTTTTCTCGGGCGAAAAAGAGCACCAGCGCGACCAGGGTGAGTACGATGCCGAGCGGCAGCGCGATGTAGAAGCTGATCGGCGCGGCCAGGGCCGTGACGCCAGCCGCGACAAGGCGGGCACGTCCGATGGCGCCGGGATCGTTGTGCCGGTATTTGAAACTGGATAGCGTTGGAGGAGGGGGTTGCATGGGTGCCTCGCCAATTCGCGGTGGACCGGAGGCATAGCAGACACCGTTTCCATGCCGCACGTCAAGGTGTCCGACGGGTTCTCCATGTCATACTCTGGCCGGAATGATTCTGAAGGGAGTATGTTTCATGCGTCGGTCATTGCTGGTGGCTTGTATTGCAACCCTGGTTTCGTTGTCCGCACATGCGGAGATTACCCTCTGTCGCGGGCATACCGAAGCATCGCACGGTACAGGCGATCCTGTCGAACAACGGCGGGTGATCGAGGGCGAAATCGAGAATTTTCAACGCCTGTCGGAAGAGGTGCTGAGTCTGCGCGCCCAGGCCATCCGCACCTATCTTGAATTGCGCGAGCGGCTGGACAATGGCGGCCATCTGACCGGCGCCGATTTGCATACGCTGAACGCGGGAGCCGTGAAACTGCTTGCGCAGAGCGAAGCATTGATGCAGGCCGCCGAGGCGCACGAATGCTGGGCGGAGCCGGACCGGGAATATCCGGCGATTGAATCGGGGCGACGCGCCGGCGTGACGATCTCGCTCGCCGCAGCGCTGTTGCTTTATGACAATTATCTGATGGCGGTAGCGCCTTTTCGCAACGATCATGTCATGCGGCAGCATTTCAATCGCAAGGACCGAGGCTTCGAGCTGCATGCGGGCACACTTAACCGCATGGCGGCCAATTTCGTTTCACCCAGCCACAGGCAAAGGGTCCGTCACGCGATCCAGTGGTATGAACAGCATCGAGGTGAGCCAGTCAGCTTTGAGGGGGAACCATATTTGCGTCGCCTGATTGAACAAAGCCCTTCGCTCGCCATGATAGGCAAGGTGGCTCCGCTACGGGATTTCGCCAACCGCCTCGATTTTCTCAGTGCGTTCGGTGTGGACGCGCTGTTTTCGCTGAAAAGCGAGGGAACACACTTGTCGAGCCTGCTTTTTGGTAACGCGGTGGGCTTGGTGGAGACCCGGCGGGGCAAGCTTGACCAACGCCCGGAAATCTCGGAGCGGGTGGGGGCACGCTTGCGGGCGGGCGATATTTTGCTGGAAAAGACGCCCTTTCGATTGACCGACACGTTCATTCCTGGTCATTGGGGGCATGCCGCGGTGTGGGTCGGAAACGAAAAAGAGCTTCGCGAGTTGGGCATTTGGTCGCACCCAGTGGTGCGGCCATACCAAGCCAGCATCCAGACTGGACGGGGTGTGGTCGAGGCCCTCCGTTCCGGTGTCGAGATGAATAATCTGGCACATTTCCTGAACATCGACGACCTTGGCGTCCTCCGGGACGAGCAAATGAGCGACGCCGCGCGGGCATCCGTGATCCTCGAGGCCTTGCGTCAGGTGGGCAAGCCGTACGATTTCAACTTCGATACGCAAACCACACATCGGGTGTTCTGTTCCAAGCTGGTCTATCTGGCGTATGGTGACATGCAGTGGCCGACCTCGAAGATGATGGGCAGGATCACGGTGAGCCCCGACAACATTGCAGCCCGTGCTTTGGGCGATGGACCCTTATCGGTGGTGCTGCTCTACCACGATGGCACTGAAATTGGTGCGCGCCGCAAGGAGGTCATGGAAACGTTGATGAAAGCGCCAGCGCAAGCAAGGAGCTGACGGCATCCGCGGCGGGCTGGGGCGATCAGCGGGTTATTCCTGCCAAACGCTCGTAGGGTGCAGCGGCTCCACGGGATGACCGCAATGCAAGCCGCCTGCCGACGCCAGTACAGCCATCGTATTAAGGTGAATCCGCCGCGGCGTCGGCCGAAACCGGAATCCGCGTGGTCGCCGCAATCAGCGCGCCGAGCGCAAGAATGGCAGCGGTGGCCGTGAGGCCGGCGCCATACCCGGCGGTCAGTTGCCGTAGCCAGCCCATCAGGTAGGGGCCGACGAAACCGCCGACATTACCCAGCGAATTCATCAGTGCAATGCCCGCCGCCGCCGCGGCGCCGGAGAGGAACGAGGTGGTGAGGGCCCAGAAGGGTCCGATTACCGACCAGACGCCGATGGCGGCGAGCGAAAAGGCGAACAGCGCCAGGGTGGGGTGCGTCGCCTGCGCAGCCATCAGGCAGCCGGCGCTGGCTAGCAGCATGGCGCCGGTGACATGCCAACGACGCTCGTGACGCCGATCCGAATGCCAGCCGATCGCCACCATGCCGATGGCGGCGGCGCAGAAGGGGATGGCATTGAGCCAGCCGATGGTGATGTCGTTGGCGCCGGTGAGTGCGCGCAGCATCTGCGGTAGCCACAGCGCGACACCGTACATGCCGATGACCATGCACAAATACACCGTGCCGAACAGCCAGACCGGCGCACTGGTCATGGCCTCGCGCAAAGTGTGCCGCGATGCGCCGGCACGCGACGCAGCTTCGGTCCGCAGCGTGCCGATGAGCCATTCGCGCTCAGCCAACGTGAGCCAACGCGCGTCGGCCGGGCGGTCGGGCAACCACCACAGCACCGCCACGCCGAGTGCCACGGCGGGCAAGCCTTCGAGCACGAACAGCCAGTGCCAGCCGCGCCAGCCACCGAGACCGTCGAGCGAGAGGATAAAGCCCGAGAGCGGGCTGCCGATCAGTCCCGCCAAAGCGGTCGCGGTGGCGAAGAGGGCGACGATGCGGGCTCGCTGTTTGAGCGGAAACCAGTCAGTCAGGTAGAGCACGACGCCGGGAAAGAAACCGGCTTCGGCGACGCCGAGCAGAAAGCGCAATACATAGAAACTCCATTCGCCCTGCACCAGCACCATCGCGGTCGAGATCAGGCCCCAGGTGATCATGATGCGGGCGATCCACAGACGTGCGCCAACGCGCTGCAATATCAGGTTACTGGGAATCTCGAACAGAACATAGCCGAGAAAGAAGGCACCCGCCCCGGTGCCATAGGCAACGGCGGAAAAGTGCAGATCCTGGTTCATCTGCAAGGCGGCGAAGCTGACGTTGATGCGGTCGAGATAGGCGGCGATGTAGGCCAGGCCCAGAAAAGGGATCAGCCGCCAGGCGATACGGCGGAGAATGGCGGGTTCGGAAGCGGCGGAGGACATGGCGGAAAGAGGTGGATTCGGCATGGCCGCGAGTTTAGGTTCGTCGGCGGTTTTCGTATAGTCCGGGCACGCCGGAAACACCGTCGTTGGCCGGCGCTGTTGCATTTGTGAAAGACCCGTTCAGCGGCGACCGAGCATCCGGTTGGCGGCCAGCACGCCGCGATAATGGGCCTCCTCGAAAAGGGAGAAACCGGAGAGGTCGGCATGCGCCAGGGTGATGCGCGGGCTCTGAAAATCGGCCAATAGCTGTCTATCGGTGCTCCAAATCCGGCCGGGTAGCGGGCGCCGCATCGCATGGCCGTGGCGGAAGACGTCCAGGCGGGTGGTCAGGCGGCGCAACTCGGGCCAGGGCGCGGCGAGGTCACGGAATATCTGCTCGGCCCAGACCTTGCGTGGGGTTTCCAGCAATTTCTGGCGCCATTCCGCCGGTGGTCGGTCGGAGAGTGCGCGGTAATAGGTGAACACGGTGCCGCTCAAGCGGCGACGGATCAGCTGGTGGGTCGCTACGACCACCCCCAGTCCCGCGCTATCATAGAGCACGTTGTCCCAGGCCAGCGGCGCGCCGCGCCGTTCGTCGGGAAAATCCGCCAGGTGCAGGTTGGCGACCAGCCAGGGCGCGTAATCGCCGGCCAGCGCGGCTGCCTTCAGATCTTTCGGCATTTGCGGCCAGGCGCGCGGCAGTACGAACACCGGCGCTGCCCAGATCAGGCGCTCGGCGATCAGGCGAGTGGTGGTTCCCTTTGCTGCCTGCCAGCAGTCGATTTCGACGCGCTGTTTTCCTTCTTCGATGCGGAACACTGCGCTGCCGGTGTGCAGGCGCTCGCCGACGCGACGGGCGAGGGCGCGCATCAGCCAGCCGTTGCCGTCCGGCGCGGTGAGAATTGCGTCGGGCGCAGCATTGGCCGCTTCGCCGCTGCGGCAGGCGAAGTAATGCAACCCGGCCCAGGCGGATGTCTGGTGGTACTCGGTGCCGAAGTCGTCGCGGCAGGCATAATTGGCCAGCCAGTGCAGCGAGGGCGCCGAAAAGCCGTTTTCCAGCAACCAGCGGCGAAAGTCGATGCCATCCAGCGCACGCCATTCGGGATCGCGACTGGAAAACTCCATCGGCAGTGCGAACAGCCGTCGCCCGTCTTTGCCGCGCGCATGCTTCAGTTCCTCCATGCGGGCCTGAAAGCGCTTGTGTTGGGCGCGTTCGTCGGCGCTGCTGCCGAGCGAGGGGAGCAGGCCTTCCTGCCAGAGACCGTCCTTGAAGACGCGCTCCTGCGGCGTGGCGCAGAGGCGGGTTTCGTCGTACTCGGGTTTTACCTGGGCGGGGTCGCCGCGCAGTGCGCCCAGTTCGGAGAGCAGTTCGCGCACATGTACCGCTTCGGGAGGTGGTAGCGGCAGATAGTGTGCACCCCACGGAAAGGCGACCAGCGGACCGACGCCACCGCGCGTATTGCCGCCCGCCTCGCTTTCCAGTTCGAGCACGCGGTAGTCGCCGAAACCGGCGCGATCGAGCTGCCAGGCCGCCGAGAGGCCAGCGATGCCGCCGCCGACAATGGCGATGCCGGTGCGTGCGGTGGTTTGCGGTGGCGGAAAACCGCCGTCGCGGAGACGATGGCCCAAGGCCAGATCCATGCCAAGCAAGTCGCCGGGCGGCATCGGTGCATTGTCCGGCAGGCAGCCGCCCAGTGGAGCGGTCATGGCGGCGGCGCCGAGCGCCGTCACGAATTCGCGGCGGCTAACCAAGCTGGCGCAGCGACAGCGAAACCGAGAGATGCGCGCCCAGCCAGCCGAGCAGGGCGCCAAAGAGCGCCACGGCAACGAGATCGAGCGCGTGCGGTCCGGCGAGCGCATATTGGGCGCCATAGAGCGAGGCCAGCTCGCCGATGGGCGGCGCCAGCCAGCGCAGCGCCAGCACGATGCCGCCGCCCGCCAGCAGGCCGCCCGCCGCGCCCTGCAAGGCGCCGAAATACTGGAAAGGTCGGCGGATGAAGGCGTCGGTCGCGCCGATCAGACGCGCCACCTCGATTTCGGCGGCGTTGGCCAGAACCTGAAGACGAATGGTGTTGAAAGTGACCGCCAGCAGACCGGCGCAGAAGACAGCGGCCAGCAGCGCGACCACCATGCGGCCGAGGCGGACAAAAGCATCGAAGCGCTTGACCCAGGCCGAGTCGAGCTGAACATGGGCGACCTTCGGCCATTGCGAGAAGGTTTGCCGCAGCGCTTCCAGCGCCTCGGGGCTACGCTCGCCCGGCTCGACGATAAAGGCGTCCGGCAGGGGATTTTTCGGCAGGCTGGCGACGATTTCGGCCATGCCTTCGCTGTCCTGCAAGCGTTTCAGCGCCTCTTCGCGCGGCACGAAGCGCCAGGCGCCCGGCACGGCCTGCTTCAGCCGCGACTCGATCTCGGCGCTGTCCTTGCGGCTGGCGTCATCGGCCATGAAAAGGCTGATCTGCTGGTTGCCGGAAGCGTGTCCGGCCAGCGATTTGAGGTTGTCGAGCAACACATAGCCGGCCAGCGGTAGCGCCATTGCCAGGGCGATGACCAGCAGCGAAAGCAGGGTGTTCAAGGGGGAAGCGAGCAGGCGGCGCACAGCACGGACGAGCGCGGCGCGGTGCTGGGAAAACCAAGCGTTCATGACGAATGGTGGGGAGTGGGCACCGCGTAATGGTACTGCACTTGTGCTCGTCAAGACCGCTTTTGGTGCGTCGAATGCTTGCCGCTCAGACCAGCTGACCATGATCGAGTTGCAGCAGACGGGGCTGGTAGCGCTCCACCCATTGGGTATCGTGCGTCGAAAGCACCACGGTGACACCCACCCGGTTGAAATCGCGGAAGATGTCGAGAATCGCCTCCGCCGAATTGGCGTCCAGGTGGCCTGTCGGCTCGTCGACGAGCAGAATGCTGGGGCGATTGACCACCGCGCGGGCAATGGCCAGTCGTTGCTGTTCGCCGCCCGAGAGTGCGATGGGGGGCGCCTTTTCGCGTCCGAGCAGGCCGACCTTGTCAAGCGCCGCCAGCGCCCGCTTTTTGGCCTCGCGGGCGCCGAAGCCGGTGATCTGCAACGGCAGCAGCACGTTTTCGAGCACGCTGCGGTCGAAAAGCAGCTTGTGATCCTGAAAAACCAGCCCGAAATGGCGGCGCAGATAGGGCAGGGCCGAATCGCGCAGGGCGGCGACGTTCTGGCCGTTGACGACCAGGCTGCCCGAGGTCGGCCGCTCGATGGCGGCGATCAGCTTGACCAGCGTGGTCTTGCCGGCGCCCGAGTGGCCGGTGACAAAGACCATGTCGCCCGCCGCGATTTCGAAACTGACCCCCCGCAGCGCCTCGAAACCGCCTGGATAGCGTTTGGTCAGGTTCGAGCCCTGGATCATTCGAACAGCGCCTCGACAAAATCGCGCGCCACGAAGGGGCGCAGATCGTCGATGCCCTCGCCGACGCCGATAAAACGGATCGGCTTCGGGCACTGGCGAGCGATAGCGGCCACGACGCCGCCCTTGGCGGTACCGTCGAGCTTGGTTAGCACCAGGCCGGTCACGTTGATCGCCTTGTCGAACGCCCTGACCTGTTGCAGTGCGTTTTGGCCGATATTGGCGTCGAGCACCAGCAGGGTCTCGTGCGGGCCGGTGGCCTCTGCTTTCTGGATGACGCGGCGCACCTTGGCGATTTCTTCCATCAGGTGCAACTGGGTCGGCAACCGGCCGGCTGTGTCGGCCAGCACGACGTCGATACCGCGCGCCTTGGCGGCGGCGATGGCGTCGAAGCAGACGGCGGCCGGATCGCCGCCTTCCTGCGCGATGACCGTGACGTTGTTGCGTTCACCCCAAGTCTGCAATTGCTCTCGGGCGGCGGCGCGAAAGGTGTCGCCCGCGGCGAGCAGCACCGATTTGCCCTGGTTCTGGAAATAGCGCGCCAGCTTGCCGATCGAGGTGGTCTTGCCGGCGCCGTTGACCCCGGCGATCATGACGACGAAGGGTTTGTGTCCGGCCAGATCGAGCGGCTGTTCGAGCGGTTGCAGCAGTTCGAGCAGACACTCGGCAAGCGCCATCTCGATGGCCTCGGGTGTCTCGAGCTTGTCTTTCTTTGCCCGTGCCTGCAAGGCTGTTAGCAGGTGCTGGGTGGCTTCGATGCCGATATCGCTGGTCAGCAGCAGGGTTTCCAGGTCTTCCAGCAACTCGTCGTCGACCTTGCCACGGGCGAAGACGGCTTTGAGCTTGCCACCAAGCTGCGCGCGTGTGCGCGACAGTCCGGCGAACAGGCGCTGGCGCCAGGAAAGTTCGACGGATTCGGCGAGGGCGGGCGCGGCGGGCGTTTCGCCCTTCTTTTTCAGAAAGCTGAACATGCGGGCATCGGCTTGGCGTGGCGGGTGTGCGAGGTCTCGGTGACAGCGCGGCCTCTTCTGATTAAGATGCCGCAGGAATCTCCTCATTCTAACAGAACACCTCTTTTCCCCCATGTTGAAGCGACTGCTCTTCCCGATTGCCCTGGCCCTCTCGACGCAAGTGCTGGCCAACCCCTTTGAAGCCACGCTGGGCAATGGTCTGCGGGTGATCGTCAAGGAGGATAACCGGGCGCCGACTGTCGTTCATATGGTCTGGTACCGGGTGGGCAGTGTCGACGAAGTCGACGGCCGCTCAGGTCTGGCGCACATGCTCGAACACATGATGTTCAAGGGCACGCCGGGTGTGGGGCCGGGCCAGTTCAACCAGCGCGTGGCTGCGGCGGGCGGGCGCGACAACGCCTTCACCAACCGCGATTACACCGCCTATTTTCAGCAGGTGCCGAAAGAGCAGCTGGCCGAGATGATGCAGCTCGAGGCCGACCGCATGCGCCATCTCAGCGTCGATCCGAAAGAATTCGCGCCGGAATTGAAGGTGGTGATGGAAGAGCGCCGTCTACGCACCGACGACGATCCGCAGGCAAAACTCTTCGAGCAGATGAACGCCGTGGCCTGGCAAACGCATCCCTACCGGCGGCCGGTCATCGGCTGGATGGACGATCTGGAAAACATGACCGCGGCCGATGCCAAGGCCTGGTACGACCAGTGGTATGTGCCGAACAACGCCTATCTGGTGGTGGTCGGCGATGTCGAGCACGACGCGGTCTTCAGGTTGGCGGAAAAGCACTACGGCCCGCTGGCGCGGCGCGAATTGCCGGCGCGGCGCGATATCGTCGAGCCGCAGCAACAGGGCGTTCGCCGCCTGGTTGTCAAGGCGCCGGCCGAGTTGCCCTTGCTGGCGATGGGGTACAAAGCGCCGGTATTGCGCGATGTCGAGCGCGACCACGACCCCTACGCCCTGGAAATGCTCGGCGCCATTCTCGATGGCTACGACGCTGCCCGGTTCGGTAAACGGCTGGTCCGCGAGCAGCAGGTCGCGGTGCAGGCCAGCGCCGGGTATGAGGCGACCGGGCGGGGGCCGGGGATGTTCCACCTGATCGGCAGCCCCGCGCCGGGCAAGAGCGTCGCCGACCTCGAAAACGCTTTCCGGGCCGAAATCGCCCGCGTCGTGACCGAGGGGGTCTCCGAGACGGAGATGACGCGGGCGCGTGCCCAGATTCTCGCTTCGCAGATATACAAACTCGATTCGATGTTCGGGCAGGCCATGGAAATCGGCAGCATCGAGGCGGCCGGTCTTTCCTGGCGCGATACCGACAGGATCGTCGCCCGCGTTCAGCGTGTGACGGCTGTCGATGTGCAGGCAGTGGCGAAAAAGATTTTCCGCGACGACACGCTGACCGTCGGCGTGCTGGAGCCGCAGCCGCTGGACAACCCGCTGCGCCGTCCATCGGCCCCAACCCGTCATTGAGGATGTCGCCATGCAACGCCTGCTGATCGTCCTGCTGGCCTGTTGTCTGACCGTGACGGCGCGCGCCGGCGTCGACATCCAGCACTGGAAGACGACCAATGGAATGCGCGTCCATTTCGTTGCCAGTCCGGCGCTGCCGATTCTCGATGTTCAGATCGATTTCGCGGCCGGTTCGATGTTCGATCCCCCCGGAAAATCGGGTGTCGCGGCGCTGACACGCGGGGTACTCGACCTGGGGGCCGGCGAACTGGATGAAAATGCGCTCGCCGATCGCCTCGCCGACCTGGGCGCCGTGCTGGCCGGCGGCGCCGATACCGACCGCGCCAGTCTCAGCCTGCGCACCCTGTCCACGCCCGACAAACGCGGACCGGCGCTCGACCTGCTGAAGAAGATTCTCGCCTCACCGCGCTTTGACGCCGCGATCTTTACCCGCGAACGCGCCCGCACTCTCGCCGAATTGAAAGAAGCGATGACCCGGCCCGATGCGCTGGCTGCGCGCGCCTTCTGGTCTGCGCTGTATCCCGATCATCCCTATGGGCAGCAAGCAACGCCGGACAGTCTGGCGGCGATCACGCTGGCGGACGTGAAAGCCTTTCACGTCCGCCACTACGGCGCTGGTGGCGCCACCCTGACTCTGGTCGGTCCGCTTGGCCGAGACGAGGCCGTCGAATTGGCCGAACGGCTGGCGGCCAGTCTGCCCGCCACAGTGCCCCCGGTGTTACCGGCACAGCCGCAGCAGGGAAGCCGGACCTTGCTGTCGCTCAGGCATCCGGCCGCACAGGCCCATCTTCACCTCGGTTTGCCGGCGGTCGAGCGAGGGCATCCGGACTATTTTCCGTTGCTGGTCGGCAACTACACGCTGGGTGGCGGCGGTTTTGTCTCCCGTCTGATGCAGGAAATCCGCGAGAAACGCGGTTTTGCCTATGACGTTTACAGCCATCTTTCGCCGCTGCGGCAGGCCGGGCCCTTCCAGATCAGCCTCCAGACTCAGCGCACCCAGGCGTTTGAAGCGCTGAAGGTGGTGCGCTCGGTACTCGACGGCTTTCTGCGCGAAGGACCGAGCGAGGCGGAACTGGTTGCGGCCAAGGCGCATCTGGTCGGTGCCTTTCCGCTGCGGCTGGACAGCAACCAGAAACTGCTTGAGCAAGCGGCGACGATCAATTTTTACGGGCTGCCGCCGGATTATCTCGAGACCTACCGGCAACAGTTGACTGCGGTGACGGCAGATCAGGTCAAACAGGCGTTTGTCCGGCGCATCCGGCCAGAGGCGCTGGTGACGGTGATGGTGGCGGCGGAATGATGCGACCCTCGCGCCGGGAGTGTCCGATCCGATGAACAGCGTCCGCATCATTGGCGGCGAGTGGCGCCGGCGTGTGCTGCGCTTTCCCGACAGCGAAGGCTTGCGGCCTACGCCAGACCGCGTCCGCGAAACCCTGTTCAATTGGCTGGGGCAGGATCTGAGCGGCCAGACTTGCCTCGATCTGTTTGCCGGCAGCGGCGCGTTGGGTTTTGAAGCCGCCTCGCGGGGTGCGGAACGGGTGGTGCTGGTCGAAAAATCCGCGCGGGTTGCCGCGTCGCTTCACGACCACGCTCAATTGCTCGGCGCGGGGCCGCGCGTGGAGATCGTGCGGGGGGATGGAGTACAATACGCTGCCTCGTGCGTGCGGCAATTTGACGTCATCTTCATCGATCCGCCCTATCAGCGCGGATGGATTGCCCGCGTGGCGCCGTTGCTCGGCCGGTTGCTGAAGCCCGACGCCGCGTTGTACGTCGAGGCGGAAACGGAACTGGAGAACCTCGGCCCCGATCTGCGCGACTGGCAAACGGTCAGGCGCGGCAAGGCCGGCGAGGTGCATTTTCATCTGCTGCGAAAACAGGAAATGGTCTGATGCTGCACAATCGTTTGGCAATGTATCCGGGCACCTTCGACCCCATGACGCGGGGCCACGAAGACCTGGTGCGCCGAGCTGCTCGGTTGTTCGAGACAGTGATCGTCGGCATCGCCGAGAGCGCGCCTAAGCGCCCCATCTTTTCGCTGGACGAGCGCATCGAAATCGCGCAGGAAGTGCTGGGCGACATCCCCAACGTCGAGATTCGCGGCTTCAATACGTTGCTGATGAAGTTCGTGCACGAATGCGGTGCGCGCGTGATCGTGCGCGGCCTGCGGGCCATCTCCGATTTTGAATACGAATTCCAGATGGCCGGCATGAACCGCAGCCTCTACCCCGATGTCGAAACCGTGTTCCTCACGCCGGGCGAGCAATACATGTTCGTGTCGGCAACGATGGTGCGCGAAATCGCCCGGATGGGTGGCGATGTCGGCAAGTTTGTCCACCCCGGCGTCGCACGACGCCTGGCCTCCAAAACCTCCGCTAACTGAAAACAGAGAAGGAAACACCATGGCCCTGATGATTACCGACGAGTGCATCAACTGCGATGTCTGCGAACCCGAGTGCCCGAACGAGGCGATTTCGCAAGGCGACGAAACCTATGTGATCGACTCCAACAAATGCACCGAATGTGTGGGTCACTACGACGAGCCGCAATGCGTGCAGGTCTGCCCAGTCGATTGTATCCCCAAGAACCCGGACGTGGTCGAGAGCAAGGAACAACTGCTGATCAAGTACCAGCGACTGACCGGCAAGGCCGCCTGAAGCGGGTCATCGCCGGCAGAAAGATCTCGCCGCCGGCGGGATTTTTTTCGCGTTTGCGGGCCTGGGTAGCGACTATCCTGTAGACGAGGAGGCGCGCATGACCTTGTTTTCCACGCCCAATCTAGGTATGCGCTGGTGCTCGCGGGTTTTCTCCGAGCAGCCGCTGTGCTTGCCACAGCCACTGCCGACACCGGCTGCGTTGAGAGTGGATAGCGTCACGCTGGCGGGCTTGCGACCGCGACACCTCATTGGGACCATGGATGGCGAGGCTGCCGCGCAACGCCTGTCGCGGGTGGATGTACGTCTGCTGGTTGCCGAACTGGATGGCGAAGTCGTGGGCAGTGCCTGGCTGGAAACCGCTCTGGCGGAAATTGGCGACCTTGATCACCAGGAAAGGCTGCCCACTGGCACGGCCTGGCTTTCAGGACTCGAAATTGTCGCCGCCAGTCGCCGGCGCGGTGCGGCCCGGGCGCTGCTCACGCATGCCGGTAACCTCGCCAGCGAATTCGGCAAGACCCGGCTGGTCGCCGCTTGCGCCCCGGAGCACGGTGCGGCGGAAGATTTGCTCATCGGCGCGGGTTTTCAGCCTTATCGAAAAGTCGATTATCGGCGCATCGGTCGCTTGCGTTTCTATCGCGCTGAAAATTTCAGCGATGGCGAGCGGCTTTCCTGGCTAAGCCTGGGCGATTGTTCGCTGGCGGTGTTCTAGTCTTTGCTCACCCAGCGTGTGGCGGCGTCGTCATCGGTGGATTTCGCCTCGACCCAACGTGCGCCGCCGGGCGTTTCTTCCCTTTTCCAGAACGGAGCGCGGGTCTTCAGCCAATCCATCACGAACTCGCAGGCCGCGAAGGCTTCGCCGCGATGGGCGCCGGCCACCGCGACAAAGACGATCTGGTCGCCCGGCGCCAGACGACCGACGCGATGGATCACCCGGATGTCGCTGACCGGCCAGCGCGAGCGGGCTTCGGCGACGATGTCGGCAAGCGCCTGCTCGGCCATGCCAGGATAGTGTTCCAGCGTCATTCCGGCCACGCCGCAACCGTCGTTGAGATCGCGCACCAGACCGACAAAGCTCGCCAGTGCGCCGATCTCGAAGCGGCCGCGTCGCATCTCGGCCAGTTCGTGACCGACGTCGAAATCCGCTGTCTGTACCCGGATGGACATCTCAACCCCCGGTCACGGGCGGAAAAAAAGCGATTTCGTCGCCGTCGGCGAGCGGCTCGTCGAAGCCCGTCATCCGTTGGTTGCGGGCGCAGCGCAGCGCCTGCGCCTCGGTCAGCGCTGCCCGGCCGCCGGAGTTGGCCAGCCAATTGCGCAAAGCGCCAGTCGTGGCGACTGTGGCGGGCAACTCGACCGTTTCGCCTCCCACACCAAGGGCTTCCTTGAGGCTGGCAAAGTAGAGAACGGAAATTCGCATGGTCACTCCGGTCAAAAGGATAGTCTTTCAGACAATCAATGCAATGGCTTTGATCTGGATCGAAACCGGCTGCCCGGGGGCGAGGTTCAGCCGGTTGGCCGAAAGCGCGGTCAGGCGCGAGACGATGGCTGTGCCGCCAACATCCAGTTGCACCAGCATCGTGGCTGGATGCGTGTCCGGTCCGAGGGCCCGGACCGTGGCGGGGAGCACGTTGAGGAAACTGGTCTCACCCGCTTCACCCAAAGCGATGCTGACATCGCGGGCGAGAATACGCACCCGCGCGCGTTGTCCCGGGGCCACGCCATGATCGCGGACCCAGAGGTGGCCGCCGGCGAATTCGACACGCGCCAGGTGCCAGGCGGCGTCCCGTTCCGTCACCACCGCCTCGAACACGACGCCGGCATCTTCGCCGAGCCTGATCGGCAAATCGATCCGTGCCAGAATGTCGCTCAACGGGCCGGCGGCCAGCACCTTGCCGGCATTCAGCACGACCAAGGTATCGGCCAGCCGGGCCACTTCGTCCGGCGCGTGGCTGACATAGACCATGGGGATGTCGAGTTCGGCGCGCAAGCGTTCGAGAAAAGGCAAAATTTCCAGCTTGCGGGCGAGGTCGAGCGCCGCCAGGGGTTCGTCGAGCAGAAGCAGGCGTGGTGCGGTGGCCAGCGCGCGAGCGATGGCGACACGCTGGCGTTCTCCACCGGAAAGGTGCGTGGTCTGGCGAGCGAGAAACGGTTCGATGCCAAGCAATGCGATGGCCTGTTCCAGCGTCGCCGCCGCTCCGCCGCTCCGCTTCAGTCCGTAGCGAAGGTTGCCCAGTACGTCGAGATGCGGGAAGAGGCTGGCTTCCTGGAACACCATGCCGAGAGGCCGGCGATGCGCTGGCCGCCAGGTGATATCGTCCTGCCAGACTTCGTCGCCGACGGTCAGTCGTCCGCCGGGGACGCGTTCGAGACCGGCCAGGCAGCGAAGCAGCGTCGTTTTGCCCGAGCCGGACGGGCCAAACAAGGCGGTGACGCCCCGTGCGGGCAGGGTGAGATCAACCTCGAGCGCGAAGCCGGGGCGTTTGATGCTAAAGCAAGCCGCCAGTCCGCTCATGCCGTTGCCTTTGGGCGCGGTTGCCAGGAATAGACCGCGAGCAGTACGGCGAACGAGAAGATCAGCAGTACCGCCGCCAGACCGTGTGCCGAGGCGTAGTCGAGCGCCTCGACATGGTCGTATATCTGCACGGAGGCCGTGCGGGTGACGCCCGGCAGGTTGCCGCCGATCATCAGTACGACGCCGAATTCACCAACCGTGTGGGCAAAGGTGAGGATGCCTGCGGTCAGCAGGCCCGGTCGCGCCAGCGGCAAGGCCACGGTGAAGAATGCGTCAAGCGGCGAGGCACGCAGCGTGGCGGCCGCCTCCAGCATCCGTTCACCGATGCCTTCAAAGGCGCTTTGCAGCGGCTGTACCATGAACGGCAGCGAATACAGCACGGAGGCGACAACCAGTCCGCCAAAGCTGAACGGCAGCAGCGGCACCCCCAGCCAGGCACACAGTCGGCCGACCGGACCATTCGGCCCCATCGCCAGCAGCAGGTAGAAGCCGAGCACTGAGGGCGGCAATACCAGCGGCAGGGCCACCACGGCGCCGAGCGGGCCTTTCCAGCGCGACGGCGTGCGAGCCAGCCACCAGGCGAGCGGCGTGCCCAGTACGAACAGGATCAGCGTGACCACGGCAGCCAGACGCAGGGTCAGCCAGAGGGATTGCCAGTCATCCGGCGTCAAGGTCATGAGAGATCACCGGGAAAAGTCGGTCGGCCGTGCGACAGCGAGGCGGAGGAGAGAGCGGTCATGGCGCGAAAGAGGGCAGATTGCCGACATTGTGGCGAAGCCCGCCCAATATTTCTACCGGATATTGCGCGAATACCCACGCCGCCTTCGCCCAAGGCGTGCCCGCCGTTCGTCCGCAGCGCGTGTAGAATGCGTGCATTGGAATCTTTCGGCGCCTGCCCGCGTGGCATTGGCGCGATGTCCACACCATGAACGATACCCGCATCGAACTCGCTCTGCTGGCGACCGTCAGCGAAGACGAAGGCTGTCGGAAAATCACCTGCGCCGAGGCCCAGGATCTGGCCGAATCGCTCGGCGTGCCACCGCGCCAGGTGGCTTTTGCCTGCAAGCGGCTCGGTATCGCCCTGATCGGCTGCCGCCTGCTGTGCGCTGACGACGACAAGGCCTGTGCATAGCGCACTCCAGCCGAGTGGGCCAATCACCTGCTCAGCAGCGATTCTGGCAGGCGGCCAAAGTCGCCGGATGGGCCGCGACAAGAGTCTGTTGACAATTGACGGTGAGCCGATGATCGTGCGCATTGCAGCGCAATTGCGACCGCTTTTTGCCGAAGTGATGATCGGTGCCAACGATCCCGCGCGTTATGGTTTTCTTGGCCTGCGGGTCGTTCCCGACGACGTGCCGGGTCAGGGACCGCTGATGGGCATTGTCAGTTGCCTGAAAGCGGCCCAGTACGAGTGGCTGTTCGTGACTGGTTGCGACGTACCCGATCTCGACCCCGCTTTTGTCCGGTATTTGCTTGGCTTGGCCGTCGACACCGACATTGTCATGCCGAGGGATGCCGATGATCGCCCAGAACCGCTCTGTGCGCTGTACCGCCAAACCGCCTTGCCAGTGGCGGAAAGGCTGCTGGAGAGCGGTTGCCGGCGCATCGTGGATTTGTTGCCTGCGCTAAGGGTGGTCGCTCCGCGCCTGCCGGGTGGTTGGCTCAAGAACTTGAATACGCCCGACGAATTTGCCGCGTTTGCGGCTGGATTTCCGCGCGGGGACTGACGGTCACGCTGCCTGTTGCCAACTCAGCGATTCCGGTGACAGCAGCCGGCGAACTTCGCCAGCGACCTGTTCGAGGGCGTGAGTTTGTTGCAGCAACGCCTTTTCGACATTGGCCAGTTCGGCGATGCGATCCTCCAGCGTGTCGGTCGCCTGGTGGATGCGCTTGATGCTTTCCAGCCTGCGCTTCAGCTGAATCTGGTGCTCGCGGACCTGGGTTTCCATCGGCGCCATGATGGCGCGCAACCATACTTCGGCGTCGCGGTTGGCGTGTTCGAAGGCGCGGCGGACCTGGAGAGCGACTTCCTCGAAGAATTTCTGGGTGAGATTTTTCTTGGCGATGGTTGCCAGACTGCTCATCGTGTTCAGATGGGTGTCGCACCAACGCTCGAGACGATCAATCTCACGCTCGTAGCGGAGCAGCGAAAAGGGTGCCGGCGAGCCGAGCTTGAGGCCGTGTTCGACCGAGAAGCGTTTATAGACCGCATCCATCATGCTCAGGATTTCATGAATTTCAGCATTCGACTTGGCGACCGCGTCGCGGATGCACCGGAAGAAATTGACCATGGCATCCGACAGTGTTTTGGAGAAAGTGGCTTCCAGCATCGCGTCGCGTGTGGTCTGGGTGAGCTGACGTAGCGCGTCTACCCCGAGGTGGCTGAACAGGTTGTTGGTCAGTGTGGAAAAAACGCTGCGCACCGCGTAGTAGCGTTGCAGGCCGCTTTCAAATTCTTCCTTCTCGACCCTTACCTTGCCCATCATGTACTCGACAACGCCGGCGTTCTTGCCGCGCAATTCGTTCAATTCGCTGAGCTGTTCGCGCAGGCTGGCCACCCGCGCGTCGAGCAGACCGCGCACGCGCCGCAATTCGTCGTCAAACTCGCTTTCGGTGTTGTCGCGGACGATTTCCTGTTTGGCCGGAATCAACTCATTCGAGAGCGCGAATTCCAGTTCGGCCAGACGGCTTTTTTCGAGCAGTGCGCCGTCGCTGTTGATCTTGGCCACCAGGCCCTTTTGCGCCGATACCGGAAATATCTGGGTCGGCGGCAAATCGAGAATGCCAGCGCAGGAGGCAACCTGACGTTCGATTTCGGCCTCGATTTCTTCGGGCGTCTTGAGCTCATCCCACAATCCGTCGATCTTGTTCATCACCACCATGCGACCGCGTTTGCTGGCACCGCCGTCGCCGATATGGTCGCGCCAGACGGCAAGATCCGACTGGGTCACGCCGGTATCAGCGGCGAGGATGAACAACACCGCGTGGGCATTGGGAAGCAGCGATAGCGTCAGTTCGGGTTCGGTGCCGATGGCGTTGAGACCGGGGGTGTCGAGAATGACCAGTCCCTGCTTCAACAAGGGATGCGGAAAGTTGATGATGGCGTGGCGCCAGCGCGGGATTTCGACCTGACCATCCTCGCCGATGTGAAAGCCCGCGTCGTCGCCGTCATTGACCTGAAATCCCAAACGCGTGGCTGTTTCCGGGCTGACGCGCATGCTTTCGCTAACGTGGCGCAGGGCCAGTTGCATGGCGTCCGGCGAGTCGATGTCGAGCGGCACGATCTGCCATTGTTCGGGAAAGCGTTTGTACTCGCTAACGCTGGAATTGGCGGCGCGAGTCTGGATCGGGAGCAACTCGATACGCGGAGGGTGTTCGGGATCGTAGAGCAGTTCGGTCGGGCACATCGTGGTGCGGCCGGCAGAGGTCGGCAACATGCGGTCGCCATAATCGGCAAAGAAAATGGCGTTGATCAGTTCCGACTTGCCGCGCGAAAATTCGGCCACAAAGGCGACGTTCAGGCGATCTTCGCGCAGGCGCTCGAGCAGGTGGCCGACGCGCATCTCGCTCTGGGCATCGGCAAGTTCATTGTCGACCAGCCAGCCCTGAAAGCCGGCAATGCCTTCGGCAAGTTGTGTGCGCCAGGCGCTGTAAGCGGCGAATTGTTGAGCGAGCATCATGGCTGGCTCCGTCGGATGATTCAGGATGCGTGCAATTTAGCACAAGCGCCGCGCGGCGACATGACCATTGGATTGGCGATGAGCTAACGCTGACAGTCCGCGCAGTAAAACGTGGACCGACCCGCCTGGCGAATCTGCCGCACGGGCGTTCCGCAACGCGGGCAGGGCAGGCCGGTGCGACCATAAACGGCAACCGTGACCTGAAAATAGCCGCTGCCGCCATCGTGATGGACGTAATCGCGGATGCTGCTGCCGCCGGCTGCGATCGCTTCGTCCAGCGTGGCGCGGATCGCCGTCACCAGCCGTTCGCAGGCTTGCCGCCCGAGACGGCCGGCAGGGCGGGTCGGCGAGATGGCGGCGCGAAAAAGCGCCTCGGCGGCGTAGATGTTGCCGATGCCGACGACCACGTGGGCGTCCATCAGCAGCGTCTTAATCGGCGTGGCCCGCTGTCGCGTCACAGCGTACAGCCATGCTCCGGTGAACGCCGCCGACAGCGGTTCCACGCCGAGATCGGCCAAGCGGCGATGACGCTCGATGTCGGTCGCGCCAAACCAGTCGACCAGCCCGAAACGGCGTGGATCGGTCAGCCGGAGAATCTTTTCGCCCACTACGAGGTCAAAGTGATCATGCTTGCCCGGCGATTCGCTAGGCGCGGTGATGCGCAGCGAGCCTGACATGCCGAGATGGATGAGCAGCCAGCCGCGATCCGGCCCGGCGTCGCAGGCCAGCAGCAGGTATTTGCCACGCCGCAGAAGCTTGGTGATGTGGCGTCCTGCCAGTCGCTCGGAGAGATTTTCAGGCAGCGGTTCGCGCAGGCGTGGAAAACGCACCACCGCGCCGGTGATGGTGGCGCCCGTCAGGTGCGCTGCCAGGCCTTGCCGGCACACTTCGACTTCGGGGAGTTCGGGCATTGCTTGTCGGTCTCCTCAAACACACATAACATCACACTCATCTTGCCATTTTCAGACACCGCCATGCCCAAGAAGTTGTTATTCATGCTTGCCTGCGCCGCGCTTGCCGGCCATTCCGTTGCCGCCGAGCAGGTTGCCAGGCAATCGGCCGCCCGTTCGTCGGCGGTGGTCAAGGCCAAACCGGCCGTCCCGGAAGTGGCCGCTGAGGACGATACCTTGCCGCGCACGGTGTTCGAGGTGCTGCTGGGCGAAATGTCACTGCAAAGAGGCCAGATCGACACCGCCCTGGGCGCTTATGTCGACCTGGCTCGGCGCACGCGCGAACCTGCGGCACTGGCGCGGGCAACCGAAGTTGCCCTGTACTCACGGCAACTCGATCTGGCGCTCGATCTGGCGCGGCAGTGGGCGGCGGCTGATCCGCAGTCGTTCAAGGCGCAGCAGACTATCGTTACTGTGTTGTTGCATCAGAACAAGGTGGAGGAACTGGGCGACCAGATTGCGCTGATGCTCGAGCGCGACAAGCCCCGTCTCGCCGAGAATCTGGTGTACCTCAACCGGATGTTGGCGCGCTTGCCTGACCGTGTCGCAGCCAGTCGCGTGATCAACAAGGTGGTGCAGCCCTACAAGGGGCTTGCGGAGGCGCATTACGCCAACGGCACGGCGGCGTTGAGCGCTGGCGAGGGCGCGTTGGCGAGGCGTGAATCGGCGTTGGCGCTGGAATTACGCCCGGATTGGGAAATGGCGGCGCTGCTGCGGGCGCAAGTGCTGGCAAAGGAATCGCCGCAGGAAGCGCGCGAACTGCTGCAAGGTTTTGTCGACCGCTACCCCAAGGCCAGTGACGTTCGGCTGAATCTCGCCCGGCTACTGTTGGCCGAGCGCAAGTACGAGGCGGCACGCGACGAGTTCAGTCGGGTGCTGGCCGAATACCCCGCCAGCGCTGAAGCGCTGTATCCCGCCGCCATGCTGGCGCTTCAGCAGAACGACAAGGCCGCAGGCCGGTTGCTGCTGGAGAAGCTGCTCGACAGTCAGTTCGGCGACAAGAGCACGGTTCACTTCTTTCTCGGGCAAATCGACGAGGACGACAAGAATCCCGATACAGCCCTCGACCAGTACCGCAAGGTGGTGGCGGGCGAACAGTATCTCTCGGCGCGTTCGCGCATCGCGGCGATCCTGGTCAAACAGGGGAAACCCGACGAGGCGCTGGCCCAGTTGCGCGAAACCGTTGCCCGCACCCCGCAGGAAAAGACGCAGCTAGTGCTGGCCGAAGCCACCTTGTTGCGCGAAATCAAGCGCGTGGTCGAGGCCTTCGGCGTGCTCGAAGCCGCGCTCAAGCAACAGCCGGACAATCTCGACCTGCTCTACGACTCTGCCCTGATGGCGGAGCGCGTCGGCCGCAAGGAATTGCTGGAGAGCCGCTTGCAGCGCGTGATCGAGCTCAAGCCCGACCACGCGCATGCGCTCAACGCGCTGGGGTACACCTGGGCGGAGCAAAACCGTCGGCTTGACGAAGCGCTGAGCCTGATCCAGCGCGCGCTGACACTTCAACCTGGCGATGCCTTCATTCTCGACAGCCTGGGCTGGGTATACTTTCGCCAAGGCAAGCTGAACGATGCGCTGAACACGCTACAACAGGCTTTTCAGACCCGCGCAGATCCCGAAATAGCCGCTCACCTCGGCGAAGTGCTGTGGACGCTCGAACGGCGTGCTGAAGCGCGCAAGATCTGGAACGAGACCTTGGCGAGACATCCGGAATCGGAGGAACTCGCGGCCGTCCTGAAACGTTTTCCGAACGGCCAGCCTTGATTCGCGCCGGGTTGTTCGCCGCCCTGCTGGCGCTGGCGGGTTGCGCCGCTCTGCCGCCGCCTCCCGCCGCCACTGCGGCGACAGTGAGCGTCGAGGCGCCCTCCCGCTTTACGGTGGAAGCGCGTTTCGCCCTTAAGGTTGAAAAACCTGGCGAGGCGCCGCAGTACCTCAGCGGGCGGTTAAGCTGGGAGCACGCAGCGGACATAGACCGCCTGCTGCTTTCCAACCCGCTCGGGCAGGGTGTGGCGGAATTGGAGAGGCGCGCGGGTGCAGCCTCGCTGAAACTGGCTGACGGAACCGAGCGGCAGTCGACAACCATGTCGTCGCTGCTGGTCGAAGTGCTCGGTGTGTCGCTGCCGGTGGAGAAACTGCCGGCGTGGCTGCTGGCTCGGCCGGTCGATGGCGAAGCCACTCGCGACGCGCTTGGGCGCGTGCGCCAATGGCGCGGAGACGGGTGGCAGATCGACTATGACTACGACGCCGAAATGGCTGCGGCAAAACCCGCCAAGCTGGTCGTCAGACAGGGCGCGGAACTCGAACTGCGACTGCGCTGCGAGAGCTGGCGATGATCTGCGATTGGCATTCCGAGTGGCCAGCGCCGGCCAAGCTCAATCTCTTTCTGCATGTCGTCGGGCGACGCGCCGACGGCTATCACCTGCTGCAAACCGTGTTCCGTTTCATCGACCGGGGCGATAGCTTGCGCTTCACGCCCCGCACCGACAGCGAAATTCGTCTCTCGACGCCCTTGGTTGGCGTACCGGTGGACCGCGACTTGTGTTATCGCGCGGCGATGGCGCTGCACGCCGAAACCGGTTGCCGACAGGGCGTCGATATCGCGCTGACCAAGCGTCTGCCGATGGGCGGTGGGCTAGGAGGCGGCAGTTCGGATGCCGCCACGGTGCTGCTGGCTCTGAACCATCTCTGGCAAGCCGGTGTGCCCCGCCGGCGCCTGGCCGAGATCGGGTTGGCATTGGGGGCCGATGTGCCGGTATTCATCCGGGGGCAAAACGCATTTGCGGAAGGCGTCGGCGAGGTGCTGACGCCGGTGGTTCTGTCTTCTGCTTATTATCTTGTCGCCGAGCCGGACGTTGAGGTGCCAACGGCCGCGGTTTTCAGCGCCGCCGATCTTCGCCGCGACACACCACCGATCTCGCCCGAGGCTTGGCGCGAGGGGATGGGTGGCAACGATCTCGAAGCGGTGGCCTGCGCCCGTTTTCCTGCGGTGGCGACTGCATTGGCCAGTTTGCGGCGAGTGTCGCCGCATGCGCTGATGACCGGGTCGGGCGCATGCGTATTTTCCTCGTTTGGCAGTCGATGGGAGGCCGAAGCGGCTCGGGCCGCTTTGCCGATCAGCCTCCGTGCTTGGGTAGCGGCGGGTTTGCCGGCCCACCCGCTTGCCGAGTTACGTTGAGATTTCTTATCATGAGCGGCTGATCAAGGAGAACCGGACGTGCTCAAACTGATTCGCGAAAACCGCGGCTTTCTGCTCTTTATGCTGATGTTCGGCCTGTTCCGTACTGCTGTGGCGGACTGGAACCCGATTCCGAGCGGGTCCATGCACCCCAACCTGCTGGAAGGCGATGTCGTGCTGGTCAATCGCCTCGCCTATCAGCTCAAGGTGCCGCTGACCGACATCGTGGTCGGGCGCCTGGCCGACCCAGCACGGGGCGATATTGTTACCTTCGGCTCGCCGCAGGACGGCACCCGGCTCATCAAGCGCGTGGTGGCCGTGCCGGGTGATGTGGTCGAGATGCGGAACAAGGTGCTGTCCATCAATGGTGTGGTAGCGGACTACGAGCCGCTGGGGGTGGCCGACGAACGTCTGGACGAAAGCCATCATCTGCCGGCGATGCGTCTGCGTGAACAGGCGGCCGCCGATGCGCGTACGGTGCAGTGGTTGGCCGGCGTGCAGGGGCGCGATTCGTTCGGCCCGATTACCGTGCCACCAGATCGCTTTCTGATGCTGGGCGATAACCGTGACAATAGCGCTGACTCGCGTTTTATCGGGCTGGTGCCGCGAGAACTGCTGATCGGGCGGGCGGAACGGGTGCTGGTGTCGGCCGACATCACTGGCAACTGGATGCCGCGTTTCGATCGCTTCGGATTGGCACTGCGTTAGCGGGCGAGCCGAAAAAGTTACCCAAGGCACTGGATTTTATCGGCTCTTTTCTGTAATATTCGCGCCTCTCTCACGCACGTAACGCGCGGGAGATCTGCTGGGGAGTCGCCAAGTTGGTCAAGGCACCGGATTTTGATTCCGGCATTCGAAGGTTCGAATCCTTCTTCCCCAGCCATTCAAATTCATCGGGCAGGTCCTTGATGCACCTGCCTGAATCGCTTTTTCGACGACCCGTTGCCGAACAGGACCGCGCGATGGCCTACAACACCCTGATGATTTTCACCGGTAACGCCAATCCCAAGCTTGCTGCGGATGTGGCCAGGTATCTCCAGATCGATTTGGGGCGCGCCGATGTCGGCCGTTTCTCGGATGGCGAGGTGAACGTCGAACTTCAGGAACATGTGCGTGGCCGCGACGTTTTCGTGCTGCAATCGACCTGTGCGCCTTCAAATGACAACCTGATGGAACTGCTGGTCATGGTCGATGCGCTGAAGCGCGCGTCCGCCGGCCGGATTACTGCCGCCATTCCCTATTTCGGCTACGCCCGCCAGGACCGCCGCTCGCGCTCGATGCGTGTGCCCATCGCCGCGAAGCTGGTCGCCAACATGCTGGTGGCTGCCGGGGTTGATCGCGTGATGACGATGGATTTGCACGCGGAGCAGATTCAGGGCTTCTTCGACATTGCGGTGGACAACATCTACGGTCTGCCCATCATGCTTGCCGACGTGCAGCGCTACTACAACGAAAACGTCGTGGTGGTATCGCCCGATCATGGCGGTGTGGTGCGCGCCCGCTCGCTGGCCAAGCGTCTTGAGTGTGATCTGGCGATCATCGACAAGCGTCGCCCGAAAGCCAACGTGGCGGAAGTGATGAACATCATCGGCGATGTCTCCGGCCGAAACTGCATCATCATGGATGACATCGTGGATACTGCCGGCACGCTCGCCAAGGCTGCCTCCGCGCTCAAGCAGCACGGTGCGCAGAAGGTCATCGCCTACTGCACGCATCCGGTGCTTTCTGGCCCGGCGGTCGAGCGCGTGAATAATTCCGATATCGACGAACTGGTGGTTACCGACACCATTCCGTTGCGGGAAGATGCCAAACAGTGCAAGCGCATTCGCCAGTTGTCGGTGGCCGAGATTCTGGCCGAGACCATTCGCCGTATTAGCAACGAGGATTCCGTCTCGTCGCTGTTCATCGACTGATTTTTTAACCGCCTGCTCTGGTCGCGGAGCGGGCTTACTTTTGGAGTCATCATGCAATTTGAACTCAACGCGCAACAGCGCAACGAGCAGGGATCGGGTGCGAGCCGCCGCCTGCGTCGCGCTGGCAAGGTTCCAGGTATTCTCTACGGTGCCGAAACCGCCCCGCTGGCGATCGAGCTGGATCACAACGAACTGCTGCTTGCTTTGCGCAAGGAAGCGTTCCACTCCTCCGTCGTCAATCTCGTCATAGGCGGCAAGAAGCAGCCCGCCGTGCTGAAGGACACGCAAGTGCACGCCTACAAGCCGTTGGTGCTGCATGTCGATTTCCAGCGTGTCGACGCCACGCACGAAGTGCACATCAAGATACCCCTGCACTTCGTCAATGAAGACAAGGCCCCGGGTGTCAAGCTCTCCGGCGGCATGGTCAACCATATCCTGACTGAACTCGACATCCACTGTCTGGCGACCGATCTGCCCGAATTTATCGAGGTGGATGTTTCCAAGCTGAAGGCTGGCGAAAACCTGCACGTGTCGCAACTGCCGATGCCCAAGGGTGTCAAGCCGGTCATGCACGGTTCTGACGACCCGATCGTGGTTGGCATCGTCGGCAAGGGCGGTGGCGAAGAAGAAGCCGCCGAAGGCGCCGAAACCCCGGCCGCCTGAGCCCGGTTATCGGTTCAAGAGCCGCCCCGGTCGTGACCGCGGCGGCTCTTTGTTATCCCGTTCATGCCCAACGCACCCCGCCTGATCGTCGGTCTCGGCAATCCCGGTCCCGAATACGAAGCCACCCGGCATAACGCCGGTTTCTGGTTTGTCGACCAGTTGGCCGACAAACTTCGCGTCAGCCTGACGCCGCAGGGCAAGTTTTTTGGCCGGGCAGGGCGGGCAGGCGAGTGCTGGTTGCTCCAGCCGACTACCTTCATGAACCGCTCGGGTCAGGCGGTGGCCGCGCTCGCCAACTTTTACAAGATCGAGCCGGGCGAGATGCTGGTGGTTCACGACGATCTCGATCTTGCGCCCGGCACGATCCGCGTAAAACAGGGCGGTGGCAACGGCGGCCACAATGGGCTGAAAGATATTCAGGCCAGCTTGGGAACGGCGGACTTCTGGCGACTTCGGCTGGGGATAGGGCATCCGCGTGAATTGGGCTTGTCACAGCAAGTTGCTGATTTCGTGTTACATCCACCGCAAAAAGCAGAACTGCCGGAAATCGAGCGCGCCATCGCCCGTTGTCTTGCGGCCTGGCCGACCATGGCGTCGGGCGATTACGCCAGCGCCCAGCAGCAACTCCATCCCAAAGAGTAAGCGCCGCCTTAGTGGCGGTACTCGGGCGCCTTGTTGTAGAAGGTGAAGCAGTCTTTCAGGCGCGCGGTTTCCGAAGGTCCCAGGTCGACGAATTCTATACCGACCTGCGTGCGGCCCTGTACCTGGCGCTGCCAGGCCACGCGCCCGCGCACACGCATCGGCTGTTGTGCCGAGTAGCGTTCCAGATTGTCGACGGGTAGGAAGATTTCCAGGGTGAGTTCCTGGGATTCCGGCAATGCCGACGAGACCGAAAGCCGCATGCCCGAAAGGCTGAGATCCTTGCTCACCGCCTCGACCTTGGCATCGCTTTGTAACACCCGCACGCGCAGATTGTTGTCGGCACGTGGATGACGGCGTTTGCCTTGGTCGGCGACCGGTGTGTCGTCATGTTTGTCGAAGGTGAATCGAGCCATCAGGCCATTCAGTTCCTCGGTAATTTCAAACAGGTTATGGCCGATGGTGGCGGTAGTGTCGACCTTGATACCGCTTTCTGAAAGGGTGGCGAAAAGCTGATCCAGCGTGGATTTCAGCAGTTGCATTTGACCGATCTGTTGTCGGCTCGCGTCGGCAATATCGCGGTTGGCAACGGTGCTGTCGCTGATGCCGCGCGACAAGCGGTCGATGGCCTCAACGGTCTCGCTGGCGACCGTCTGGCTGTCGTTGACGCGCTGGACGACCACGTCCATGGCCGTTGCCGACTGATCAATCTTGTCGGAAAGGTGGTCGATGATGTTCGAGACCTCGACCGCCGAATGCGTGGTGCGTTCGGCCAGCTTTCTGACCTCGTCGGCGACCACCGCGAACCCGCGCCCCTGTTCGCCGGCGCGGGCTGCTTCGATGGCCGCGTTGAGCGCAAGCAGGTTGGTCTGCGCGGCAATTTCCTTGATCGTGTCGATAATATGGTGGATCTGTTTCGCCGATTCCGACAACTCGACGATTTCGCCCGAAGCACGGCCGACTTCGGCGACCGTCTGCTTCATCTCTTCCATGTTGCGACAGACCGTGGCGATGCCGTCCCGCGCCTGATTTTCCAGTTCGTGCGCGCGCTCATTGGCGGCCCGGGCGTGCTGCTCGACCGAAAGGGCATTTTCATTGAGGCTGACGGTCGCGGAATTGACCTCGCCAGAGCGGCTTTCCTCGTGTTTGCTGACATCGGCGATCTCGCGCGAAATGGCGGCAACCTGAAAGGCGGACTGACTCATGCGCTTACCGGTATTGTCGATTTTGCGCATGATCGTGTTCAGGGTGCCGAGCACCTCGTTGAAGCTGTGGGCCAGCAAGCCGACCTCGTCGCGCGCGTCCACTTGCACCGAACGGGTCAAGTCGCCCTGGGTGACGGCGCGCAACGCTCCGACCAGATCTTGCAGCGGCTTCATCAACAGGCTGGCCATCACCCAGATGATGATCAGGAGCAGGGCGACTTCCAGCCCGATTTCCCAGAACGATTCGAGGACATAGTCGCCGACCTTGGCTTCCAGCGCCGAGATGACCGACGGCGCGGCGCCCCCCTGTCGGGCGATCTCGACCATCTCGGAGAGCTTGCGCGCCGCTAGCAAGCGATCGCCCAGGGCGGTCATCAGGGTCACCGCCAGAAATCCCAACAGCAATTTCCAGCGAATGCTCAAGCCATAGAACCAGTTCAACATGCCCGCCTCCGTGACGTTCCGGCTGGCACTATCGCGGCTTGCGGGCGGGGCGTCAATAGCGCGGTTGGCCGATCCGGGTATGGACAGGTAAAATTCACCTTTTATAGCCTGCCGTTGCTCTGCCAAGGGCTTCAAGACGGCTCCCCAGCAAGGAATTCACATGTCTCTAAAGTGCGGTATCGTTGGTTTGCCCAACGTCGGCAAGTCCACCCTATTCAATGCGTTGACAAAAGCCGGAATCGAGGCGGCGAATTACCCGTTCTGCACCATCGAGCCCAATGTCGGCATCGTGGAAGTGCCAGATGCCCGTCTCGCCCTGCTTTCCGAGATCGTCAAGCCGCAGCGCATCCAGCCGGCCATCGTCGAGTTCGTCGATATCGCCGGCCTGGTGGCCGGCGCCTCGAAAGGAGAAGGCCTGGGGAACCAGTTTCTGGCCAATATCCGTGAAACCGACGCCATAGTGCATGTGGTTCGCTGTTTTGCCGACGACAACGTCGTGCACGTCTCGGGCAATGTCGATCCGCTGCGCGACATTGAAATCATCGATACCGAACTGGCGCTGGCCGACATGACGACAGTCGAAAAAGGGCTGGCTCGCTACAAAAAACCGGCCAATGCGGGTGACAAGGAAGCCAAGTTGCTGGTTGCCGTACTTGAGAAATGCGCGGCTCAACTCGACCAGGCCAAACCGGTGCGCGCCCTCGATTTGTCCAGGGAGGAATGGGGCAATCTCAAACCGTTCTGCCTGATAACCGCCAAGCCGGTGCTTTACGTTGCCAACGTGGCGGAAGACGGTTTCGAGAACAATCCTCACCTGGATACGGTCAAGGCGCACGCGGCGGCCACGAAGGCGGAGGTGGTGGCGGTCTGTGCGGCGATCGAGGCCGAACTGGGCGATCTCGACGATGACGAGAAAGCGGTGTTCCTGGCCGACCTCGGCCTTGACGAACCTGGGTTGAACCGACTGATTCGCGCCGGTTTCAAGCTGCTGGGCCTGCAAACCTATTTCACTGCCGGCGTGAAGGAAGTTCGCGCCTGGACCATCCACGTGGGTGACACGGCGCCCCAGGCGGCCGGCGTTATCCACACCGATTTCGAGCGTGGTTTTATCCGGGCACAGACTATCGCCTTTGTGGACTATGTTGCCTGCAAGGGCGAGGCGGGTGCCAAGGAGGCGGGCAAGATGCGTTCAGAAGGCAAGGAGTACGTCGTCAAGGATGGCGACGTGATGAATTTCCTGTTCAACGTCTAAACTACCTGTCCGGGTCTTCCGGTTGCGACTTTTTGCGGGGCTTTGGCGTCACGAGCTTGTGCACGAGATGGCGCAGCAACAGCCTGGGCGGCATGCGCATCCAGTGCGCACGCAGGAACAGAGCTGAACGCGCAAGCGGACTCCATGCGTCGTCGCAACCGGGATGAGGTGTCGTGAGCGCACGTGCCCAAAGCGCATCGATGATTCCAAGCAGACTCGCCGGTGGCGCGTGCTGGCGTTTGATGGCAGCAAATACATCATCGGGAACCGGGGTGCCCAGGCGGTTGCGCGTGTAATGCAAGCCGTAGAAAAGGGGCCGACCGAGTTGGAGCAAAACGGCGCGGACGGGCAGTTCAGCCCAAAATTCGGGTTGCTGGCCGAAATGGCGTAGCAGCAGGTCGAGATCCGAGAGGTCGCGGAGCCCGTGCGAAAATTCCTCGTTGCAGAACAAATGCGTCATGCTGTGCAGCACCATGTCGACCGGACATAGCGTGCGTAGGGTGGCGCTGCCTTGGATCGGCACGCTATTCGCGAGCAGATAGCGCGAATCGGGCCGCAGACGGGCGGTCAGCGGCAGGATGGCGTGGTGGACGTCAAGTACGGTTTGCCGGTGCATGTGCTGCATGGGCGGCAGTTCATGCATCCAAATCCGGTAATAGTGCTGATCGTATTCGTTGTTGTGCGTGCCCATCCAGCCTGCGAGCATTAGAGCGGATTCGGTAGCGGGCAAAGCTTCACGCGGGATGAGGATGTCGATGTCCGAAAAGTGCCGTCCCGATGCAGCCGGCAAGTCGGCGAGGAGGTACGCTGCGCCTTTCAGCAAGATCACCGGTATGTCCAGCGGTGCAAGGGCGCGCTCGATGTACGAGACTTCGCGGCGGATGCCAATGCGCTGGGCGTCCATCAGCACGCGCTCTGCATCCAGGTGACCTTGTACGCCCGCGGGAGGTGTGAGTGCAATTGAGGGGTCTGACGCCAGTGCTGCTATGCGCGCCAGCAGGTCGGCCTGTCTGGCCTGGCGAACGAGTTCGTCCCAGCCGGGTGCATCCAGCGTCTTTAAACTGGCGGGGTTGGCCAGTACAGCGGTGACGAGATCGGTCATGATGGTCACGCGCCGGTCTTTGCCAGGTTTCCGAACAATTCAATCGCTTCTTCAAGCCGACTGTATTGAAAACGGAAACAGGAGGTGTGGCTGACCAGGCGGGATAGCGCAATAAACCCGCTGCGGTCGTGCACACTGTAGTTGAAAGCATTCTCAGCCAACATCATCAAGCCTTCTGCTTTGGTTATTGGCGTCATCGTGGTCGGACTGCCCGCCTCAAAGCGAGGGAGTACAATCCAGGCAGGGTGTGCGCGACGGTCGCTGTCGCGCACACTGGTCGCCGGTGGGCGCATATGCGTGACCGTACCCTTGATCGTTTCATATACGGGTGGGTTGAGCACCGCGTCGGGTGAGAACTCTCGGATAACGTCTATGGAAGCGTTTTTCAGGCTGATGGGCCGGGGAACGGCCACCAGATTGCAAGTCGCTGGTTCGATGATCGCCAACTCGTCGGAAAGCAAACGCCAGCCGCGCTGCACGAGTCCGGCGCAGAGGGTACTCTTGCCCGACCCCGGTGGAGCGGGCAGGATAAGCGCGCGATCCTCAAGCGCGACGACTGCAGCGTGAATGATCAAGTATTGATGGCAGTGGCTGGAAATGCACCAGTTCAGCCCCCATTCGAGGAGCGGAAACGCTTGATCTGCGGGCAGTGGGTTGAAGAGCGAGAGTCCGTCGAATAGAAAATGCGCCTGGGGTCGCCACCAGCGTCGCAGCGAACTAGGCCGCCTGACCTCGACATGGAAGTCGCAGAACATGTCCTCGGGGAGTACGACATGATGAGCGTACTGACGGGCAATGCCCTCCGCGACCGCATTTTCACCAGAGAGAATATGCATGGCCAGCGGCCCCATCCGGAGGCGTAATCCGGAGGCGATCAGACGACTACGGAGTTCGACGGGGGAAAGGTCAGTGACAATCAAGCGGGGCCCGGTGCACAAGTGCGCGCCGCGCCAGTTCGTCCAAATGATGCTCGATCATCGCTCGGGCATCATCGCTTTCGACAGATTCGGGCTCGGCCACGCGAGACAGGATTTCGGTGACCGTCAGTGTGCCACAGGCATCGCGGAGTGCAAGCACAATGGCGGCACCGGCGTTGTCCAGCAAGCAGGTGTCGCCCGTGCCACAATGAAAAACCGCGATACAACTCTCGCCCCAGTCTGCAATTTCAAGCTGGGGCTCTCCGCGCCAGAGAGTGATGTTGTCAGGCAAACAAGCTGTCAAAGTACGCGATGACTTGAGCTGCGGGCCAGTTAATGCCTCGCGTGCTATTGACGTAGGGTTGCCCCATCGACGCCGCATTCCACATCGCCTTGATTTCGGCTTCTGTCAGAAAGTCAGGCGCAGCGCCGGTTTTCACGTTGAGCAGTGCGGCAATGACCTTGCGACGCAGCATGATGACATTTCCGCCTCCGGTATCGAGGGCGTCCATTAATGTCATCGTTGCTGGGCTAGCCAGTTGGCCGCCAGGGAAAACATCGTTGAACTTCGATGTGGGAGGCAAATTTTGCGGCCAGCTTTCCGGGTGGGTTTTCCAGTATCCAGGAGATAGACCGCATTCCAAAAGCACAGGGGCTCGACTCACGTTCATGGAGCCGAAAGCTGACGGGGATTTGCACACATGGGCCATCGCGGGACGACTGGCCAGCGCGGCGAGAACGACCGATGTACCAATTGCGCCGGCCTTGATGAGGCGACGTCGCGCGGGAATGCTCTCACTCGGGGGGGTGGAGGCTTTTTGTTCGGCCCGATGATCGAGATGTTCCATAAACTCGCTGCCTTTGCTATGGGTAAGTGGCTGTTCGCGTTTGAATACTATGCGATCTGAGCCTACAAATCCGTGAATTGTTTCACTAGCGGTGAATAATAGTTTTCCAGATTTCTGCAAGCAATTTTTAAGCCTGTTCCACAAGTTATTGACTTTATTGCATTGTTTGCTCGATCAGGCGACCTGTCAAGGTTAAAAACGCCCTGTCTGTAAAACTTCCCGACAGATTGTTTTGCGGCTATGCTCCATACCCGTCCGGATTCTGTTGCTGCCAGCGCCAAGCGTCGCGGCACATGTCGTCGAGTTCGCGTTGAGCATGCCAACCCAGTGTTGCGCGGGCGAAGGCGGGGTCGGCATAACAAGACGCCACGTCGCCCGTTCTGCGCGGGGCGATGCGGTAGGGAATCGGGCGACCCGAGGCACGCCCGAAGGCGGCAACGACATCGAGGACGCTGTATCCTCGCCCGGTACCGAGGTTAGCGGTCAGGATGCCCGGGGAGCGCGCCAGAATGTCGAGCGCGGCGAGATGTCCGGCCGCCAGATCGACAACATGGATGTAATCGCGGACGCCGGTACCGTCCGGTGTCGGATAGTCGTTGCCAAACACACTCAGTTCCGGTCGGCGCCCGACCGCGACCTGAGCGACATAAGGCATCAGATTGTTCGGGATGTCGCGTGGATCTTCACCGATCAACCCGCTGGGATGGGCGCCGACTGGGTTGAAGTAGCGCAGCAAGGCGATGCGCCAGGTCGGTTGGGCGCGAGCGAAGTCGCGCAGCATTTCCTCGATGTGCAGCTTGCTGCGGCCATAGGGATTGGTCGCGCTCAGCGGAAAATCCTCCCGGATCGGCACGCTCGCCGGGTCGCCGTATACCGTGGCGGAAGAACTGAATACGAGCTTCTCGACGCCAGCCTCGGCCATGGCTTCGAACAGGCGAAGGGAACCGGCGACGTTGTTGTCGTAGTAGCGCAATGGTTGTTCGACCGATTCGCCCACCGCTTTTAGGCCGGCGAAATGGATGACCGCATCGATGTCGTTCGACCCGAAGATCGCGCGCAACGCAGCCGCATCCCGAATATCGGCCTCGATCAGACGTGGGGTCTGCCCGGCGATGCGGGCAATGCGATCTAGCACGCGCGGCGAACTGTTGGAGAAATTGTCGACAATCAGCACCCGATACCCGGCTTCCAGCAACTGCACTGCGGTGTGCGAGCCAATATAGCCGGCGCCGCCGGTGACGAGAATGGTGCGGGAATTACTGGCGGCCATAGTGATCCTCGAAACGGACGATGTCATCCTCGCCCAGATAGCTGCCCGATTGAACCTCGATCATTTCGAGCGGAATCAGACCGGTGTTCTCAAGCCGGTGGCGGACACCGAGCGGGATATAGGTTGATTGATTCTCGCTGACGAGAAAGGTTTCATCGTCGCGGGTGACGCGAGCAGTGCCGCTGACGACCACCCAGTGTTCGGCGCGATGATGATGCATCTGTAGCGACAACGAGGCGCCGGGTTTGACCTGGATGCGTTTGACCTGGAAGCGTTCGCCGGCATCGACGCCGTCGTACCAGCCCCAGGGGCGATACACTTTGCGATGCCACTGGGTAAGCCCGCGTTCTTCCTGTTTCAACCGGTCGACGATCTTCTTCACATCCTGTGCGGCGTCATGGCCGACGACCAATACGGCATCCGGTGTTTCGACGACGATCAGGTCGCGCACACCCAGGCAGGTCACCAGCCGGCTTTCCGAAATGGCCAGCGTGTTGTGGGTGTTTTCAAGCATCACGTCGCCTCGCCAGGCATTACCTTCGCTGTCGCGAGGCAGGGCCTTCCACAGCGAGTCCCAGGCGCCGACATCTGACCAGCCGGCATCGAGCGGCACGACCACACCTTGCGGCAAATCGGTGCGTCCATCGGTCAGCTTCTCCATCACCGCGTAATCGATCGAGTCGGCGGGGCAGGCAGCGAAGGCCGCACGGTCGACGCGCAGAAAATCGCCATCCACTTGCTCCTCCGCAAAGGCGGTGCGACAAGCGGCAAGTATGTCGGGTCGGCACTTTTCGAGTGCAGTCAGCCAAGTTTGTGCCGTCATGACGAAGATGCCGCTGTTCCAGAGGTAGTTGCCGGCATCGAGATAGGCTTGAGCGCGTTCGAGGTCGGGCTTTTCAACGAAGCGTTGCAGCGCATGCGCGCTGGGTTCGGCAGACAGTGCCGGGCCCTGCTGAAGATAGCCGTAACCGGTTTCGGGGCAATCCGGCGCGATGCCGAAAGTCACCGCGCTGCCGTTTGTGGCGAGCTGTGCGGCAACCAGGAGTCGCGCGCGAAAGACGTCTGAACGGGCGATGACATGGTCGGCCGGCATGATGACCAGAATCCCTTCCGGTTCGTGCCGGGCAGACCACAATGCCGCCAGCGTCAGCGCGGGTGCGGTGTTGCGGCCGCAAGGCTCAAGAATCAGGTGGGCTCGGTGGCCAAGCACGCGGGCCTGTTCCGCCACCGCAAACCGATGTTCCTCGTTGCAGACAAACAAGGGGTCGGCAACCTCGGGAAGGCCATCCAGTCGGCGCAGGGTGGCCTGCAGCATCGATTCGTCGCCGATCAGCGGTAACAGTTGTTTGGGATACTTCTCTCGCGAGAGCGGCCAAAGCCGGCTTCCCGAGCCGCCGGAGAGAATGACGGGTAGCAGTCGCATGACGATTCCCATTGAGGATCATGCCGTGATTCTACCCCGCGCGGCACGCGAAAAACGCCGCGAATCGCTACCAGCGATGCCTGCTCTTGGTTAGACTGATTGCATTCGTGCGCGGTGGGCGCCATGATGATCGAATTCGGAAAAATAATTCGCGGATGATTTCTGGAATGAACGGAATACCGGTTGCCAACGACGCGTCCCGATGTGCGCGCACTGTCGAGGTGCTGCGTGCCAGCCGGTTGTTCGAGGCACTGGAACCTGCTCTGCTGGAGGCCTTGGCGGGTAGTTTGGAGATCGTGACAATCAGCGGCGGTAGCGCCATCTTCCGCGAAAGCGAAGGGGCGGACAGCATGCTGATCGTTCTTAGCGGTCGCCTGCGCGTTTCGCGCCGGAACGCGGAAGGCAGCTTGCTGCTTTACAACGAAATTACGGCAGGCGAATGCGTCGGCGAAACTGGCATGATTCTTCGTCAGGCCCGCACCGCCGATGTCACCGCGCTGCGCGACTCGACATTGGGATTTCTCGGCCGCTCAGCCTATGAGTCGCTGCTGGCGCGCTTTCCGGTGGCCATTAACCGGGTGTTTTCGCAGGCGATCTACAATCAGCTTCGCCATCAGCCGCAGCACTTGCGGCGACCGCGCGCCGAGTCCTTCGTACTGGTGCCGTTGAGTCCGGAGGTTGATATCGAGGGGGTAGCAGAAGACCTGCGCGACAGCTTTGCACGCCGTGGTCGAGTACACGTCCTTCGGTTGAGCGAGTCCGATCGTCATGGCGATCGTCAGGTGGCCATTGATCAGCTTGAGACGCTTGAAACGGCGCATGATTTCCTGCTCATGCTGGCTGACCCGCGAGAGCCGGAGGCGTTTCGCCAGGCCTTCCGGCAAGCGGATCAACTGGTGTTTGTCGCCGCCGCGACACAGCCGACCGGACGCATGCCGATTGAAGACAGGTTGGCGGGCGAACCAGGTTTTATCCTGAAACGTCAGCATTTGGTCGTGGTCCATGACGTTGACGAGAGTGTGCCCTGTTCCACCCGATTCTGGAAAGACGGGCGCTCGGTCGAGCGTGTCTATCCTGTGCGGTTTGGCAATGCCGACGATTACGACCGTCTCGTCCGTTTTCTGACCGGATCTGCCGTCGGTCTGGTGCTGGGAGGTGGCGGCGCGCGCGGGTTTGCGCATCTCGGGGTGTTGCGCGCCTTTGAGGAAGCGGGCGTGCCGGTGGATCTGATCGGCGGCAACTCCATGGGCGCCCTGATCGGCGCCCAATACGCGCTGGGCGCCAGTCTGGACGATATCTGCCGGCAGACCCTCTGGTTTGCACAGGGCGGCGAACATCCGACCCTTCCCGTGGTCTCGCTGCTCTCCGGCAAACGTCTGGCGCGCGATCTTGAAAAACTCTTCGGCGAGGCGTTGATCGAGCGTCTCTGGCGGCCTTACTTTGCAGCCGCCTGCAATCTGACGCGAGCCTGTACCACGGTACAAGATTCTGGTCCGATCTGGCGTGCCGTACTGGCCAGCAATTCGCCAGCCGGTCTCCTGCCCCCTGTGCCGCGTGGTGGCGAATTGCTGGTTGATGGCGCCATTCTCGACAATGTGCCGGTGGCGGCAATGCGCACCCGTCTCGGCACACCGCTCGAAATGCGGCATGGCAACGGCACCGTGGTGGCTATCGATGTCGACGTCCAGGACGATCTCAGCGTCGAGCCGGAGATGCAGCGCCTCTCTGCCTGGCGCCAGACCAAGCGGTTTTTGCGTCTCGACAAGCGGTCGCATCCGAGCATCGCCGACATCCTCTATCGCGCTGGCCATATCGGCGGGCTGCACCAGCGCGAACGAACAATGGCGATGGCCGACATTTACCTTCAGCCCCCGGTCAGCGAATTCGCGCTGATGGCCTACCGCCGGGCGCCCGAAATCATCGAGGCGGGGTACCGTTACGCCCGGCAGGAAATCGAGCGCTGGCAGCACTTGCGGCGTACTCCGCAATGAGTCCGGAGAGCCGTGGCACTTCGGCGGATGATGTCGCGGCAGGGCCCGATGACGTGCAGGGGTTTTCGCTGGCGCAGCACGAAGTTTGGCTCGATCAAGCGGCATGGCCGGGCAGCGCTCATTTGAATATCGGCGGCGGCGGGTTTGTGGATGGCGAGGTCGACGTTGAGCGCTTGTCGGTCGCGTTGTCCAGACTGGTGGCAGAAAGCGAAGCGTTGCGCCTGGTGCCGTTGCCGCAGGGCGGACAACGGCTGCTGGCCGAGTATCCGAGGCCACTCCAGGTGCTCAATTTTACGGGCGAATCCGACCCGGTCGCGGCAATGCGCGCCTGGTGGAAGCGGGAAATGGCGACCCCCTTCGTATTTGACGGCACGCCGCCCTGGCGCATGACGTTATTGCATGGAGGCGACCGGCTGTATTGCCTGACCATCCGCTTCCATCATGTTGTCATGGATGGATGGGGGACCATGCAGGTCATCCAGCGTCTTGCCGAGTGGTACAACGCGCCCGAGGAAGCGGCTGCGTCGGCGTATCCCCCGGAAAGTTTGCGGTCGGCAATTGCCGAGGCTCTGGCATATCGGGCATCGTCCGCTTTTGCCGACGATGCGTCGTTCTGGATTCGACAACTGCCGACACTGCCGCCACCGCTGTTCGAGCGGCGATTTGCCGCCCCGACAAAGGCGGATGGCCCCCCACCAGCGCAGGTTTGCACCTTCGGCATCCGTCGTGCCGACTACGATCATGCAAGCGTTCGGACGCAAGATCTGGGGCAAAGCCTCTTCACTGTCTGCCTAGCAGCGCTGGCGATCTATCTTGCCCGTACCTGCCAGCGCACACGTATTGTCGTCGGTGTGCCGACCCTGAACCGGAGCAAACGATTCAGGCGGCTACCGGGCATGTTCGTCGGGGTGATGCCTATCGTTATCGAAGTGGCACCCGGAAGCGGAGTTGGCGAACTGATCGCCCGCGTCGGCGCGACCTTGCGCGCGGCGATGCGGCACGCGCGCTATCCGCTCAGCGAAATCGGACGCGCATTGCAGGTGATTCGACAAGGGCGCGACGGGTTGTTCGACGTGCTCTTCTCGTTCGAACGCCAGGATTACACCTTGCGCTTGGGCGATGCCCCGTCGCGCGAGCCCTGTCAGCATTTTTCAGGTCTGGCACGCTACCCGCTTGGTGTCACCCTGTGCGAGTTTCACGCACACGAAGATCTGCGGCTGATTTTCGAGGCCAGCACGGCCTGCTTTGCGCCCGGCCATGCGGAACTCCTCGGGCCGCGCCTGTGGCAGACCGTCACGAGTTTGCTCGATCATCTCGACGAGCCGGTCGAAAACGTTGATATCCTGCCCGCTGCCGAGCGTTGGGCAGTCACCGAAGGTATCCATCAGGGACTGGCCAGCGTCGTTGCGCCGCAGCCCTTCATCGCGTTGTTCGAGCACCAGGCGAGGCTGAACGGACATGCCCCTGCGTTGCTTTGGGACGGTGGCCTGATGGATTACCGCACCCTGGCCGCTGAAACGCGGCGCCTGGCGTCGCGCCTGGCTGACGTCGGGGTGGCGCACGGTGCTGTCGTTGCCATCGCCTGCGAGCGTTCGCCCGAACTGATCGTGGCCATCCTCGCGGTGGCTCGGGCAGGAGGGGCTTTTTTGCCCCTCGATGTGGAGGCGCCAGATGCTCGTCTGATCGGCATTTTGGCGGAAAGCGGAGCACTCGTGCTATTGATGGGCGCCGCCCAGCGTGACCGTTTGGCAGCTTCCAACGTACGTCGTTTGGTCATTGCCGAGGCGTCGTTGTCAGGCGGACGGGTTGAGTTGCCACCCTTGCCCACGGCTGATGACCTGGCGTATGTCCTCTACACGTCCGGATCGACCGGGCGGCCCAAAGGCGTGGCTATAGACCACGCTGCACTGACCCGCCGTCTCGCCTGGCTTTCCCGAGCGTGGGGAATACAGCCTGAGGATCGTTCGGCACTGGCTACGCAGATCAGTTTCGACCCATCACTGATCGAGTTGTGCCTGCCGCTGATCCACGGTGCCAGCATTGCGTTACCGCCGCCTGGCCGGCAGTTGCCGGAATCGCTGGTGGCGTTTGCCATCCGGCATGGCGTGAGTTTCATGGCCTTTGTACCTTCCACCTTGCGCCGTTTCTGCGACGGCATCGATTCCGCCGAGGGTTTGCGCCTGCGCGTGGCCTGCTGCGGCGGCGAAGTGTTGCCGCCCGAGGTTGCGCGTCGTTTTATGCGCCTTACCGGTGCGCGGCTCTTCAATGTGTATGGGCCGACTGAGACTGCGATTTTTGCCACCGCCTGGCCGTGCGACAGCGACGAGAGCAATCAGCCGTTGCCTATTGGCCGACCGATTGACGACACGCGCGTTGCGGTGCTCGATGAAGTTGGCCGGCCGGTTCCCTTTTTTGTGGTGGGCGAAATTTACCTGGGGGGTGTGGTGACCCGGGGTTACCTGAATCGTCGGGAACTCGACGCCGACGCACTGGTCCCGGATCCAGTCCGCCCCGGCGCCTGTCTGTACCGTACTGGCGATCTGGGCTGGCTCGCACCGGACGGCAGTCTGTATTTCGCCGGCCGGCGCGATCGCCAGCTCAAGCTGCGCGGTTATCGCATCGAGCCCGGCGAGATTGAAGCCCAACTCGCCTTCTGCGCCGGAGTTTCGCAGGCAGCCGTCAAGACGGTCGAGATTGATGGACGACAAGAGTTGCAGGCTTGGGTGGCGATGCCCTCCGGCGGCGATGTCGTCACCCTGCGCAACGCGCTGAGACAGCGTTTGCCGGACTACATGTTGCCTTCCGCGCTGACTCTATTGTCTGCTCTGCCGGAGACGGCCAGCGGCAAGATCGATTACGACCGGCTTGAGCCGGTTCGCCGTGCGACCGGCGGCGGAGTGGCGCGGCCGCCGTCAGGACGCCTTGAAACCGACCTGCTGGCGTTGTGGGAAAAGGCCTTGCAGCGTCATCCGCTTAACGTCTGCGACGACTTCTTCGACGTGGGCGGCGACTCTCTGGCCGCTGTCGATATCCTTGCCGGTGTCGCGCGCCTGACTGGAAGGCGCCTGCCGTTATATCAGCTGACCGAGCATGCCACGGTCGAAAAGCTTGCCGCTCTGCTTGCCAGCGAACCCGGCGAGGGCAGTCTGATCCAGCCGCTGGGCGACGCTTCGTGCACGGGCGGTCGGCCTTTGTATCTGGCGGCATCGGGCTATGGTGATTTCGGTCGTTTTTCGACGCTGGCCGATGCTCTGGGGCCGGCTGTGGCGGTACATATGTTGCAGCCGCCATCACACGGCGAGTTTGCCGATGTCGGCGAACTGGCGGCTTTGTACGCCGAGCGAATCGCACAGCGGCCGGATGCGGGCGGATGGCTGGCAGGTTTTTCGGTGGCGGGCCTGTTTGCGCTGGAGACCTGCCGTCAGCTACGTCAGCGTGGCATTCCGGTGCGCGGGCTGATCCTGATCGACACGTTGTATCCCGGACGGGCCTTTCGCGCCGCGCGTCTGTGGAGCGTGGCGGGCTGGCTGGTGCGCGTGCTACGCCTGCACAACCTCAACGTCAATGGACGGCGCCTGGGCAGCCTGTTCTCCGACCCAGGCCTACTTGCGCAAGTGCGTGCCATCGCCGACTATCATCCGGCGCCGATGCCTGCGCAGGTGGTGTTGATCAAATCGGCGGGCATGCTTTTCTGGCAATCGTGGGCCTTCCGCGGCTGGCGGCGCCTGTTTGGAGAAACCCTGCAAGAGCGGGTGGTGCCGGGCATGCATGGCTCAATGTTCGACGCCGGCCGAGTTGATGGGCTGGCCGAGGCGATTGTTGCGGCCTGTGAGGCGGGTGAGGGAAAGGTGTCGACGTGAGCGAGGTCGACGCCCGCGAAGCAGCGCTAAAACGAGATGCGCGCCGGGGATTCCGGCGTTTGCTGGGGCTGCTGTTGGTGTGTCTGTTGCTGGCGTTGGCCTGGACGATGACTCCTCTGCGCGAACATCTCGACGTGGCACGCATGGTCGCCTTGCTTCGCCAGCAGGGCGAATGGCTGGGTTTGCCGGGAGGCCTTCTGCTGTTCGCGCTGGCCAGCATTGTCGGGATTCCCCTGAGCTTTCTGACAGTGGTCGCGGTGGCAGCCTATCCGCCGCTGGCGGCGTATGGCTGTTGCGCGCTGGGAGCCTGTCTTGGCGGCGCCGTCAGCCATCGGCTTGGCGCCTGGCTGGGTGCAGGCTTTATCCGTCATCTGGCTGGCGATGCCGTGCGTCGTGCCAGCCAGCGCCTTGGCGAACGCGGTATTCCGGCGGTCATCCTGATCCGTTTGCTGCCGGTGGCGCCATTTGCGGTGGTCAATATGTTGATTGGCGCTTCGCACATAAGCCTGCGAGATCTGCTGGTCGGTACTTGGTTAGGGGTGACACCCGCAGTGGTGCTCCTGATCCTGTTTTTCGACCGGCTGGTCGCCTGGCTGGGCTACTGAACGGCGGCGATCGCCGCACAAGCGGCCCGCAATTCGCTTTCGAGATGAGCGATACACTGCTCGCGTTCGTCGTTGACGCTACCTCGCAACGCCGCGTCCAATGCGGTGGCGGCATTCTGCACCGCGTCGAAACCGAGGGTACCGGAGACGCCCTTCAGGGAATGTGCCATCCGGACGGCGTCGTCATGCCGCCCGTCAGCCCAGGCGCGGCGTATCCGCTCGCCGTCGTCACAGTGCGTCTCCGCGTAATGGCGTACCAAGCGCAAGTAGCTGTCAACACGGCCGCGCAGGTTGTCGACGGCGCGTCGGCAGGCGACGCCCGGCAAAGCCAGCAGAGGCGCCAATCGTTCGGTTTGAGGCAGTGAGGCGCTTTCGATCGTCGCAACGGGGATGTCCGTTGCAAATTCCACCGCGCTGGCAGCATCGCCGATACCCGCCCAGGCCAGCCAGTGGGCGAGACGAGCCGACAGCAGGGGCGTATTGATCGGCTTGCCGATCAGATCGTTCATGCCTGCCGTCAGGCAGTGGTCGCGGTCGTCGGCGAAGACATTGGCAGTCAGCGCGATAATAGGCACTTTTTCCCATCCCGGCAGGGCGCGAATTCGCCGAGTGGCTTCCAGGCCGTCCATGACCGGCATCTGCACATCCATGAGCACCAGATCGAAGCGTTGCACCTGTGCGAGCGCGAGCGCCTCGCCACCGTGGCGGGCGACCTCGACGTGATTCAGGCCGAGGCTGTGGAGCAGATCCAGGGTCACTTCCTGATTGATCAGATTGTCTTCGACCAGCAGGACGCGGGCCGCCTGAAAAACGGCCAGTGAGACGATCTTGTCAACCTCGGATGGCCGTGCGGTGCTGCCCGAAGGCGTTTCAACGACCGACAAGGCTAGGCGTAGCCAGAAAGTCGAGCCAGCACCCAACCAGCTGACGACGCCGACCTGGCCTCCCATCAGTTGCGCCAGGCGCTTGCATAGCGCAAGGCCGAGACCGGTGCCCCCGTACTTGCGAGTGGTCGACGCGTCTGCTTGCTCGAAGACCTGAAAAGTGCGCTGTTGCTGTGCTTCCGACATGCCGATGCCTTGATCCTCGACCTCGAGAAGCAATGCCACCTTGCCCGGCGCGGGAATGCCTTCGGTGCGCATGCGCACGGTAATACGTCCGCGATGCGTGAATTTGACTGCGTTGCTCAGGTAGTTGAGCAGAATCTGTCCCAGGCGGAGCGGGTCGCCGAGCACCGCGCGCGGGAGGTTCGGTGCGAACTCGGCGTGTAGCGCCAGACGCTTTTCATCGGCTTTGTCGTGCACCATGGCCAGTACATGTTCCACCAGTTGCCGCAAATCGACCTCGGCGTTTTCCAGCGTAACCTTGCCGGCCTCGATCTTCGAAAAATCGAGCAGGTCGTTCAGGATGCCCAGCAGGTGCTGCGAAGCCTTGGCCATTTTGGCGACCTGGTTGCGCTGGACGGTGCCCAGTTCGGCCTGTTGCAGCAGATGGGTGATGCCGATAATGGCATTCATCGGCGTCCGAATCTCGTGGCTCATGTTGGCCAGGAAGGTGCTCTTCGACCGGCTGGCGGCTTCGGCGGATTCCTTGGCGGCGGCGAGCTGCAAAGTGCGTTCGCGCACTTGTTTTTCCAGATGATGGCGATGCTGCGCAAGTTCCTCGGCGACGGCCTTTTGCTCGGTGATGTCCTGCTGGATCGCCAGGTAATGCGTGATGCTGCCGTTTGGTTGGTGGATAGGCTGGATGGACGCATAGGTGATGTGTTCACTGCCATCCTTGTGACGATTGACGAATTCGCCGATCCACGGCTGGCCTTGCCGCAGGCGTTGCCACATATCGCCATACAGCGTACGAGGATTCTTTCCCGAGTTCAGCAGACCCGGGGTCTGTCCGACCAGCTCGGCACGGCTGTATCCAGTGGTGGTAACAAAGTGCGGATTGACGTACTCAATGCGGCCTGTCAGGTCGGTAATCAGGATGCTGAGCGGTGATTGCTCGACTGCCAGCGAGAGCTGTCGCACCTGGTTTTCGACCAGATCGAGGCGTTGCTGCGCCTCGCGCAATTCGGTCACGTCGCGTACCTGTTGAATGGCGCCGATAATTTCCTGCTCGGCGTTGTAGAGCAGGCTGGCTTTGGAGGTCACCGTGCGGCGCTTGCCGCGCATGACCACGTCGTCCGACTCGCCATACAGCGTATTGCCTTCGCGCGACACCGACTGGAATCGGCTGAGGTCGGCGTTCGGGCCTTGCAGGATGAGGTCGGCCAGAACCGGGCGCCGCTCCTCGTAGAGACGTAGACCAACTTCAAAATTCCCCTTGCCCAACATGTCTGAAGCCAGAATATTGGTGTTTTCTTCCATCGCCCGATTCCAGGCGATCACCACGCCTCTGCGGTCGATGACGAAGGTGGCGTCGGGTAGGAAAGAGAAAATATCGGCCAGCTCCTGCCGTGCGGAAAGCAGAGCCTTTTCGGCCTTGATGGCGGCGGTGTCGTCGATGCTGATGGAGAGAATGCAGGGTACACCGTCGAGATCGATAACGGTGGCCGACACCCGCATGTGCAGGCGGCGTCCGGTGCGAGTGAACCAGTCGGTGCGGTAGTTGCGCACGCTACCCAGCTGTTCCAGCACCTGCGACCAGCCTTCGCGCGCGGCCCGGTTTTCCCAAAGCCCAATGTCGTAGGCAGAGCGCCCGATGATATCGTCTCGCTCCCAGTCCAGAATGTGGCAAAAGGCGTCATTAACCTCGATAAAGACGGCATCCTCGAAGCGGACGATGGATTCCGCCAGTGGGTTCAGCTCGAACGCCTGCCGGAAGCGCCGGGTCGATTCGGCGACCGCGTTGCGGGCAGCGTCCGAGGGAGGTCTCGACGAGGACGAGGTCATGTCTTCAGCGTAGCACGCGCCGCCATTCCTGTTCAAAGTAGCGCACCAGTACCTGGTTGTTCAGGCGATTGATCTCGGCCGGAACGCGCGCCATGTCGGCGGGAAAGTGGAACAGGGCCGGGGTGGTGTCGGCGGTCAGGAAACGAGTTGGCACCGGGTATTGTTCGGGCGGCCGGAATTCTTCCCGCCCGGCCAGAATGAAGCCCCATTCGCCGAATGAGGGCACCAAGGCGTGATAGGGCGTTACCTTGAAACCGACGCTTTCCAGGGTGGTGACGACGCACCAGAAAGATTGCCGTGCATACAGTGGTGAGGTCGATTGCACGACGAGGCGGCCTCGCGGGGTGAGGTGCTTTTCCAGAAGACGATAGAAGGCGGCGGTGTAGAGCTTGCCGAGGGCGAAATTGTTGGGGTCGGGGAAATCAACGACGACGAAATCGAAGCTCTCCGGATACTCCTCCAGCCATTGCAGCGCATCGGCGTTGACGACCGTGACTTTAGGCGAGGTCAGCGCATTGCGGTTGAGCGTGGTCAGCGCCGGCGCGGTCGAAAAGAGCTTGGTCATGGCCGGATCGAGATCGACCAGAGTGACCGAATCGATCTGCGGATATTTCAGGATTTCGCGCACTGCCAATCCATCGCCGCCGCCGAGTACCAGCACTCGCTTCACCCAGGGCAGGTTGGCCAAGCCGGGATGCACCAAGGCTTCGTGATAGCGGTATTCGTCATGCGACGAGAATTGCAGATTGTTGTTGAGAAAGAGCCGTAAGTCGTCTCGCCAGCGGGTCAGCACAATGCGCTGGTAGGGTGTCGATTCGGCGTGAACAATTTCGTCGGCGTAGAGATGTGCCTCGGCCAGGGTCGTTAGTTGCCCGGCGCCAGCCAGCCCCGCCGCGAGCACTGCAATGCTTGCCCAACATTGAGTGGCCAGTGCCTGGTGCGCTGCCAGCTGGTTGCGGAACAGGTGCAGTGCCCACAACGCGACTGCGGCGTTGAGCAGGCCAAAGAGCAGACCGGTGCGCACCATGCCCAGATGCGGCGCCAGAATCAGTGGAAACAAGATTGAGACCATCAAGGCGCCGAGATAATCGAAAGTGAGCACTTGCGACACCAGGTCTTTGAAATTGAGATCGCGCTTCAGGATGCGCATGACCAGCGGGATCTCCAGGCCGACCAGTACGCCGACCAGAAAGACGACCAGATACAGCACCAGCTTGAACGGTGCTGTCAGCCAAGTAAATAGCACGAACAGGCCGGCAGCCGAGAAGCCGCCGAGCAGACCGACCATCAGCTCGATCTGGATAAAGCGCCCGATCAGGTCGCGGGTGACGAACCGGGAGAGCCACGAACCGATGCCCATGGCGAACAGGTATGTACCGATGACCGTCGAAAACTGTGTGATCGAATCGCCGAGCAGATAGGAGGAGAGCGCGCCAGCGATCAGCTCGTAGGCGAGCCCGCACGAGGCGATGATAAAGACCGAAACCAGCAGTGCGTGCCGCATCGAGTGAGTGCGAGCTTACTTGTGGTAGATGCGGCCGCCGCTGCCGCCGCCCGCATGGCTGGACGTGCCGGCGGTATTGTCGAAAAGGTTCCAGCCCTGATACTGCGCAACGCCGAACAGGCACAAGGCGAAGAGACCGGAGATCAGATTGAATCGGTGCATGGCGATGGCTTTCAGTCGTCCTCGTCGTCGTTAGGTGCGTGATCGCTCTCGGCCCAGCGGCGGGTTTCAAAGGCCGCCCGGCGCAGGCGCGAGAAAATCGGGAAAATGGCAGTGTAGAGCAGGAGCAGGAGCCAGTTCGACCAGCCCGGTGAGCCACCCGACACCTGAACGCTGGTACGGAGAGACGATTTCGTCTCGGGCGAAAAATCAGGATCGACCGCGAGATAATACTGGCCGGCCGGGACGCCGGTGAAGGCAACCTCGTCCTCGCGCGAACCTTCCGACCAGCTCTCGCCGTCGTCGACGCCGTGGTAGTAGGCGACTTCGCGGGCGGCGGAAAAGGCCTGTCCGGTCTGCTTGTTCACCAGCGTCAGGTTCAGGCCGATCCAGTTGTCGGAGAGCGCCACGTCGTTTTTGACGATGACCTTGCCCGCGCGTTTGACCTCGAAGGTCATGGTTTGCGGAGTTTCATCCGGGAGCAGGGGATTGAAGACCAGATCCTGCCGCATCAGCGTCTTGCCGCCGAATCCGAAAACAAAGATCAGGTGCAGCACGAGGCCGGCAAGAAAGAATTTCCAGAATAGGCTGCACAGCCGCTTGTGCTTGTCTTCCCAGGGGTTGGGCTGATTGGCGAAAATGCCGTCCGGGTCGGGCAGTTCGGTCTGGAGCTTGAACGCTTCCGCGATGACGGCGGGCTCGACATAGCGGCACATCGTCCAGCTGCTTTCGTTGGGCGTCGTTTCACGCGAAAGCAGCACCGGGGGTGCGACGTAGTCGGTCAGCACCGCCTGATCGCCGCGGGCCACCCGCCAGGTGAATTCCCCGGCCACCTGAATCACTTCGCCGCGATAACTGGCGAAATGCTTGTAGGTCTGGCCGTCGAATTTCAGCTCCGGCAAGGCCTTTTTGCCGATGCGCGGCGTTTTCGACAGCACGTCGCCGATGTTCCAGTGGCCGTCGGATTCGATCAGCCAGCGGTAGGTGGCATTTTCGCCGGCGAGCAGGTATTCCCGCCAGTCGTAGGCGATGCCGTCGGCGACGGTGCGCTTGACCAGAAAACCGATGACCTCGACCGGCGCCCCCTCCAGCATGCCCTTGCGCCCGAGTTCGAGGCGCGGCATATAGCGGTCGTCGTTCTGGCCAAGGGCCTTGGAAAGAATTTGATAATTCTTGTCGGCAGTATCGACCACCGCCCCGCACGCCACGCAGCCGACCGACTTGATCTCGGCCGAACGAGCTGACAGCGGCGATCCGCAGCACGGACAGCGGAAGACCTGCGCCTGTACATTGATATCGGGAATGGCGCCGCCGGCCGAAAGGTCGCGCAGATTGGTCATTTTCAGCGACGGGAATTTGACCGGCGAGCCGACAAAGAACAGCGGCGGCGTTTCCGAGTAATCCAGCGTGGCGAAATTGTCGCCCTCGCGCATGTCGACGACCGGCGCCGCATAGCCGGGGCCGACCTTGAACGGCAGTTCACCCTGACCGGCGATGCATTCGGCGTTTTCGAAGTTGGTGATTTCCCAACTCCGTCCAGCCAGCGTCAGCGAATCGCCGACGCTGAGTTCCCCAAATGTCGGAATACCTTCCGGTGCAAACTTCAGAAAAGTGAGCACATACTCGCCGCCGGCCTCCGACAGCCAGCCGGTGCGCATGTCGTCGAACATGATGTGCCACTCGTTCCACAGGCCCTGACTGTATTTCAGCTGGATGCGGCCGATGACGGCGAAATGCAGGCCCTGCCAGCGCCCCTCGGCGCCGAGTTGCAGCGGCGAGCGGTCCTCGACCAGCGCCGCCATCTTGCCGATGTCTTCCAGTTGCTGGTCATGGCGGACTAGCGTGCTCTGGCAGAACTCGCAGACGGCGAAGATCGAGGCGGCCGATTGGAAGGTAACCGGCGCGCCGCAGGAGGGGCAGGCAGCAGTCTTGGCCATCGGCCGGCCCGGGTCAGACCAGCTTCTTCAGCAATTCGGCTTTCTTGGCCTCGAATTCTTCCTTGGACAGGATGCCCTTCTCAACCAGGCCATGCAGTTTTTCCAGCGTCGCCACGACGTCGTCCGGCGATACCGCGGCGGCGGCCGGTGCAGCCGCTGGTGCCGCGGCGGGAGCCGCTTGCGGTTGCATCGCCTGCGAAATGTTCTGACCAAAGACCTGGCCGAAACCCAGTCCGGCACCGAGGCCGACGCCCAGTCCAGCCATGCCGCCCTCGTTCTGCGCGGCGAGCGGGATGGAGTTGGCGACCTGGTACTGGGTGTAGCGGTTCATGTCGCCGAGCATGTTCATGCTGATGCGTTGGTCGAGCACCTTCTGCAACTCTTCCGGCAACGAGATGTTCTGTACCACCAGCGAATCGAGTGCCAGACCGAAATCGGTGAATACGGCAGTCATCTTTTCGCGCACCGCCTTGCCGAATTCTTCCTGGTTGGCGGCCATGTCGATGAAGGAAACGCCGGATTCACCGAACAGGTCGGTGATGCTGGCGATCATCGTGTTCCGGAGTTGACCTTCCAGTTCGTCGCGGGTGTAGATGTCGCGGGTACCGGAAATCTTCTGGTAGAAAGCCTTGGGATCGACGATGTGATACGAGTAGATGCCAAAGGCGCGCAGGCGGACGATGCCGAATTCCTTGTCGCGGATGGTGATCGGGTTCGGCGTGCCCCACTTGCGGTCGAGTTGGACGCGGGTTGAATAGAAGTAAACGTCGGACTTGAACGGGGATTCGAACAGCTTGTCCCAGTTTTTTAGGTAGGTCAGCACCGGGAGGGTCTGCGTCGTCAGCTTGTACATGCCGGGCTGGAAGACGTCGGCCACGGTGCCTTCATTGACGAAGACTGTCAGTTGCGAGTCACGTACCGTCAGGCTGGCGCCGTTCTGGATTTCCATTTCCTGCATCGGGAAGCGCCAGGCGAGCACGCCGTCTTGGTCCTCGGTCCATTGCAGGATGTCGATAAATTGTTTCTTGATGAAGTCCATCAGTGCCATGGCGTTGCTCCTTCAGAGAATGCAGGCTGCGTTGATGATGCCGACGCCGATCGATAGCGCCGCGAGAAAAATGCCGGCAGAAACCTTGTCGGCTGGGATGTCCTGGCAGATTTGTGGTAGCGCGACGCGCGCCACCACAAACACCAGCAACTGGATGATGCAGGCGATGATGCCCCAGCCCAGCATCAAAATGAGGTTGTGACTCGCCACGACGGCCACAGCCACGGGCAGGGCAATGCCGATCAGGGCACCGCCGAAGCTGACCGAAGCCGCGACATTGCCGGTACGGATCAAGGTCATCTCGTTGTAGGGGGTGATCAGGGCGTAGACCGTCAGGAACACAGTCAAAAGCGCGATGGCAGCCACAAAGTACATGCCGAAAGCAGGCAGGGCAGTGAGAATGGGGTCGAACATGGAGTCTCCCGTTCCGCAGATGAGTGAGCGGCATTGTGTACCGCTATCCGTCATATATCAACCGGCATCAGGCGTCGGCGAGAACGCGCAGGCCTTCCAGTACCAGATTGTCGAGATTGAGGTGCGGGCAAGCCAGCAATCCGGATAGCCGGGGCGCGTTCCCGCCGAATAACAGACAGGTGGCGTCGGGATGATCCGCGATGCGCGAAAAAGCCCGTTCGATGGCGCCGACCTGGGCCTCCAGGCAACCGGAGGCGATGGCGTCGTCGGTATTGTCCGGATGCCGCTGCCAATCGCCGCTGGCCAAAGGTAGTTGCGCGGTGTTGCGTGCCAGCGACCAGCGCATCAGGCCGTAGCCGGGCAGGATCATGCCGCCGAGGAAATGCCCGCTCTCGTCAAGCGTGTCGATCGTGGTGGCGGTGCCGCACCCCACGACCAGGCACGGCTTCTGTGTCATGGCGCGGGCGCCGATCAGGGCGCACCAGCGGTCCACCCCAAGTTGTTCTGGGCGCGCATACCCGTTGGTGACGCCGCAAGCCGCAAGACCCGGCACCACATGACGGGTGACCGCAAGCCAGGGTTTCAACGTCGTTTCGATATACGCCCCGATCACCGGACCGGCGACATTGGCGATCATCACCTTGGCGGGCTGGATGCCGGGCGGCAGGAATTCCTCGAGGCGAACCGCGTCCGCTTGCGGCAGGGCGCCGTGGGTCACCCAGTGGTTTTCGTGGTGAAGCCCCCATTTGAGACGGGTGTTGCCGCTGTCTATACAAAGGATCATGACGGACGCAGCGAAATGTCGCCGGAGAGAAAACGCTCGGTGCCGTGCGCGGTGGCGATCAGCAAGGCACCATCGGCATCGGCGCCCAGACAGGGGCCGGTCACCGTGACGGCGTCATCCACGAGCACGCTGACGGTCTTGCCTTGCCAGGCATGGCGGCCCTGCCAGGCGATTTGCAGATCGGCAAACCCGCCCGCTGCAAATCGGTCGAATACGTCCGTCAGCGCGACCAGCAGTTCGGCTAGCACGACATGACGATCCGGCAGCGATGCCAACTCATCCGCCAGGCCGGTCGCGGGGAAGGGTAGTTCAACGGCTGGGCGGCGCATGTTCAGGCCAATGCCGATCACCGCCTGCGTGCCTCGCCGATCACTCGCCAACTCGACGAGAAGGCCGGCGACCTTGCCGCCGGCCAGCAAGACGTCGTTGGGCCACTTCAGGCCGACATCGCTGACACCCAGCTTCTCGAGCGCCACCGCGACGGCAACCCCCACCGCCAGCGAAAGCCCGCTGAGGCGACCGGCCGGACCGTCGAAGCGCCAGAGCAGCGAAAACATCAGGCAATCGCCGGGGTTGGCGAACCAGTCGCGTCCGCGCCGGCCTCGTCCCGCGGTCTGCCGATCGGCGACCAGCGTGGTGCCGGCCGGTGCTCCGTCGGCCGCACGGCGCAGCAACTCGCTGCTGGTCGAGTCGATCTCGGCGACGCTATCCACGTCAAAGCGCCCGGCGACGGGGCCGAGCAAGCTGCGGAGGCGAGGCGGGTCGATCAGCGGCATGGCGGCGATTGTACGGAACTCGTTTAAACTACGCGACATGAAATTCTGTCCAAATTGCGCGAAAGTGCTAGAAATACTCGAAATCGACGGCGAAAAACGCGTCGCCTGCCCTGATGCGGCCTGCGGGTTCGTTCATTGGAACAATCCAGTGCCGGTGGTGGCTGTACTGGTCGAGTATCAAGGCAAGGTGTTGCTCGCCCGCAACGCCGCCTGGAAGTCGGGCATGTTTTCGGTGATCGCCGGGTTCCTGGAGTGCGATGAAACTCCCGAAGAATGTGCCTTGCGCGAATTGCAGGAAGAACTCGGGCTGACCGGGCGCATCGCCGGCTACATTGGGCACTACATATTCAAGCAGAAGAACCAGCTCATTCTCGCCTTCCATGTGCAGGCCGAGGGCGAGATCAAACTGAATGCCGAGTTGGCCGAGTACCGCCTGGTCGAGCCCGAAAAACTGAAGCCCTGGCCCTTTGGCACCGGCCCGGCCGTCGACGACTGGCTGAAGGCACGGGGAATTGACGCAAAAACCGGCTAAGCCAAAAACAGCCTGATGGCGGGATTGGCCGTCTCGTCCCAATAGCGATAGCCCAGTTCCGCCAGGAAAGCTTCGAACTGAGCGCGTTCTTCGGCCGGTACTTGCATGCCGACCAGTACCCGGCCGGTGTCGGCACCGTGGTTGCGGTAGTGAAAAAGGCTGATGTTCCAGCCGGCGCTCATGCGGTTGAGGAAATTCATCAAGGCGCCGGGGCGTTCGGGGAATTCAAAACGGTAGAGCAGTTCGTCGGCAACGCCGGCGTGGCCACCGACGAGGTGGCGCAGGTGCAGCTTGGCCATTTCGTCGTCGGAAAGATCGAGCGTCGGGTAGCCGTGCTTGCGCCATTGTTCGGCCAGTCTGGCCGCATCGGCACGGCCGCTGACCTGGACACCGACGAAGACATGGGCTTCGGAAGCCTGATGGAAGCGGTAGTTGAATTCGGTGATGGCGTGTCTGCCGATCAGCGACACGAATTGGCGATAGGCCCCGGGTTTTTCCGGCAGGGTCACCGCGAACACGGCTTCGCGTTGTTCGCCCAATTCGGCGCGCTCGGCGACGAAACGCAGGCGGTCGAAATTCATGTTGGCGCCGGAGGTGACGGCGGCGAGGTTCTTGCCCTTCAGCTTGTGCAGGCGGGCATATTCCTTGGCGCCCGCGACGGCAAGCGCCCCGGCCGGTTCGAGAATGGAGCGGGTGTCCTCGAAGACGTCCTTGATTGCGGCGCAAATGGCATCGGTATCGACGCGAACGATCTCGTCAACGTACTGCCGGCAGAGGCGGAAGGCTTCCTCCCCCACCAGTTTGACCGCAGCGCCGTCGGCGAACAGCCCGACCTGTTCGAGCCGCACGCGCTCGCCTTTGGCCAGCGATTGGGCCATCGCGTCGGCGTCCACGGCCTCGACGCCGATGATCTTGATCTCGGGCCGCAGGCGCTTGACGTAGGCCGCCACGCCGGCAATCAGCCCGCCACCGCCAACCGCGCAGAAAATGGCGTGCAGCGGCCCTTCGTGACGCGAATGCTGGCGCAGGATTTCCATGGCGATGGTGCCCTGGCCGGCGATGACTTCGGGGTCGTCGAAAGGATGCACGAAGGTCAGGCGCTCGGTCTTTTCCAGCTCGCGGGCGTGGGCGTAGGCCTCGTCGTAGGCGTCGCCAGCCAGCACCACTTCGCCGCCGCGTTTCCTGACGGCGTCGATCTTGATGGAAGGTGTCGTCGTCGGCATGACGATGACAGCACGACAGCCGATTTTCTGAGCGGAAAGGGCGACGCCCTGCGCGTGGTTGCCGGCGGAGGCGCAAATGACGCCGCGCTTCAGTTTTTCGGCTGAGAGGCCGGCGATCTTGTTGTAGGCGCCGCGAAGCTTGAAGGAAAATACTGGCTGCAAATCCTCGCGCTTGAGCAGGATCCGGTTCCCGATGCGGGCGGATAGATGGGATGCGGGCTCCAGCGGTGTTTCGACGGCCACGTCATACACCTGGGCATTGAGGATTTTCTCGAGGTAGTCGGGCGGAATCATGGCAGCGAGGCAGCAGGCAAAACCAGATTCTAACGGCAGAACGCTCCGGGGCTTCACGCGGCGAAACAGTCAGCCTATCTACCGAGGTTTTCGGGAACCCCGACCGAGTTTCCATTCTCTAAACAGGGCTATGCCCATGAAATAAGCCAATAACCAAGAATTGACAAGCGAGTGAGACAAATGACTACCTATCAGGATTTCTACCGCCGTTCCATCGAACAACCCGACGCCTTCTGGACCGAGCAAGCACAACTGATCGATTGGCAGGCCCCGTTTTCAAAAGTCTGCGATTTCAGCCGGCCGCCCTTTGCCAAATGGTTCGTCGGCGGCAAGACCAACCTCTGCCACAACGCGGTTGACCGGCATGCGGCCGAGCGCCCGGATGCCCCCGCGCTGATCTATATTTCGACCGAAACCAACGAGGAGAAGACCTACTCCTTCGCCGAGTTGCAGCGTGAAGTCGAGCGCATGGCGGCGATCATGCTGGAGCTCGGCGTGAACAAGGGCGATCGCGTGCTGATCTACATGCCGATGATCGCCGAAGCGACTTTCGCCATGCTCGCCTGCGCCCGCATTGGCGCCATCCATTCGGTGGTGTTCGGTGGCTTTGCGTCCGGTTCGCTGGCGACCCGCATCGATGACGCCAAGCCGGTGCTGATCGTGTCGTCCGACGCCGGCATGCGCGGCGGCAAGGCGGTGCCCTACAAGCATCTGCTCGACGAAGCGATCAATCTGGCCGCGCACAAGCCGGCCAAGGTGCTGATGATCGACCGCAAGCTCGATCCCGAATTCAATCGCGTCGAGGGCCGCGATGCCGACTACGCGACGTTGCGGGCGCAACACATGGAGGCCTGGGTGCCGTGCGAATGGCTGGAGTCCTCCGAGCCGTCCTACATCCTCTACACCTCGGGGACGACCGGCAAGCCCAAGGGTGTCCAGCGCGATACCGGCGGTTACGCCGTGGCGCTGGCGGCATCGATGAAGCACATCTACTGCGGCGGCAAGGGCGAGACCATGTTCTCGACCTCCGACATCGGCTGGGTGGTCGGCCATTCCTACATCGTTTATGGTCCGCTGATCGCCGGCATGGCGACCATCATGTACGAAGGCACGCCGCTGCGCCCCGACCCGGCGGTGTGGTGGAGCATCGTCGAGAAATACAAAGTCGATGTCATGTTCTCGGCGCCGACCGCCGCCCGCGTCCTCAAGAAGCAGGACCCGGCCTACCTGCACAAGCACGACATCTCCAGCCTCAAGCACTTCTTCCTTGCCGGCGAGCCGCTCGACCAGCCGACGCACGAATGGATCATGGGCGAGCTTGGCATCCCGGTCATCGACAACTACTGGCAGACCGAAACCGGCTGGCCCATTCTCGCCACCGTGCGCGGCGTCGAAGATACCAAGATCAAGTTCGGTACGCCGGCCTTCCCGGTCTATGGCTACAACCTCAAGATTTTCCGCGAGGATGGCAGCGAGTGCGGGCCGAACGAGAAGGGCATCGTCGGCATTTTGCCGCCGCTGCCGCCGGGCTGCCTGTCGACGGTGTGGGGCGACGATGCGCGCTTCGTGTCGACCTATTTCAGCCTGTTCCGCGAACCGCAGGTCTATTCGTCGTTCGACTGGGGCATCCGCGACGACGAGGGCTATCACTACATTCTCGGGCGGACCGACGACGTGATCAACGTGGCCGGTCACCGCCTCGGCACGCGCGAAATCGAGGAGGCGGTGCAGGCGCATCCGGCTGTCGCCGAAGTGGCGGTGGTGGGCGTCAACGACGCAGTCAAGGGCCAGATGCCGATGGCCTTTGCCGTGGTCAAGGACGTCAAAGCGATTGCCACCAAGGATATGATTGTGGCGCTGGAAGCCGAGGTGATGAAGACGGTCGATCGCCAGTTGGGTGCCATTGCCCGGCCGTCGCGCGTGCATTTCGTCACGGGATTGCCCAAGACGCGTTCCGGCAAGATGTTGCGCCGTTCGCTGCAAGCCCTGGCGGAAGGTCGCGATCCGGGCGATCTGACCACAATTGAAGATCCGAGTACGCTGGAGCAGATCAGAAAATTGCTTGCCGCCTGAGGCGGAAACCCGGGCAGCCGGACGTTTCAGCGAAAGTCGAGGTCTGAATGTGCCCAATCCGCCGATGTCGGGCGGATTGGGCACCATTTTGAGGCAGTTTCGATTGCCATTACGGTCGAATTGTAGGATAACAGAATGATTCCCCAGCTGGATGGCGCATGGACAACAGCCTGACCCGTTACTCGAAGCGCAACTTTTCGGGCGTCTTCCTGCTGGGCGGGCTGGCGATGCTGGCTTTTGTGCCACCGCACTGGCGCAACGGCAATATGGCCATGGTGAGCCTGATTCTCGTACTGGTGGTCGCCATCTGGGGGCTGGCCGTTTGGGCGATCATTGGTCGCCGGATCGTTTCCTGGCCAGTGCTGATTGTGGCGGGCCTCTGCAATTTTGGCTGCCTGGCGGCGATGGTGCAGTTGCGCGAACTGAGCGTGTACTGGTTTTATCCGCTGTTGATGGCTGCGGCCTATGTCATGCCTTGGCGGTGGGCGATTCCGATCAATCTCATCAATATCGCCGTTGCCTTGGTCGAGGCCTGGGCTTTCTCGAGCATGTTTTCGTACAACATTGAGCATCAGCAGGAGATGTTGACCGATCTGGTGGTGCACGATCCGCTGACCGGGGCGTTCAATCGGCGTCATTTCGAATACACGCTGGAAGAAGCACGGCGGCAGTGGAAGCGCACGGGCCATACATCCGGCATGGTGATTATCGATATCGATCACTTCAAGAACGTGAACGACAGTTTTGGCCATCGTGTTGGCGACCAAGTGCTGATTGCGCTGAGTCAGTATGTGACGTCGCAGTTACGTCCCCAGGATCGCTTCTTCAGGCTCGGCGGCGAAGAGTTCGCCATCGTCCTGCCCGAAGCCTCGGCCAACCAGACCACTCGCCTGGCCGAACGGCTACGTGCGCATATCGCAGCCGGCAGTCTGGAAAAGGGAGTTCCTGCGGTGACCATTTCCTGCGGCGTGGCGGCTTATCCGGAGCCTGGCAGCAAGGTCGAATGGCCGGAACAGTGCGATTTTGCGCTCTATTCAGCCAAGGCGCAGGGGCGCAACAAGGTCGTGGTTGCAGAACAGCCGACGATGGTACTCCCTGACGCGTGGTGAGTCCGGCCGAGCAGGCTGTTAGAATCGGGTTTCGTGTTCGACTTCCGGTTTCGCCATGACTGTTCGCCTGCGGGAAATTCCCTACAACTACACCTCGTTCTCCGACCGGGAGATCGTCATCCGTCTGCTCGGCGAGGAAAACTGGAAAATCGTCGATTACCTGCGTTCGCTACGGGTGACAGGCCGCTCGGCGCGCATGCTGTATGAAGTTCTGGGCGATATCTGGGTAGTCCGACGTAATCCTTATCTGGAAGACGATCTGCTTCACAACCGTGAACGGCGGCAGGCCCTCATCGACGCCCTTCACCACCGTTTGGCGGAATTCGACAAGCGACGTGCGACGGCGGCGACCCCCGATATCGAGCGTTCCGCCAAGGTGGAGCAATTGCTGGCGGCGGCAAAACAGGCCGTGGTTGCCTTCGAGCAGTGGTTCGTGGAGACTGCCGCCAGGCGTCGCCAGGTGCTCAAGAGCCTGGGACGTCATACGCGCCGCGACAACATCGCCTTTGACGGACTGGCGCGCGTCTCGCACGTCACAGACGCGACCGACTGGCGGGTGGAGTACCCCTTCGTTGTGCTGACGCCGGATACCGAGGAGGAGTTGGGCCCGCTGGTGCGCGACTGCATCGAGCTTGGCCTGACCATCATTCCGCGCGGTGGCGGTACGGGCTATACCGGCGGCGCGGTGCCGCTGACGCCGTTTTCGGTGGTTATCAATACCGAGAAACTGACCGCGCTCGGACCGGTCGAGGCGATCGTCCTCCCGGGGCACACCGAACCCTACGCCACCATCCGTACCGGCGCCGGTGTCGTCACCAAGCGCGTCGCCGACGCGGCGGAAAGCGCGGGGCGCGTGTTTGCCGTCGATCCGACTTCGATCGAAGCCTCCTGCATCGGCGGCAACATCGCCATGAACGCTGGCGGCAAGAAGGCCGTGCTGTGGGGTACCGCCCTCGACAACCTGGCCTGGTGGAAGATGGTCATGCCGGACGGCAACTGGCTGGAGGTCGAGCGCCTGAACCACAACTACGGCAAGATTCACGATCAGGCGCTGGTGCAGTTTCGCCTGAAGCGCTTCGACGCGAGCGGCCAGAAACTGTTGTCGGAAGAAGTGCTCGACATGCCGGGCGAACGCTTCCGCAAGGTCGGGCTGGGCAAGGACGTCACCGACAAGTTCCTCGGTGGCCTGCCGGGCGTGCAGAAAGAAGGCACCGACGGCATCATCGTGGCCGCGCGCTGGGTGCTGCACAAGATGCCGCCGGTGATCCGCACGGTTTGTCTCGAATTCTTCGGCCAGGTGCGCGAAGGCGTGCCGTCCATCGTCGAAATCACCGACTACTTCAAGCCGGGCGGCGCAGCCTTCGAGGCGGGTGTCCGTCTGGCCGGCCTCGAACACATGGACGAACGCTACCTGAAAGCGGTCGGCTACGCGACCAAGGCCAAGCGGCACGGTCGGCCCAAGATGGTGCTGATCGGCGACATCGTTGGGCACGATGAAGCCGCGGTCATGAAGGCGACCTCGGAAGTGGTCCGCATGACGCATTCGCGCGGCGCCGAGGGCTTCATCGCGGTCAACGCCGATACGCGCAAGAAATTCTGGCTCGACCGTTCGCGCACGGCCGCGATTTCGCGCCACACCAACGCCTTCAAGCTGAACGAGGACGTGGTGATTCCGCTGCCGCGTATGGGCGACTACTGCGACGGCATCGACCGCATCAATATCGAACTCTCCATAGCCAACAAACTGGCGTTGTGCGATGCGCTGGCCGAGTTCATCGGCGGCGAACTGCCGCTGCATGCGGGCGACGCCAATCTCGACAAGGATGTGCTGATCGGCGACCGCCGTCAGTCGGCGCTCGATCACATTGCCGCGGTCAAGGCGCGCTGGCAGTGGCTGGCCGCGCATCTGGACCGGCCGCTGGCAGAAGCCGAGGCCGAGTTCGGCGCCTTCGGTGTCGATGCGGCGCCCCTGACCAACCGCGCGGATAACCCGACCCTGTTCCACCGCTTGCAGGATTACTCGGTGCGCGTGTCGTGGAAAACCGAGCTGAAGCCGCAGTTGGAGGCGATTTTCGACGGCGTCGTCTATCGTCCGGTGCTCGACCGCATCGAGGCGCTGCACAAGGAAGTCCTGCGCGGGCGGGTGTTCGTGGCGTTGCACATGCATGCCGGCGACGGCAACGTGCACACCAACATCCCGGTGAACTCGGATAACTACGAGATGTTGCAGACCGGCAATCGGGCGGTCGATCGCATCATGACACTGGCGCGTACGCTCAACGGTGTCATCTCCGGCGAGCACGGCATCGGGATCACCAAGCTCGAATATCTGCACGAGGACGAGATCAAGTCCTTCTGGGACTACAAAGCCAAGGTCGATCCAGAGGGGCGTTTCAACAAGGGCAAGCTGATGCCCGGCGGCAATCTGGACGACGCCTATACGCCGTCGTTCAACCTGCTCGGCGCGGAGTCGCTGATCATGGAGCAGTCGGCGATTGGTAAGATCTCCGATTCGGTCAAGGACTGCCTGCGCTGCGGCAAATGCAAACCGGTGTGTACGACCCACGTGCCGCGCGCCAATCTGCAATACAGCCCGCGCAACAAGATACTCGGGACGTCCTTGCTGATCGAGGCTTTTTTGTACGAGGAACAGACCCGGCGCGGCATCTCGCTTGACCATTGGGCCGAGTTCGAGGATGTCGCCGACCATTGCACGGTGTGCCACAAGTGCGCGAATCCCTGCCCGGTCGACATCGACTTCGGCGATGTCACCATCGCCATGCGCAACTTCCTGCGCACTCAGGGTAAAAAGTCGTTCAATCCCGGTACCGCGGCGGCGATGGCCTTCCTGACGGCCAAGGACCCGGCGACGCTGAAGCTGATCCGCGCCGGCATGCTGGAGTGGGGCTTCAAGCTGCAACGGCTGGGACACCGGCTGTTCAAGTCTTTCGGGCTGATCCAGGGCAGCCGTGCCAAGCCGCCGGCCACGCTGGGCAAGCCAGGCGTCCGGGAACAGGTCATCCATTTCATGAACCGGCCAATGCCCGGCGGGCTACCCAAACGCATGTCGCGCACCTTGCTGGATATCGAGGACGACAAGGTGATCCCAGTCATCCGCAATCCGCAGAAGGTGACCGAAGAGTCGGATGCTGTTTTCTACTTTCCTGGTTGCGGCTCGGAGCGCTTGTTCTCTCAGGTCGGGCTGGCGACGCAAGCCATGCTCTACGAAGTGGGGGCGATCACGGTGTTGCCGCCGGGCTATCTCTGCTGTGGTTACCCGCAGACGGCGGCTGGCCGGGAGGACGAGGGGCAGCGCATCACCACCGACAATCGCGTGCTGTTCCATCGGGTGGCCAACACCCTCAACTATCTCGACATCAAGACTGTGATTGTTTCTTGCGGCACCTGCATGGATCAATTGCAGAAGTACGAGTTCGAGAAGATATTCCCGGGTTGCCGCCTGCTTGACATCCACGAATACCTGATGGAGAAGGGCGTCAAGACTGACGGCGTCGACGGTGTGCGCTATCTCTACCATGAACCTTGCCATACGCCAATGAAGGTGCACTCCGGGGTCAAGGTGGCAGGCGCGCTGATGGGTCAGGACATCAAACTGTCCGACCGCTGCTGCGGCGAGGCCGGGTCGTTCGCGGCGTCTCGTCCGGATATCGCCACCCAGGTCAAATTCAGGAAACAGGAAGAAATCGAGCAGGGCGCCGAGGTGCTGCGGAAAGACGGTTTTGCCGGCGAGGTCAAGATTCTGACCTCGTGTCCGGCCTGTTTGCAGGGATTGAGCCGTTATGACGACGACGCCGGGACGGCGGCGGAATACATCGTTGTCGAAACTGCCAAGCGCCTGCTGGGTACGGACTGGTTGCCGAAATACGTTGAGGCGGCCAATACCGGCGGTATCGAGCGGGTGTTGTTGTAGGGTAGGGGCGGGGTGCGAAGTCGGGCAGGCGTGAATTATTCACGCTCGCAGCGCCCCAGTTTGCGGTATAGATGACTGACTAGGCTTGAAGAAAATCATGTCCGTATGCGAGTTGTGTTCCACGCCGGGAGGCACCGTCTTGTGGCAGTCGCCGCGTTGTCGGGTCGTGCGCGTCGATTCGGCCGAACAACCTGGTTTCTGCCGGGTGGTCTGGCAGTCGCACGTTCGTGAAATGACGGATTTGTCGCTTGCCGAGCGCAGTGAACTGATGTCCGTTGTCTGGGCCGTCGAGGACGCGGTGCGCGTTCTCTGTCGGCCTGACAAGGTCAATCTTGCCAGTTTCGGGAACATGACACCGCACCTGCACTGGCATATTATTCCCCGCTGGTGCGATGATCCGTTCTTCCCCGAGCCAATCTGGGGAAACAGACAGCGTCACAACCCCCCATCCAGAAATTCGCCCAGCGACGATGAGCTTTCACGACACATCGCCGCAGCATTGACCACGAGCGAGGGAATCCTTCCATGACCGCCCATTCCATGGCCCGACTCAGCATTCCCGACCTCGAAACCGGAATGAGCTTCCTGAATCGCCTCGCTCTCGCCAACCCCGCGACGGCAGAACTGCAATTGCTACAGTTCCTCGATACGTTGCTGGACGAACCGCCCGATGCCGCCGATCTCTTCGCTTTGCTTGAACAGGCGCGGGTGCCGCTCTGCTTCGTTGAAGAAGAGATGGTCTTGCGTTATCACAACAAGGCCCTGCCTTTGCCCGAAATCGAGGAAGCGTGTTTCCAGCGCGTGGTCGAGGTCTGGACCAAGATGCGGCGAGCCTATTCGGTCTGCGCCGAACTCCAGCAGCCCGATACGCAAGATCCGGCCTACGCTGAGCGGATAGCCACCATTCTGCACCGTTGCATCTATTATTCCGGCATGGTGATCGTCGAGCATTTTCGCGCGCGCCGCGAACTGCCGGCCGGCGCTTGGCTGGAATTGCACGGCTTCTACGCCACCGCCGAGGAATGGCGGGTGGCAACCACGCCGATTGCTGACAATCTGGATCACGACCAGCAGACTACACATTGCGCCGCCGCCTATGTTACGTTGTTGCTGGTTGATATCGCCAGCCCCTACAGTCTGAGCGTGCGCGATTTGAATCTGATCCGACGTTGGGCGACCATGTGGTCGCCACTGGTGGGGGTATCCCCAGTGGCGGACGATATCGAATTACCGCCCTTTGTGGTTGAGTTGATGCGGGACACTGGCATGCATCCCACACCGTACGCCGAGGAGCCCAGTGCAGATGTCCGTCGTCTCGACACGACCCGTCTGGCGGCACAGGTCAACCAGACGTTGGCCCAACTCAAGCAACGCATTCCGCCGACTCAGCTTAATTTGGGTGAAGAAACCAACACCCACGTCACCCGGTTGATGACACAGTTGTCGCGGCCTTGGGCACAAATGACCGCCCCACGCCGCTTTCGGCGTTTTCCCACCACAGGTCAGGCGAGGGTGGCCATCGGCTTCGAGCCGATGCATTACTTTGTCAGCGACAAGGAATTCGAGCAGCCGGATACCGCGTCGACTTATTCCCGAGGTGAGTTCGATTCACTTTTCATGTTCCGGCAGATGGCCGATCCCTCGCAAAAGCCCAACGAACCGACAGTGCCGGATTACTCCGTCGACGTCTGGGAGGTGGTCAATCATTCCGCCAATGGTTTCCGGCTGGCGCGTAGCGCGGTCGGGCAAAGAATGGCGCATGGGCAGTTGATCGCGCTTTGTCCGCATGACGGCGAGCAGTTCATTCTCGCGCAAACCAGTTGGCTCATGCAGGATTCGGCGGGAGGGTTGTTGGCCGGGGTCGCCATTTTGCCGGGTAAGCCGCTTGGGGTCGCCATCCGGCTGTCCAACCGGGCGCGTGCCGGAACAGATCGTTTCAGTCGCGCCTTTCTCTTGTCACCCGTGGCCGCAATCGGTGAAGAAGGCTCGCTGGTCTTGCCTCTGGGCATGTATCAGGCTAGCCAACTGCTTGATCTGGCGGACGGCGGCATCAAGCAGGCAAAGATGAAGAACATCCTGCAACGCGGCGTCGATTTTGAGCGAATCAGTTTCGAACTGGTTTGAATATCGTGGCGCCGGTCCCGGACCGGCTGCACCAAACAAGGAGAATTGCCATGCCGGGTCTGGACAAGGACACCCCTGTTCCGACAGACATCAAGCTGCACAAAGTGTCAAAGATGCTTGAATTGAATTATGCCGAGCTGAACGAACACTACGAATTGCCGTGCGAATACCTGCGGGTCATGACACCCTCGGCCGAGGCGCGGGGCCATGGTCCCGGTCAAGAGGTCTTGCAGCATGGCTGCCAGGGCGTCGGCATCGAGCGCATCGAGCCGGTGGGCAACTATGCGTTGCGGTTGGTTTTTTCGGATGGCCACGACAGTGGATTGTATTCGTGGGATTTGCTGTACGAACTGGGCAAAAACCATGCGATGCTATGGGGCGACTATCTGAAGCGAATTGAATTGGCGGGCTTGTCACGTGCGCCGCGAGTGGCCGCGCAGCCGGTCGAACTGAACCGCTGGCGGCACAATGTTGGCGCGGCGGATAAGCATGGGCATGAACATGACTAACACAACGACACACTTCGGGTACGAGACCGTGGCCGAAGCCGAAAAGGCGCGCCGGGTGGCTGGCGTTTTCGATTCGGTGGCCAGCCGTTATGACTTGATGAACGACCTGATGTCGGGCGGACTGCATCGGTTGTGGAAAGCCTTTGCCATTGCCCAGAGCGGTGTGCGCGCGGGCTCGCGTGTGCTGGACGTCGCTGGCGGCACCGGCGATCTGTCGCTAGCCTTTGCAAAGCGCGTGGGTGCCAGCGGCCAGGTTTGTCTGACCGATATCAACAACGCCATGCTCTCGCGCGGAAGAGATCGTTTGCTCGACAAGGGCTATATGGTGCCCGCCGTGCAATGCGACGCCGAGAAAATCCCCTTCTCGGACGATAGCTTCGACTGCGTCACGGTGGCCTTTGGCTTGCGCAACATGACGCATAAGGACGGCGCGCTGGCGGAAATGCGGCGGGTGCTGAAGCCCGGCGGACGCTTGCTCGTGCTGGAGTTTTCCAGAATCTGGAAGCCGCTGGCGCCGGCCTACGATTTCTATTCTTTCAACGTCATTCCACGCGTCGGCAAATGGGTGACGCAAGACGAGGAGAGCTATCGTTATCTGGCCGAATCCATCCGGATGCATCCCGGCCAGGAAGAACTGCGTCAAATGATGGTGGCGGCAGGCCTGGAACGGGTGGAGTATTTCAACCTCGCGCTCGGCGTCGTGGCATTGCATCGCGGCATCAAATTTTAGCGACTGCGGAAGATTGAGCCATGGTCAGCGAAGGACGCCGTTACGATCTGCCGAGTCAATGCGCTGTTCAGGTTTTCAATCACCTTTTGCGCGCCGAGTCCTGGGCGCGCGCGGCCTTGTTGCCGCACGCCGGCCGCGCTTTCAGCCTGCGGATGAGGGAATGGAAGCTCAATTTCGGCGTCACGGCGGATGGTGTGCTGGAGGCGAGAGATCATGACGACTTTGATGCAGTCATCGTCATGCCCGATGCCGCGCCGTGGTTGTGGTGGCGGGATCGCGCTGCGTTCTTCGGGCAGATGCGTTTGAGCGGTTCCGCGGAGTTTTGTGAAGCCTTGGCGCATGTTTTTCGCAACCTTCGCTGGGATCGCGAGGCCGATCTGGCCAGGATCGTGGGCGACATTGCCGCTCACCGTATCGAAAACGGCCTGGTACGCGCTCAAGACACGGGCGCCGACATTGCGTCCCGCTTGGTCGATGGCCTTGCTGAAGCACTGAACGAACGCGCCAGTCCGGTGGTCCAGCGCGGTCGACTGGATGACTGGCGAACCTCTCTTGATCTATTTCGCACAGATCTAGCGAGGCTGGAGGAACGCGTGGGCAGATTGGCATAGGCCGTATGCTGTGGCGATCCCTGGTGCCGAAGGTGGGGGCGGCGTCTGATCTTGCAAGAAAAAGGGCGACCAGCGGTCGCCCTTTTTGGTTTGACGCTTGCGCCGTCAATGCGTGTGCTTCTTGAGGTGCGATAGCGTGTGCAACTGCGCGATGGCTTGCGCCAGTTCCGCTTCTGCCGCGGCATAATCGACTTCCGCCTTGCGATTGGCGAGTGCTTCTTCCGCCTTCCGCTTCGCTTCCAGAGCCTTGGCTTCGTCAAGGTCATGGGCGCGAATGGCGGTATCGGCCAGCACCGTGATCAGGCCAGGTTGCACCTCCAGCATCCCGCCGGAGACGTATACCAACTCGTAGCCGGTTTGCGCCGGCACTTTGAGGCGGATGGTTCCCGGTTTGATGCGGGTGAGCAACGGCGTATGGTGCGGATACACGCCAAGTTCGCCGGCTTCGCCGGGGAAGACGGCGAATTCGACGATCCCCGAGAAGATCGATTCTTCCGCGCTGACCACGTCGCAATGAACAGTAATTGCCATAACGGCCTCCTATAACCGCTTATTGCAGGGTCTTGGCCTTTTCGATGGCTTCTTCGATACCGCCCACCATATAGAAAGCCTGTTCCGGCAGGTGATCGTACTCGCCGGCGACGATGCCCTTGAAGCCCTTGATGGTTTCCTTGAGCGGTACGTATTTGCCGGGCGAGCCGGTAAACACTTCCGCCACGTGGAAGGGCTGCGACAGGAAACGCTGGATCTTGCGGGCGCGTGCCACGGCCAGCTTGTCCTCCGGCGACAGTTCGTCCATCCCGAGAATCGCGATGATATCGCGTAGCTCCTTGTATTTCTGCAGGGTTTGCTGCACGGAACGGGCGACTTCGTAGTGCTCCGTGCCAACGACCTGCGGATCAAGCTGACGCGAAGTGGAGTCGAGCGGATCAACGGCCGGGTAGATGCCCAGCGCAGCGATGTCACGCGACAACACGACGGTCGAGTCCAAGTGCAGGAAGGTGGTGGCGGGCGACGGGTCGGTCAAGTCATCCGCGGGCACATACACGGCCTGGATAGAGGTGATGGAACCGACCTTGGTCGAGGTAATCCGCTCTTGCAGGCGACCCATTTCTTCCGCCAGCGTCGGCTGGTAGCCCACGGCGGAAGGCATACGGCCGAGCAGCGCCGACACTTCGGTACCGGCCAGGGTGTAACGGTAGATGTTGTCGATGAAAAGCAGGATGTCACGACCGTCATCGCGGAAACGCTCGGCCATGGTCAGACCAGTCAGCGCCACGCGCAGACGGTTACCCGGCGGTTCGTTCATCTGACCGAACACCATCGCGACCTTGTCCAGAACGTTGGAGTCTTTCATTTCGTGGTAGAAGTCGTTCCCTTCGCGGGTACGCTCACCCACGCCGGCGAACACGGACAGACCCGAGTGTTGCTTGGCGATGTTGTTGATCAGCTCCATCATATTGACGGTCTTTCCGACGCCGGCGCCGCCGAACAGGCCGACCTTGCCGCCTTTGGCGAACGGGCAGATCAAGTCGATCACCTTGATGCCGGTTTCGAGCAGATCAACCGAGGACGACAGTTCGTCGAACTTCGGAGCCGGTGCGTGAATTGGGCGGGTCTCTTCGGTGGCGATCGGGCCAGCTTCGTCGATCGGGCGACCCAGCACGTCCATGATGCGGCCCAGCGTGCCGAGACCGACTGGGACGGAAATATAGGCATTGGTATTGTTGACCTTCATGCCGCGGCGCAGGCCGTCGGACGAGCCCATGGCGATGGTACGGACGATGCCGTCACCCAGCTGCTGCTGCACTTCGAAGGTCAGGCCGGCTTCCGCCATACCGTTTTCTTCGGCGGCATCCAGCTTGAGGGCGTCGTACACCTTGGGCATGGCGTCGCGGGGGAAGTGGATGTCCACGACGGCGCCGATGCACTGAACGATGGTACCTTGACTCATATTGAAATCCTTTATTTTCAAACAGCGGCGGCGCCGCCGACGATTTCCGACAACTCTTTGGTAATCGCAGCCTGACGGGCCTTGTTGTAGACCAGCTTCAATTCGTTGATGACGTTCTTGGCATTGTCCGAAGCAGACTTCATCGCCACCATTCGCGCCGATTGTTCCGAGGCCATGTTCTCGGCGAGCGCCTGGTAAATCAGCGCCTCGACGTAGCGAGCCAGCAGGTCGTCAATCACCGGTTTGGCTTCCGGCTCGTAAACGTAATCCCACTTGGTCTGGGCCGAGCCAACGGCTTCACCGGACAGCGGCAGCAGCTGCTCGACGACCGGCTCCTGCTTCATCGTATTGATGAAGCGGGTGTAGGCGATGTACAGGGCGTCGATTTCGCCGCGCATGTAGGCATCAAGCTGAACCTTGACCGGACCGATCAGGCGTTCCAGATGCGGCGTGTCACCGAGGGCGATCACGTGCGACACCACCTTGGCGCCGGCACGTTGCATGAACCCCCACCCTTTGTTGCCGATGGCGGTGACCTGCAACTTCTTCCCTTCGGCTTCCCACGTCTTCATCCTGTTCAGTGCCAGCCGCAGTACGTTGGTGTTAAGACCGCCGCACAGGCCCTTGTCAGAGGTGACGAGAATCAGGCCGACGTTCTGCACCGGATCACGCGTGACCAGGAAAGGATGCCGATATTCGGTGATGGCGTGCGAGAGGTTCGCCGCCACGCGCCGGATCTTTTCGCCATAGGGACGGGCCTGCCGCATCCGGTCCTGCGCCTTGCGCATTTTGGACGCGGCCACCATCTCCATGGCCTTTGTGATCTTGCGCGTGTTTTCGACGCTCTTGATCTTGTTGCGAATTTCCTTGCCGCTAGGCATGGCGTTCTCCCGGCGTGATCAGGCCCAGCTCGACTTGAAGGCGGTAATGCCGGCGGCCAGTTGTTTCTCGGATTCGCCGTCGAGATCCTTGGTCGACTCCATCTTGTTCATGAGGTCGGCACAGGCGGATTTGAGGTAACCAATCATCGCCTTTTCGCATTCCAGCGCGCGCTTGACTTCGACATCGTCGAAATAGCCCTTGTCCGCCGCATACAGCGTTACGGCCATTTCGGCCACGCTCATCGGCGAGTACTGGTTCTGCTTCATCAGTTCGGTGACCAGGCGGCCGCGTTCGAGCTGCTTGCGGGTCGCTTCGTCCAGATCGGAGGCGAACTGCGCAAAGGCCGCCAGTTCGCGATACTGCGCGAGCGCCAGACGCACACCGCCACCGAGCTTCTTGATGATCTTGGTCTGAGCGGCACCGCCGACGCGTGACACCGAGATACCGGCGTTGATGGCGGGGCGGATACCGGCGTTGAACAGATCGGTTTCCAGGAAGATCTGGCCGTCGGTAATCGAGATGACGTTGGTCGGCACGAAGGCGGAGACGTCGCCGGCTTGCGTTTCGATGACCGGCAAAGCGGTCAGCGAACCGGTTTTGCCCTTGACTTCGCCATTGGTATATTTCTCGACCCATTCTTCCGAGACGCGAGCGGCGCGTTCGAGCAGGCGGGAGTGCAGGTAAAAAACGTCACCCGGATAGGCTTCGCGGCCCGGCGGACGACGCAGCAGCAGGGAAATCTGGCGATAAGCCCAAGCCTGCTTGGTCAGGTCGTCATGAATGATCAGGGCATCCATGCCGCGGTCGCGGAAGTATTCGCCCATGGTCGTGCCGGCGTAGGGTGCGATGAACTGCATCGCGGCCGATTCGGAGGCCGAGGCGGCGACGACGATGGTGTATTCCATGGCGCCGTTTTCTTCGAGCTTGCGCACCACGTTGGCGATGGTGGAAGCCTTTTGACCGACGGCGACATAAATACAGAAGAGATCCTTGCCCTTCTGGTTGATGATCGTATCGACAGCGACCGCGGTCTTGCCGGTTTGACGGTCGCCAATGATCAGCTCGCGCTGACCGCGGCCGATCGGCACCATGGAGTCGACGCACTTCAGGCCTGTTTGCACCGGCTGCGACACCGACTTACGCCAGATCACGCCCGGAGCGACCTTTTCGATCTTGTCGGTGACCTTGGCATTGATCGGGCCCTTGCCGTCGATCGGCTGACCGAGGGAATTGACCACGCGGCCGAGCAGCTCGGGGCCGACCGGCACTTCCAGAATGCGGCCGGTCGTCTTGACCGTGTCACCTTCGGAGATGTGTTCGTATTCACCCAGCACCACCGCGCCGACGGAGTCGCGCTCGAGGTTCAGCGCCATGCCGAAGGTGTTGCCGGGGAATTCCAGCATTTCGCCCTGCATGACGTCGGCCAGCCCGTGCACGCGGCAGATGCCGTCGGTCACGGTGACCACCGTGCCCTGCGTGCGCACTTCCGATGCGCTTTGCAGGTTCTGGATCTTGCTCTTGATGAGCTCAGAAATTTCGGAAGGATTCAACTGCATGAAATTCTCCTAGTTGTGCAGCGCCGTAGCCATTTTGTCGAGCTTGCCACGCACCGAGGCATCGAGCATCTGGTCACCAACGACGACCTTGATGCCTCCGATCAGTTCGGGATCGACGCTGACCCGGGCATCGAGCCGGGTCCTGAAGTGCGCTTCCAGCTGGGGCACCAGTGCCTTGACATGGGCATCGTCGAGGGCAAACGCCGAGACGATCTCGGCTTCCTTGACGCCTTCCTCGCCGTGCTTCAGATTCTCGAAGAGCTCGGCGACTTCGGGCAGGCAGCCCAGACGGTTGTTGTTGGCCAGCAGTTGGACGAAGTTCGACAGTTCCGCATCTACCGCCGAGCCGCAGGCGGCACGGAACAGCTCGACCCGCGCGCCGATCGTGACATTGGGATCGCCAATGGCGGCACGGGCTTCGGGATGGGCAGCGACCTGGGCGAGCGTCGCGAGACGCTCCGACCATTGCGCCAGAGTGCCGCCGGCCTTGGCTACCTGGAACAGGGCTTCGGCGTATGGACGGGCGATAGTGACGGATTCGGCCATTTGCTTACAGGTCCTGTTTCAGGGTGCCCAGCATGTCGGCATGCACGGACGCATTGATTTCCTTGCGCAGAATCTTCTCGGCGCCGGCCACGGCCAGTTCGGCGACGCGCTCACGCAGGGCGTGTTTGGCGCGTTCGACTTCCTGTTCGATTTCGGCCTTGGCACCGGCGACGACCTTGTCGGCCTCGACCTTGGCCTGAGCCTTGGCTTCCTCGATAATCTGCTGCGCGCGCTTTTCGGCTTGCGCCAGGAGTTCCGCGGTCTTGACCTTGGAATCCTTAAGCGCATCGGCGGAACGCTTGGCAACAATCTCTTGTTCCTGTTTGGCGCGTTCGGCCGCAGCCAGGCCATCGGCGATCTGGGCTTGCCGTGCGGCCATCGCCTTTTGCAGCGGCGGCCAGACGAACTTCATCGTGATCCAGATGAAGAGAGCAAACCAGATGGCTTGGCCAATCAGTGTAGCGTTGATACTCACGCTAACCTCCTGGTAATGGTGGGTTCAAGCACGAGATTAGTGACCGGCAGCAGCTTTGATCATGGGCAGGAACGGGTTGGCGAACAGCATGAACAGGGCGATACCGACACCGATCATGGTCACGGCGTCGAGCAGACCGGCAACGATGAACATCTTGACTTGCAGCGTCGGGATCATTTCCGGCTGACGGGCGGCACCTTCCAGGAAACGGCCACCGAGGATACCGAAGCCGATGGCGGTACCGAGCGCGCCGCAGCCGATCAGGATGGCAACAGCGATAGCGGTGTTGGAAAGGACGGTTGCGAGTTCCATGTTGACTCCTAAGTGAGTGTGTTTTTACAGAAAAGCGGTTGAGAAAAAGGTGTGGTGTTTCAGGTATTAGTGCGATTCCGCGGCCATCGACATGTAGACGATCGTCAGCATCATGAAAACGAAGGCCTGCAAGGTGATGATCAGGATGTGGAACAGTTCCCAGGGCAGTGCGAGCGGTAGTTGATAGAGACCGAGCAGGGCGATCAGGATAAAGACCATTTCGCCCGCGTACATGTTGCCGAAAAGACGCAGGGCCAGCGAAATCGGCTTGGCGATGTCTTCAACGATGCGGAAGATCAGGTTGACCGGAGCGAGCTTGGCGCCGAACGGGGCGGTGAAGACCTCGTGCAGGAAGCCGCCGACGCCCTTCACCTTCAGGTTCATGCCGAGCATGATGAAGAACACGCTGATCGACATGGCGAAGGTCAGGTTGGGGTCGGTGGTCGGCACGAACTTGAAGGGCAGATGTTCGTTGCCGGTGATTTTTTGCGTCACGAAAGGCAGGAAATCGACCGGGATCAGATCCATGGCGTTCATGGTGAACACCCAGACGAAAATGGTGATGGCCAGCGGAGTGACCAGCGCGCTCTTGCCGTGGAAGGTGTCCTTGACCTGCTGATCGACCAGCGAGACAACCATTTCGATGAAATTCTGCAGCTTGCCCGGCACACCGGCGGTGGCTTTGCTGGCGGCCCAGGCCATCAGGCCGAAGACGAGCAGTCCGAGAACGCCGGATACCAGCAGCGTATCGAGGTGAAAGGTCCAGAAGCCGGTGCAGTGGCCGTCGACCTTGGCGGCTTCGGCGCAAACCTGCAGATTGGTCAGATGGTGCTGGATATATCCAGCGGTGTTCAGCGTGCCGCCTTCTGCGCTCATGTTTTCTCCGCTCAGCCTAACGTTGCTTCAAGAGTGCCAGCCAGTGGATGGCAATGGTTGATCCAAATCCCAGAAACAGCGGCAGGGCCGCTACTTCACGATATTCCATAAACACTAGCGCAAACAACCCGAGCGTTACCGCATACTTGAACGCTTCCCCGGCCGCCTGCGCGCGATAAATCCTGACAGGATCGGAACCGCTGGGAAGACGCATCGCCCGCCAGACATAACCCGCGTTGCCCAGCACCCCGATCAGCCCACCAATCAGGGCGGAAAGGGCGGAGTGCCCGCCTCCCGCCAACCCGGCAATCGCCGCTGCCAGCAAGGCAATCAAAGCTTGCCGACTCAGAATCCAGCGTATTTGCGGGTGCACCGACTATCCTGTTCTACAGATTACAGACTGTAACAAAGTCTTATACAAGAGTCAAATACCGCGAGTACACAATTAATCGGTCATATTGCAGGACGATGACGCCAAGGCCTGCCTGCTCGTCAGCCGCGCAGGCGGCCCAGAAGGCCGTCAAGCTGGTCGAGATCGCCGAATTCGATGGTCAGCTTGCCGACCCCTTTTTTGTTGGCACGGATGGCGACAGTGGCACCGAGGTTGTCGGACAGTTCTTCCTGAAGTCGCAGCAGGTCGCGGTCGACTTCACCGGCAGTGGGCGTCTTGGGCGGATTCAGCGTTTGCTGCACCAGTCTTTCCGCCTCGCGCACCGAGAGGCCCTTTTGCACGATACGCTGAGCCAAGGCCACCTGCGGTGCCTTGGCGAGCGCCAGCAGAGCGCGGGCGTGGCCCATGTCGAGTTGTCCTTGCATCAGCAGGTCCTGCACTGGCGAGGACAATTGCAATAGCCGCAGCAGGTTGGAGGTGGCCGGGCGCGAACGTCCGACCGCATCGGCCGCCTGCTGGTGCGAGAGGCCGAATTCGTCGATCAGGCGCTGCAAGCCTTGCGCTTCTTCCAGCGGATTGAGGTTTTCGCGCTGGATGTTTTCGATCAGCGCCATGGCCAGCGCTTGTTCGTCGGCGATGGCGCGGATCAAGACCGGCACTTCGGCCAGGCCAGCCAGTTGCGAGGCACGCCAGCGGCGTTCGCCGGCGACGATTTCGTAGCGTTCAGCACCCGGCGTCTTGTCGACGGCGCGCACCAGAATCGGCTGCATCACGCCCTGTGCCCGGATTGACGCGGCCAGTTCGGCCAGCGAGGTTTCGTCCATCTGGGTGCGGGGCTGATACTTGCCCGGTTGCAAGCGGTCGACCGGCAGGTTGCGCTGCTCGTCCTTATGCGCGGCGTCGTCGCCGGCCAGCAGCGCGTCAAGGCCGCGGCCCAGTCCTTTGAGTTTCATGCCATGGGTTCCTTCTGCGATGCGTCCTTCAACATTCCAAAGCGATCGAGCAGTTCCGCCGCGAGGCTGAGATAGGCCTGCGCGCCCCTCGAGTTTTTGTCGAAGGCGATGACCGGCTTGCCGTACGAAGGCGCCTCGGCCAGCCGCACATTGCGCGGCACGATGGTTCGATACACTTTTTTGCCGAAATGGCTTTCCAGTTCCGCCGACACCTGCTGCGTCAGGGTGCTTTGCGGGTTGTACATGGTGCGCAGCAAGCCTTCGATCTCAAGTCTCGAATTGAGGTTGCCGCGTACCTTCCGGAGTGTTTCAACCAGATCGGACAGGCCTTCCAGCGCGTAATATTCGCACTGCATCGGGATCAGAACGTAGTCGGAAGCGACGAGGCCGTTGACCGTCAGCATGTTGAGAGCCGGCGGGCAGTCGATCAGGATGAAGTCATATTCCGCGTGCCCGGCCTGCAATGCGTCGCGCAAGCGGTACTCGCGGCGATCGAGTTCGATCAGTTCGACTTCGGCGCCGGCCAGTTCGCGATTGGCCGGCAGGACGTCGAAACCGAATTCGGTCTTCAGGCAGACTTTGGCCAGACTCGCCGAGCCGATCAGCAACTGATAAACGGTCGGCAGCGCCTCGCGTTTGAAAATGCCGCAACCGGTGGTGGCGTTGCCCTGCGGATCGAGATCGATCAGCAGTACCCGCTGGCCATGCGCGGCCAGGCCGGCGGCCAGATTGACCGCCGTCGTCGTTTTGCCGACGCCGCCCTTTTGGTTGGTGATTGCAAAAACCTTCATGCGACCGCTTTCAAAATCAACAAATGTCTCTCGGCATTCAGCCCCGGCACCGCGAGCGGTTGGATGTCCGCCAGCTCGATATCGGCCGGCAGCCTTGCCAGTTCGTCGTCCGGACGCACCCCCTTCATCGCCAGCCAGCGGCCTTCCGCCGCCAGAAGATGGCGCGTTAGATGCACGAACTCGGCGGTGTCGGCAAAGGCGCGTGAGACGATCTGGCCGAAACGGTCCGTCAGCGTTTCCACGCGCGCATGGATGGCGTGCACGTTGGACAGGCCCAGTTCGATGATCGCCTGTTGCAGGAAGCTGACTTTCTTTTGCACCGCATCTACCAGCGTCACCGAAAGGTCGGGGCGCAGGATGGCGAGCGGAATGCCCGGCAAGCCCCCGCCGCTGCCCACATCCAGCAAAGGCGTGGCCTCGATCCACGGCAGAATGGCCAGGGAATCGAGCAGATGGTGAGAAATGACTTGCTCCCTGTCGCGGATGGCGGTCAGGTTATACGTTTTGTTCCACTTCAGTAGCAGATCGACGTAGGCCAGCAGACGCACCTCATCGCCGGGAGCCGGGGTGAGCCCGAGCCGTGCCAGCGCCTGATTGAGGTCGACAGCGTTCATGGCGATTGCGGCGCCTGGGTGAAATCATTGAGAATCGATGTGTTCCGGCCCATCAGGAAGATCTCTGTCCGATCAATTTGCGGCCGGTTGCCCTGCGACAAATGCGACCAAGTGAATGAAATGGGACGAATTTTACGTCATGCCACCGACAAAGGACACCTCGAATGGAAGCGTTCGTCCGCGGGTTACATCGGCGAAAGGATGAGGCCATGATTGCCTGGCTCGGTGCGCAACTGCGCCGGTGGTGGCCTTCCAGCCTGCGCGCGCAGTTAATGTTGATTTTGTTGCCGGTGGTCGGATTGCCGGTGGTGGCGACGGGCTATGTACTGAAAGTGAGAGGTCACGCCACTCTGGTCGAGGAAAAGCGGATTCATCTGGAAGGGGTGACCGCCCTGCTCGAACGCCACCTTCAGCAAGCGGGCGGATTCGACGCACTGCTACGCCAGTATGCGGGCCCGGCGGGCGACTCGACCGCCCAGGTGACCTATCTGAACGGTCGTTTGCGGGGATATACCGACGAAGTGGCGCAGGCTTTTCCGGAGGTTGGGGTCGGATATTTTCATCGCGGACTCGATGCCATCGTGACGTATGGTCCTAGCCCGCAGTACGGGCACACCGTCGGCCAAACCATTGCGCAAAACCATCCGGGTCGCGGCGTGATGGAATACAACCGGATGATGACCGTCAGCGGCGACCTGGTGCGCGGCAACATCATGAATGCCATGCGGCCGATCGTGGAAAACGGCCGGGTGGTCGGGTATATCTGGGCTAACGAGTTTCTCGACGCCATTGACGAACAGGCCAGTGCTATGCGCGTCGCGGTGTATTCAATGACCTTGTTCGGGTTTGCCTTGTCGCTGGCGGTCGTGTTTTTCGTCATTGCGCAACTGACCGGCAAGATGGCGGTCATCAAGCAAGGGCTGACGCGCCTGCGTTTCGACCTGCGCGAGAGCATTCCGCCGATCAAGGGCGAAATCGGCGAGATGGTCGATGCCATTAATGAACTCGCGCGTGCCCTGCTTGAAACGCGTTCGATGCACGATAACATCCTCGACAGTCTTGCCGATGCGGTCATCACCGTCGATGCCCAGCACAATGTCACCTACGTCAATCCGGCTGGATGCGAATTGTTCGGTTGCAAGGCCGACGATGCCATCGGGCGCCCCTACATCACGCTGTTTCGCTCCGACGCGCACTTTTCGAGTCTGCTGCTGGATACCCTGCAAACGGGGCGGGAACACCGCGGTATCGAGATTGACTATCCACTCCAGCATTCGACACCGCATGTGCTGGCGAGTACCAGTTTGCTGTACGACGGACGCGGGCATCAGCTTGGCGTGGTGGCGATCATCCGCGACGTGACCAAGACCTTTGCTCTGCAACGCCAGGTCGCGCAGAATGAACGGCTGGCCGCGTTGGGCGGCGTGGCGGCGGGCATTGCGCATGAACTGCGGACGCCGCTCACGTCGATCCGCGGGTTTGTGCAATACCTGCAAGGCTCGACCGATCCGAAGGAGTGGCAGGAGTATGGCACCATCATCATTCGCGAGGTCGATGGCCTCAACCGCATCGTTTCCGAACTGCTCGACCTTGCCCGGCCACAGCCGCTGCGGCTGGAAGCGGTGCAGTTGAACCGGGTGGTCGACGAGGCCTTGTTGTTGCTGCCCGAAGAAGCCCGTCAGCGCGGCGTTGAGTTCATCCGCGAGTTCGACCTCCAATTGCCAGAGATTCAGGCGGACAAGGGGCAACTCAAACAGGTGTTACTCAACATCCTGCTCAACGCCGTTCAGGCGATCGCCGACGCCGGGCAGGTGCGCGTTGTCACGCGTGTCGAAAAGGATGGTCGTATTGGGATACAGGTCACCGATAATGGCTGCGGGATTCCCGAAGCGATCAGAAAACAGATTTTCGATCCGTTTTTCTCTACCAAGCCGAACGGAACCGGACTAGGCATGGCGATTGCTCGTCGTATCGTCGAGAGTCATCACGGCAGCCTTGCAGTGGATAGTGCGGAACAGCAAGGCTGTACGGTGACACTGATTTTTCCACGTATTCCGCCCGGTCCATCGCCACTATGAAAGCCGATTACCAGATTCTCGTTGTCGACGACGACGAAAGCATTCGCCGCATGCTGGTTGCGGTGCTGGCGCGCGACGGATTCCAGACCGTCGCTGCCGCTGACGGCGAGGAAGGCCTCGCCCTCTTTCGCAGCCAGTCGCCCGACATTGTGCTGATGGACATCCGCATGCCGGGTATGTCCGGCATCGAGGCGATGCGTGCCATGCTGGAGTTGCGCCCCGGCGTCGCGGTGATCCTGATGACGGCCTATGCCGATCTGGAGACCGCGGTGCAGGCGATCAAGGCCGGCGTTTTCGATTTCATCATCAAGCCTTTCGATCTGGCCGAAATCGGCCTGCTGGTTGATCGTGCCTACCAGATGCGCGAGATGCGCCGCGAAATCGGCTATTTGCAGAGCGAACTCTCCGAAAACTTTCGCTTCGACCGCATCCTGACCGCCGACCCCGACATGCGCGGGCTCTGCGATTCGGTTGCCCGCATTGCGCCGAGCAACGCCACGGTGGTGATCTACGGCGAGAGCGGCGTGGGCAAGGAATTGTTGGCGGCGTCGCTGCATTACAACAGCCCGCGCGCGCAGAAACCCTTCGTCAAGGTGAATTGTGGCGCCATCCCCGAGGGGTTGCTGGAGAGCGAGTTTTTCGGACACGAGCGCGGCGCCTTTACCGGCGCGGTGGCCCGGCGAACCGGGCGTTTCGAGCACGCCGACGGCGGCACGCTGTTTCTCGACGAAATCGGCGAACTGCCGCTGGGCTTGCAGGTCAAGCTGCTGCGCGTGTTGCAGGATCGCGAATTCGAGCGTGTCGGCGGCGACCGAACACTGCACGTCGATGTGCGTCTGGTGGCGGCCACGCATCGCAATCTGGAAGACATGGTGGCCGCCGGCACCTTCCGCGCCGATCTTTACTATCGCCTCAATGTCGTCAGCCTGGCGGTACCACCGCTCCGCCAGCGGCCGGCGGATATCGCGCTGCTTGCCAACCACTTTCTGCGCAAATACACGGCCGAGCACAACCGCGAGATCGACGGATTCGACGATCATGCGCTGGCGGTGATGCAGCGCTACGCCTGGCCGGGTAACGTGCGCGAACTGTGCAACGCCGTCGAGCGCGCCGTGGTGATGAGCCGCGACCGCAATATTCACGCCGAAGATCTGCCTTCGCCCATCGTGCAATCCTCGCGGCCCGCCGGCGCGTCCGCAGGCCCGCGTGCTCTGAAGGAGCAGGTGCGCCACTTCGAGGCGGCGGTCATCGCCCAGGCACTCGACCGCCACCAGGGCAATCGCTCGCACGCGGCGACCGAGCTCGGCATCAGTCGTCGTGCCCTGCTGTACAAACTGCACGAATACGAAATGGATGCCGGCGACTGCGCAGATTCTGTTCTGTAGTGTGAATGAAATTGCGCAGTTGTGATCCGTTTACCGTCAAAAATGCCCGCTTAAGCGCATGAATCCGCCCTCCCGGGCTGTGGCATGGATCGTGCGATAACCCCTCTCGCTCAATTCAAAACGAGAGGGGAAGTAATGACAAATCGCAATAAACGTATCGCGGTCGCTGACCTGCGTCCGCGTTTCCGCGACGGGATGACCATCATGTTTGGCGGTTTTCTCGGCACCGGCACGCCAGACAGCATGGTTCGCGAACTGCTCGACTCGGGCGTCAAGGACCTGACCATCATCGGCAACGACACCGCGCTGGCGACCACGGGGATTGGTGTGTTGGTGGCGAATCGCCGCGTCAAGAAGGTGATTGCGTCGCACATCGGTACCAATGCCGAGACCGGCAAGCAGATGATCGCCGGGGAACTGGATGTCGAACTCGTGCCGCAAGGTACGCTGGCCGAGCGTATCCGCGCCGGCGGTTCCGGCCTGGGTGGCGTGCTGACGCCGACGGGGGTGGGCACGATCATCGAAAAGGGCAAGACCAAACTGACGCTCGATGGCGTCGACTATCTGGTCGAGCGCCCGCTGCGCGCCGATCTGGCGATTCTCAAAGCGCATCTGGCGGATGAATCCGGCAATCTGGTGTATCGCCGCGCTGCGCGCAACTTCAATCCACTGATGGCGTTGGCGGCCGATTTTGTCGCGGTCGAAGTCGCCAGTATCGTGCCGACCGGCGATATCGATCCCGATCATGTCATGACGCCGGGCACGCTGGTCGATGCGCTTGTGCTTGTCGAGGAGAAATAACATGGATGCCAAAGACCTGATTGCCTGCCGTGTCGCGCAGGAATTGAAGGACGGCGACGTCGTCAACCTGGGTATCGGCCTGCCGACGTTGATTCCCAACTATCTCTCCGAAGGCGTGCACATCACCCTGCAATCCGAAAACGGCTTCCTCGGTCTGGGTCCGCTGGTTGGCGACCCTTTGCCCGATCTGGTCAATGCCGGTGGCAAGCCTTGCGGCATGTTGCCAGGCACTGCCTTTTTCGACAGCGCCATGTCCTTCGCCATCATTCGCGGCGGCCACGTAGATGTGACCGTACTGGGCGGATTGCAAGTGGATCAACTGGGCAATCTTGCCAACTGGATGGTGCCGGGCAAGATGGTGCCAGGCATGGGCGGAGCGATGGATCTCGTCACCGGTGCCAGGAACGTGATTGTGGCGATGGAGCACAACACCAAGGAAGGAGATGCCAAGATTCTGAAGCAGTGCGAACTGCCGCTGACCGCCGCCGGCAAGGTGACCGCGATTGCCACCGAACTGGCCTATTTCCGCTTCATCGGCGGCGTGCTGACGCTGGTTGAAACGGCGCCTGGCGTCAGCCTCGACGAGATTCGCGCCAAGACCGAGGCGGACTATGCGGTCAGCCCGGATTGCCGCGAGATGCGGTTGCCGGCCAAGGCATCATAAAAATCAAGGAGACAGGAATGGCACAATTCATTCGCGGTATTTCCAATTTCTTCACCAACGTGGTCCATCGCTTTCTGCCGGACCCCCTGATTTTCGCCATCTTGCTGACGGTGCTGGTGTTCGGATTGGGTGTCGGTTTGACACCCAAGACGCCCACCGACATGCTGATGATCTGGGGGAACGGTTTCTGGAACCTGCTGGCGTTCTCGATGCAGATGGCGCTGGTATTGGTGACGGGCCATGCGCTCGCCAGTTCCGGCCCGGTGAGCAGCGGCATGAAGGTAATGGCGTCGCTGGCCAAGACGCCGGCGCAAGGCGTTATGCTGGTCACCTTTGTGGCGGCGGTTGCCAGCGTCATCAACTGGGGTTTCGGCCTTGTTCTGGGCGCGATGTTCGCGCGTGAAGTCGCCCGGCGCATTCCGAAGTCCGACTACAGCCTGCTGATTGCCTGCGCCTACATTGGCTTTTTGACCTGGCACGGCGGTTTGTCCGGTTCGGTACCGCTGATCGCCGCGACGCCCGGTAATCCGATGGAGAAGACAGCGGGCCTGATCCCGGTCGACCAAACCTTGTGGACCGGTTACAACATCTTCATTACTGTCGCGCTGATTGCCACGCTACCCTTCCTCAACCGGCTGATGATGAAGCCCGATCACGAGGTCGTGCCGGTCGACCCGGCTCTGTTGAAAGAAGAGCCGAGCTTCCAGCGTCCGTTGGGGCCGAACGCCTCGATTGCCGAACGTTTGGAAGAATCGCGCATCCTGGGTGGTCTGGTTGGTCTGGCGGTCTTTACCTACCTGGGATTCCGTTTCGCCCAGAAAGGGGTCAAGATCGACATCAACACGGTCAATCTGATGTTCCTCGGCGCCGGCATTCTGCTGCACAAGACCCCGATGGCCTATGCCCGGGCGATTGCCGCGGCGGCCAAGGGTACCGCCGGCATCATGGTGCAGTTCCCGTTCTACGCGGGTATCCAGTTGATGATGGAGCATTCCGGTCTGGGCGGCATCATCACCAACTGGTTTGTGCTGATTGCCAACAAGGATACCTTCCCGCTGATGGCTTTCCTGAGTTCCGGTTTGATCAACTTCGCTGTGCCGTCCGGCGGCGGTCACTGGGTGGTGCAGGGGCCGTTCGTGATTCCGGCTGCTCAGGCACTCGGCGCCGATCTCGGCAAGGCGGCGATGGCCATTGCCTACGGCGAGGCCTGGATGAACATGGCGCAGCCCTTCTGGGCCTTGCCGGCTTTGGCGATCGCCGGGCTGGGTGTGCGCGACATCATGGGATATTGCGTCACCGCGCTGCTGTTCTCGGGATTCATCTTCGTGGGCGGCATGTACCTGTTCTAGCGCTGCTCGATCCACCCGCAAAAGCCCGGCCGCGCGCCGGGCTTTTTATTGCCCCAGTCCAAAGTGTCGCTTCAGGTGGATCAACAGCAGTGAGACGGCGGCGGGCGTGACACCCTGGATGCGCGAGGCCTGGCCAAGTGTTTCCGGCCGGTGTTGGGCCAATTTTTGCTGCACTTCCTTGGAAAGGCCGGGTACGGCAGTGAAGTCCAGCCCAGTGGGTAGCGCGAGATTTTCGTGAGTCGCGGCACGGGCCACTTCTTCTTGCTGACGGTCGATGTAGCCCTGGTATTTGGCCTGGATTTCCACCTGTTCGATGGCCAGAGGATCGCTTAACGCCTCGCCCGCGCCGGGTAGGGTCAACAAGGCTTCATAGCGGATTTCCGGACGACGCAGCAGTTCAAACAGGTTGTATTCGTGTTCGATGGCTTTACCGAGTACACGCTGAGCCTCGTCGGCTGGCAGGATAGCCGGATTGACCCAGGTCGACTTGAGCCGCTCACTTTCGCGTGCCACCGCATCGCGCTTCTGGCAAAAGGCGCTCCAGCGGCTGTCGTCAACCAGGCCCAGTTCGCGCCCTTTCTCGGTCAGGCGCAGATCGGCGTTGTCTTCGCGCAGCGACAGGCGGTATTCGGCGCGGCTTGTGAACATCCGGTAGGGTTCCGAGATGCCGCGCGTGATCAGGTCGTCGACCAGCACGCCCAGATACGCTTCGTCACGCCGCGGGCACCAGGTTTCGCGCCCTTGGGTCTGCAAGGCCGCGTTAACGCCGGCGAGCAGGCCTTGTGCCGCCGCCTCTTCATAGCCGGTGGTGCCGTTGATCTGGCCGGCGAAGAAAAGACCCGAAATCGCCTTGGTTTCGAGCGAGGATTTCAGCCTGCGCGGGTCGTAGTAATCGTATTCGATGGCGTAGCCGGGGCGCAGGATGTGGCAGTTTTCCATGCCCTTGATCGAGCGCACAAGCGCCAGCTGGATGTCGAAGGGTAGGCTGGTCGAAATTCCGTTTGGATAGATTTCGTGCGTCGTCAGGCCTTCCGGCTCGAGAAAGACGTTATGCCGGTCGCGGTCGGCGAAACGATGGATCTTGTCCTCGATCGACGGGCAGTAACGCGGCCCGACCCCTTCGATGACGCCGGTGTACATCGGCGAGCGGTCGAGTCCGCCGCGGATGATGTCATGCGTCTGTTCATTGGTTTCCGCGATCCAGCAGGGCAACTGGCGCGGATGCTGGTCGGCGCGGCCGAGAAACGAGAAGACGGGGAGCGGGTTGTCCGAGTGTTGTTCCTCCATCGCCGAAAAATCGATGGTCTTGCCGTCCAGACGCGGCGGCGTGCCGGTCTTCAGCCGGCCTTGAGGCAGATTCAGTTCCTTCAGCCGCGCCGCCAGCGATACCGAGGGCGGGTCGCCCATGCGGCCGCCGGTGTAATGGTTCAGCCCGACGTGGATTAGGCCGTTCAGAAAGGTGCCGGCGGTCAACACCACCGCCGACGCCTCAAAACGGATGCCAAGTTGGGTCACCGCGCCCGTGACCCGGTTGCCTTCGACGATCAGGTCATCGCACGCCTGCGCGAAAAGGGTCAGATTGGGCTGGCTCTCCAGCCGGGTGCGAATCGCCTGCTTGTACAGCACGCGGTCGGCCTGCGCACGTGTTGCCCGCACTGCTGGGCCCTTCGAGGCATTGAGGATGCGGAACTGGATGCCCGCTTCGTCGGTAGCCGCCGCCATGGCGCCGCCCAGCGCGTCGACCTCCTTGACCAGATGGCCCTTGCCGATGCCGCCAATGGAGGGGTTGCAGCTCATCGCACCGAGGGTTTCAAGGTTGTGCGTCAACAGCAGCGTTTTCGCGCCGGCGCGGGCCGCGGCGAGCGCCGCCTCGGTGCCGGCGTGGCCGCCGCCCACAACAATGACATCGAAACGGCTGGGGAAATTCATCATCACTCTGAGCTCTTCTTGCGTGATCCGACAAGGGGCCGGATTTCAGGGGGTCAGCCGTAGCGCTGAAATTCGGCTTCCAGCATCTGGAGCGGTTTGCCGCCGAAATCGAGAAACTGGATACCCAGGCGCCAGCGGTCGTGACCCGTCGAAAAAGCGCCATACATCACGCGGGCGCGCGCTTCGACAACATCCGGTGTGGCACCGACACGGCGGGCCGGCAGTTGCAGATACAGCGAAAACAAGGTGCCCTTGGCAATATTGTGCGCAACCAGCACGGAGGCGCCACCGCTGGAAATATCCAGCGTCTCGCCGTAAATCAGTTGCTGGTCGTTGCCGCGCAAGGCGATTCGGCAGCGCAGAGGATATCGGCGGTGGGCACGTTGTTCTTCCATGATGCGGTGAGCGACGAAAACAAGGCTGGCATCATCCTTTTTCATAGGCGTCATTGTCAATCGCTTTGCGGCGCACCTTGCGGCACGGTACGTTCTGGCGTACCTTGCGGGCGAGACAAAAGAGGCGAAAAGCAATGGACGTCCTGGACAACGAAGAAATGCTGCTGATTCTTCAGCAGGCCTTGAAAAAGAAACGCGTCCTGATTGTCGACCGCCATCCTCCGGCGCGCGACTCGCTTCGTCTGATGCTGTCGGCCGTTGGCGTCACCACCGTGCATGGCGCCGGCAGTTCGGCGGAAGTAATCCGACAGGTCAAGGGCAACCGCTTTGACATCGTGCTTTCGGACTTCATCCTCGATGACGGACGAGACGGCCAGCAATTGCTCGAAGAATTGCGGCATGCCCACCTGATCCCGCTGTCGACCGTGTACATGATCATTACCGGCGAACGGGCCTACAACAACGTCGTTTCGCTGGCCGAACTGGCGCCCGACGATTACCTGATCAAACCGTTTACGGCGGATCAGTTGCAGGCCCGCCTGATCAGGGCCATCTACAAGAAGCATATCCTGCACAAGATTTACTACCAGATCGAGCGCGGCGACCTGCGCGAAGCCATTCTTGCCTGCCATCGCGTGGTGCAGCAGCAGCCGGTCTATATGTACGACGCGCTTCGCTTCGAGGGTGAGTTGTTGCACAACCTGGGGCGCCATCAGGAAGCCGAGGCGGTGTATCGCAAGGTGCTTGAAGGCAAGGTGGTGCCTTGGGCAAAAATGGGGCTGGCGCTGGCGCTGAAGGAGCGCGGCGCGCTCGATGAAGCGGAAAAACTCGCCGAACAGGTCACCCAGGAGGCACCGGAGTTTTTGTCTGCTTATGATTTTCTGGCTTCGGTGCACGAAGCGCAGGGGCGGCTCGAAGAGGCCCAACTTGCCTTGCAGCGGGCGGCCGATATTTCACCGAACAATACCGTTCGTCAGCGTCTGGTGGGCGACATCGCCACCCGCAACAAGGACCTGCTTTCCGCCGAAAAGGCCTACGGAAAGGTGCTGGAACGCCATCGCGGTTCGTCGCTGAAGACCGTGGATGATTTCACCAATCTCTCGCGCGTGCTGGTCGAGCGGGGCGATGTGACCGCATCACGCAAGATTGTCAGCGACATGAAGCGAGAATGGCGTGGCGACAAGCAGGCCGAGGTGGCCGGCATGGTGATGGAAAGCCTGTGCCTGCAACAAGAAGGCGCAACCGACAAGGCGCAGCAGATGGTTGCGCAGGCGCTGGCATTGCACGAGGAAATCCTCGCGGGGGCGAAGGAATCGGGAAAGCCGACCTCAAACCGGTTGTCCGTCGATCTTGCGCATGCCTGCTTGGCATCCGGGAACGAAGAGGCCGCCCAGAAAATCCTGCGTCAGGTTGCGGCCGAAAACAACGAAGATACACACTTGCTTGGCCTCATTACCGATGTCTACAAGAAGACCGGCAACGAAGACGCCGGCAAGGCCTTGCTCGATCAGGTCGGTGCCGAGATCATCGAACTCAACAATCGGGGCGTGATGGCCGCCCGTTCTGGCGATCTCGATGGTTCGGTGCAATTGCTGATCCAGGCTGCCGAGAAAGTGCCCAACCTGCAATTTCTGGTCAACGCCAGCAAGGCGATATTCACGCTGCTCGACCGCAAAGGCTGGGATCACGACATGGCAGAACGCGGTCTGCACTATCTGGCCAAGGCGCAACAAAAAGACCGGCGCAGCCCCAAGGTCGCTTCAGCGCGGGAACTCTATACCACCGTGGCCAAGAAGTACGGGATTGCGGTCAGCGACGCCGAATAAGCTGAGATAAGGTCTTCTGGGGGGCGAGCGTCAATTTTCGGGTTTGCCGAGGCCCAGGTAACTGGCGATCACCCGCGGGTCGTTCAGCAAGGTGTCGCTCGTGCCTTCCAGCGAGATTTCTCCGGTTTCCAGCACATAACCGTAGTCGGCGACCTGCAAGGCGATACGCGCATTCTGCTCCACCAGCAGGATGGCGACACCACTTGCTTTCAGTTCCGCGATGACACGAAAGATGTCGCGGATGATCATCGGCGCCAATCCCAGGGAGGGTTCGTCGAGCATCAGCAGTTTGGGTTTGGCCATCAGCGCCCGACCCATTGCGAGCATCTGCCGCTCCCCACCCGAGAGGGTGGCGGCCATTTGTTCCCGCCGCTCTTCGAGGCGGGGAAACAGCGCGAAGACCTCTTCCATGGTTTCCAGTTGGTCGCGATGACCCGCGCGGTACCGATCGAAGGCACCCAAGAGCAGGTTGTCTTCGACGCTCATGTCGCCGAACAACTCACGCTTCTCCGGCACCAGCGTCATCCCTTGCCGGACCAAGGACTCGACTTCGCGGGAAGACGCAGGTTGGGCGAGAAAGACGACTTCGCCCGCCGCCAGCGGGAGAAGGCCCATGAGGGCCGACAGCAGCGTGGTCTTGCCGGCGCCGTTGGGGCCGATGACGGTGGCGATCTCGCCTCGCCGCAGCGTCAGGTTGATGCCGGAAAGCGCGCGCACCTTGCCATACGAGACGGCGAGATTGCGTACATCGAGCAGGACGGAATGATCCGAACGATGGCCCAGACTCATTCCACGCCTCCCAGGTAGGCTTCGAGCACCTTGGGATTGGCACGGATGTCGTCCGGTGTGCCCTCGGCCAGTTTTTCGCCAAATTCCATGACCACGACCCGGTCGGCCAGGCCCATCAGAAAATCCATATCGTGTTCGACCAATAGGATGCTCAGACCTTCATCGCGCAGTCGGCGCAGGAGGTCTGCCAACGCTTGTTTCTCCAGATAGCGTAGCCCTGCCGCCGGTTCGTCGAGCAGCAAGAGACAGGGATCGGCGGCCAGCACGCGAGCGATCTCGACGATGCGCTGCTGCCCGAGAGCCAGGCTGCCGGCCGGTTCGTGCAGGGAATCGGCTAATCCAGCTCGCTCGATCTGACGCGCCGCCTCCGCCAGCAAGCGGGCCTCCTCGCCGCGTTCGAGGCGGAGTGCCGCCTTCAGCGAGCCGGACCGCCCGCGCAGATGGGCGCCGATGGCGACGTTCTCCAATACACTCATAGAAGGCAGTAAGCGGACGTGCTGAAAAGTCCGCCCAGCGCCTCTCCGGGCGATGTCGCGGGCGGAAAGTCGATCAATACGCTCACCGAGAAAGCGGATCTCCCCGTCGGTCGCAGGGTCGACTCCGGAAATGCAGTTGAATAATGTGCTTTTGCCGGCCCCGTTCGGGCCGATCAAGGCGAGAATTTCGCCGGGGGCGACGTGCAGGTTCATTGCACGGTTGGCCTGCAAGCCACCGAAACGCTTGCTGACATTGACCACTTCCAGTATCGGCCGAACTGCCGCCGGTGGCTCGCGGCGCGGCAGAGGGGGGGCGTCTGCGGGGAGGGTGACAGGCGCAGGTTTCGGCAGGATCTGGCTCAATATGGGCCACAATCCCTCCCGGGCGCGTTGGAGAACGACCACCATGACGACGCCGAACACGATGATCTCGAAATTGCCTGACTGGCCGAGCAAGCCGGGCAGCCAGTCCTGTAGCCATTGCTTCAGGATGGTCACCAGCGCGGCCCCGACAACGGCGCCCCAGACGTTGCCGACGCCGCCGATGACCGCCATGAACAGGAATTCGATACCCTGCGTCAGCGAAAATGGCGTCGGATTGACGAAACGCTGGAGGTGGGCGTACAGCCAGCCCGACAGGGCGGCCAGCAGCGCCGCGATCATGAATACGACAATCTTCGCCCGGGGCGTGTCGACGCCGAACGCTTCGGCCATCACAACGCCGCCCTTGAGCGCGCGAATCGCCCGTCCGGCGCGCGAATCGAGCAGATTGCGGATGCCGGCGATGGCCAGCAGCAGCACGCCCCAGATCAGGTAATAGAGTTCGCGTTCGGACTGAAGCGCCCATCCGAACAGCGTTAGGTGGGGAATGCCGGTGATGCCGGTGTTGCCGCCCAGCGGTTCGACATTGCCGAACAGGTAGTAGAGGCTGATGCCCCAGGCAATGGTGGCGAGCGGCAGAAAATGGCCGCCCATGCGGACCGTGATCGATCCCAGCGCGTAGGCCACGGCGGCGGTGATCGCCAGGCCGATTACGAGATTGAACCAGGGCGACCAGCCGTGCGCGGTGCACAGGTAGGCGGTGGTATAGGCGCCGATGCCGACGAATGCGGCCTGCCCGAAAGATGTCAGGCCGCCGATGCCGGTCAGCAGGACAAGACCGAGCGCGACCAAGGCATACAACCCGATATAGTTGGCCAGCGTCATGCTGAAGTCGGACAGCACGGCAGGCGCAAGTGCGACGAGCGCCAACAGGATGGCGGTGGGCAACAGGCGCCTCATTCCTCGTCGCTCTCGATATGGCGGGCGTTCAGCGAACGCCAGAGGAGCACCGGGATGATCAGGGTGAAGACGATCACTTCCTTGAACGCACTGGCCCAGAAAGAGGAATAGGATTCCAGCAGGCCCACCAGCAATGCCCCGAGTGCCGCGACGGGGTATGACACCAGCCCGCCGATAATGGCGCCGACAAAGCCTTTCAGACCGATCAGGAAGCCGGAGTCGTAATAGATGGTGGTGATCGGCGCGACCAGCACTCCCGAAAACACGCCGATGGCCGCCGCCAGCGTGAATGTCAGTCGGCCAGCGACACTGGCCGAGATGCCCATCAACCTGGCACCCACGCGGTTCATGGCGGTGGCGCGCAGGGCCTTGCCGTACAGCGTCCGTTCGAAGAAGAGATAGAGCGCGGCGATGAGCACGGCCGACGATAGCACCACCAGCAGGGTTTGGCCTTGCACCGGGGCATCGGCAATATCGAAGCTGATTTCGGTGAACGGGGAGGTACGCGAACCTTCCGCCCCGAAGAAAAGCAGCCCGAGCCCGATCATCGCCAGGTGTACGGCCACCGCGACGATGAGCAAGACCAGCACTGGCGCGCTGGCCAGCGGTTGAAACGCCACCCGGTAAAGCATTGGGCCGAGCGGCACGACGATCAGCATGCTGATGACGATCATCGCCGCCAATGGCAAGTTGGTCGGGGGCACCAGCCAGAGCAGCGTTGCCCCTGCCACCGGCAAGCCAATATGGGTCAGAGCGAAGATTGGCAGACGACGCAATTGCCTCGCTTTCGCCAGCCGCGCTCCCTCGATCAGCGTCGTCAGCACGCCCATGGCCACGAGCAGCCAGATGGTTCCCGGTATCTTGCCCGCCTGTAGCGCCGCCAGCGTCAGTGCGCCATAGGCGACGAACTCGCCCTGCGGAATGAAAATGACCCGCGTGACGGCGAATACCAGCACCAGCGCCAGCGCCAGCAGGGCGTAGATGGCGCCGTTGATGATGCCGTCCTGACCGAGCAGGAGAAAAACTTGCAAGTCCATGCGCAGACGAACCGGTGAGGCTGGACCTTACTTGATCAACTTCCAGGTGCCGTTTTCGATCACCGCCATGACGCGCGCGCGCTGGTCGAACCCCTGATGATCCTGCGGCGAGAGGTTGAAGATGCCGTGTGCGGCCGGCAGGTTGCGGACGCCTTCGAGCGCGTCGCGCAAGGCTTTCCGGAATTCCGGCGTACCGGGCTTGGCTTTTTTCAGCGCCACCGGCACGGTGGCGCCGAGCAGGACGCCGGCATCCCAGGCGTGGCCGCCGAACGACGAGACGCTGCCCTTGCCGTGCGCCGCTTCATAACGGCCGACATAGTCGAGCGCGCTCTTCTTGACCGGGTTGTCGGCTGGCAATTGCGTCGCGACGACCATCGGCCCGACCGGCAGGATCGCGCCTTCCACATCCTTGGCGCCGACGCGCAGGAAATCGTTGTTGGCGACGCCGTGGGTCTGGTAGATCACGCCCTTGTAGCCCTTTTCCTTCAGCGTCTTCTGCGGCAGGACGGCTGGTGTGCCCGCTCCGCCGATCAGCACGGCGTCCGGCTTGGCGGCGAGAATCTTCAGGATCTGCCCGGTCACCGACGTGTCGTTGCGCTGATAGCGCTCGTTGGCGACCACCTTCAGTTGTTTCAACTCGGCGACCTTGGCAAATTCCTTGTACCACCCCTCGCCGTAAGCGTCGGCGAATCCGATGTAGGCCACCGTTTGCATCTTCTTTTCGCTCATGTGCTGCACGATGGCGGTCGCCATGTGCGCATCGTTCTGGGCTGTCTTGAACACCCAGGCGCGCTTGGCGTCGACCGGTTCGACCACGGCCGCGCCACCGGCCAGCGAAATCATCGGCGTCTCGTTCTCGGCGGCCACCGGCGTCATCGCCAGCGAGTTGGGGACGGTGGTCGAACCGATCACGACATCCACCTTGTTCTCGGCCACAAACTTCTTGATGTTGCGCGTCGCCACGGTCGGGTCAGTGGCATCGTCCAGCACGATGTAATTGATCTTTTCGCCGGCGATGGTCTTCGGCAGCAGGTCGATGGTGTTCTTTTCCGGAATGCCCAGCGATGCCGCCGGACCGGTGGCGGAGACCGATACGCCGACATTGATGTCGGCCCAGGCGAACGGGAAGGCGGAAGTGAGCAGGACGGCGAACAGCGTTTTTTTCATGGCAGCCTCGATAAAAACGTAAACAGGTCACACGGGATTATCGCAAGGAGGGGCGCGGGATGGGTGATAAAATCGCGATTTTGCTCCGAGCTTAACGAGGAACGCGCCATGTTTTCGGGAATCGTCGCCGCTGTCGGCCGTATCACGCAGATTACACCCCGTCCCGTCGGTTTCCGCCTCGCGGTCGATGCCGGTGCACTGGGCCTTGACGATGTCGGGCTGGGCGATTCGATCGCCTGCAATGGCGTCTGCCTGACCGTGGTGGAGGTTCAGGGCAACACGTTCATGGTCGACGTCTCGGGCGAAACGGTATCCTGTACCGCAGGTCTGGGCCAAACTGGTGAAATCAACCTCGAAAAGGCATTGCGCGTGTCGGACCGATTGGGCGGACACCTTGTTTCCGGCCACGTTGACGGTGTTGGCGAGGTGCTGCGCTTCGATCTGATTGGAGATAATCGGCTGCTCGAAATTCGCGCCCCACAGGCGCTTGCCCGCTACGTCGCGCGCAAGGGTTCGATCACGGTGAATGGATGTAGCCTGACCACCAACGATGTCGTTGACGACCGTTTCACCATCAACCTGATTCCGCATACGCTGGAAGTGACCACGCTCAAACACCTGCAACCCGGCAGTCAGGTGAATCTCGAGGTGGATCTGATCGCCCGCTATTGCGAAAGGCTTCTGAGCGCGGAACGCTAAAGTAGCCCTATTGAGTCGAGAGTCGCGAACCGTATTCCGCTTCGACGCGTTGCCACGACGCGGCGAACACTGGGGAGCGCGCGCCGATAAGGACACCGTGGTGTGCCACCGCGTTCAGGCACAACGACAGACCGGCGTCGTCGATCTGGGTGACCGCGTCTAGATCCATTTCGTCCACACCCATCTTGCCGAGGCAATAGTCGAAGTCGTTGCCGAGGCTCCCGTTCAGACCGCCCGCGATACGCATCAGCCGGCGCCCCTCCACTCGGTGCAGGCTGACCACCGAGGCCTGTCCCTCGGCGAGAGCTGTGTCCATGGCGTCCTTGATCAAGACTTCGCTGATCGGGCCGGCCTGAAATCGCGCCCCGAAGAGATCACCGACACGGCTGACCACGACCCCGGCGATGTCGATCTTTGGTGCGCCGAACACCTTGAACTCACAGCCAAAGGCTTTGCCGATTTCAAGCGGTAGTTCAACGCGAAACATGAGGCCTGACAGGGACATGTTTTCAATCCGGCCCCGCGCGGATTGGCCCGAAAAGCCGACTTTGATCGGAGGCGGCACCGCGAAGCGGATGCGTTGATGGCGGCGCTGTTCGTTCATGAGGGGTTTTCCTTCTGCTGGGTCAGACTATGTTACAAGCATGTCGCTCCGCCCACAATTGCCAGAAAAAACGGTCTCCACTATCCATTGACATTGCCAGGCGCCGCCGGTATCTTGATTGTGCCGGGCAACCGGTGGCGCTGATTTGGACTCGGATTGCGGGCGCCTTACAAATCCGGCTAAAAGAGGGCAGCGCAGACCCGGTCCCGCCCTTTAGCCGACTGGGTTTTCTTTTTTTGATGCCATGACTGTCCCCTCTTCCGTGGGAATCGTTGCGCCACAGCGGGCGCGTTTCGACCAGCCGGTGACGCTGCAAAGCGGTGCCGTGTTGCCCGGTTTTGAACTGATGTTTGAAACCTATGGCGAACTGAATGCCGACCGTAGCAATGCCGTGCTGGTCTGTCACGCCCTTTCCGGTAGCCACCATGTGGCCGGTGTCTATGCCGACCAGCCGGGCAATGTCGGCTGGTGGGACAACCTGATCGGCCCCGGCAAGCCGATCGATACCCGCCGTTTCTTTGTGGTGGGCGTCAACAATCTCGGGGGGTGCTACGGCTCGACCGGGCCGATGTCGATCAACCCGGCCACGGGGCGTCGCTACGGCGCCGATTTTCCGGTGGTGACGGTCGAGGATTGGGTCGCCGTTCAGGCGCGGCTGGCCGACCGGCTCGGCATCGAATGCTGGGCAGCGGTTGTCGGAGGTTCGCTGGGCGGCATGCAGGCGATCGACTGGACGCTGCAGTTTCCCGATCGCGTCCGCCATGCCTTGGTCATCGCCTCGACCCCCCGGCTGACAGCCCAGAACATCGCGTTCAACGAAGTGGCCCGGCAGGCCATTCTCACCGATCCGGATTTTCATGGGGGCCATTACTACGAGCACGGCGTCGTGCCGGCGCGCGGACTCAGGCTGGCGCGCATGATGGGGCACATCACCTATCTGTCGAACGATCAGATGGGCGAAAAATTCGGGCGCCAGATGAAGCAGGAGAAGCCCGGCTACCACTACGAGGCGGAATTCCAGATCGAATCCTACCTGCGTTACCAGGGCGACAAATTCACCACCTATTTCGACGCCAACACCTATCTCATCACCACCAAGGCGCTCGACTATTTCGATCCCGCCGCCGCTTTCGGGGGCGATTTGCAGGCGGCGCTGGCACGCGCCAAGGCGGATTTCTTCGTTGCCTCGTTCAGCACCGACTGGCGTTTTGCGCCCGAACGCAGCCGCGAGATTGTCTATGCCTTGCTGCACAACGGCCTCAACGTCACCTATGCCGAGGTCGATTGCAGCGCCGGGCACGATTCCTTTTTGCTCGACGACCCCTATTATCACGGCGTGCTGGGCGCCTATATGGACAGGATTCTGCGATGACCGAGCTGCTGGGACGTTTCGATTTCGACGTGATCGCCCGCTGGGTGCAGCCCGGCGAGAGGGTGCTCGATCTCGGTTGCGGCGATGGGTCGCTGCTGACTTTTTTGCGGGCCGAGCGCGCGATTCGAGGCTATGGCATCGACAACGATCCGGCCAATGTGCTGGTCTGTGTGCGGAATGGCGTCAATGCCCTGCAATTCGACCTTGAGCAGGGCCTTGCCGGATTCGAGGACGATTCGTTCGACCATGTCATCATGTCGCTGTCGCTCCAGACTGTGCGGCATACCGTCGTGCTGTTGCGGGAGATGTTGCGCGTGGGCCATGAGGCGGTCGTGTCCTTTCCGAATTTCGGTTACCGCCGTCACCGCGAAGCGATCGCCCGCGGCCGTATGCCCGTCTCGGAAACGCTGCCCTACCAGTGGTTCGATTCGCCGAATGTGCGGTTCTTTACCATCGCCGATTTCGAAGCCCTGTGCGGCGAGCGCGGCATTGCTGTCCGCGAGGCGGTGTACTTCGACGACGGTGAGGTGGTTGTTGACGACCCCAACCTGAACGCGGATATGGCCCTCTACCGGCTGGGGCGCGCTTGACCCCGCGCTGGCTGGCGCCCCTGCTGACGCGGCGCATGCTAATCTGCGTCTTTACCGGCTTCGCCTCAGGATTGCCACTGTACCTGCTGCTCAATCTGGTACCCGCTTGGCTGAAGACCGAAGGCATCAGCCTCAGGGCCATTGGCCTGCTCGCCATCATCCAGCTGCCTTACACTTGGAAGTTTCTTTGGGCGCCGCTGCTAGACCGTTTTGCGCTCTTCGGCATCGGTCGACGCCGGAGCTGGATGCTGGCATCGCAACTCGCGCTGTTGGCAGTCATCGGATTGCTGGGCAGTCAATCGGTGCGGGGTTTGCAGGCGCCGGTCGATTGGGGCAGTGCCCTGGCTTTTATCGCCCATCCCGTTGCGCTGCTCGCGCTGGTGGTCGCGTTGCTTTCCGCCACGCAGGATATTGCCCTCGATGCCTTCCGGCGCGAGATCCTCACCGAGGATGAACTGGGTCTGGGTAATTCTGTGCACGTCAATGCGTACCGGGTGGCCGGGCTGGTGCCGGGGTCGCTGTCGCTGATTCTGGCGGACTGGTTGCCGTGGTCGCAAGTCTTCTCGATCACGGCAGTGTTTATGCTGCCCGGCGCGCTGATGACGTTGATCGTGAGCGAACCGCCAGCCGGCGACCGCGCGCCGCGCACGCTGCGCGACGCCGTCGTATTGCCCTTCCGCGAATTTGTCGGGCGCAGGGGCTGGCGCAACGCGCTGCTGATCCTGATATTCATCTTTCTCTACAAACTCGGCGATTCGCTTTGCACCGCCCTGGCGACGCCGTTTTATCTGGATATGGGGTACAGCAAGAGCGAAATCGGTTTGATCGCCAAAAATGCCGGTTTGTGGCCCGCGGTGTTTGGCGGACTTGTCGGCGGTCTATGGATGGTGCGCCTGGGCATTAACCGGGCGCTGTGGTTGTTCGGTGTGGTGCAGGTCGTTTCCATCCTTGGTTTTGTCTGGCTCGCTTGGATGGGGCATCAGAACAGCATCGGTGTCGAGCAGCGGGCCGCGCTGGCGCTGGTGATTGGTTTCGAGGCGCTGGGTGTGGGATTGGGCACGGCTGCTTTTGTGGCCTTCATCGCCCGCACTACCGATCCGGCTTACACGGCGACGCAGTTCGCATTATTTACCAGCTTGGCCGCCGTTCCACGCACGTTGATCAACGCTTCCGCGGGCTGGTTGGTCGAGCAACTGGGGTGGACGGACTTCTTCCTGCTCTGTTTCGCCCTTGCCCTGCCAGGCATGGCCTTACTGCTGAAAGTGGCGCCGTGGCGGGAAAAAATCAATCCCGGCTGATTCGTCGCCGGTCCAGCCACCAGGCATAAATCGGCAACAGCAGCGCGGAGCCGGGCAGCAGCAGGAGCAACAGATACGGCGAAAGATGCGAGAGGCGGCGCAGATGGGCGAGCAGTTCCTGGCGCTCGGCAGCGGTCCAGTTGTCGCCGTTGCGCGGTTTCATCAGCAGCGGCATCAGCCCGCGCATGGCGAGCAATTCGCCCAGTACGCGACTGATTTCCCGGTGCTGCGAGAAGAGGAGTTGCCGCCACCAGACCGGTAGCGGCCGGGCCAGTGCGGCGCTGTCGTCTCCGGGGGCGGACACGATCAGAACAGCTTGCCGCGCAGATTGCGCCAGCCGCGCCAGAGCACGAAGCCCTTGCGCGCCAAAGACCACAGACGACGCGGGCGGCTGGCGACGAGGGCGGCCACTCCTGCGGCCACGGCCGCGGGATGTGCCTTCAGCCAGTCGACACCATCCAGCGCCCGGTCGCCGACTCGCAAAGCTTTTTCGAGCGGCCAGCTATGCGCAGCCAGGGCGTCGCGCTGGGCGGCAATATGCGCCGTCAATTCGCCACGGCGTGTAGCCAGTTCTAGACGGCGTGCGATCATGACGGATCGGTGGAACGGCGCAGGGCGGCGAGGTCCTTGTCCAGTTCGTGCAAACTGGCGCGGAACAGTGCGGTCGGTCGGCGCGCAAGGATGAGAAGTCGCAGCGCCAACAGCCCGCCGATTAGTAGGACGAAGCCGGTGGCCAGGCCAAAGATCAGCAGACGCTGTTCCCAGAACGCCATGGCCAGAAAAACCAGGGCGAGGACCATGCCCAGGCCGAGCAGAAACACCATGGCGAAGGCGCCGATCAGCAGTTCGATCAGGCGCCACTTTTCTTCCTCGAATTCGGTCGCGAACAAGGACAGGCGCAAGCGCCCGTTGGCGACCACAGCCGCCAGCAGGCCCTTGAGACTGGCGAACAGGCCCGCGCGCGGGCCCGTTGCGCCTTGTTCGGCCGGCATGTTTTAGCGGCGGCCGATCAGTACGCCGATCGCCAGCCCGGCCAGCGCGGCGATGCCAACAGCTTTCCAGGGTTCCTGATGCACGAAGTCGTCGGTGGCAACCGCAGCCGCCTTGGCCTTGTCGACCACGGCGCATTCGACATCGGCGAGGCGTTCCTTGGCATCGCGCAGACGGGCCTCGATCTTGCCGCGCATTTCGGCAACCTTGTCGCCGGCGGCACCGGCAGAGGCGCGCAGAATTTCCTCGGCGTCGGAAACGACAGCCTTCAGGTTGGAAACCAGTTTTTCCTTGTTGGCGACGGTCAGTTCTTCAGACATGGTGGACCTCTTCGGTAAAAGGTGGATGAGCTATCCAAGGTTAGCTGTTTCGACGGTCGAATGCAAACAGCTGCGAGTCAAATTGCATATTCATAATCAACGATCAGCGGTGCGTGATCGGAGAAACGCGTGTCCTTGTAGACCGCGGCTTGGCGGGCGAGTGCGGCGATCCCCGGCGTCGCGATGTGATAGTCGATCCGCCAGCCGACATTGTTTGCCCACGCTTGCCCGCGGTTTGACCACCAGGTGTAGCAGGCATCGGTCGCGGTGGGCTCCAGGCGACGATAGACGTCGACCCAGCCCTGTTCGGCGAAGAGTTTGCCGATCCACTCCCGCTCTTCCGGCAGGAAACCGGAGTTTTTCTGGTTGGAGCGCCAGTTCTTGAGGTCGATGGCCTGATGCGCGATATTCCAGTCGCCGCAGATCACCACCTCGCGCCCTTCCGCGAAGAGCGCCGCGAGATGGGGCCAGAACACTTCCATGAAGCGGAACTTGGCCTCCTGCCGCTCGGGTGAAGAAGAGCCGGAAGGCAGGTACAACGAGATGACGCTGAGCGAACCGAAATCGGCGCGCAGGTAGCGGCCCTCGGCGTCGAATTCGGCGTTGCCGATGCCTTCGACCACGCGGTCGGGCTGGCGGCGGCACCACAATCCGACTCCGCTGTAGCCTTTTTTCTCGGCGGGATGATAGTAGGCGTGCAAGCCTGCCGGCGCCCGCATTTCGGGCGAGAGGTCGGGAATTTGCGCCTTCAGTTCTTGCAGGCAGACCACATCGGCTTGCTGCACGGCGATCCAGGGCAGCAGATTCTTGTTACAGGCCGAGCGGATGCCATTGAGATTGAGCGAGATGATGCGTAACATGTGCGGATCAGGCCTCGATGAGTGTGTATGGAAAAGAAGGATTTTCGCCAGGAATTCATCCAGTTTGCCCTGGCGCAGCAAGTATTGCGTTTTGGCGAATTCAAGACCAAGGCGGGTCGTCTCTCGCCGTATTTCTTCAATGCCGGCCTGTTCAACGATGGCGCCTCGCTCGGCCAACTCGCCGAATTCTACGCGAGCGCTGCCCTGAATGGCGGTGTGGCGTTCGACATGCTGTTTGGTCCGGCCTACAAGGGCATTCCGCTGGTCGCCACGTTGGCGGTGGCGCTCGCCCGGCAGGGCCGCAACCTGCCGTTTGCCTTCAACCGCAAGGAAGCCAAGGATCACGGCGAAGGCGGCAGCATCGTCGGGTCGCCCTTGCAGGGGCGCGTGCTGATTGTGGACGATGTCATTTCGGCCGGTACGTCGGTGCGGGAATCGGTGGAAATTATCCGCGCGGCCGGCGCCATCCCGGCAGGTGTGCTGATTGCACTGGATCGGATGGAACGCGGTCAGGGCGCGCTTTCGGCAGTGCAGGAAGTACAGCGCGATTACGGGATTCCGGTGGTAGCCGTGGCCACGCTGAACGATCTCCTTGCCTGGCTGGGAGGACACAACGACTTTTCCGCCTATCGTGAGGCGGTGCTGGCCTATCGTGAAACCTATGGCATCGGCTAGTCGACGCGGCCTGCCGTTACTTGGCCTGCTGGTCTCGCTACCCGCAATGGCGGGCAATTTCTATTGCTGTCCGGACCCGGTCAGCGGGCGGCGCATTTGTGCCGATGCACTGCCGGAGCAGTGCAAGGGGCGGGCGTACCGGGTGATTGACGGCGCCGGCAACCTGATACGCGAAGTCGGACCGCCGTTGACGCCGGAGCAGAAGGCCTTGCAGGAACAGGAGGCCAAAAAGAAGAAAGAACTCGAAACGCAACAGCGTGAGCAGCGCCGCAAGGACATGGCGCTGCTCGAAACCTACGGCAGCACGCTCGATATCGACAAAGCACGCGCCCGTGCCGAGGAGGAGGTGGCCTATTCGATGCGCCAGGCCGAATCACGCATTGCAGATGCACAGGTGCGGCGTACCCGGCTCGAACAGGAAGCGGAGTTTTACAAGCACAAGAGTCTGCCGCCAGAACTGGCCAAGGGGCTGAAGGATGTCGAGGCGGAAATCACTGCCCAGCGCGGACTGTTGGCGAGTAAACAGCAGGATCTCGAAGCTGTCCGAATCCGTTTTGTGGAAGAAAAGAAACGGTATATCGAGATCACCACGGGCGGTGGCAATCTGATGCATCCGGCCATGGGCGGGCCGCGCCCACAGCCGGGCAAGTAGTCGAGCCCTAGCCCAGCTTCTTCTTCAGCAGTTCGTTGACCTGTTGCGGATTGGCTTTGCCCTTGGTGGCCTTCATCGCCTGACCGACCAGGGCGTTGAACGCCTTTTCCTTGCCTGACCTGAATTCGGCCACCATCGCGGCATTGGCGGAGAGCACTTCATCTATCAACGCCTCAATGGCGCCGCTGTCGGTGATCTGCTTCAGCCCCTGCTTGTCGATGATCTCGTCGGCTGTGGTGCCTTCGCCATTCCACAGTGCCTCGAAAATCTTCTTGGCAATGTTGTTGGAAACGGTGTTGTCTGCGATACGCAGCACCAGCCCACCCAGTTGCACGGCGCCGACTGGCGATTCGCCGATCTCCAGGTTTTCCCTATTGAGACGGGCGGCGAGATCAACCATCACCCAGTTGGCGCAGGGCTTGGCGGCTGACTTGCCGGCAATGGCGACAACCGCTTCATAAAAATCGGCCATATCGAGCGAAGCCGTCAGCGCCCGCGAATCGTAGGCCGAAAGGCCGTAATCCGCCTCGAATCGCACCTGCTTGGCCGCCGGCAGTTCGGGCATGGTGGCGCGGGTACGGGTGATCCATTCGGCGTCGATGAGCAGCGGCAGCAGGTCGGGATCGGGGAAATAGCGGTAGTCATGCGCATCTTCCTTGCTGCGCATCATTCTCGTTTCGCCGGTGTCCGGGTCGAAGAGCACGGTAGCCTGTACGATGGCGCGGCCCTCTTCGAGTTCGTTGATCTGCCACTGCACTTCGTAGTCGATGGCTTCTTTCAGGAAACGAAAGGAATTGAGGTTCTTGATCTCACGTCGGGTGCCAAAAGGTTGGCCTGGACGGCGAACCGAGACATTGGCGTCGCAACGGAAAGAGCCTTCTTGCATGTTGCCATCGCAGATGCCGATCCAGCGGACCAGCGCGTGCAATGCCTTGGCGTAGGCTACCGCTTCGTCGGAAGAGCGCATGTCGGGTTCGGTGACGATTTCGAGCAGCGGCGTGCCAGCGCGGTTCAGATCGATGCCGGTCTTGCCGTGAAAATCCTCGTGCAAGGACTTGCCTGCGTCTTCTTCAAGGTGGGCGCGGGTCAGACGGACGGTCTTTTCATAAGCTTTTTCGCCCTGGCCGACCTGCACCGTGATTGCGCCGCCCTGTACCACGGGCAGCTCGAACTGGCTGATCTGGTAACCCTTGGGGAGATCGGGGTAAAAATAGTTTTTGCGGGCGAATACCGATTTTTCGGCGACCTTGGCGCCGATGGCCAGCCCGAAGCGGATGGCGCAATCGACGGCTTTCCGGTTCAACACCGGCAATACGCCGGGGAGGGCAAGATCGACCGCGCAGGCCTGGGTGTTCGGTTCGGCGCCAAAAGCGGTGGCGGCGCCGGAAAAAATTTTGGAGACCGTGGCCAACTGGGCATGGGTCTCGATGCCGATGACAACTTCCCACTGATTCATGCTGTATTCCCGATTATTCGATGGCCGGCGCGCGCTGGTGCCAGTCGGTCGCCTGCTGGAAGCGGTGGGCGATGTTGAGCAGACGCGCTTCGTTGAAATAGTTGCCGATCAACTGTAAGCCGACCGGCAGGCCGTATGCGAAGCCGCACGGAATCGACATGCCGGGCAGGCCTGCGAGATTGACCGCGATGGTGTAGATGTCGGCGAGGTACATCTGCACAGGATCGTCGGCCTTTTCGCCGAGTTTGAAGGCGGTGCACGGGCTGGTCGGGCCCATGATCACATCGCACTGTCCGAAGGCGGTGGCGAAATCGTCGGCAATCATGCGGCGGATGCGCTGTGCTTGCAGGTAGTAGGCATCGTAGTAGCCGTGCGAGAGCACATAGGTGCCGATCAGAATGCGACGCTTGACCTCGGCGCCAAACCCCTGCGCCCGTGTTTTGGCGTACAGATCGTTGAGATCGACGTATTCCGGGGCGCGGTAGCCGTAACGGACGCCGTCGAAGCGCGACAGGTTGGAACTGGCTTCAGCGGGGGCGATGACGTAGTAGGCAGGCACCGAGAGATGCGTGTTCGGCAACGAAATATCGACCGTTTCGGCCCCGAGTTTCCGATATTCGGCGATGGCAGCTTCGACGGCCGCCATTACGCTCGGTTCGCAGCCTTCACCGAAGAACTCCCTGGGCAGGCCGATTCTCAATCCGGCCAGCGGTTTGTCGAGATCGCGCCCATAGTCCTCGGTAGGACGTTCGAGACTAGTCGAATCGCGCGGATCGAAGGCGGCCATGGCGTTCACGAGTACGGCACAATCTTCGGCCGAGCGGGCCATGGGGCCGCCCTGATCGAGCGACGAGGCGAAGGCGATCATGCCGTAGCGCGAGACGACGCCATAGGTCGGCTTCAGGCCGGTGAGATTGCACATCGCCGCCGGTTGCCGAATCGAACCGCCCGTGTCGGTGCCGGTGGCGACCGGCGCGAGACGGGCGGCCACGGCGGCCGCGGAGCCACCCGACGAGCCACCCGGTACGCGGGTGGTATCCCAGGGGTTCTTCACCGGGCCATACCACGACGATTCGTTCGATGACCCCATGGCGAACTCGTCCATGTTGGTCTTGCCCAACAGCACGGCCCCGGCGGCATTCAGCCGCTCAATCACGGTCGCGTCGTAAGGAGCGACAAAATTGTCGAGCATCTTCGAGCCGCAACTGGTGCGCCAGTCACGGGCGCAGAAAATATCTTTCTGCGCGACCGGAATGCCGGTCAGCGGGCCGGTGTCGCCGCGCGCGATGCGGGCGTCAGCGGCACGCGCCTGGCCCAGGCTCTTGTCGGCATCCACCGTGATGAAGGCGTTGAGCGCGGGGTTCAGGCGGGCGATGCGATCAAGATAGAGCTGGGTCAGTTCGACGCTGGAGATCTGTTTGCCGGCCAGGGCCTGGGCGAGTTGCTTGAGGCTGGCGTTGATCATTCGATCACCTTGGGCACGAGAAAGAGACCGGCTTCGACATCGGGTGAGACGGCCTGGTAATCGACGCGGCGATTGGCTTCGCTGACGACATCCTCCCGCAGACGTTGCGACACATCCTGCGCATGTGCCATCGGCTCGACGCCGGCGGTATCGACGGCCTGCATTTGTTCGATCAGCCCGAGGATGCCGTTGAGTTCGATCACGGTGGCAGCCGCCTCGGATTCGCTGAGATCGATGCGCGCCAGATGGGCGACGCGTCGGACTTGTTCAAGGGTCAGTGACATGGCGTATCATCTGCATTGTGCATTGCACAAAGTCTTAAAAACGAAAGCGTTATAAGGTATCATAAAAGTTTTCCTTACCGCACCCCGGCGGAGAGCAATCAGAATGTTCGGTTTCCTGCGCAGCTACTTTTCCAATGACCTTGCCATTGACCTTGGCACGGCCAATACCCTGATTTATGTGCGCGGTCGCGGCATCGTCCTGGACGAGCCGTCGGTCGTCGCCATCCGCCTTGAGGGCGGTCCCAACGCCAAGAAAACGATCCAGGCCGTCGGCAAGGAAGCCAAGGAAATGCTTGGCAAGGCACCGGGCAGCATTACCGTCATCCGCCCGATGAAGGACGGCGTGATTGCCGACTTCACGGTGACGGAGCAGATGTTGAAGCAGTTCATCAAGAAGGTGCATGACTCCAAACTGTTCAGCCCGAGCCCGCGCATCATCATCTGCGTGCCTTCCGGCTCGACCCAGGTCGAACGCCGCGCCATCCGCGAATCGGCCATCGGCGCCGGCGCCAGCCAGGTGTACCTGATCGAGGAACCGATGGCCGCCGCGATTGGCGCCGGCCTGCCGGTGGCCGATGCGACCGGCTCGATGGTCGTCGATATCGGCGGCGGCACCACCGAAGTCGGCGTTATCTCGCTCGGCGGCATGGTCTATGCTGGCTCGGTGCGCGTCGGCGGCGACAAGCTCGACGAAGCGATCATCAATTACATTAGCCGCAACTACGGCATGATGATCGGCGAAAACACCGCCGAAAACGTCAAGAAGACCATCGGCTCGGCTTTCCCCGGCGCCGAGGTGCGCGAAATGGAAGTCTCCGGCATCAACAAAGCCGAGGGTATTCCGCGCAAATTCACCATCTCTTCCAACGAAATCCTCGAAGCGCTGACCGATCCGCTCAACCAGATCGTTTCCGCCGTCAAATCGGCGCTGGAAAAGACCCCGCCCGAACTCGGCGCCGACATTGCCGAAAAAGGTATGGTGCTGACCGGTGGCGGCGCGCTCTTGCGCGATCTCGACCGCCTGCTGATGGAAGAGACCGGCCTGCCGGTCATCGTCGCCGACGAGCCGCTGACCTGCGTTGCCCGCGGTTGTGGGCTGGCGCTGGAGAAGATGGACAAGCTCGGCAGCATCTTCGCTTCGGACTAAACGCCGCCGCTTCCCGTGGCCGCCATCGACCACGCGCCCCCTCCATTTTTCAAGCAAGGGCCGGCTCCGCTGGCCCTGCTGACTTTTTACGTCACCCTGTCGATCGCGCTGTTCGTCGTCGATCTCAAGTACAAGTCGGTTGATTTGCTACGGCAGGGTATTGCCGTCGTCGTCGACCCGCTGCAACGACTGGCGCAGACGCCAGGCGCGGCCATTGAACAGGTGGGCGGCTATTTCACCTCGCTCGCCACCCTGCAACAGGAAAACGCCGAGTTGCGCCGTGCCCAGCTCGATACCGCGCCTAACCTCGCCCGCCTTGCGCATCTGGAATCCGAAAACGAACGGTTGCGGCGCCTGCTCGACATGAAAGCGCGAGAAAAAGCCGAGGGTAAGGTGGCGCACATTCTCTACGCGACCCGCGACCCCTTTTCGCGCCGCATTGTCGTCGATCAAGGCCTGCAAGCCGGTGTCGGCGCCGGGCAACCGGTGATTGACGAATCGGGCATTGTCGGCCAGGTCACGCGGGTGTTTCCGCTCAGTTCCGAGATCACGCTGATTACCGACAAAGATCAGGTGGTGCCGGTGCAGATCGTCCGCACTGGCCAGCGTTCGGTGGCTTTCGGGTTGGGCGAGGGGCATCTTGAACTGCGCTTTCTGCCTGCCAACGCGGATGTTCAGGAGGGCGACATACTGGTGACCTCGGGTCTGGATGGCGTCTATCTGCCAGGATTCCCCGTGGCCAAGGTGTCGCGTATCGAACGCGACAGCGCCTATTCGTTCGCGCGCATCTTCTGCGATCCGGTTGCCGGGGTCGAGAATTTCGGTGAGGTCTTTGTGCTTGCCCCACGTCCGCCCCGGGCCGACCTGCCTGCGCTGAAAGAGCGCGCAGTCGCTGACGAAGGCAAGGGCGAGCTGCGCCCGAAGAAATCCCGCCGCGCCGCGAAGAAACCCTGATCATGCAACCTACATTTTCGTCGTCCCGCATTCTCCTGCCGGTTCGCCCCTGGTTCATCTATCTCAGTCTCTTTCTGGCGCTGATGCTGAACTTCCTGCCTACGTCACAGTGGAGTTGGGTGCCCGACTGGGTGGCGCTGGTGCTGGGTTTCTGGGCGATCCGCGAATTCAGGAGAGTGGGCATGGGCTGGGCTTTTCTGCTCGGCATCGTGATGGATGTTGCCGACAGCTCGGCGCTTGGCCAGCATGCGCTCGGTTATGTCCTGCTTGCCTATGTTGCGACCAGCCTGTCGCGCCGCATCCTGTGGTTTCCATTGCTACAGCAGGCCCTGCATGTGCTGCCCATGCTGCTGTTGTGCCAATTGGTGCAAGCCGGCATTCGCACCGCCGCGGGAGGCGGGTTCCCAGGATTCAGCTACTTCATTGGGCCGCTGATCGCCGCCGCCTTGTGGATGCCGGCAACCTATCTGTTGCTGCTGCCGCAATATAGGCCGGTGGAGCAGGACCCGCACCGGCCGATCTGAGCGGGCAGGATCAATGAGTGAATTCGACAATCCGGATAGTGGCCTCGAACGCTTTCGCTCGCGCATCGCGGTATCGCTGGCCGCGGTGCTGATCGCCTTCCTGGCGCTGGCGGGGCGTTTTATATGGTTGCAGATCGTTCAACACGACTACTACACCACCCGTGCCGAGGACAACCGGATTTCGCTGGTTCCCATCGTGCCGAACCGAGGGGTCATCGTCGATGCCAACGGGCTGGTCTTGGCACGCAATTACTCGGCCTTCACGCTGGAAGTCACGCCATCGCGGGTGGACGATCTAGAAGCAACCATCAACGGCTTGGCCGAGATCATTGATGTGCAGGTCAAGGATCGCAAGCGCTTCAAGCGGCTGCTCGAGGACGCGAAGAACTTTGAATCCATTCCCATCCGCAATCGTCTGACCGACGAAGAGGTGGCCAGATTCGCCGCCCATCGCTACCGGTTTCCCGGCGTCGAAGTGAAGGCCCGGCTGTTCCGACAATATCCCCAGGGTGCGTTGGCGTCGCATGCGCTCGGATACATCGGCCGCGTCGCCGACAAGGATGTCGAGTGGATCGATGAAAAGGAACAGGCGGCGAATTACAAGGGAACCGAGCATATCGGCAAGACCGGCATCGAGCAGCGCTATGAATTCGAGTTGCACGGCAAGACCGGCTACGAAGAGGTCGAGATCGATGCCGGCGGGCGCGCCATTCGCAGCTTGCGGCGTATTCCGCCGATCTCCGGCAATAACCTGGCGCTGACGCTGGACGCCAAATTGCAGGGCATGGCAGAAAAAGCCTTTGGCGAGCGGCGGGGCGCGCTGGTCGCCATCGATCCCTCGACCGGCGGTATTCTGGCGCTCGTTTCGACACCTACCTACGACCCAAATCTATTCGTCGACGGCATTACGCCGGACAACTGGAAGGAACTGAACGAATCCATCGACAAACCCATGGTCAACCGTGTTATCAATGGTGCCTATCCGCCCGGTTCGACCTTCAAGCCCTTTATGGCGCTGGCGGCATTGGCGGCAGGCAAACGCACGCCAGCGCAGGCCATATCCGATCCCGGGTTCTTCAATTTCGGCGGCCATCTCTTCCGCGATGACAAAAAGGGCGGGCACGGCATGGTGGACATGTACAGATCCATCGTACAGTCCTGCGACACCTATTACTATCAGCTGGCCAACGACATGGGCATCGACGCCATTGCCCGTTTCATGGGCAGCGTCGGATTGGGGCAGCGCACCGGCGTTGACCTCGGCAAGGATGAAAAGGGCGAATCGGAGGGCGTGCTGCCCTCGCCAGAATGGAAGAAGCGACGTTTCAAGAAACCCGAGCAGCAGAAATGGTATGCCGGCGAGACGATTTCAATAGGTATCGGACAAGGCTATAACGCCTATACACCCATCCAGCTTGCGCAGGCGGTGGCGACGCTGGCCAACAACGGCGTCATGTACCGGCCGCACCTCGTCCATCACATTGTCGACAGCAAGACTGGCGAGCAGCGGTTGATCGAGCCGCAACCGATCCGCACGCTGAACTGGAAACCCGAGCACGTCGAAGTCATCAAGCGCGCCATGCTGGGCGTCAACAAGGAAGGCACGGGTGCGCGCGCCTTTGCCGGGGCGCCCTACGAAGCCGCGGGCAAGACGGGTACGGCGCAGGTATTCTCGCTGAAAGGTGGCAAATACGAGTCTGGTCGACTCAACGAGCGACTGCGTGACCATGCGCTGTTCATCGCCTTTGCGCCGGTCGACAAGCCGAAGATCGCGCTGGCTGTTCTGGTCGAAAATGGGGGTTTTGGTGCCCAGTCGGCCGCGCCGATTGCCCGCATGGTCTTCGACTACTATCTGCTCGGCAAGGTGCCTGGCGGACCGGCGGCGGAAGACCCGACCGCGCGTGAAGAAGATGAGGCGGACGAAGAATGACGGACCTCGCCGCCACCCTGCGTTACTGGCTGCGCCAGTCGGTCGCTCATCTCGATTTTCCGCTGCTGGCGATTGCCGCCGCCATCCTCGGCGTTGGCCTGCTGACTGTCAATTCGGCGACTTTCGATGGCAACAACCGCGCCCTTTCGCAGTTGATGAATGCCGGCGTGGCGTTTGCCATCATGTGGTTCGTCGCCCGCATGCCGCCCCAGAGCCTGATGCGTGTGGCGGTGCCGCTGTATGTGCTGGGCGTCGTGCTGTTGGTTTGCGTGTTTCTCTTCGGCGTCAAGGTCAATGGCGCCAAACGCTGGCTGCCGCTGGGCTTTACCCGCATCCAGCCTTCCGAGATCATGAAGATTGCCATGCCTTTGATGCTGGCATGGTATTTTCAAAAATTCGAGGCCTTGCTGAACTGGCGCCACTATCTGGTGGCGGCCCTGCTCCTGCTGGTGCCGTTCGGCCTGATCGCCAAACAGCCGGATCTGGGCACCGCCATCCTGGTCGGCGCGGCGGGTTTCTATGTCATCTTTTTTGCCGGTCTGCCCTGGAAGGTCATGTTTGGCCTGGCGGTGGCGGGCGCCAGCGCGGCGCCCCTGCTATGGAACATGATGCACGACTACCAGCGCAAGCGCATCCTGACCTTGCTTGATCCCACCACCGATCCGCTGGGCGCCGGTTACCACATCATCCAGGCGACCATCGCCATCGGTTCCGGCGGCGCCTTCGGCAAGGGCTATTTGCACGGGACGCAGACCCATCTCGAATTCATCCCCGAGAAGCACACCGACTTCATTTTCGCGGTTTTCTCCGAAGAGTGGGGTTTGATCGGCAACCTCGTGCTGCTCGTGCTTTACCTCTTGCTGATCGCACGCGGCCTGATGATCGCCGGTGCCGCGCCGACGTTGTTCACCCGATTGCTGGCGGGTGCGATCAGCCTGATTTTCTTCACCTATGCCTTCGTCAATATGGGCATGGTCAGCGGCATCCTGCCTGTGGTCGGCGTACCGTTGCCTTTCGTTTCCTACGGAGGTACCGCGCTGGTGACGTTGTTCCTCGGCATCGGCATCCTGATGTCCATCCACACCCATCGGATGCTGGTCAAGAAATGAAAACGGCGCTCATTCTGTCCGCTTTGTCGGTGGCCGCCATGCTGGCGGGCTGTGGTGCCCAACTGGCGCGTCCGGGTGAGCCGTCGACCGCTGCCGGTTCCGGTTCCGATGCCGCGCCGGCTGTCAAGCCGCCGGGCAAGAAGCCGTCTTCGGTCGTGCTGAAGCGGGGTGGCGGTTTCTATAAGGATGACGGCCCGGGCGAGGATATTCCGGACAACCTCGATGACATCCCCGATGCCGAGCCGCGCTGGGAGTCACTGCATAAGCCGGCGACCAAACCCTATGTGGTGCTGGGCCGCGAATACGTTCCGAATTCGGCGGTCAAGCCATACAAGGCGCGTGGCATCGCCAGCTGGTATGGCAAAAAATTCCATGGCCAGAAGACTTCAACCGGCGAAATCTACGACATGTTCGGCATGAGCGCCGCTCACACCACGTTGGCACTGCCTTCGTATGTGCGGGTCAGCAATCCGCGCAACGGTCGTGCGGTGGTCGTGCGCGTCAACGATCGCGGCCCGTTTCATGTCGACCGCATCATCGATCTTTCCTACACCGCCGCGTACAAGCTGGGTTTGATCAACAACGGCAGCGGCGAGGTCGAGGTCGAGGCGATCATCCCGGCAGGATTGCCGGAAACGGGTGTGGCGGTCACGCCACTCCGACCCGAGCGACCGGCCGATCTCGATGGCCTCCTGCGCAGGCTGGAAAGCGCCGAGCCGGCGACCGCGCCGGCTGTGGCGACCAAAGGGGTTTATCTGCAACTGGGCGCTTTTGCCAATGCGGACAATGCCGAAAATCTGAAGAACCGCCTGGGCAGTGAGTTGGATTGGCTGGTCGAGCCCTTACGGGTGTATCCGGCCGGCGGAATTCACCGGCTGCAAGTGGGTCCTTATCCCAACCGCGAGGCGGCGGAGCGCATTGCCGAGCGCATCCGACAGGCCTTGGGCACCCGGCCGACCTTTGTTACCCGCTAGCGGTGGCGCGGGCGACGACGATATTACCCCTGCCGGCGTATTCAACCGATTCAAAGCTCGCCCGGCGGGCCATCGCGATGCCGCGTCCGTTCGGGTCAAAGGCGCGTGCCGGGTCGAAATCGAGAAAACGGGGCCAGTCGAAGCCCTCGCCCTGATCGCGGATGGTAAATTCGACCTGGTCGCCCCGACGCTCGACCCGGATGCAGGCATGGCGAGCCTGATATTGCGGCAAGACCAGCCGGCGTTCGACTTCTCGCTCCCATTCGCCATCGAGCTTGAGCCGCGCCTTCTCTTCGTAGGTGATGCCGAGATTGCCGTGCTCGACCGCGTTGACCATCAGGTCGGACAGCCCGGAAGCCACCAGGTCGGGCGCCGCCGCAAAACCCGCCAGCGTAGGCACCAGGCTGCGGATATCGCGCAGGCTGGCAAAGCGGTATTCGGCGGCGATCAGCAGTTTCTGCGCATCTTCCTGGCGGCGCGAAAGTCGCCGCAGGGCCTGGTGAACGTGAAAATCCTCCAGCGCGCCGCGCACGATGGAAATCAGCGCTTCCGGCTCGTAGGGTTTGACCAGGTAATAGTAGGCGCCGGCCTGCAAGCCTTCGCGCACCTGTTCCGGCGCCGACGCGGCGGTCTGCATGATGACCGGAATGTGCACGAAGCGGGAGTCCGCCTTCATTCGGCGCAGGAAATCGAGGCCGTCCAGTCCCGGCATCAGGCGGTCGAGAATGACCAGGGAATAGCGGCTGCCGGGGGAATCGAGTTGTTGCCAGGCTTGTGCGGGGTCGCTCTGCAAGTCCAGCGAGAGCGATTCTTCGGCGAGAAATTCCTCGATGATGAACAGGTTCAGTTCTTCATCGTCGATGACCAGGACCCGATCGTCGCGCATCGCCGTCTCCTCCCGGATTTATCTTAGCACAGTCGCCCGGCCCCACGGGCTTGACCGAAATCAAGGAAGACCGGACACTGCTTCCTATAATCCCTCATCGCTTTCCCGCACCTTATTCATGCTCCGAATTCCCGATCTCATTTGCCCGGCGGGCAGCCTGCCGGCTTTGAAAGCGGCGGTCGACAACGGCGCCGATGCCGTCTACCTCGGTTTCAAGAACGACACCAATGCCCGCAATTTCGCGGGCTTGAATTTTGACGACAAGACGCTTGCCGACGGCATCCGTTACGCGCACGGTCGCGGCAAGGAAGTGCTGCTGGCAATCAACACCTTTCCGCAGCCCGGTCGCGTCGCCGACTGGCGCAAAGCGGTCGACGCCGCCGCAGGCGTCGGCGCCGATGCGGTCATTCTGGCCGACATTGGTCTGCTCGACTATGCCCGCCAGCGCCACCCCGATCTGCGCCTGCATCTTTCGGTACAGGGATCGGCGACCAGCTACGAGGCGATCAATTTCGCCCAGCGCGAATTCGGCATTCGCCGTGCTGTGCTGCCGCGGGTGCTGACGCTGGCGCAGGTCGAGCACGTGATCAAGAATGCGTCCGTCGAAATCGAAGTCTTCGGGTTTGGCAGCCTGTGCGTCATGAACGAAGGGCGTTGCTGGCTGTCGTCCTACGCCACGGGCGAGTCGCCGAACACCGTCGGGGCTTGCTCGCCGGCCAAGTACGTCAAGTGGGACAAACAGCCCGACGGCGCCATGGAGACGCGCCTGAACGGCATCCTGATCGACCGTTTCGGCGCCCAGGAACCCGCCGGCTACCCGACGCTGTGTAAAGGGCGGTTCGACGTGCGTGGCGAAACCTACTACGCGCTGGAAGAACCGACCAGTCTGAATACGGTCGCCATCCTGCCGGAAATCGCCCGCATCGGCGTACGCGCCTTGAAGGTGGAAGGACGCCAGCGCAGCCCGGCCTATGTGACGCAGGTGACACGCACGCTGCGTGCCGCGCTCGACGCGTTGAAGCGGGACGGCGAACGCTACCACGTCCAGCCGGCCTGGCAGGCCGAACTGGCCAAGGTGTCAGAAGGCCAGCAGGCGACGCTCGGCGCCTACAACCGGCCGTGGAGGTGAGGCGATGAAACTGACGCTCGGACCGCTGCTCTACTTCTGGCCCAAGGAACGCGTGCTGTCGTTCTATGAGGAAATGGCCGAGGTCGCGGCCCTCGATACGATCTACCTTGGCGAGGTCGTCTGTTCCCGCCGCCAGCAACTGCGCACCGCCGACTGGGTCGAACTGGCGCGGCGCGTGCGCGACGCCGGCAAGGAGGTGATTGTTTCGGCGCAGGCGCTGCTGGAGTCGGAAAGCGACCTGAAGGCGCTGCGCCGGCTCATCGACGACGCAGGCTGCATGGTCGAGGCCAACGACCTCGGCGCCGTCAATCTGGTGCAGGGGCGCCCCTTTGTGGCCGGGCCGCATCTCAATATCTACAACGAAGCCACACTGGCGACCTACGCCCGGTATGGTCTCACCCGCTGGGTGCCGCCGCTGGAAGCGACGCGCGAACTGGTGGCGACGCTGCACGCCGCCCGGCCGGCCGGCGTCGAAACCGAGGTCTTCGTCTTCGGCAAACTGCCGCTCGCCTTTTCGGCGCGCTGTTTCACCGCCCGTCACTACACGCTGAACAAGGACGATTGCCAGTTCCGCTGCCTCGAACATCCCGAAGGGATCACCCTGAAGACGCGCGAGGGACAACCTTTCCTGACGCTTAACGGTATCCAGACCATGTCGGCGCAGAGTTACAATCTGTTGGCGGAAGTGCCGCAACTCCGCGAAATGGGTGTCGAGGCATTGCGCATCAGCCCGCAGCCGGAAGAGACGCACGCGATTATCGCGGCGTTCGATGCCGCCCGGCGTGGCGACGCGGCGGTGGCTCAGTCGGAATGGAATCCGTGCGGGCTGGTGAACGGCTATTGGCATGGCGAGGCGGGCATCGCCTGCCATCACGAATGAGAGAACAGAACATGGCCACAGGATTCACGATTCCCCGATTTCAACTGCCGACGGTCATTGCCACGCTTGGTCGTCGATTGCCGCAATGGCCGCATGCCCTGGCGCTGGTGACCGGTCTGAACGCCGCCGCCCGGCTCGGCTGGTTGCCCGCCGACAGTCTGGCGGCTCTGGAAGGGCGCAGTTTTCGGGTGGAAGTGCTCGATACCGGCGGGCAGGCGCGTTTCTGTTTCCGCGAGGGCGTTTTCCGCCCGTTGTTTGGCGCCGATGTGCCCGCTGATCTCGTCTTCAGCGCCAATCTGTCGGCTTTCCTGCAACTGCTGGCGCGACAGGAAGACCCCGACACCTTGTTCTTCAATCGGGAACTGTCGATCGAGGGCGACACCGAGCTTGGCCTGCTGGTCAAGAACATGCTCGATGCGGTCGAGTGGCCGCAACTCCGCTTTCCGCCCTTTGCCGCCGGGCGCTGAGGCAGCGCCCGGGCTAGATCAAGCGGCCTTCTTGTTGGCCGCGTCGAGACGATAGCGAACGTAACTGCCCGGTGCGTCCTCGATGGTCGGGAGTCCACCGTTTCCAGGAACGCGCGCGGTCACCATGGCCTCACCGCCCTTCAGACCGCGCAGCCAGCGGTTCCAGTGCGTCCACCACGAACCGGCATGCTGCGTCGCGCCGTTGAGGAAGTCGTCTGGTGTTTCGGGCAGGGCGCCGTCGGTCGCATCGTTGAGCCAGTAACCGTATTTGTTGGCGGCCGGTGGATTGACGATGCCGGCAATATGGCCGGAGCCGCCCAGCACGAACTTGACCGGCCCCTTGGGCAGACGCGCGCCGAGGTAGGTACTCTTCCAGGGCGCAATATGGTCTTCGATGGCGGAGATGAAATAGCAGGGAATGCTGACCTTGCGGATATCGATGGGCACTCCGGCGATGGTGACGCCGCCCGGTTCCTTGAAGGCGTTGTTCACATACATGTTGCGCAGATAGAAACTGTGCATGGCTGCCGGCATCCGGGTTGAGTCGGAATTCCAGTACAGCAGATCGAACGGGAAAGGGTCGCGGCCCATCAGGTAGTTGTTTACCACGAAGGACCACACGAGGTCGTTGGCGCGCATCAGGTTGAAGGTGCCGGCCATCTCGTGGCCCTCCAGATAGCCGCGTTTCTGCATCCGCCGTTCGAGGCTTTCGATGACTTTCTTGTCGATGAACACGCCCAGTTCTCCCGGGTCGGCGAAATCCAGCATGGTGGTGAAGAAGGTGGCCGAAGCAGCGCGTTTGTCCTTCTTGGCGGCCATGTAGGCGAGGGTAGTCATCAGCAACGTGCCGCCTAGGCAATAGCCGGCCAGATTCACTTCCTTTTCGCCTGTGGCAAGACAGACGGCTTCGATCGCCGTCAGCAGTCCTTCGGTGACGTAGTTCTCGAAAGATTTGTGGGCAAGCCGTTCGTCCGGATTGACCCAGGAAATGATGAACGTGGTGTGGCCCTGATCGGTTGCCCACTTCACCAACGAGTTCTTGTCGCGCAGATCGAGGATGTAGTACTTGTTGATCCACGGTGGCACGATCAGCAGCGGACGTTTCGCCTGTTGTTCGGTGGTCGGCGAATACTGGATCAGTTGCATCAGCTCGTTTTGGAAAATGACCTTGCCGGGTGTCGTGGCAACGTTCTTGCCCAACTCGAAGGCGCTCGTGTCGGTCATGCGGATACGCAGGTTGCCGTTGCCGTTCTCAAAATCCTGTAGCAGGTTGTTGAGGCCCTTGACTAGGTTCTGGCCATGCGTGCGCAGGGTTTCGCGGAAGACCTCAGGATTGGTCAAGGCGAAGTTGGAGGGCGACAAGGCGTCGATATACTGGCGGGTGAAGAAATTGATCTTCTGCTGGGTGGTCTCGTCAATGCCATCGCGGCAGCACACCGTTTCGTGCAGGTGGCGGGCAGCGATGAGGTAGGACTGCTTGACGAAATCAAAGAGAAAATGTTCTTGCCAGTCGGCATCGCGAAACCGATTGTCGCCTTTGATCGGGGCGGCGACCGGCGCCATGGCGGGCATGCCCAGCAGGCGTAGCGAGCTGCGCTGCCAAAGATTGACGTAATCCCAGAACATGTTCATCTGGGTTTGCGCGAGGCGGTATGGATTGGTCAACAGGTTGGCGGAAAGCTCCATGAAGGCCTGCGCGACCCCCAACTCGTCCTGGGCCACCGAGATGCCCTCGCGAGACTGTTTCTCCAGAGTTTGGGCGATCAGGCGGGCCGATCGCTGCGCTACCTCGGCAAAGGTCTGTGCCAATTCCACCGGATTGATTATGGCAGGCTTGCTCTCCGCTGCATTCGACATCTTGGAACTCCCTTGACTGTTACGCTTTCCGCATGAAATGGATGGTTCCACCGGCATCGCGCTCGCTGCGCAATCTCCCGGCTTGCTGCAAGTGATTCAGGTGAGCGATGGTTTCGCCCAGGGCAAACATGGTCTGGTGTGCATCGAGCGACCGAGGAAACAGCACCGTCATCAGCTCGGCGGCGGTCATGGATTGGTCACATGCACTGACGAGAAGTTCCAGACGATCGGCATGGTGCGCTTCGAGCTCGTCAATGCGCGTGGCCAGGCCGGTGAAGGGCAGGCCATGCGCCGGCAACACCAGGGTTTCCGGCGGCAGTTCCCGTCTCATGCGGGCGAGCGAGGCGAGAAAGCGGCCCAGGCCATCGTCGTCCGGGGTGGCGGCGAACACGCTGACATTGGTCGATATGCGCGGCAGCAGCATGTCGCCGGAAATCAGAAGGTTCAGTTCCGGACAGTGCAGTGCAGCGTGCTCCGGGCTATGGCCGTAACCATCGATGACATGCCAACGATAGGCACCAAGCGTCAGAACTTTGCCGTCGCGCAGGCGCTCATAATGCTGGGGTAAGGCAGGGACGGCGGCGCGGTAGCCCGAACCGCGCGTGCGGAATTTTTCGACCATCGTGGGTGCCAGGCCGTGTTCGGCGAACTGATCGCTCATGAACCGGGCGCCGTGACCGCCGACTTCGTTCCAAACCGCGTGGGCGGTCAGAAACTCGCCCAAAGTCATCGCCAGCGTTGCCCCGGTGCGCGCTTGCAGCCAGGTGGCCAAGCCCAGGTGATCGGGGTGGAAGTGCGTAGCGATGAGTTGGCCGATCGGCTTGTCGAGCCCGCACAGAATACTTTCCCAGGCGGCACGCGTGCGGTCGTCGGCAAAGCCGGTATCGACGGCGCACCAGGAATCGCCGGCGTCAATCAGCCAGAGATTGACGTGATCCAGCTGGAAAGGCAGACTCATACGCAACCAACGGACGCCGGGTGCGATTTCGAGGTACTCGCCGGACGCCGGCCACTGCCGGAAGGGGTAGACTACACTCATGTGCGCCATTCAGCCGGCATGTCCAGTTGGACACGACCGGAATCGATTTTCATATCCTTCGCATTCTCTCACGTCATGACGCTGCTGACGACCCTGGCACGCTGGTTCCTGCCGTCGCCGCCTCCCGCGCCCGAGGTCGAGGCCGGTCTGGCGCGCATCTGCGAGCTGGTTGACCCAGCCCTCAAAGGCCTGCCCGACCTGGAGAGGCGTTTGGCTGAACCGGTCGCACAGGCGCTGAGCTATTGCGAACGGATGATCGCCACCATGCCCGGCGCCCTGCCGGTCGACCGCACTGCATTTGCCGCCGACCCGCTGGTGCATGCCCTATTTGCGACCGCCGACGACATCACACAACTGCTCGGCAGCAGCCAGACAGTCCGCGATTACCTGTCCGAGCCGGGCGGGAGTGCTTCCGATGAAATTCATGCCATGCTGGCCGCGCGGCGGTTCGTGAAGAAAACGCTTGGCGTGGCTATGGAGGGTGAGGTGTTGCAGAATGATGTGCCCATCCAGTATCTCTATTTCTCCGACCACTTGATCGCGATTCCCGCACCGGATCCCGCGGCCCATCATGTGCTGCTCAGGCAGCGCGCTTTCGATAGCCTGCTCAAGAGTTTTCATGCCCACCTCAGGCGTTTGCGCGAAGAGAGGCAGTCTTTGCGCGACGAACGGGCGGTCGAAAGCGATCAGGTTAGTCTGCTGCGGGCGCTGGCTCAGGAAACAGAACTAGAGGCGCATACCCGCCGGCTTGACGACCTCGACCAGCGCCTGCGCGCTTCGGCTGACGCCTTGCGGCCGGAACACATCGCCAGCGCCTTGGCGGCCTTCCTGAGCGCGCCCGAAAGCGCCTTGCGCCTTGAACCCCTGTGTATCACGGTTGACCGTGCCGGCGTGATCAGTGACCAATGTCCGATTGACCGCCCCGGTATCGACTCGATTAATTTTCAGCAGATCGTGGCGCGAGATCGGCGGCGCTACATCGTCCGGTGCGTGAAATTCAACCGCGCCGACGCCTTGGCGGCCGTCGAGGCGGTGAAGGAAGTGCAGAGTCGCTATTTGATCATTTGAGGCCATGCCGTGAGCGATGACGAACCCTGTATTGGCGTGTGCGCGGCTGATCCGCTGAGCGGGCGTTGCCTGGGTTGCGGACGTCAGTTACAGACGCTGGAAATACCCCTGCCACCAGCCGAGCCGGCGCCGCCCCCCGCTCAGGACGATGAGCCTTCCAGAAGGGTGGTTGCAAACAAATAGCTGCCGTGGCGTGCCAGTTTGGCGGCATACATGGCCGAGTCAGCCGCCTTGTAAAGTTCGTGGGCGTCCTGTCCGGTCGACGGGAACAACGCGATACCGATGCTGACGCTGAGTTTGAAATGTTGGTTACCGAAGGTGATCGGCGAGGCCAGCGTTTCCTGCAACTTGGCGACGATGGGTTTGACGTCGTCGCCAAAGAGCAGACCGGGCGCGATGACTGCGAATTCGTCGCCGCCCAGCCGAGCCAGCGTGTCGGATGCACGCAGGCAGCCCGAAAAACGTTCGGCGACCACGCGCAAAACCGTGTCGCCCGCTTCGTGGCCGCATTCGTCATTGACCGCCTTGAAACCGTCGAGATCGAGAAACAGAAAGGCGAAGAGTTCGTCGTTACGGCGCGCGTGGGCGATGGTCTGGTTCAGCCGGTCAAATAGCAGTGATCGGTTGGGCAAACCCGTCAAGCTGTCGTATGAGGCCCGGTGTTCGAGTTCGGCCTCGGCGCGGCATTGTTCGGTGATATCCGTCAGCACGCCGACGACAGCTGGATGTCCGCCGTAAATAAAGGGTTTGCAATGTATTTCGACGCGCAGTGAATGGCCGCTGCGGCGGAGCCCGGTGAAGCGCAGATGGACACCGGGACCGTCTGGCGGTGATGGCGCTTGTAGCAGACGGGCCAATGCGGGACGGTCGGACGGAGCGACTAGGTCAACGGCGGCGACGCGGTCGATCAGATCGCTCGCCCGGGCAAACCCGAACATCGCCGCCAGGCCGGAGTTGGCATACCGCACCACGCCATCCTGTATCACCCAGATGCCCACCAGGGTCTGTTCGACCACGGCGTGGAAGATAGCCTCCCGCTCTTCGGGCGAGGGGCTGTGCGGTGTCTGCGCCCTTGTCATGTTTGCCGTCCCTACGTGCGTCCGCTCTTTTCTTATCTAAGCACATGCCGCGAGAAAAGTCAGATCAAGCCGCCGGTTGGCGCGGCAATGCCCGGCGCACCAGCTCCACCCAGTAGGAGACGCCAAGCGCCAGCGCCTCGTCGTTGAAGTCGTAGTGCGGATTGTGCAGGGTACAGCCGCCCGTGCCGGGACCGTTGCCCAGCCAGACGTAGCAACCGGGTTTTTCGCGCAGGAAATAGGCAAAATCTTCGGCGCCCATCGATGGCAGGCAGTCGGTGAGTACTTGCTCCCGGCCAAAGACCTTGTGAGCCACTTGTTGGCAAAAAGCCGCTTCCGGCCCGCTGTTGACCGTGGGCGGGTAGCGGTGATCGAAATGCACGCTGATCTGCGCGCCATTGGCGGCGGCGACGCCACTGCAAAGGCGTTCGATGGCCGACTCGATGGCATCCTGCACATCGGGCTTGAACGAGCGCAGGGTGCCGCGCAGCACCACTTCTTCGGGCAAGACGTTCCAGGCTTCGCCGCCGTGGAATTGGGTGACGCTGACCACGCCGGCTTCGCAGGGATGCAGGGTACGGCTGGCCACCGTTTGCAGCGCCTGTACCAGTTGGGCGCCGGTGACGATGCTATCCACGCCCTGGTGCGGCATCGCGGCATGACAACCATGCCCGCGCACGCGAATCTCGAAACCGCAGGTGCCGGCCATGACCGGGCCGGGCATGACGACCATCTGGCCTAGCGGCACGCCCGGCCAGTTGTGCAGCCCGAAAATCGCCTCCACCGGAAACTGCTCGAACAGGCCGTCTTCGATCATGCGGGCGGCGCCGCCTTCGGCTTCTTCCGCCGGCTGAAAGATGAACACGGCGATGCCGTCGAAATCCGGATGGGCCGCCAGATAGCGGGCCGCCCCCAGCAACATCGCAGTGTGGCCGTCGTGGCCGCAGGCGTGCATGCGGCCGGGATGGCGGGAGTGATGTGGAAATTCGTTCATTTCGACCAGCGGCAGCGCATCCATGTCGGCGCGCACGCCGATCATGCGTGTGCCGCTACCGGCGCGCAGCACACCCACGACGCCGGTCTGGGCGAGGCCGCGATGCACTTCAAACCCGTAGGCTTGCAGCTCGGCCGCCACAATGTCGGCCGTGCGCGTTTCCTGATAAGCCAGTTCAGGGTGGGCGTGGATGTCGCGGCGCAGGGCGGTCAATTCGGCGAGATAAGGGAGTTCGAGGATGGACATGGGGTTCTCCGGCGAGAAGCGGGACTCCCCACCATTATGCCGTGCCTTGCGAGGTTGCGGCGGCTTCATTATCCTGCACGCATGGATCTCATTCTGATCAGCGGACTCTCTGGTTCCGGCAAGACCGTCGCCCTCCACATGCTGGAGGACAGTGGCTACTATTGCGTCGACAATCTGCCGTCGTCACTGTTGCACAGCCTGGTGCGGGAACTGCGGGATGAGGGTTACGAGCGCGTGGCGGTCGCCGTCGATATTCGCGGCGGCTACAGTCTCCTGCAACTGCCCGGCGCCGTGCGCGATCTGCAAAAGGCGGAGATGCAGCCGCGTTTTCTCTTTCTCGACGCACGCGACGACATCCTGCTGAAGCGGTTTTCGGAAACCCGTCGCAGTCATCCGCTGGCCAGCACCGGTCGCTCGCTCGCCGAATCCATTGCCGAAGAGCGGCGTCGGATGGAAGAAATCGCGGCCCTCGGCCATCATATCGACACCAGCGACCTGAAGGCGGGCGCGTTGCGCGAGTGGGTGCGGCAGTTCGCGCAAGCCGACCCAGAACGCGGATTGACGCTGATGTTCGAATCCTTCGGGTTCAAGCACGGATTGCCGCTCGACGCCGATTTCGTTTTCGATGCCCGTTGTTTGCCCAATCCTCACTACGAAAGCGAATTGCGCCCACTCACCGGCAAGGATGCGCCGGTGATCGACTACCTGGAAGCGCAACCCGACGTGCTGGCCATGCGCGACGACATCCAGCGTTTTGTCGCTACCTGGCTGCCGGCTTTCGTGCGCGACAATCGCAACTACCTCACCGTTGCCATCGGCTGCACCGGCGGCCAGCACCGCTCCGTCTATCTGGCCGAATGGCTGGCGCGCGCCTTTGCCGGTCAGGCACGGGTGCTGGTGCGCCACCGCAACCTGCCGTGAGATCCTGGCTCCGTCTTGTCCGGCCGGGCGACTGGTTGCTGTTGCTGGTCGGGGGCGGCGCGGTGGCTGCCTCGTTCCCGCTGCTCTGGCAAGGCGGTCTCGGCGACAAGGCGGTGATCCGGCGCGACGGTCAGATCGTGGCCGAAATCGATCTGCAAACCCGCCGCTCGCTGACGGTGGATGGGCCGCTGGGTGCAACCGTCATTGCCGTCGAGCCGGGACGCGCCCGGGTCGTGTCCGACCCCGGCCTCCGTCAATACTGCGTGCACCAGGGCTGGCTGTCGCGGGCCGGCGAAATCGCCATTTGCGCGCCCAATCACGTCAGTCTGGCCATCACCGGCCGCAACCGTGCCTATGACTCGCTCGCCTATTGAACTGACGCTGACCGAGGAGGATCACCGCATCGCCCGCATGGCGGCGGCGGCGGTCGGTCTCTCGCTGCTCGATGCCGCGATTCCCACGCCCTTGCCCGGCGTCAAGCCGGGCCTTGCCAACATCGTGACGTTGCTGGTGCTGGCTCGATACGGCTGGAATGCGGCGGCCTGGGTGACCGGATTGCGCGTGGTGGCGGGCAGCCTGCTGTTGGGCCAGTTTCTGGCGCCCGGATTTTTTCTGTCACTGACTGGCGCGGTCTTGAGTCTGGGCGTGCTGGCGCTGGCCAAGAAATTGCCGGCGCGCGCTTTCGGGCCCGTGAGCTGGAGCGTGCTGGCGGCGCTGGCGCATATCGCCGGCCAGTTGCTGCTGGCGCGGCTGTGGCTGATTCCGCACGACGGCGTGTTTCTGTTGGCGCCGATATTTGCGGCGACAGCGCTGTTTTTCGGTACCATCAACGGATTGATCGTCGCCCGCTTGCTCGATGAACCGCCTGCCTCCTCCTGAAACCGTCTGTCTGGCGTTGACCGGCGCCTCCGGTCTGCCCTACGGTCTGCGCCTGCTGGAATGCCTGCTGGCGGCGGATTGCCGGGTGCAGTTGCTGTATTCGCAGGCCGCGCAGATCGTCGCCCGGCAGGAGCTCGACCTCGAACTGCCGTCCCGCCCGGCCGAGGCGCGTGCCGCCTTGCTGGCGCGGCTGGGGCTGGCCGAGGCGCGACTCGATGTCTATGGCCGCGAAGAATGGTTTGCGCCGATGGCTTCCGGCTCCAACCCGCCCGACGCCATGGTCATCTGCCCCTGTACCATGGGCACGCTGGCGGCGGTCGCCGCCGGACTGTCGGACAACCTGATCGCCCGCGCCGCCGACGTGGCGCTGAAAGAAGGGCGAAAGCTGATTCTGGTGCCGCGCGAGACGCCTTTTTCCATCATCCACCTCGAAAACATGTTGCGGCTGGCGCGTGCCGGCGCGGTAATCCTGCCACCCAATCCGGGGTTCTATCAGCATCCGCAATCGATTGCCGAACTGGTCGATTTCGTGGTGGCGCGCATCCTCGACCAGCTGGGCGTGCCGCACCGTTTGCAGGCGCGCTGGGGCGAGCCTGCCTGATGGCCTGGCTGGACTTTCTGCGCGGTCGGCGCGATGAAACATCCGAGTTGCCCCTCTTTCCGCTCAATACAGTGCTCTTTCCGGGCGGCGTGCTGGGACTCAAGGTCTTCGAGGCGCGTTATCTCGACATGGCGGCCCGCTGCCTGCGCGAGCGGGCGCCGTTCGGGATCTGCCTGGCGCAATCAGAAGAAAACGGACTCACCGAACCGCATGAGGTCGGCACGCTCGCCGAGATCGTGAATGCCGACATGGCGCAGGCCGGGGTGCTGATGCTGACCGTGCGCGGCGGTGGCCGGTTTCGCATCGAACACGCCGAACGTGGCGCAGAGGGGCTTCTGACGGCGCGCGTCGCCTGGTTGGCCGAACCGCCCTCACTCGACGTGCCGGCGGCGCGGCAGCGTCTGTTGCCCGTGCTGAAACGCATCGTCGGCGACCTGGGGGTGGAGAAAGTGCCCGAGCCGCACCGCTGGGACGATGCCGCCTGGGTGGGCTACCGTCTGGCCGAAGCCATGCCGGTGCAGAATCTCGCCAAGCAGAAGCTGCTGGAGCTGGAAAACCCGCTGGCGCGCCTCGAAATCCTGGAAAAATTCCTCGAACAGAAACGGCTGCTGGCTTGATTCGGCGTCTATTCGGCGGCGGAATACGGGCCGTCGACCAGGCGCTGCGAAATCCACCAGAGATTGCCGTGCGGATCGCGCACGCCACCCTGGCGGTCGCCATAAGGCATGTCGGCCACGGCCATCTCCAGTGTCGCCCCGGCTGACAGCGCGCGACGCATCGCCGCGTCGGCATCGGCGACATAGAGATACAGCGAGGCGGGCATCGGGGGATACGCCTCGCTCGCCTCGGAGACCATCACCGTGGCGGTGCCCAGCCGAACCTGACAGTTGGCGATCCTGCCATCCGGTCGCCGCGATCGGAGCACTTCTTCGCCGCCGAGACCGGCCACCAGAAACTCGACCAGGGTGTCCGCCTGGCGCGCGAAGAAATACGGCGTGACGATGCTGAACCCGGGCGGAACGAGCATGCTCAGCTTCTGATCAGATGGTCGAAAGCGCCGAGCGCGGCCTTGGCGCCTTCGCCCATGGCGATGATGATCTGCTTGAAGGGCACGGCGGTCACGTCGCCGGCCGCAAAGACGCCAGGGACCGAGGTCTGGCCGCGCGCATCCACTTCGATTTCGCCGAAGCGCGAGAGATTCACGGTGCCTTTCACCCAGTCGGTGTTGGGCACCAACCCGATCTGGACGAAGATGCCGGCCAGATCGACGCGATGCGACGTTCCGCTCGGGCGGTCGGTGTATTGCAGCCCGTTCACCTTTTGCCCATCGCCCAGCACCTCGGTGGTTTGCGCCTCGGTGATGACCTTGACGTTGGGCAAGCTGAACAGTTTTTTCTGCAAGACCGCATCGGCGCGCAACGCGGCGCCGAATTCCAGCAGCGTGACGTGTTCGACAATGCCCGCCAGGTCGATGGCAGCTTCGACGCCGGAATTGCCGCCGCCGACCACCGCGACGCGCTTGCCCTTGAACAAAGGGCCGTCGCAGTGCGGACAATAGGCGACGCCCTTGCCGCGGTATTCGCGCTCGCCGGGCACGTTCATTTCGCGCCAGCGGGCGCCGGTGGCGATCAGCACGGACTTGGCCTTCAGGCTGGCGCCCGACTCCAGTTGCACCTCGATCTGTTCGCCGGGCACGAGCGCCCTGGCGCGCTGCTGGTTCATGACGTCTACCTCGTAGGCGGCGACGTGCGCTTCCAGCGCGGCGACGAGTTTCGGGCCTTCGGTTTCCTTGACCGAGATGAAATTCTCGATGCCCAGCGTATCCATGACCTGACCGCCGAAACGCTCGGCGACAATGCCCGTGCGGATGCCTTTGCGCGCCGCGTAAATGGCGGCCGAGGCGCCAGCCGGCCCGCCACCGACGATGAGCAGGTCGAACGGCGTTTTGGCGGCGATCTTCTCGGCGGCGCGGGCGACGGCGCCGGTATCGACCTTGGCCAGGATTTCCGGCAGTTCCATGCGGCCCTGGGCGAACGGCTCGCCGTTCAGGTAAACGCTCGGCACGGCCATGATTTGGCGTTGATTGACTTCCTCCTGAAAGAGCGCGCCATCGATCATGATGTGTTCGATATGGGGATTCAGCGCCGCCATCAGGTTGAGCGACTGCACGACTTCGGGGCAGTTGTGGCAAGTGAGCGAAATGTAGGTTTCGAATCGCAACCGATCAGGCAGAGCGCGAATTTGCGCCTGCACCTCGGCCTCCGCCTTGGCGGGGTGGCCGCCGGTGTGCAGCAGCGCCAGCACCAGCGAAGTGAATTCGTGACCCATCGGCAGACCGGCAAAGCGGATCCGGGGTGCTTCGCCCGTCGCCGCGATGGCAAATGAGGGGACGCGCTCGCCGGCAGGATCGCCCTGCTTCAGGGTGATTTTGGCCGACAGTTCGGCGATTTCCGCCAACAAGGTGCGGGTTTCCTGCGAAGCCGGGCTGTCGTCGACATAGGCAATCAGTTCGATTGGGCGCGTCAGTCGATCGAGATAGGCGCGCAATTGGTCTTTCAGCGAGGCTTCGAGCATGGTGTCACCTGTGGGTTGGCGGAAGAAAAAACGCCGGGGAGTCGGACTCCCCGGCGTCGGGCTGGGGCTGGAGGTGTGGTTGTTTAGATCTTGCCGACCAGGTCGAGCGACGGGGCCAGGGTTTGCGCGCCCGGCGTCCACTTGGCGGGGCAGACTTCACCCGGGTGGCTGGCGACGTATTGGGCGGCCTGCACCTTGCGCAGCAGCTCCTTGGCGTCGCGGCCGATGCCCAGATCGTGGATCTCGGCGACCTTGATGACGCCTTCCGGATTGATGACGAAGGTGCCGCGCAGCGCCAGACCTTCTTCCTCGATCATCACGTCGAAGTTGCGGCTGATTGTGCCGGTCGGATCGCCGACCATCGGGTAGGTGATTTTCTTGATCGTGTCGGAAGTGTCGTGCCAGGCCTTGTGCGTGAAATGCGTGTCGGTCGAGACCGAGTAGCATTCGACACCGATCTTCTGGAATTCCGGATACAGATCTGCAAGATCACCCAACTCGGTCGGGCAGACGAAGGTGAAGTCGGCGGGATAGAAGAAGACGACGGACCACTTGCCCTTGAGGTCGGCATCGCTGACCGGGACGAACTTGCCATTGTGGTAGGCCTGGGCCTTGAAGGGTTTGACGGTGGTATTGATGATCGACATGAGCTTGCTCTCCTTTAGGAAAAAACGTGGTTGGCAGGTGAATGATAGGAAAGCCGCGACGAAGTATCCAATTGAAATGTTGAATACGTTCGATAGACAATGGCTATTGTTTGAAACAAAAAAGAAATAATAACTCTATTTTACAGGCCGGCCGGGTTGCGCGGGCGTCGGCAGTGGCGGCAGTGCCGAGAATTCCCATTCCGAATAACGCGTGCGGCCTTGCAGAAACGCGTCGCGGGAACGGAATCCGTCCTGCTTCAGGGTGCTGGTGGTCGAACGGCTGCGGACGCCGGCAATGCCGCCCTGTGGGGCGGGGATGATTTCCCAGTCGGGTTTGCCGGTCATCGGGTCGGGATAGAGGCGGCGCAAATGGCGCCGCGTCCCGGCGAAACGAGGGTCGGTCAGCAGATGGTCGAGCGTCGGCGGGTAGGTTTTCAGCGGACCGGGGCTGGCGTCGCGGTAGGCGATGATGGCGCTACGATACTGGTCGCCGATCCAGAGCAGTTCGCTTTCGCGGTCGCGTTGCCGGCGTTGCTGGTAGACGTCGGCGGCGGTGCCCACGACGATGCCGACCAGGGCGATGGCCAGCAGCAGGCCGATCAGTGCGATGCCGGTTTGCCGACGCATCAGAAATCCTTGAAGGTGTTGCCGTCGCTAGCCTTGCCCGGGGCGCCGCTCCTGACGTCAACGATGCCGCTGTTGCCGGGACCGCTGGCCCGTACCTCGACCCAGGTGTCGTTCTTTTCGGTCAGCGGATCGACCGGAATCGCGCGCAGATAGCGTTTGCCAACCAGGGTTTGCAATGATTCCGGGTGTTTTCCCGTGTCGCCATAGTATTTGTCTATCGCATCGCGCATGACGCTCAGGTCCTCCTTCAGCGCCGTTTCGCGCGCCCGGTCGGCCACACCGAAGTACTGGGGCGCCGCGATGGCGACCAGCGTGGCGATGATGGCGAGCACCACAAGCAATTCGATCAGGGTGAACCCGAGCGTCGGACGCTTACCACTGCCGATAGGGAATACCATTCAAACCCACCTTGTCGGAACGCGAAAAGATATCGTAAACGTCGTCACCCGGATGCGGGTCGTCGGCACCGGACGCGTAGCTGCGCAATCCCCAGCTCTGTTCCGCGTCGCCCTCAGTCGGGGTCATTGGGTCGCGCGGCACGCGGCGGAGAAAATAGATTTTCTTCTTTTGCGGCGATTTTTCGTCTTCGACGCCGTCGACCAGCACTTGCAGATTGCGCGGATAGCCGCTGTTGCCAACGATCCTGGCGATTCGGCCGTCTTCCACGGCGCGGTGGTACTCGTCGAGCGCATCGCGTACGGTGCGTAGGGCATGCCGGAGTTCGTCTTCTTTTTTCCGTTGCAGGGCGACGTCGGCAAAGGGCACGGCGACCGATGCGAGCAGCGCCAGAATCGCCAGCGCCACGATCATCTCGATCAGCGTGAAACCGCTTGCCCGGCAGCGCTTCGTTGTCATGGCTGAACGAGCAGGGGGTGGGGATCGGGCGAGGCGATGGTGACCGGGTTGTCCCCCATGTCGTTGGCGAAGATGCCGCCGAAGGCGACGAAGGCGGGTTCGGCGCCAGCCTGCTTGCCGCGGAAAGTCAGGGTTCCGAGCAGCCCGGCGCCGCGCGCGCCGCCCGGGTTACTGGCGATCAGGCGCAGACGGCCCGGACTCTCCACCTTAACCTCAAAAGCGGGCGTGCCGCCGCTGGAGCCCATCAGCGGCCCGACCTGGCTGCCAGCATATTCCAGTTTGCCGGGGTCGTAGTCGATCTCCAGGTTGATGAGCTTCACGTCCTGACGCAGCGTGGCCCCGATGCGCAGATCGCCGGTCCGGCCGACCGTGAGTCCATTGCCGGCATCAAGTTGGAAGGTCACCGCAGGGGAGGCATCGGCGGCCACCGGGACCCCGCCGGGTGCGCCGGGCGGTGGAAAGGGAGCCGCGGGCGCGGCGGCCGTTGAAGCGGGCGGCAACGACAATCGCGCCGAGGCTTGCAGACGCAGCGGCGTCACGCTGGCATAGTTGTCCGATCCGGCCGCGAATTCGGTGATATGCACCGGCGGCAGTTCGGTGCGACGCAGAATGCGCGGCGTCACCAGCAGCACGATCTCGGTCTTGTCCACATTCTCGCCCTTGGAGCCGAACAGGCGGCCGACCAGCGGCAAATCCCCCAGGGTGGGGATCTTGCTGGTCGCGTTTCGCTCCTCGCGCTTGATCAGGCCGGCGAGCACCTGCGTTTCGCCATCCTTCAGCCGCAGCACGGTTTCCGCGCGCCGGGTGCCGATCTGATAGGTCAGCAGGCCGGATTTGGAGGTGATTTCCCGGGCGACGCTGCTCACTTCCAACGCCATTTTGAGACTGACCTGATTGTCGGGATGCACGAGCGGGTCGACATCCAGCGCCAGGCCGACATCGAGGTATTGCACCGATTCCGTCGAGACCCCGGTAGCGGCGGTGGTGGTGGTGATGACTGGCACCTTGTCGCCGATGCGGATCTTGGCCTTTTCACGGCTCTTGACGCGGATGCGCGGGTTGGCAAGCAAATTGGTGAGGCCGTCCTGCGCTTTCAGGTCGACGAGAAAGGCCGGGTCGCCCAGAGAGGCCAGCACGTGGCCACTGGTCAGGTGCGCCAGTTCGCGCAGGGTCGTGGTCCCGCGCAGGTAGCCGGCGCTGGTGACCGTGGCCGAGGTGGTGGTCTGTGTGACCGTGTTGCCGATCAGGTTGGCGTTGGTCGAAAACGGCGTCAGCGAGAGCTGACCGGGATACTGGATGCCGAGATGTTCCAGCCGCGAGGTCGAGACTTCCAGCACCTCCACATCCAGCATGATCTCGGATTCCTGCAAATCTTGGGCGGCGATCAGTTTCTCGATGATGCGGATATTGTCCAGGCTGTCGCGCACCGTCAGCAGGCCGACCTTCTCGTCGATGAACACATCGCGGCTGCGGGCCAGGGTCTTGACCAGATTCATCGTCTGCTTGGGATCGGCGTTGCCGATGTAGAAGCTCTTGACGATGTTTTCCTGATAATCGGCTTTCTTCGCCGGATTGTTGGGGTAGATCAGCACCGCGTTCTCACCGAGGATCTTCTTTTCGAGCTGCGAGGTGGTCAGCAGCACCGTGAGGGCGTCTTCGACGCTCATCTGGTTGGCGAACAGCGTCACCTTTTGCGCCGTCTGCACATCCTTGTCGAAGACGAAGGAGATCTTGGCCAACTGGGCCAGTGCCTGGAACACTTCGGAAAGGCTGGCGTCGCGGAATTGCAGATTCACCGGCTTTTTCATGCCGGCCGCCAGGCGCGGCGGCAGCAACTGCTGCTGGTGTTGTTCGGCTTCGATGCGTCGTTTCAGTCTGGCGGCGGCAGGGTGTACGGGGTTTTCAGCCAGCACGGTGCGCAGGGTCGCCAGTGCGTGTTCGGGCTGGCTTTCGGCGCGGGCTTCGGCCTGTCGCACCAGAGCATCGTGCCGACGGGCATCCTGCACTTGACGAAGTCCGGCCCAGGCGCGGGCGCCGTCCTTGTCAATGGCGGTGGCTTGCCGGAAAGCTGCCTCGGCGGTGGCGTAGTCCTCGTTTACCAGTGCCGTTTGCCCCTGCACGATCAGCCGATTGGCGCGTTGTTCCTGCTGCCGCAGCAGATAGGCCTTGAACTCGGCGTTGTCGGGATGCGTGGCGATCAGATGTTCGATCTGCGCCAGTCCGGCATCGACCTGGCCGCTGGCGATCTGCTCGCGGGCCTCGCGGAAAGCGCGCTCGGGGGTCGAGCACGCTGCCAGCAGAGCGCACAGCGCTACCGCTACGAGAAGCGGACGCGGCGGGCGGGAAAGGGGGCGCGAAAGGGAACGGGAAACGAAGAAACGGGTGGCGATCATCAGGGATTCCCCAGCGGAATATCGATGTGTTCGTGGTTGGCAAGGCGCACGACGACAATCGCGTCGGTGCGGATGGCACGTAGCCGGAAGCCGTCGGGCAGCGCATCGCCAGGTCGGGCGATGACAACATTTTGGTCGTGCGCGATGATGACGCGCGCTTCGCCACCATCGATATATTGGCCCAACACGCGAAAACGCGGTGGCGGCAACACGACGGGCGGTGGTGGCGGAGGCGGCGCATCAGCGGCGACCGGTGGAGGGGCAAGGCGGCTGGCCATGGCGTCCTGGTGCGCGGCGGGCATCGCGGGGCGCAGACCGGCAGGTGCGCTGATCGAGGCAGCTTGAGCCGCTGCGGGAGGCGCCGCATGGGCAGATGTCGGCACCGGCACGGCCGCGGCGGTCGGGTTGGTTGGCCTCGGGTCGGTCCGGCTCACGGCACTATCGCGTAACTGGGCTTCGCGCTCCGCCACGCGCCAGGCGCGTACGCCATAACTGGCCGCGGTGAGCGCCAGGGTAGCCGTCAGGGCGATGAGCAGCGGGCGTGATACGCGCATCGGGGCGCTCATGGCTCGGCCTTCATGTAGAGCGTCAGGCGCAAATGCGCAGTTACCTCGGCGGCATCGGTAGTGGCGCGCTCGAAAACGAGGCCGTCGATGGCCATCGTCGGGCGCTCTTCGAGCAGGCGATCCAGCCAACTGCGCAGACGCAGGTAGGGCGCCACCGCCACCACGTCGGCGTGGTAAAGCAGCAGGGCCTTGCCGTTTTCGCGCAACATCTGGTAATCGGTGCGCTCGATCCGCACTCCGTCGCGGGCGGCCAATGTGTGCAGCAGGTTGGCGAAATCGGTGGCGGCAGCCGGACTGGGCAGTAACGCGGCCAGTCGTTCGCCGTCCGCATTGCTGGGCGCGCGGCCGGAACGCAGATCGGTCACCTCGTGGATCAAGGCCAGGCGCTCCTGGTTCAGACGGTGCAGCACGGTAAGGGTGAGCAAGGCGGCGATGGCGAGAGCACCCAGTCCGGCCCATCCGGTCCGCCCGATCGATTCAAGGGCGCGAATCAGGCGCCAGCGCCACACTGCGCGGGGAGGTGGCAGACCGGTCATGGCGAACCTCTCCGGGTTTCACCCTGCGCTTGTCCGCCCGACGGGTTCAACCATTCGGCCTGCACGACGAAACGCAAGGCCGGCGGCGCGCCGGGTGTCTGCACGGGGCCGTAATTCAGCAAGTGCGGGCGCGACAGCACGGGCAGCGTCTGCAATTGGCGCAGGTAGGCGAGCGCTTCGTCGAGATTGGCCGCTTCGCCGGTCAGCCGAAGTTGCCGCGCCTGCGGATCGGGACGGATTTCGATCAACGCGATCCGCGGCGAGGCCACCGATTCGATGGCCAGCAGCAGCGCCTGCCAAGGGCGCGCCAGGCGGCGGGCCACTTCGCCGTCCGGATCGTAGGAAGCGGCCATCGGCCCCGTTCCCTGATGCGCCTGAACGGCTTGCTGTTGTGCCCGGACACTCTGTTCGAGATCGAGACGCGCGCCCAGCAGCCAGGCGAAGGCCATCCCGCAGGCCAGTATGGAGAGGGCGCCCAGTGCGGCCAGCGCCTTGCCGAGGCGGGAACTGCCGCCGCGTGCGCGAAAATCGAGCCGGACCTTTTCCATGGCTACATTCTCCATGGCGAAAAGTCGTCGCCGACGCCGCCTTCCAGCATTTCGGCGCCCATCGCGCGCCAGGCGTCGCATTGCTCACGGGGGGCGGAAAAGGCCCAGACGCAAAGACGCGATGTGCTGCCGGCGTCATCGGGATCGAGTATCGTCTCCTGGGCGATCAGGTCGGCAAGGGCGTCGCGTCCGGTGCCGCTCAGGCGCCGGGTGCGAACCTGTTGCCAGCGGCCGTTGTCCAGACGGGCGCAGACGACGCGTGCAGGCTCCACCAGAATCAGCCGGACGGCGCCATGTGACAGGCGGGCGGCAAAGGCGTTGGCGACGGTCATCAACGCCGGTTGCACCGACACCAGCGGCCAGCGGCGCGCCAGCGCAAAGGCGTCGAGGCGCTCCAGCAGCGCTCGCTCGCAGCCGCTGGCCAGCCACGGTTCGCCGTAATCGGCCTCGGAGAGGCGAATATCCCAGTGTTCGGCCCGCGCGCCGAATTGCTTGCCCATGGCGATGCGGGCGTAGGCGAGGCGTTCCTCGCGGCGCATGAAATCGTCCACCCAAGGCAACGCGGCGTAGCGTACACGGCTATTGCCGAGCACGACGGTCAGTCGGCCGGGGCGTTGCCATGCCGGTCGGTCGCGCATTTGTCGTTCGGCGGCCAGGATCAGTTCGCCCACGTCCTGGCTGTCGTGCCGGATCAGCAGGGTGTCTGCCGACGCAGGGGGCGTGACGCGGGCCTGCCGGCGGAGGCAGATCGTGTCGTCGAGGAGGGTGAGGCTGACCGGATCAGCCCACGAAAGTGACACGATTGATTTCCTCCAGGGTGGTCTCGCCGGCGCGCACCCGCAGGAGCGCCGACATTCTCAGGTCGGGAGCCTGCTGGCGGCGAGCCGCTTCTTTCAGGCGGGTGAGCGGGGCGCGGCCGATGATCAGTTCGCGCATCTCGTCATCGAGCAGCAGTACTTCGGCAATGGCCTGCCGGCCCTTGAAGCCCGTCCAGCGGCAGTGCTCGCAACCGACGCCCATGCGCCAGTTCCAGTCGGACAGGTCGAAGCCGGCGAGGCCGGACTGTTCGATCAGCGCCGGTTCCGGCATGGTGCCAATGCTGCAGTGCGGGCAATTCACGCGTACCAGGCGCTGGGCGACGACGCCGTTCAGCGCCGAGACAAAGCCATAGACGTCGACCCCCATATGCTGAAAACGCCCGATCACGTCGAACACGCTGTTGGCATGCACGGTGGAGAACACCAGATGGCCGGTGAGTGCCGCCTGCACCGAGATCTGCGCGGTTTCGCCGTCGCGGATTTCGCCAACCATGATTTTGTCCGGGTCGTGCCGCAGAATGGAGCGCAACCCACGTGCGAATCCCAGCCCTTTCTTCTCATTGACCGGGATCTGCAAGACACCGGGCAGTACATACTCCACCGGGTCCTCGATGGTGACGATCTTGTCGCGCCCGTTGTGGATCTCGGACAGCGCGGCGTACAGGGTAGTGGTCTTGCCCGACCCCGTCGGGCCGGCCACCAGGAGCATGCCGTAGGGCTCCTGCGCCAGCCGGCGTATGGCCGCCAGCGTGCGTTCGTCGAAGCCGATGCGGTCCAGGCTGAGGCCCGAAATCTCGTCGGCTACCGCCTTCTTGTCGAGAATGCGCAGGACGACATCCTCGCCAAACAGGCTAGGGATGACCGATACGCGGAAATCGACCGGGCGACCGGCGATGATGGCCTTGAAGCGGCCGTCCTGCGGCACGCGATGCTCGGAGATGTCGAGCTGCGACATCACCTTCAGGCGCGACACCAATTGTGCCGCGAAATCGGGGCTCGGTACCGCGGTGACTTCGGAGAGTACGCCGTCAATCCGGAACTTGGCGATCAGGCCGGCCGGGCCGCATTCGAAATGAATGTCGCTGACGTTATCCTTGAGGGCGTCGTAGAGTGTGGAATTGACCAGCTTGACGACCGGGTTGGCATCGTTGGCCAGCGTTTGCAGGGTCACCACCAGCACGTCTTCGCGCTCGCCTTCGCCGACCTCACCCAGGCGCAGGCTGGAGACGGTGTGGCGTGCTTCGTCCTGGGCGCCGAGCAGGGTGGCCAGCGCGTGCTCGCTGGCGAGGCGCCAGACGAAGGCCTCGCCAACGCGATCCTCCACCCACGGCACGCTGCCGGGCGCGAAGGGATCGGCGAGGATCATCCACAATTCGCCACCCGTGGTGCGACAGGGGAACACCTGGCGGGACACCGCCTCGTCGAAGGAAATGACGTCGAAATCGGGGGTCAGCGTGGCCAACTCGTCGTTTTCCAGCACCTGCCAGCGCAGGGCGTGGGCCAGCGCGGTCAGGCAGGCTTCCGCCGTCAGACCCGACTCTTCGGCCATGATTTCGGGCACCGGACGCATTTCACGCGCGGCACGGGCGCGGGCGCGCAGCAAGGCTTCCGGTGTCAACGCCGGGTGGAGGCGAGTGCTTTCCTGGTTCACCCGAGGCTCCCGGCAATGTCGAAAATCGGCAGATACAGCAGCAACACGATGCCGCCGACGAACAGACCGAGCACGACCAGCAGCAGCGGACTCAGCGCCTTGCCGAACCACGCCAGCCAGCGGTCGACATCCTGATCGTAGAAGCGGGCGATGCGCTCCATCATGTCGCCCATGCCGCCGGCGCGCTCGCCGACGCGCAGCATGCGCAGCGCCACCGGCGTGGTCAGCCCGTGCGCCGCGAAGGCGTCCGACAGCGGGCGACCTTCCCGGACCTCGGTGGCGGCCCGCAGCAACGCCGCCCGCAAATGCGGATGCAGCAGCCCATCGACCATGGCGAACGCGGAGACGACGGGAATACCCCCGCGCAACAACATGCCGGTGGCCCGATAAAAACGCGATAACTCGAAAATCTTCAGGCGTCCGCCCAGCGCCTTGCTTTGCCACAGCCGTTCGCCCAGGTATTGCCTGACGCTTCGCCGGGTTACGATCCAGGCCAGCACGCCCACTTGGGTTACGGTGCCGAGGAAGGTCTGCCACGGGTAGGCGCTGACCAGCCGTCCCCAGTCGATCACCAGGCGCGACAGGAAGGGCAACTGCCGCTGCCCGCCTTCATAGAACGCCGCGAACTTGGGAATCAGGAACCACATCAGGCCGATGGTGACCAGCGCCGCAACGGCGAGCACCACGGCGGGATAGAACAGTGCTGAAACGACCTTGGCGCGCTGCTCGCGCATCCTCTCCTCGTGGGCAATGTAACGATGCAGGGCTTGCGGCAGATCGCCGGTACGCTCGGCGGCGCGCAACGTGGCGACCAGCAGTTCTGGAAACACCTCGGGCCGGGCGGCGAGCGCCTGCGAAAAAGCGCTGCCTTCATAGAGCGCCGCGATCACGCCTTTCAGCACGCGACGCGAATCGGCCGCCTGCTCCTTCTCGACCAAGGCTTCGGTCGCCTCGATCAGCGAAAGACCGGCCTCGAGCAAGGCCAGCAGCTCCTGCGCAAAGAGCAGCAGATCGATGCGGCGATTACCTGCGCTGCCCGGGCTGAAGCTTTGTCCGGTCCAGCCGGCGGCGCGCAGCGAGACGATTTCGATCCCGTGCTGGCGAGCCTTTTGCGCCGCTTCGCCGGCGTCGATTGCGTCGATGGCCAGACTGGATAGCTGTCCGGCCCGGCCGATCCCCTTGACGTCGAATTTCACGAGCGGCGCGCTGAATCAGTTGACGATGTCTTCGTCCTCGCCCTGTCCGCCCGGCTTGCCGTCGCGTCCAAGGCTGCGGATCTCGTAGGGCTGGCCGTTTTCGCCCGGTGCCTTGTACTGGTAAGCATGGCCCCAGGGATCGGGCGGTGCTTCCTTCTTCAGGTAGGGGCCGCGCCAGCGGGCGTCGCCGGCCGGTGCCCGGGTCAGCACCGCCAGACCTTGTTCCGTGGTCGGAAAACTACCCATGTCGAGGCGATAGGTATCCAGCGCCTTGGCGAACACGTCGATCTGCTGTTTGGCCGCCGTGCGTTCGGCCTTCGAGACGTTGCCGAAAAGATTCTGCGCCACGACGCCGACCAGCAGGCCGACAATCAGCAGCGCAATGAGCAACTCAAGCAAGGTGAAGCCCGCGCTGGCGCGCCGGGCAGGGTAATGGCAGATGTGATGCAAGACTGTCCCCTCTCGCAAATACCCCTTGTTGGTCAGGGGCTTGAACATGGCCTCGAAATGGAGCATTGGCGGGTCGCCGCGAACGCTGTCGGAGGCCCGCCATTATGGGGTAAATCTATGACTTTTGTAATGGCAGTTCAATACCTTTACAAATTTGTCGTCGGTGGGCCTGCCTTAGCCCAGTTCGGAGATCACACGCTCCTTCGGCAGACGCGATTTCGGCAGGCGCGCATTGAAATCGTCTGCGCTGCGGTAACCCAGCGCGACCACGACCGTGCTTTTCAGGCTCTGTGCGGCGAGACCCAACTCCTCGTCCAGAAGGTTGGCGTCGAAGCCTTCGATGGGCGTCGCGTCGATGCCCAGTGCGCCCGCGCCAAACAGCAGGGTGCCGAGCGCTAGATAGACCTGCCGCTGGGTCCAGGCGAGCATGCCGGCGGGGTCGGCACGGTGCAGGCCGACGTAGAATTGACGCCCTCTGGCCTGCATTTCCTTACCTTCCGAGGTGGGAAATCGGCCATCCCGTTCTTCCTGAGTCAGCAGCGCCGCGACATGTTCGTCGTCGATCCAGGTCTTCGCGCACAGCACGACGACGTGCGAGGCGTGGCGAATTTTCGGACCGTTGGCGGCATAGGGCGACCCTTCGGCAGCCGCCTTGGCGACACGGGCTTTGGCCGCATCGCTGTGCGCAATGAAAAAGTGCCAGGGTTGCGAATTGACCGAGGAGGGCGCAAAGCGCAGCAGGGTTTCCAATTGTGCGACCTGCTCGGCGGGAATCTGACGGCTGGGATCGTAAGCCTTGCAGGTGTGGCGGGTCAGGGCGATGTGGGCGATGTCCATGCTTGTTTCCGTTTCCGTTTGCGGCGAGAAAGGCGTGCTCGGTTGAGCAACGCGACAGTTGGAATTGTAAACTCGAAAAGGGGCACGCCAGGTGATCTGTGTCGTCAAACCGCGACCGGCGCTACAGGGCATCCGTTTCGCTGACGACGACCAGTTGCGGCCATTGCTCGAGCCAATTCTTGGACAAACAGCGGGCGAGAAATTCGCTGCGCGCCGCTTGCTTTGGGTTGTGCCGAAGCCTCAAATTGAAGAGATCGTCCAAGCCGTACGGCGCATGTATCTCCAGACAATGCGCCTCGGTGAGCGTCAGGCCGACGCAGGTGGCATATTCCGGCCACGACGCGATCCCTTCATCGAGCGAGCGAAACGGCGCAATCGGCTCGCCACCTGCCTGTGTACGCCATCATGCACATACGCCTGGTTGGTGACGTCCCAGGCGAAGCCGGGAAAAGTGCGCGAAAGCTCAATCTCGATGCGCTGCTGTTGATCGGGTTGGGTGTCGGGGTCGAAGAAAATCAGGTCGACTTTGTTGATGGCGAAGGGCCCCTTGCCATGCAGGTGGCTCCAGACCGTGTTGCGGATCGCCCCGGCGCCGATGCACCACGACGGCAATCCGATCGACCGCGCAGCCTCCAGAGCCCGCATCAACGTTGGGGAGGAACACGCAATCGCCCTCAAGGTGTCGGCGTGCTCAATGGCTGCGAGTTTCATCTTTTGAACGAGCTGACGGCTCAAATTTGGCTCAAGAGGAGGTTTGCGCTGGGAGCCGAGCATGCTCCGATGCATTCCACTTCCGCACCGCGCGGATATTCATCAAGAAGAAGACGACGTTGGCCAGCATCATCGCCAGACTTTCCGACATCATGCCGATGACGATCCAGCACAAATTGCCGCCCATCATGAGCAGAAAGCCGATTTTGTTGCGATTGCCGATTTGCCAGAGCGCCAGAAAGGTCAGGGTCATCGCCAACCAGTCAATGCCGAAATATCTGAACGCGAGCATGGGCTTATTCTCCGGAAGGTTGAACCGGCGGCTGCCGGGTCATGGGGAGAAAACGGATGCCGTCCCGGAGCTGTTCGGGCCCGCTGGCACGGAATCCGCAACGCTCGTATGCCGCCACCGCATACAGGCTGGAGTTGACGGTCTGGAGGCGCTGGTGCCGATCCGCCGCTTCAACGAGTGCGCGCGCAACGCCTCGCCGTTGATGCGACGGCAGAGTAAACAAGAGCGCGACATGACGACTGTCCCGCACTTCCAGTATGCCCACAAGACGATCGGCGTCGAAGGCGGCGTACATCGCCGCGCCGGCGGTGGCGCGCTGCCGCATCTGCTCGGCGCTGGCCAGTCGCTCGAAATGCGCGATCCCCTCCGGCGCCATTGCGGGGGCGAGCATCTCCCTGAAGACGAAAGTGACCAGATCGGCGGCCTCGCCCAATTGGGAGTCTTCCAGTCGCTGAATGTTGACCGCGGTTACCGGCCGTTCCTGTTTTTCTGGCATGTGAAGTCCGTGTCGAGGAGAGAGAACCGGGCGCATTCGGGGAAAACCCTGATAGCGCGGCGGCGAAAAGACTCTATCATGCGCGGGACCGCCGAGCGGCGTCCGGCAGGGGCCGACGAACGCAGCGGATCGTCGCCTGCACGCGCACATGCTTGAACTGTTTCGACAATTTCTCCGTTTCACCGGCGTCGGCTTTGTGTCGGCCGTGGGCCACTATGGCCTTCTCATCGTATTGGTGCAAGGCGCGGGCGCGGACGCGGTGGTGGCTTCCGCAGCCGGCGCGATGCTGGGCGCCGTGATCAATTACGGCCTCAACTATCGCGTGACCTTTCGCAGTCAAAAGCGCCACCGCGAGAGTGCCGTCAAGTTCGTGCTCGTCGCCATCGTCGGTCTCGTGCTCAACATTTTGCTGATGTGGATCGGGGTCGACGTCCTGGGCCTGCACTATTTGCTCGCACAGATATTGACGACGGGTCTGGTGCTGATCTGGAGTTTTGCCGGCAACCGTTTCTGGACGTTTCACGACACTGCGCCCCATGCCGGAGATGGCCGATGATCTGCCGGATTGCGCTGTGGTGCTGGGTACTGGTTGCGGCGGGGCCGGCGTGGGCCGGCAGCATCCACTTCGGGCTGGCACGCACGGGGGATCGGTTGCAGCTGACCAACAACGGCGACAGCACCGCGTTCTACCCGTTGGTACTGCGACTGGGGGCGGACGGCCAATGGTTGCCCTTGCAGGCGATGGGTACCGGGCGCATCACGGCGCTGGCGCCGGGCGCACAAGTGGCCTGGCACTGGCGATCCGCCGGTGCAAGCGGGGCGGCTGCCCAACTGGCCAACCAGACCGTGCCGGTGATGGTGCGTTTCTTCGATCAGGCCGGTGCCGATTTCGGACAGATTTCCTTCTTCAATCAACCTTTGATCGGGCCGGAAAGGGTGTCGAGCACCTATCGCGCGGACAAACTGATTCTCGACCCGCCCGCCGGCGGCGAGCCGGGTTGGCGGCGCAGTTGGCTGCTATGGGGGCGTGAAGCCGGTATCGCCGGGCTCACCGGCGTCGGCGATTTCGAGCATGTGCAACCGCCGGCGCAAACGCTCGATTGGCAGACCAGCTCGGTGTCGCGCGCCTTCGACCTCGGCGGCGCGAGACCGCCGGCCTGGTTGGTGCACGAGACTGCAAGCGGCTTTGAGTTGCAGGTGGTCAGCCGCGGCGGCGAGCAGGGGCGAGAGCAGCGCGCAGCCTGGCTGGATGCTGGAGGCGGGTGCTATGGTGTGGCACTGGCGACGGGCGGTTTGGCTGCCCTGCTCAGCACGCGCAGACGTCGGCGGGAGGCGCCATGAAAATCGGAGAAACCGGCTGGCTGCGCTCGTCGCCATGGCTGCCGCATGTGATCGTGACACTGGGCTTTGCCTGGCTGGTGGCGGCGACACTGGGTATCGCTTTTCTCAATTCCGACAACTGGCCGACGGGCGGCGACGCTGCCTCGCATTTGCTTTACGCCCAACAATACGCAGACGAACTGCTGTTTTCCGGCCATGTGCTGCCCTGGATGCCGGAAGTGTTCGGCGGCATGCCTTTCCTCTCCTACTACTTTCCCTTGCCGTTCATCGTTATCGCGGTGCTCAGCAAGGGGTTCGGTCTGGCATCGGCCTTCAAGTGGGGTGGCTTTCTCGCTGCGATGTTGCTGCCAGGCGCGGTGTGCCTGGGTAGCCGCCGCTGGCTGGCGTTTTCGTGGCCGGCGGCGCTGTTCGGCGCCCTGGGCACCTTTGCCTTCTTGCTGCACGAGCAGAACTCGATCTGGGGCGGCAACCTGCTGTCAACGCTGGCGGGCGAGTTTGCCTACAGCTATGGCCTGTTCTTCGCCGTGCTCGCCATGCTGGCCTGGGCGGCGGCGATCCATCGCGGTCGCGGCTGGCTGCTGGCGGCGCTGCTCGAGGCGGCGTCGGGGTTTTCGCACGGGTTTCCGCTGCTCGTCGTCGGTTTTTCGACGGCCCTATTGCTGATCGACGCCAGTTTCGCCGGTGGTCGCGGCGCGTGGCGGCCACGCTTCGTCGCCGCCTTCCGCCAGTTGTTCTGCGGTCACCTGCTGGCGTTTGCACTGCTCGGTGGCTGGTTGTGGCCGATGCTGGAAATGCACGGTTTGACCATTCCCAACGACGCTTCCTTTCCCATCGGCGGCTGGCGCGATCTGCTGCCGGCCAGCCTGTGGCCGCTGGCGGCCGGCGGCGGATTCGGTCTGCTGGCGCTGGCCCTGCCCCGGGTGCGGCGGGTATGGGGAGGCGGGCAGCGGCTGGCGCTGCTTTATCTGTTCAGCGCGGCCTTGCTGGCGGCGCTGGCCTTTCTGGCCGGCGACCAGCTCGGGTTGGCCGATATCCGCTTCTTCCCGCTCGTGTGGCTGCTCGGCGCCATCGCCTGCGGCTGGCTGGCCGGGCAGGCGCTGCACGGGCTGATGCGTGCGGCCTCGGGCGATCGCCGGGGCCTGACCGCAGAAGCGCTGTTTGTCGTGGCCGGGCTGGCCGGCGGCATCGGCTGGGTCGGCCAGCAGGTGCATATGGCGCCGGACTGGGGCTTCTGGAATCACTCGGGTTTGCAGGCCAAGCCGCAGTGGCACAACCTGAGTCAGCTTTTCCCTGCCCTGCGCGGCGATTTGTGGAGCCCGCGCCTGGCGTTCGAGCACGACCCGGCCAACAACGATCTCGGTTCGACCCGCACGCTGGAAGCGCTGCCGATGTTCCTCAACGGCCGACCGGTGCTGGAAGGCCTGTACATGGAATCGGGCCTGCTCGGCCCGGCGATCTATCAGTTGCAATCCGAAATTTCGGCGCAGCCCTCGTCGCCGCTGGTGCGCTTTCCCAGTGGCAGCCTCGATCCCGAGTTCGCCGCGCGTCACCTCGAATTCCTGCATGCCGATACGCTGCTGATCCGCAGCGACCGGGCTCGGCAGGCCCTGGAGGCGAGCGGTCTTTACGTCAAGGTCGCGGAGTCGCTGCCTTTCTCGGTGTACCGGTTGAAATCTTTCAACAGCCAGCTGGCGCGGGTGGTGACGCAGCCCGTGCGGGCGCGGCCGAAAGAGAACTGGATGCAGGATGCCTTTGCCTGGTTCCGCACCCGCAGCCGGTTCGAGGCTTATCTGCCGGTCTATGGCCTGCCGGCAGAGGCACTGCCGACGCCGGCATCCGAGACGCAGGGCGGCCCGACGCTTGAGGTTCGACCGGTTGCACTCGATCGCCACCGGCTGGTGTTCGAGACCGACGCGGTGGGGCGTCCGCATCTGATCAAGATGGCCTTCCATCCGCGCTGGCATCTGGAAAGCCGAGGCGCGCTGACCATCGCCGGGCCGGGCTACATGCTGGTGGTGCCGCAGGAAAAGGAGATCCGGCTTGAGTTCGGACATACCACCATCGGTCGCCTCGGGATCGCGGCAACGACCCTTGCGCTGATTCTGACGCTGGTGCTGGCCTGGCGTGGCCGCCGATGTGTGGATGCGGCGCCCGACGCGCCTGCCGGCGTCGCCTGGAACATGCCGATTGCCGCCGCCTGGCTGCTGCTGGCGGCAGCGGGAATCTGGTTTGCCGTCTATTCGCCCGAGCGCGTCTATGCGCGGGGCTGGGAAGCTTTCAACCGGGACGATTTCAAGGCCGCCGCCGAACATTTCCGGCACGCGTATCAACTCCGGCGGCCGCCGGCCAAGAAGGAAGAAGCCCTGTTCTGGCTGGCCAAGGCCAGCGAACGCGGCGGCGATCCGGGCGAGGCCGTGGCACGTTACCGCGAGCTGTGCGAGCGCTATCATGGGTTTTGGTTGCCGGAATCGCTCTATACGCTGATCAAGCTTGAGAAGCAGGCGGGCAAGGTTGCCGATGCCGCGATGGTGCGGCGTCTGCGCGAGGAATACCCGAACAACCCATGGACACAGAGACTGGAACAGGGGCAATGAACATGAGCAGCGACGCCGTCGTGCCGGTGCGACCGGAAATCAGCATCGTCGTGCCGGCATTCAACGAGGCGGCCGGACTGGCGCAGTTTCTGCAAAACCTGTTCGCGGTGCTCGATCGGTGCGCGCCCAGCCACGAAGTCTGGGTGGTCGACGACGGCAGCCGCGACGCCACCTGGGAGAACCTGCGCCGGGAGATTCCCGGTTACGCCAACCTGCGCGGCCTGCGGTTTACACGCAATTTCGGCAAGGAGGCGGCCATCCTCGCCGGCTTGCGCCATGCTCGCGGCCGCGCGGTGATCGTCATGGACGCCGACGGACAGCATCCGCCAGCGCTGATTCCCGAGATGCTGGCCTGCTGGCGGGTGGGCGGCGGGCAGATCGTTGCCGCGAAAAAGGCCAATCGCCGCGCCGACAGCCTGTTTGCCCGCGCCAATGCCCGGCTGTTCAACGGGTTGATGCGCGCGCTGACCGGCCTCGATCTGGCCGGTGCCTCCGATTTCCGCCTGCTCGATCGGCGCGTAGTCGATAGCCTGCTCGCCTTTCCAGAAAAAGTGCGCTTCTTCCGCGGCATGACCGTATGGACGGGATTCACCACGGCCACGGTCGATTTCGAGGTGGCGCCGCGCATCGCCGGCGAAAGCCAGTGGAGCACCCTGCAACTGACCCGCCTGGCGGTGACTGCAATCACTGCCTACAGCGCCAAGCCGCTCGGCATGATCTTCCGCCTCGGCCTGCTCGGCATGGTGGCAGCGGCTCTCTTGTTCCTGCAGGCGATCTACTCGTGGCTAGCCGGAATTGCCGTGTCGGGCTGGACGTCGATGACAGTCGTGGTCCTCTTTTTCGGTTCCGCCAACCTGCTCGGGATTGGCGTCCTCGGCGCCTATCTGGCGCAGATTTTCGAGGAGATCAAGGGCAGACCGGAGTTTCTCGTTGGTGAGGTCATCGGTTCGCTGGATGAACGCCCACGTTAGGCAAAAAAAACCCGGCCGCCGAAGCGGACCGGGTGAGCGAAAGGGCAAAGCGACTTACGGACAGGTGCTGTCGATAATGTAATAGTTGACACCGGTCTGACGCAGCTTGCAGGTGTAGAAGGTGTTATACAAACCGCAATTCTGGTTGGAACCGTTGGCATAGGTGTAACCCAGCGACTGGGTGGCGCGACCGGCGGCTACGTGGGCATAGTTGCTGGTGTTATAGCAGGCACCGGCCGTCGTGGTCGTGGTCGTCGTGGTGGTGGTCGTGCTTGCGGCGGTCGTGGTGGTGGTCGTTGCTGCGGTCGTCGACGTGGTGGCGCCAGTCGTTGACGTGGTTGTGGTCGTCGTCGTCGTGGAACCGCCGCCCGCTACGCGCAGGTTGTTGGTGAAGAACCAGTTGGTGATCCACACCGGGTAATTGATGTGGGTGTAATCGACATAGGTGCCGCCGCCCGAGCCACCGCTACCCGCTGGCCAGGCATGCGACATGCCGCTGACCGAGATCAGGCTGACGCGTTCCTTGCCATTGGCATCCTTGTAGGTGGTGCCGCTGCCGCCGCCGGATACCGTGAAGGAATATGTCGTCGCGGCGGTGCCGTAGACCTGACGCATGCCTTCGCCATTACGAACGTTATGGCTGGGTTTGACGAGGTAGTCAGAGGTACCGTATACGGTGTTCCACAACTGCGTTGCAAAATAGCTGTTGTAGCTGTTGCCGTTGGCGGCCTTGCAGTTCGTGGCGACCTGCGCGGCGGTGACCTTGGGATCGAGGGAGATATCGCCGGAGGCCGAACCCAATGCAGGACCGGCATTGACGCCGACACCCGCGAACAGGTCGGGGAAAGCACAACCCATCACATGCGTCTCACCTGCGCCGGACGACAGGCCGGTGATGTAAACCTGGTTCGGGTCGATATCGAGGTTGGTGCGAGCCATGACGGCGTCGATCAGCTTCTTCAGCGGAACCTGATCGCGGTTGGTGCGCGTCCAGCCGGTGCCGAACCAATCCCAGCAACCGGAAACGGTGCGCGTCGCCGACGTACCGGAGGGCACCGTCGGCGCGACGACGATCATGCCGTATTGTTCGGCGGTGGTTTCCCAGTTGAACTTGGTGCTGATGACATTGCCGGAGGCCGTCTGGCCGCAGCCGTGCAGCGTGATCATCAGCGCGCGCTTCCCGTTCGAGACGGCGGGATTGGCGTTGCTGGGGACATAAACATAGGCGTCTTGCAGATTGGGCGTGCCGTAAGTGGCGGTCTCCTTCACCCAGGTGCCCGAGCCCGGCGTCAGCGCATAGGCGGATAGCGAAAATGCGGCCAGTACCGCGGCCGAAATGGTCTTCATACAGCCTCCTTTGGATTATTCAGATATCCGGTGAGGGCAACCCTACCGGACGTGCAGGCTGGATGTTAGGCAGACGCCGGACGCGCCGCCATTAGGGAATTCCCTGTTCGGGTAAACCCTATGACCTTCGGCCGAGAGTGGTCTAAGCCCTGCGGCGGAATACCAAATCCCAGACGCCGTGTCCGAGCCGCAGTCCGCGGTTCTCGAACTTGGTCAGCGGGCGGTAGTCCGGGCGAGGCGCGTAGTCCTCGGCAGTGTTGATCAGCCCCGGGTCGGCCGAGAGCACTTCCAGCATCTGGAGGGCGTAGTCTTCCCAGTCGGTAGCGCAATGGATATAGCCGCCCGGTTTCAGGTGGGCGGTGAGCAGTGCGACAAAGGGCGTCTGGATCAGGCGGCGCTTGTTGTGGCGTTTCTTGTGCCAGGGGTCGGGGAAGAAGATGTGGATGCCGTCGAGGGAACCGAGCGGCAGCATGTCGCGCACGACTTCCACGGCGTCGTGCTGGATGATGCGGATGTTGGTCAGGTCGCGTTCGACGATCTGCTTGCACAGTGCACCGACGCCTGGCGTATGGACTTCGACGCCGAGGTAGTCGTTGTGTGGATGCGCGGCGGCAATGTGGGCCGTCGTTTCGCCCATGCCGAAGCCGATTTCGAGAATATGTGGCGCACTGCGGCCGAATACGGTGTCGAGGTCGATTTTTCCGGTGGTGTAGGGCAGGCTGAAGCGCGGGAAGGTGTCGGCGTAGAAGCGCTCCTGCGCCACCGACATCCGTCCCATGCGCCGCACGAAGCTGCGAATATGGCAGCCGGCGCGACCTTCAGCATAGACGCCGGTCTCGCCGTGAAGACCTTCGTGGACCAGATCGTCCTGGCTCACGAGCCGATCAATCCGCTGGTCGGCGACGAGGGGTCGGCCGAGTAGAGTTTGCGCGGCATGCGCCCGGCGAGGAAGGCTTCGTGGCCGGCCTCGACGCCCTTCTTCATGGCGCGGGCCATCAGGATCGGGTTCCGGGCGTGGGCGATGGCGGTGTTCATCAGCACGCCGTCGCAGCCCAGTTCCATGGCGATGGCGGCGTCGGATGCCGTGCCGACGCCGGCGTCGACGATGACCGGCACCTTGGCCTGATCGATGATCAGGCGCAGGTTCCACGGATTGAGGATGCCCATTCCGGAGCCGATCAGCGAGGCGAGCGGCATGATGGCGCAGCAGCCGATGTCTTCCAGCATTCTGGCCTGAATCGGGTCGTCCGAGCAGTAAACCATCACGTCGAAGCCGTCCTTGACCAGGGTTTCGGCGGCTTTCAGCGTTTCCGGCATGTTCGGGAAGAGTGATTTCGGGTCGCCCAGCACTTCCAGCTTGCACAGCGGATGGCCGTCGAGCAGTTCTCGGGCCAGGCGCAGGGTGCGCACCGCGTCATCGGCGCTGTAACAGCCAGCGGTGTTGGGCAGGATGGTGAATTGCGTCGGCGGCAGCGCGTCGAGCAGGTTGGGCTGGCCCGGTTCCTGGCCAATGTTGGTGCGGCGGATGGCGACCGTGACGATCTCGGCGCCGGAAGCATCGATGGCCTGTCGGGTTTCAGCGAAATCCTTGTACTTGCCGGTGCCGACCAGCAGACGGGAAACGTAGGCCTTGCCGGCGATGTTGAGCTGATCCATGGGTTCTCCTAGCCGCCGCCCACCGCGACGACGATTTCGAGTGTGTCTCCGCTGGCGAGGACGGTCGCAGCGTGCTGGCTTTTGGGAACGATTTCGCCGTTTCTTTCGACGGCGATGCGCTTGCCGGTCAGGCCGAGTTGATCGGTCAGGCCGGCCACGCTGAGCGGTTCGGGAAATTGGCGGTGTTTGCCATTGACGATGATTTCGAGCATTGCGCTATTTTAGCAAGCCGCGCGGCTTTCGCTTCGCCCGCGCGAAGAGACGATCATAGAGACCGTTTGGCAGTGCGCGCAGCAATTTGGCAATGAGACCCATCTGCCAGGGAATGACGGTATAGCTGACGCCGCGTTCAATCGCCCGCACAAAGCGCGGCGCGGCGATTTCGGGGCGGAGCAGAAACGGCATGGCATAGGGATTGATTGCGGTCATGGGAGTGGCAATGTAACCGGGTGCGATGGTCACGACACGAATACCGGATGCTCGCATTTCCAGCCGCAGGCTTTCCAGGTAGGCGATGGCGGCGGCCTTGGAGGCCGAATAGGCCTCGGCGCCGGGCAGGCCGCGAATGCCCGCGACCGAAGCGATGCCGACCAGCCGGCGCGGGCGGCCGTCCACCATGGCAGCCTGCATGGCCGCGATGAAGGGTGAGAAGGTTGCCGCCATGCCGAAGACGTTGGTGTCGAGCACGCGCTTGAAGGTGGTCAGGTCTTCCGGGTACTCGCTCAGCGTGCCAACCGACACGCCGGCGTTGGCGATCACCACATCCGGCGGGCCGAATCGGGCGATGAAATCGGCGGCGGCCCGGCTGAGCGCGTCGGCGTCGGCCACATCGAGCGGGTAGGTGGCGTGTCGGCCGCCAATCCGAGCGTTGAGCGCCTCAAGCCGGTCTAGCCGGCGCGCCGCCAAGCCGAGGATGGCCCCCTGTTCGGCATAGTAGACGGCCAGCGCCTCGCCGATGCCCGACGAGGCGCCCGTGATGAAGATGCGCAGCGATGGATTCAGCTTACTTCTTGCCCCGTTCGGCGCGGGCCTTGGCAATCGCCTTGTCGATCACCGCCAGCATTTCGGCCGGTGCACGCGCGGTCACCAGAAACTTGCCGTCCACAAAAACAGCAGGGACGCCGAAGCGCTCGCCGACATCGCGCGGCAGGGAGTTGGCATACGCCGCCAGCATCTGGTCGCCTCGTTTGACCTTGCTCTGGATGCTGAAACCGTTATAGGCATCGCTGAACTTCTTGGCATCGACGCCCTGTTTGGCGATCCACTCGAAAATGCTCTTCTCGTCGAACAAGTTGACGCGCTGTTCGTGGATGGCGTGGAAGATCTTGGTATCCAGCTTTTCCAGATCGCCTGTGGCTTCGATGGCGTAATACAGTCGCGCGACGTTGGCCCAGGGTGCACGATTGAACGTGATCGGCACGCGACGGAACTGGACATCCGCCGGCAGTTTGGCCGCCCAAGCGGAGAGCGGGCCGTTGAAATCGGCACAATGCGGACAGCCGTAGGAGAAGAACTCCAGTACCTCGATCTTGGCCGGATTGTCGGTTGGCTGGGCGGGCTTTACGGCAACGAAATCACTGTCAGCGAAAGCGGGCAGGGCCAGTGCGAGCACGGTGGCGGCAAGCAGATTGCGGAAGAATTGGCGGCGGGGGAAAAACATTGATTACTCCTTCTTGGCGAGGTTCGCTTCGACGCCGGCCTTGGCCAGTTCGGAGCGCACTTTGTTGGCTTCGTCCATCTTGGTAAATGGCCCGAGGCGGACACGATAAAAGGTTTTGTCCTGCACCATCACTTGCAGGACACTGGCTTCCATGCCCAATAACGCCAGTTTGGCGCGTTGGTTGTCTGCATCCTGCGCGACCGTGTAGGAACCGGCTTGGAGGAAGATCGGCTGTCTGGGCTCTTCCTTTTTGGGCTCGTCTTTCTTGGCCTCTTCCTTGCCGTCAGCCTTCTTGGCATCGGGCACGGCGTCGGCTTTGCCGGGCAGGATGTCGTAGAACTGAAAGCGCTTTTCCCCCACCGCATCGCCCGGCTTGCCGGGTAGTGGCAGCGGCTGGCCCGCCGGTGCGCTGGCGCCGGCAGGATGGGCCGTCGTGGCGGCCTCGGCTTTGGCGGCGGGTTTGGCAAAGGGAGAGCTGGCGCGGTTGATGTACCAGACGACTGCCGCAGCGATGCAGACGCCGAGCACGAGGCCGATGAACATGCCGAGCAGCGTGCCGCCACGGGCGGACTTTTTAGGGGTTTTCTGGTTGCGCGCCATGAACGCTCCTTACATGCTGGTGGGGCAGGATACCCCGAGAATGGCCATCCCGTTCCGGATGATCTGGCGAACGGCTGCTGCCATCGCGACACGGGCGAGGCGCAGGCCGGCGTCGTCGACCAGCATGCGTTCGGCGTTGTACCAGGTGTGGAAATCGGCCGCCAGATCCTTCAGGTAGAACGCGATCTGGTGCGGCGCCAGATCGCGCGCGGCGGCCTCGATCACCTCGGGGAATTCGCCCAGCCGGCTGGCTAGCGCCAGCTCGCGCGGGCTGTCGAGCAAGGCGAGATCGGCGCCCGCCAGTTCGGCCTCGTCGCCGCCCCACTGCGCCAGCACCGAGCAGACACGGGCATGTGCATACTGGATGTAATAGACCGGGTTTTCGTTGGTCTGGCTCTTGGCCAGATCGAGATCGAAATCGAGGTGCTGGTCGGACTTCCGCAGTGCGTAGAAGAACCGGCAGGCATCGTTGCCGACCTCGCCGCGCAGCTCGCGCAGGGTGACGAACTCGCCGGAACGTGTCGACATCGAGGCTTTCTGGCCGTTGCGATAGAGCACCGCGAACTGGACTAGCGCCACTTGCAGCTTGTCCGGGTCGAGGTCGAGCGCGGCCAGCGCGCCTTTCACACGCGGGATGTAGCCGTGGTGATCGGCGCCCCAGATGTTGATGACCTTGTCGAAACCACGCTCGTACTTGTTCAGGTGGTAGGCGATGTCGGAGGCGAAGTAGGTGTAGAGACCGTTTTCACGCTGGACGACGCGGTCTTTCTCGTCGCCAAAGACTGTCGAGCGGAACCACTTGGCGCCGGCCTGCACATAAAGGTGGCCCTTCTGTTCAAGCAATTCGACGGCGCGGGCGACCAGTCCGGTGTCGAACAGCGATTTTTCGGAGAACCAGACGTCGAAATGGACGCCGAATTCTTCCAGATCGTTGCGACCGTCCGCCAGTTGCTCAGCCAGTGCGTGCTGATGGACATAGGCCCAGTCGGGGCCGAGCAGGGTTTTGGCGTTGGCGATCAGCGCATCGAGATGGTCCTCGCGCTGTTTCTTGGCCTCGTCGTCGGCGCGGGTCGGCTCCGGCAGGCCGGGCGTCCCGGCCAGGACGGCCTCGGCCGGGCGGACATATTGGTCGCCGTGCGCGATCGTCATTTGTCTGGCCATGTCGCGCACATAGTCGCCCTGGTAGCCGTTGGGCGGGAAGGCGATGCCGGTGACGCCCTGCTGGTCGAGATAGCGCAGCCAGGTCGATACTGCGAGGATGTCCATCTGGCGGCCGGCGTCATTGACGTAGTACTCGCGCGTCACATCCCAGCCTGCGAAGGCGAGCAGCGCCGCGAGCGAGGCGCCATAGGCGGCGCCGCGGCCATGGCCGACGTGAAGCGGACCGGTCGGGTTGGCCGACACGAATTCGACCTGGACTTTCTGGTTGCCGCCGGCCCGCGAGCGCCCGTATTCATCGCCGACCGCGAGCACGGTGGAGACCGTGGCCGTTTTGGCGCCAGTATCGAGACGGAAATTGATGAAACCGGCACCGGCGATTTCGGCGGCGGTGACCAGCGGAGAGGGCGGCAGTTCGTTGACCAGCCGCTGGGCAATGTCGCGCGGATTCTTTTTCAGGGTTCGCGCCAGTTGCATGGCCAGATTGGTGGCGAAGTCGCCATGCGACGGATCGCGCGGGCGTTCAAGCAGGATGGGTGTCCCGGCGGCTTCGGGAGCCACGCTGGACAAGGCTTGCTGGAGGAGCGCGGTCAGCTCGGATTTGACGTCTTGGGCCATGAGTGTTTCGGCAAGTAAAAGCTTGATTATACGGGATGGACGACCGGCTCAGGATTCCTGCCCGACCTTCGACCGGAAAAGCGGCAACAGCTGCACCGCCAGCACGCTGACCAGGATCAGCGCGCACCCAGCCACGGCGGCCGTACTCAGTCGCTCGTCCAGCAGCCAGGCGCCGAACACGGCGGCGAACACCGTTTCGCTCGAGAGGATGATGGCGGCGTCGGCCGGTGGCGTATGGCGTTGTCCAACAACTTGGCCGGTGAAGGCGATGCCGACCGAGAGCAAGCCAGTGTAGAGAATCGCCCCGCCGGCAGCCCTAAAGGGCGCGAGAGAAAGCGGTTCGAGTGCCAAGGCGGCGATCAGGCCGGCGATGCCGACCACGACGAATTGCCCGCAGGCGACCGTGAACGGGGCCGCGAGGCGATCGGCGACACGGCCGATATACAGCACATGTAGGGCCCAGAACAGCGCGCTGGCAATGACCCAGAGGTCGCCGACGTTGATGTCGACGCGCCCGGCGCCGGTCAGCAGCCAGGTTCCGATCAGGCAAGCTAGGCTGGCCGGCCAGATCGACCAGTGCGGCGTTTCGCGCTGGACCGGGCGCATCAGGAGCGGAACCAGCGGCACATAGAGGGCCGTCAGGAAACCCGCGTTCGTCACCGTGGTGGCGGCGATGCCGATCTGCTGAAAGGCGGCGCCCATGAAAAGCAGGCCACCGAGGCCGAGAATCATGCCGAGATCGCGTTTTTGCAGCGGGGGCGCGTGGCGACGTTCGCGCCAGGCCAGCGGCAGCACGACCAGGGCGCCGAGCAGAAAGCGGGCGCCGGTGAAGGCATAGGGTCCGATGCTGGCCATGCCGAGACTCTGCGCGACAAAGGCCGACCCCCAGATCAGGGCGACGAGCAGCAAAAGGGAATCGGCTTGCAGGCGGGTCATGCGGGGCGGGGTTGGGGTCAGGGGCCGCGAGTTGCGCACCATAGCGCAACCCGAAGGCGATGCAAAGACCTGGTCGGCGAGAACGCCTGGGACGAAACGGTGCCGGTGGGCGCGCCGACGGAAGGCGCGAACCGCCGAAAGCCCTTTCCCCGAATGCCCGCTTCCGCGTATATTCGACCTTTTACGCTCTCCGCCCCGCCGTGCGCCTGTTCCGCCTGCTCAAAATCGCCGCCATCGCCAGCCGTTATGGCCTTGACGAAATGGTGCTCGAACACGAGCCGACCGGGACGCTGGTGCGCGTCGCCAATGCCGTGCAGTTCTGGCGCAAGCTGGAGGCACCGCGGGCCGTCCGCCTGCGCCAGGCGCTGGAAGCGCTGGGGCCGATCTTCGTCAAGTTCGGGCAGGTGCTTTCGACCCGTCGCGACCTGCTGCCGGCCGATATCGCCGACGAACTGGCCAGGCTGCAAGACCGCGTCCCCCCGTTCGAGTCGCATCTGGCGCTGAAAGAGATCGAGAAAGCCTACGGCCGCCCGGCCGAGCAGGTGTTCGCCGAATTCAACCCTGTGCCGGTCGCCTCAGCCTCCATCGCGCAGGTGCACTTCGCCCGTTTGCCGAACGGCACCGAAGTGGCGGTCAAGATCCTGCGTCCCAACATGCGGCCGGTGATCGCGCACGACCTCGCGCTGCTCGATTCCTTCGCTCTGCTGCTGGAAAAGCTGTGGTCGGACGGCAAGCGCCTGAAACCGCGCGAAGTCGTCGCCGAATTCGCCAAGTACGTCTACGACGAACTGGACCTGATGCGCGAGGCCGCGAACGCCTCGCAGTTGCGGCGCAATTTCGCCGACTCGAACCTGCTGATCGTGCCGGAAGTGCACTGGGACTGGTGCACCACGACCGTGATGGTCATGGAACGCATGCACGGCACGCCCATCTCGCACATCGCGGCCTTGAAAACGCAGGGCGTCGACCTGAAAAAACTCTCGGCGGCGGGGGTCGAAATCTTCTTCACCCAGGTCTTCCGAGACGGCTTTTTTCACGCCGACATGCATCCCGGCAATATTTTCGTGGCGGCGGACGGTCGCTACATCGCCCTCGATTTCGGTATCGTGGCGACGCTGACCGATAAAGACAAAAACTATCTGGCGCAGAACTTTCTCGGGTTCTTCAACCGCGATTACAAGCGGGTGGCCGAAATCCACATCGAGAGCGGCTGGGCGCCGCGCGATACCCGGCCGGACGAATTCGAGGCGGCGATCCGTGCCGTCTGCGAGCCGATTTTCGACCGGCCGCTGAAGGAGATTTCCTTCGGTCGCGTGCTGCTACGCTTGTTCCAGACCTCGCGCCGTTTCAATGTCGAAATCCAGCCGCAACTGGTGATGCTGCAAAAAACGTTTCTCAATGTGGAAGGCCTCGGTCGTCAGCTCGACCCCGACCTCGATCTCTGGCAAACAGCCAAGCCTTATCTGGAACGCTGGATGAGCGAGCAGGTCGGCTGGCGGGGAATAAAGAAAGCGATCGAGCGTGAGGCGCCCTACTGGGCCCACCATTTGCCGGCAGTGCCCCGCCTGCTGCATCAGGCGCTCGAACGACCGGCGCAGGCCGATTTGAGGCCCCAACTGGACAGACTGCTGGCCGAACAGCAGAAACAGAACCGGTTACTGGGCCTCGTCGCCATTCTGCTCGCGGCGATTGCGGGCATTCTGGCCGTTCAGCTCGGGTAACGCGGGCGTTGGAGTTCAGACAACCGTCAGCAGCACGCTGACGATGCTGCCGCTGGACAGCGTGGCGAGCGTGCCGGAGACGAGCGTGCGCGGCGCCAGTTGCACGATTTCGTGGCGCCGCTCGGGCGCCATGGCGGTCATTCCGCCGATCAGGATGCCGAGGCTGCCCAGATTGGCGAATCCGCACAGCGCGTAGGTCATGACAATGCGGCTGGTCGGCGACAACACGTCGGCCGGCAGATGCGCCAGGTCGATGTAGGCGATCAGCTCGTTGAGGATGGTCTTGGTGCCTAGCAGAGCGCCTGCCGCCGGTGCTTCCGCCCAGGGAATGCCGGCCATCCAGGCAAGTGGCGCCATTAGCCAGCCGAGTACCCTTTGCAGCGACCAAGGTGCGTCTCCCCAGGCCGGCAGCAGGCTCAGCACCTGATTGGCCAGCGCCACCAGCGATACCAGCACGATCAGCATGGCCACGATGTTGAGCAGCAGCCCCAGACCCTCGGCGGTGCCGCGCGTGATCGCTTCCATGCTGCTGCCGTCGATGCGGGGCAGCATGGCCGCCTTGCCGGTACGGGAGCCGTCGGGCGGCACCATGATGACCGAAAAGACGATGGAGGCGGGGGCGCTGATGAAGGACGCCGCCAGCACATGACCCAGCGCGTCCGGCACGACCGGCCCGAGAATGGCGGCGTACAGGCCCATCACCGTGCCGGCGACGCCCGCCATGCCGGCCGACAGAATGATGAACATCTCACCGCGCGACAGGCTGCCGAGATAGGGTTTGATCAGTAAGGGCGCTTCCACCATGCCGACAAAGATGTTGGCCGCAGTGGAAATGCCGACGGCGCCGCCGACGCCCAGGGTTTTTTCCAGCACGGTCGACAACGCCTTGACCAGCAGCGGCAGGATGCGCCAGTGAAACAGCAGCGCCGCCAGAGCGGCAATGACCAGAACCAGCGGCAGCGCCCGGAATGCCAGCACGAAACTGGCGCCGGCGGCGGTCTCGGCATAGGGCAGCGGGCCGCCACCGAGAAATCCGAAGACCACGCGCGTGCCCGATTCGGTCGCCGCCTGGAGCGCCAGCAAACCGCGGTTCATGGCGGCGAAAAGCGCGCGTGCCGGCGGCAGGTTCAGAATGCTCCAGGCCAGTACCAGTTGCAGACAGATGCCGCCGATGATAGTCCGCCACGCCAGCACGCGCCGTTTTTCCGAAAACAGCCAGGCCAGCAGCAGAAAACCGGCATAGCCGACGATGCCTTGAAGGAGTGTCATGGCGGGAATCCGTTGGAGTGGAGGGAGGGCGACTGCCGGACGGCATTATCCCGAACCCGGCACCGATCGCCAAGCCAGTGTGCGCGGTTCTGCTATTTCAGCGTCGACAGCAACAGGCTGGTTTCGGTGCTGGCGATGCCATCGAGCAGGCGGATGCGGCCGAGCACGCGGTCGAAAGATTGCAGGCTGTCGGCGCGCAGTTCGGCGACGATGTCCCAGCGGCCGTTGGTGCTGTGCAGGGCGCTCACTGCCGGGTCGCCGCGTAGCGCCTTCAGCACCTTCTCGCTGACATTGCCTTCGACAGCCACCGTCATCAGGGCGCGAATGCCCTGTTCCTGCTCCTGCGGTTTCAGTCGTACGGTGTAACCGACAATGATGCCCTGGGTCTCCAGCTTGTGCAGGCGGTTCTGCACCGTGCCGCGCGAAACTTTGAGGGTCTTAGCGAGCGAGGCAAGCGAGGCGCGCGCATCGTCACGCAGCAACGCAATCAGTTTGCGGTCGGTATCGTCCATTGGGTTTTCGATTTGTACAAAACGTCAGTTAAGTTTAGCCAAATGCACAATTTTGTCCATAAATCTGGCAACTTATTGGCTATTCATTCACGCGCCGCGTCGAGATAATCCTCCCAAAAGGAGGACTTATCATGGTCGACTATCTCGGCATACAGGAAGTGCAAACCCTGCTCGCCCGACTGGGGCCGGCCGCTTTCATGGGCGGACTGGCGAGCGAAATCGAAGCTGATTTCCGCCGCTGGCCGTCGTTCGAGAAATCGCCCCGCCACGCCGTGCATTCCCCGGTGGGCGTGATCGAATTGATGCCGATCAGCGACGGACGTCATTACAGCTTCAAGTACGTCAACGGGCATCCTCGCAATACCGCCAACGGATTCATGACGGTGATGGCCTTTGGCGTACTGGCCGATGTCGAGACCGGCTATCCGTTGCTGCTGTCGGAGTTGACGTTGACCACCGCGCTTCGCACCGCCGCCATGTCGGCGCTGGCCGCGCAATGGCTGGCGACGCCCGGTAGGCGCAGCATGGCTTTGATCGGCAACGGCGCGCAGAGCGAGTTTCAGGCGGTGGCCTTTCATCATCTGCTGGGCATCCGCGAACTGCGTCTGTACGACATCGACCGCGCCGCCACGGCCAAGCTGATTCGCAACCTGCGGGCGCTCGATCTGCCCGGATTGCGTATCTATGTCGCGGCCAGCACGGCGGATGCTGTGCAGGGCGCCGATATCGTCACGACCGTGACGGCCGACAAGCGTAACGCCACCATTCTGACGCCGGAGATGATCGCACCCGGCATGCACCTCAACGCGGTCGGCGGCGATTGCCCAGGCAAGACGGAACTGCATCCGGATATCCTGCGCCGGCCCGATGCCCGCGTCTTCGTCGAATACGAGACGCAGTCCCGCGTCGAGGGCGAGATCCAGCAAATGCCGGCCGATTTCACGGTGACCGAGTTTGCCGAAGTCGTCGCCGGACATCGGCCCGGCCGGCAGACGCCGGAGGAGGTGACGGTCTTCGATTCTGTCGGCTTCGCGCTGGAGGATTTCTCGGCGCTGCGTTATCTGTATAAACTATGCGCCCAACAGGGAATTCGCCGGCAGATTGATCTGGTGCCGACGTTGACTGATCCCAAGGATCTGTTTGCCCTGCTTGCCGCGCCGCAGACCGCCGCCCTCCGGGCGGCAGACCGTCATCGAACCGTCGAGGAGTTGTCCGCCGCATGAACGTGCAGCCAGCCGATGTCCCCCTGCCCGATTCCGTCGCCAGCCTGATTGGCGCGCCCACCGACATTGGCGCCGGCACTCGCGGCGCCTCGATGGGGCCGGAAGCCTTGCGTGTCGCGGGGCTCAAGGCGGCCCTCGAAAGCCATGGCATGGCCGTGCGCGATCTGGGCAACCTGGCGGGGCCGACCAATCCCTGGCTGCCGCCGGTCGAGGGCTATCGCCATCTTGCGGAGGTCATCGCCTGGAACCAGGCGGTTCATGGCGCGGTATACGACGAACTGACGGCCGGTCATCTGCCCATCCTGCTGGGGGGCGACCACTGTCTCGCCATCGGCTCGATCAGCGCCGTCGCCCGCCATTGCCGCCGCGTCGGCAAAAAATTGCGCATCCTCTGGCTGGACGCACACGCCGATTTCAATACCAGCGTGCTGACCCCCAGCGGCAATGTGCATGGCATGCCGATGGCCTGTCTGTGCGGCCACGGGCCAGAAGAACTGACCGGTTTGGGCGGCCAATGCCCGGCCATTCAGCCCCGATGGGTGCGCCAACTCGGCATCCGCAGCGTCGATCCGGGCGAAAAGCGTTTTGTGCACGAGCAGGGCCTGGAAGTCTTCGACATGCGCTACATCGACGAAATGGGCATCCGCCACGCGATGGAACTGGCGCTGGCGCTGCTTGACGACCATACGCACCTGCACGTCAGCTTCGACGTCGATTTTCTCGACCCCGAGATCGCGCCGGGCGTCGGTACTACGGTGCCCGGCGGCCCGACCTACCGCGAAGCGCAGTTGTGCATGGAAATGATCGCCGATACCGGCCTGCTGGCTTCGCTCGACATCATGGAGCTGAATCCGGCGCTGGATGTACGCAACAAGACCGCCGACTTGGCTGTCGACCTGATTGAATCGCTGTTCGGCAAAAGTACCCTGATGCGCGCGCGGCCCGCCCGCTGAACCGCACTCCCGAGGAGTCCGCTATGTCGAAGGAAACCCCCGCTCCTGCCTGTCGCTGCGGCGATCCCTATCGCGACGAGGTGGCCTGGTGCCGGCAACTGCTTGCTCGTTTGCAGGGATATGCCAATACGCTGGAAGGCTGCCGGCCGCAGGCGGCGACGTGGATCGAGGCGCTGCGTCAGGCCGATCACTCACCCTTTGCCGTCGAGCGCCTGCTGGCGCAGTTTCCGATTTCGTCAGCCGAGGGGCTGGCCTTGCTGCGCCTGGCCGAGGCGCTGCTGCGCGTGCCCGATGCGAACACGGCCGCGCTGCTGGCGACCGACGTTTTCGCGGCAGCCGACTTTTCGGGCGACGACGGCGAGAACTGGCTGGAAAAAGCGACCCGCAACGCCATCGTCGTCGGCAAGAAACTCCTGCCCGGCGACGACAGCCGCCTGGCCGCCAGCTTGCTGGCGCGGCTGGGCGCCCAGACGTTCGTCCAGGCCAGCCGGGTGGCGGTCAATCTGCTTTCGCAGCAGTTCGTCTTTGCACCCGACATTGCCGCCGGTATTGCCCGGGCCCGCGGCCAGGGGCCGGTCAGTTTCGACATGCTCGGTGAAGGCGCCCGCAACGAGGCGCAGGCGACCCGCTACCGCCGCGCCTACCGCGACGCCATCAGCGCCACGGCGAGTCTGCCGCGCGACGCCAGAGCGCCGCATACCGGCGCCAATGTGTCGATCAAGCTGACCGCGCTTTACCCCCGTTTCGAGGAAACCCGCGCCAGCCAAGCGCTGGCGGCCATGCTCGAACGTGTCGCGCCGCTGCTTGAAACGGCGCAGACCGCCGGGATCCCGATCACCATCGATGCTGAGGAGTCGGAACGCCTGGAACTCACGCTCGATCTCATCGACGCGCTGCTGGCCCGCTGCCGGCCAGCAGCTTACGGACTCGGTTTTGCGGTACAGGCCTACAGCAAGCGGGCGCTCGACGTTATCGACGCCCTGGCAGCGATGGGCGCCCGGCATGGCGCGCGGCTGGGCATTCGCCTGGTCAAGGGCGCGTACTGGGATGCCGAGATGAAGCACGGCCAGGAACTGGGTACGCCGGCTTATCCGCTATTCACCCACAAACACCATACCGACCTCAGCTATCTCGCCTGCGCCACCCGCCTGTTCGAGCTGGGCGAGGTGGTCTATCCCATGTTCGCCACCCATAATGCGGCGACGCTGGCCAGCGTGCTGGCCTTGGCCGGCGATCGGCGCGAGTACGAATTCCAGCGTCTGCATGGCATGGGCGAAACGCTCTATCAACTCGCCGAACCGCCCGTGCCGGTGCGGGTGTATGCGCCTGTCGGCGCGCCGCGCGATCTGCTCGCCTATCTGGTGCGCCGGCTGCTCGAAAACGGCGCCAATTCGAGTTTTGTCCATCAACTCGCCGATCCCGCCACCCCGGCGATGAGCCTGACCGCGCCGCCGCTGACCGTGTCCGAAACGCCAGGGTTGCCGCTGCCGGGCGACCTGTTTGGCGCCTCGCGCGCCAACAGCCAGGGCCTGGATTGGCAAATGCGCGCCGTCTGGCCGACCTTGCCGCCACCGCCGCTGGTCGTGGCGACGCCGCTGGGTGAATTTGTGCAAAGCGAAAAAGGACCGACCGAGGCGGTCGTCAGCCCCGTTGACGGCGACGCGGTCGGGCGTGTCCGCTGGGCCTTGCCGTGCGATGTCGACGCTGCCTTCGCGGCGGCACGGCGTGCCTGGCCGGCGTGGGAGAGGCGTCCGGTGGGCGAACGTGCCGCCCTGCTGCGGGTGACCGCCGACCGGCTCGAAGCCGCGATGAACGACGTGCTGCCGCTGTTGGCGCGCGAAGCCGGCAAAACGCTGGCCGACGGTGTCGCGGAAGTCCGCGAAGCGGTCGATTTTCTGCGCTATTACGCCGACGAAGCGGCAAAGCTGATGGCACCGCAGCCGCTGCCCGGACCAACCGGCGAGGACAACAGCCTGGTGACGCGGGGGCGCGGCGTCTGGGTGGCGATCAGCCCGTGGAATTTTCCGCTCGCCATCTTCACCGGCCAGATCGCCGCCGCGCTGGTCACCGGCAACGCGGTGATTGCCAAGCCGGCCGAGCAGACGCCACTGGTGGCGCACTGGATGATCTCATTGCTGCACGCGGCCGGGGTGCCGCGCGACGTGCTGATCGGCCTGCCCGGCGCCGGGGAACTGGGCGCGGCGCTGACCGCCCACCGCGATTGCGCGGGCGTCGCCTTTACCGGTTCGACCGAAGTGGCTAAGAAAATCGCCCAGGCGCTGGCCACCAAACCCGGCCCGCTGGTACCGCTGATCGCCGAAACCGGCGGGATCAATGCCATGCTGGTCGATTCGACCGCGCTGCCCGAGCAGGTGATCGACGCCGTTGTCGCCAGCGCCTTCCGTTCCGCCGGCCAACGGTGTTCGGCATTGCGGGTGCTCTGCGTGCAGGACGACATCGCCGACGAAATCATCGACGGCATCGGCGGCGCGTTGGCCTGCCTGACCGTGGGCGACCCGCTCGATCCGGCCACCGACGTCGGCCCGATCATCGATTTGCCGGCGCTGGAACATTTGCTGGCCGCCGAAAAACGACTGGCTGCGCACGCCCGCCGGGTAGGCCGCGCGCCTGATCTGCCTGGTCAGGGCACGTTTTTCGCGCCCGTCGCGTATGAAATCGCCAGCCTCGACGAGCTGCGCGAAGAGCTGTTCGGGCCTTTGCTGCACATCGTTCGCTTCAAAGCCAGCGAACTCGACGGCCTGCTGGCGCGCATCAACGACCTCGGCTATGGCCTCACGCTGGGCATCCAGACCCGCATCGCCAGCCGCGCGCTGGCAATCGCTAGCCAGCTTCGCGTCGGCAATGTCTACATCAACCGGAGTATGATCGGCGCCATGGTCGGCGTGCAGCCCTTCGGTGGCCAGGGCCTCTCGGGTACCGGCCCGAAGGCGGGCGGGCCGCACTATCTGTTGCGATTTGTCACCGAGCAGACGCTGACCATCAACACCGCCGCGGCGGGCGGCGATGCGCGCCTGCTGGCGGGCGCTTAGTCGGCGAGCGCCGCTTCCAGATCGGCGATCAGATCGTCGACATGCTCCAGCCCCACCGACAACCGCAGCAGATCGTCGGGGCAGAGCGTTCCCGGCCCCTCGACGCTGGCGCGATGTTCGACCAGACTTTCCACCGAACCGAGCGAGGTCGCCCGCTTGAACACCTTGAGCCGGGCGGCGACGGCCATCGCCGCTTCGGCGCCGCCTTTGACGCGGATCGACAGCATGCCGCCGAAGCCGCCCTGCATCTGGCGCGCCGCGATGGCGTGTTGCGGATGCGAGGCAAGGCCGGGGTAGAGCACTGCCGCAACCTTGGGATGCGACTCGAAATGCGCCGCCAGTTGGGCCGCCGAGGCCGAGGCGGCGCGGACGCGGACGAACAGCGTGCGCATGCCGCGCGCTAGCAGCCAGGCTTCGAAGGGGCCCAGGATGGCGCCGCCGAGTGCCCGCACGCGCTTGATTTTTTCCCAGAAGGCATCGGTTTCGCGGGTCACCAGCGCGCCGGCAACGACATCGGAATGACCGTTCAGGTACTTGGTCGCCGAGTGCATGACCAGATCGGCGCCCAGTTCGAGCGGGCGGGTCAGCACCGGCGTCGGCACCGTCGAATCGACCACCAGCCGCGCGCCGGCGGCGTGTGCCAGACGGGCCGCCTCGGCAATGTCGGTGACTTCCCAGGTCGGGTTGGCAGGCGTCTCGACCCAGACCAGATCGGCCGGCGTCGCCAATGCGGCGGCGAGGCCGCCGACCGGGTAGAGGGTGAGTTGCAGTTGCCACTGTTCGGCAAACTGCACCAGCCAGTTGCGCCAGGCCCAGTACATGCCTTGCGGCGCGACAACGCGGGCGCCCGGTTGCAACACCTGAATCACCGCCGACGAAGCCGCCATGCCGGAGGCGAACAGCGCCGCCGCCGCGCCGCCTTCGAGGGCGCAAAGTGTTGTTTCGGGCGCGTCGTAACTTGGGTTGGCGTCGCGCGAATAGACCCGGCCGCCGGGATAGGCGCCGTCGCCGCCACGCTCGTAGGTGGTGGCGAGATGTAGCGGCGCCACGACATCGAAAAAGGGTGCGGCCGGTTCGGCGGCACCTTGCGCGGCGAGGGTTTCAGGCAGGAAAGAAGGGGTCTTGGACATGCGGAACCTTTCAGGGATTGTTGCCCTGGTCGAACACGATCCGCCAGGTATTCGGGGCTTCCAGGCGCCAGATGGAAGTAAAGCGGCCGATCAGCTTGCCGTCAGGCGCGTGCACGGGGCCGGTCGAGAGCGCCAGATTGCCAGAGGGGAGCACCTCGACCTGTTCGGGCGCCCAGGAGAACGGCGCGGCGGGTTTGTCGAAGTAACGACGCCATCCCTCGGCGACCGCCGCCTTGCCGCGCAAGGGATTCGGGCCGGTGGCGAATATGACTTCATCCGAGAGGAAATTGGCGAAGGCCGCGTGATCGCGGTCGGCCATCGTTTTCGCGAAGGCGAGTTCGGTGGCGATCACCTGCTGTTTGGCGTCGCCGGGCGCGGCAGTCGGTGTCAGTGTGGCGCATCCGGCGATCAGCAGCGAGGTGGCGAGCAGGGTCGATGTGGACTTCATGACGGGTTCCTTGTCGGATCGGTCCGGAATTCGCGTTTGAGCAGGCCGAAATGCAGCAGATCGTGGCGCTGCCCGAACCATACGCCGGCCTCGCGCTGGCGGCCTTCGTGCCGAAAGCCGAGGCGCTCCAGCAGGGCGATCGAGGCCGCGTTGTCGGGGTGAACCTGCGCTTCGATCCGCATCAGGCGCATCTCGGCAAATCCCCAGCGTAGCGCGGCGTCGACCGCTTCGCGCATGTAGCCACGGCCCCAGGCCTCCGGCGCCAGTTCGTAGCCCAGGGTACAACTGTTCCAGGCGGCGTTCCATTTGAACAGGCCACAGGTGCCGAGCAAGCGGCCATCCTCGCGGTGGATCAGACCCCAGCGCGTGCCGGGGTCGGGCAAGCGCCGCCATTCGGCGAAGCGCTGGATCAATTTCTCGGCGCCGGCTAAATTGGGCACGGTACCGTACCAGCGCATCGCTTCGGCGTTGCCGTTGCCGTGAATGGTGAACAGGGCCGGCGCGTCGTCGGGCACCAGCTCGCGCAGGCGCAGCCGGTGGGTTTCGAGCGTCGGGAAGTCGCTCATGCCGTCTCGACTTCCACCAGGCAATCGTAGAAGGTCGCGCCGCCGCCGTGGTCGGTCAGCGCCTGGCTGGTGACGGCGTTGCAGTTGTCGCCGCCGGGCGACAGCTTGGGCCAGTAGATGCTGAAATCGATCACGACGCCGGGACGGGCGCGCTCGCTGACCCGCGCCGTGGCGAGGTGGGCGCCGCGGTCGTTGCGGATGCGCACGGGCTGGCCGTCGGCGATGAGTCGCGGCGCGGCGTCGGACGGGTGAATCCACAGCGCCGGACCGTCGTCGAGGGCGCGCAGGCTATCCACATTGGCGAAGCTGCTGTTGAGCAGGTGGCGGGCAGGCGGGCTGATCATCTGCAACGGGTAGGTTTGGGCGCGCTCGCCTTGCCAATCCTCGTGGTTCGGCCGTACTTGCGGCACGTCGGGAAAGGCTAGGCGGAATTTGCCGGAGGGCGTTCTGAAACCGCCTTCTGAGAAGGGTGCCTGCCCGCGCGGTGCGGCGGCCAGGCGGGCGTGACCGTGTGTCAGCAGGGTTTCGGTCGGCGCGCCGGCCAGCGCCGGGTGGTCCCAGAGCAAGGCGTCGCAGGCGATTTCGGCGTCGCGCGCCTTGAGCGCCGGATCGGCGAGCGCCGGGCAGGCGTCGCCCAGCCGGTCGGCGAGCGCCGCCGCGAGGTCGCGGAAGATGCGGCTGTTCGGGCGGGCTTCGCCAAGCGGCGCGATGGCCGGGCGGTTGAGCAGTACATGCAGGTGGCCATAGGCGCGGTGCAGGTCGAAGTGTTCGAGCTGGGTGGTCGCCGGCAGCACGATGTCCGCGTAGTCAGCGGTGTCGGTCTGGAAGTGTTCCAGCACCACCGTGAACAGATCGTCGCGTGCCAGGCCGCGCCGCACCGCGTTGCTGTCGGGGGCGACGGCGGCGGGGTTGCTGTTGTAGACGATCAGCGCCTCGACCGGGGGCTCGGTTCGCGTCAGGGCGTCGCCCAGAGCGCTCATGTTCAGGGTGCGCGGCGTGCTGCTGGCGAGCAGGTCGGGGCGGGTCAGCGCCGGATTCTGCGGCGCC
>APMI01000197.1_pt1 | contig 166819 bp, 155 predicted proteins | sample 667938 | NCBI WGS metagenome assembly APMI01 (sample SAMN01084076, study PRJNA167559) | wastewater metagenome | biome: Wastewater | place: Denmark: Ejby Moelle, Odense | collected 2011-11-28
AGGTCGCCCGCGCGCCTCTCGGCTCGCAAACTCCCCCCAACAACCCCTGAGTTTTAAAGAGATAGAGCTTCAGCCACTGCCCCGATGGCAGCCAGCGTTGAACTACAATAAATCCTACTACTCAAATCTTAGAAAATCCCTTCCACTTGATTTTCCCTAATTTCAACTCCGAATCTGCAATTTGCGAATTCAGGTTAGAAGGGGAATTCTAATCTTAAAGATAATCTTGTCAACATTATTTTTATCGAAAGCCCCGGCCCTCATCACCTCACCAGCACTCGTGCAATTCGGCGCTTGCCGACTTGGTAAACGTGGCAGCTTCCAGCCATGAGTTCGATGTCTCGACTGCCGACGCGCTCGCCATCAATGCGCACCGCACCTTGCTGGATCAGGCGCACCGCCTCGGACGTACTATCTGCCAGGCCCGCCTCCTTGAGCAGATTGGCGATGGGCAAACGGCCATCACGAGATTGCACCTGCATCTCCAGCAAATTTTCCGGCAGCGCCCCCTTTTGGAAGCGTTCGATAAACGCCGCCAATGCCTTGCGACCAGCATCAACCCCATGAAACCGTGCTACCAACTCCTCAGCCAGCTTAAATTTGATATCCCGCGGATTCAAACCCTCATCGGCCACCTGTCGCTGCCATCCAGCAATCTCACCAGCCGACCGAAAACTTAACAGGTCGAAGTAACGCCACATCAACTCATCGGAAATCGACATTAATTTGCCGAACATTTCATTCGGTTCATCGCGGATACCGACATAGTTACCGAGCGATTTGGACATCTTTTGCACACCGTCCAGACCTTCCAAAATCGGCATGGTCAAGACGATCTGTGGTGGTTGGCCGTAATGTTTCTGCAATTCGCGGCCAACCAATAAATTGAATTTCTGATCGGTGCCGCCCAACTCGGCATCCGCCCGCATGGCAACTGAATCGTAGCCCTGAACCAGCGGATACAAAAATTCGTGGATGGCTATGGGCTGGCCACTGGCATAACGCTTACCGAAATCATCCCGCTCCAGCATTCGGGCAACTGTATGCTTTGCAGCCAGGTGGATAAAATCAGCAGGTGCCATTTGATTAAACCAACTGGAATTGAACAACACCTCGGTCTTGTCAGGATCAAGAATCTTAAAAATCTGTTCCTGATAAGTCTTGGCGTTATCCAGAATCTGGTCCCGGTTCAGCGGCAGGCGCGTGATGTTTTTTCCAGTGGGATCACCGATCATCCCGGTAAAATCACCGATCAAAAACATGACGTGATGGCCAAGCTCTTGAAATTGCCGCATCTTGTTGATCAGCACGGTGTGACCAAGGTGTAAATCGGGCGCGGTGGGATCGAAACCGGTTTTGATCCGCAACGGCCGACCCGACTTGAGACGGTCCACCAGTTCTTCTTCTAGCAGCAAATCGACCGCGCCGCGTTTGATCAGCTCAAGCGATTCTTCCAGCGAGTGCATGGTTCATCCTCAAAAATGGCGGAGATTCTACCAAACCATGCTCGACTCGCTAGGCGTCCAAACAGGTTCTCCAAAGCATACATAACCATTCGGCACAAACCCGCGCCGAGGCAAAAACAGGGCAAATCCAGGAAAGCGCAGTCTGGCCGGGCAAAATTGGGAGATGCCCGGCGCTGGCTTATCAGGCAGAAAAAGACGAGCCACAACCGCAGGTCGTGACTGCATTGGGATTGCGAATAACAAACTGGGCGCCTTCGAGACCCTCGGTATAATCGATCTCGGCACCGACTAGGTATTGAAAGCTCATCGGGTCAATCAGCAGCTTCACACCGTGGTTCTCTACCACGGTGTCGCCATCACCCAACGCTTCATCGAAAGTGAAGCCATACTGGAACCCAGAGCAGCCACCACCGGAGATGAATACCCTCAGCATGAGGTTCGGATTCTGCTCTTCTTCCAACAATCCCTTAACCTTTAAGGCAGCCGCATCGGTGAACAACAACGGGCTTTCGGCGGGTGTAAAGGTTTCTGCAATGGCACTCATAGTTCTATCCTCTTGAAAAGACCCATAGTATTGTCTAGTTCTTGACCAAAGCGGTCAAGAATAGTTTGACCGCGGTTAGGGTAAAAGCGCGATTCCTTCCAGCCCAGCGGCTTCCGGCAAACCGAACATTAAATTCATGTTCTGTATCGCCTGCCCAGCCGCGCCTTTGACCAGATTATCAATCACCGACAGCACCACCGCTGTTTTGCCATGCTGAGGCCGATGGATCGCCAGCCGACACTGATTCACTCCACGCACGCTGCGAGTCTCCGGATGTGATTTCGGTGGCAACACATCCACGAAATCTTCAGCGGCGTATCGACGCTCGAACAAAGCTTGCAAATCGGCATCAGGATCAGTCAGCGTCGCGTAAAGCGTGGCATGAATCCCGCGAATCATCGGTGTCAGGTGGGGAACGAAAATCAGCGCGACCGGCCCCCCTGCCACTGCGCTCAACCCCTGGCGAATCTCCGGCCAATGCCGATGCCCTGCCACGCCATACGCTTTGAAATTGTCACCGGCCTCAGCCAGCAAAATACCCACTTCGGCCTTGCGGCCGGCGCCGCTGACCCCGGATTTGGCATCAGCAATCAGCGATTGCGGATCGATCACCCCCGCTTCCAGCAAGGGTAGAAATCCAAGCTGCACAGCCGTCGGATAGCAGCCGGGATTAGCGACTAACCGCGCGTTTCGGATCGCTTCACGATTGATCTCGGGCAACCCGTAGACCGCTTCAGCCAGCAACTCTGGACAGCTATGCGGCATCCCATACCATTGCTCCCACTCCGCAGAGTGCCGCAGCCGAAAATCAGCGGCCAGATCGATCACTTTGACGCCAGCACTGAGCAAGGCCGGCACGCTTTTCATGGCGGTACCGTTGGGGGTTGCGAAAAACACCACATCACAGCCTTGCAAGGTAGCTTCATCCGGCTCAACGAACGCCAGATTCACCCGGCCGCGCAAATTGGGAAATAAATCACTGACCTTAAGACCTTTTTCACCACGCGAGGTAATGACCGTCAATTCAACGCCAGAATGGCCGGCCAACAATCGCAATAATTCAACCCCGGTATAACCTGTTCCGCCGACGATACCCGCTTTAATCATCATCTGCTCCACGCGCCTGCTCGTTGCCAAACCAGCATAATACGGCCTTCAGCGGCCCGCGCAAATCGGATCGCCTCTGGCATAATGGTATCGGTCACAGCGACTTTCATTGCCTACTGCGGTCTATCTGACAGGCCGGCTAGCTATCCGCACCGCGCTTGTTGATCTTCAGGAGACCCATTTTGTGAAATTGCATAAAGAAACTATGATTGCCGGCATCGTCCTCGTGGTTGCGCTGGTTGCGACCGCCGCTTGGTTTATGCCGATGGGCTTACGCGCGGCACCATCCTTGGTCGGCCAGACCTTGGCCGGGCAAACATTGACCTTGGAGCAGTATCGCGGCAAACCGGTATTGGTGACCTTCTGGGCGACCACCTGTCCGTCTTGTATCGAGGAAATGCCCCATCTGATTGATCTGTATCGGGAACTGAACCCCAAAGGGCTAGAGATCATCGGCGTCGCCATGGCTTACGACCCGCCGGAACAGGTCCGAGCCATGGTCAAACAGCGTCAAATCCCCTATCCCATCGTTTTAGACACGCAAGAGCGCATTGCGCGCGAGTTTGACAACGTGCGTTTGACCCCAACCACAGTGCTCATCACCCCGGAAGGCCGCATCGCGCATTATCGGCTGGGCTTGTTGGACATGCCTAAACTGAAGGATACGATTGAGAAAATGCTTTGATGCAGTGAATCGCGGCCACTCTCCGCAATTCACCGATCAATGGATCGCTCAGACGTAGCGCGGATCAGCGCGATTCAGATACTCACACGCCTGGTCAAGATCAGCATGACAGCGCATCACCCAGGCATCCCCCCAAAAGAAGTTGCAGCTCGTTTGCGCTCGTAAAACTCGCCAGTAGGCTTCCTCCAGCAGTTTCGACAATTCCGGGTTGCGTGAACCGAGGTGTTTGGCGTTTTGCATTGCCGCATGGACCGCTTGGCTGATTTCGTCTACCCGTGTCAATGCATCCTTCTGTGCCGGTGTGCCTGCCCATCGGACGAAATCGCCCCCCTCGTGCCAAGCGGTATTCCAAGCGCCAGGCCCAGCAACAACCTCGCCGCTGGCGCCAAAGCGATCAAGATAATCCTTGATGAAGATCGGCTGAATCGAGTCCTGATCGGCGCGGGCGCGCTCCATCAGTCCCCGGTAGAACGTATCCCAAAAATTACTGCCCGGCATCACGTTGCGGAACCAACCGGTATTTTCACCATCAGTACATGTCGTTACCAACGGTGGGAAATCGCACGCCTTGGTGCGCTCACGAATTTCCTGCTCAAACCACGCCACTTCCATCCCTGTTTTCTGGGCCTCGGATAATTCACGGTCCCGCACAATCACGATGATTTCTTCCCCGCCGAAGCGGGCAATATGCGGTCGGTAACACAATTCCGCCGCAGACATTTTGCCGACTGGACGCACATGCTCACTGTCCACCAGCACGAACCGATAACCGAGACGCCGCAAAAAGGGGATCATTTCCATGCAAAAGCCCATTTCCGGCGGCCAAAATCCTTGAAAATCGCTGTGCACAAACCAGCGCCGCCCCACCCCACGCCAACGCGCCAAATGTGACTCCCAATCGGCTGGCGGGGTCAGCGGCATAACCGGATGGTAATAGGCGGTACCGAGCATATCGATTGCCCGGTTATTTTGTAACTGCCAAAGCAGCGCCCCACAATCGACGATGCCGTAAGCCCGACTCTGAAATTCCGAGTGGGTCAACGTTTCCATCAAGGTGCCGGATACGCTGAGATGGACCCGCCCGATGTCCTGATAATCGGCTAAGGTGCGGGGAATGCGGTCCATGGCTAATAGAATTTCCCTGGCCTCTCCCTCGCGAAGGGCCAAGAGATGCTCTAAGTTGCCATGAGGCTGATGCAGGTTCAGCACCAGTGCGTGATAGCGTTTATCCGTCATGATTCAGCCTCCTTGGGAGATGGGCGGGGATCAAGCACTGTGTGCGGTCAGACCCCCTACCTTTACCCCCTTATTTTTTATCCGATGGCTCGGCCTCAGCACCAACGCGCGTCATCGCTCTCAAAAATCTGCCTCGACGATAGCGCTCACCCGCCGACAGATCTCTCGGCCATAATCAGTCCACAACCCCTGACCCCAGTATCGGTAGCAACTGGTCTGCGAGCACATGAGATGATAAAGCGCATTGCGAAACCGAGGATCACTGGGGGATACATCCGGCTTCAACACTTTCTCATAGAATTGCGAGCTGGCTTTTTCCATCGGCCCCAGCACGTTATCGTAACCACGCACCCAGGAAATATCGTTGGTCCAACTGCCACCCTCCATGTGAAACCGACCATCCTCTTTCTTCAATTCGGCGATCACGGCTTCCAACTTCTCCGGCCCACCACCCGGTTGAAAACGATCCCAAATCCGCTTCTGAAATAGCGGTTGGAGTTGCGGTAAATCGCTTTCCTGAATGCCAGAGGCGAACAGATGCTCCAAATATTCGGTCGCATTCATAAACGGCGTATCCGATCCTGACGCTTCGCGCACCGAGTCCATGAACTTGCCGGGAAATTCGTTCATCATCACGCCGCCGTTCTCACCATCGGCGATCTGGGTAACCAGCGGTGGCACCGATTTTCCGGCCAGTTCCCAGCGCGACAACCCTTTGGCTTCGTAAAAGGGTTGCATCTGGGCTACCAGCTTGGTATCGCTACCCTGGGTCTTGATGATCGCGATAATGCTGACTGATTCACCCTGAGAATTAGTGCATATCAGCCGATGGGGCAGATGCTTTTTCTCCGGCCCCCAACCGTTCTCAGGCTGTTCAACGGTATGCTCCTGCACCAACACCCACTGAAAACCACAATCGACCAGGGTTTTGATGTACTCGTAAGCGGTATCGGGGTGATTAGGCAAAGCCATTTCCGATGGGGAAAACCCACGCACACGCCCTAGCGCTTCCAAGCCGAAAATAGCAGCAAAATGATGCTGCCAAGCCTTGACGTGCAGCCGGAAATCCTGGGCTGGCGTCGAAGGTGCCACCGCATGGCCCCACGGACATCCCAACCACTCCACCGCCCGCCGGTAAGCAGGATTGCACGTTGCATTCTTGAGGGCGTCGAACACATCGTGCAACCCCATCGCCCGCAAGCCGTGGAACAAGGTGCCGGAATACTCCAACATCACCCGCGGCTCCTTGCCCTCGTGAATCAGTTGCGGGATAAATTCGCCTATCCGCTTGTAGCACCAGTGAAAAACCGGCGCATTGTGATTATCGCCAATGCCCTGGTTATCCATCATGTACTGGAGGTTGCTGATAATGGCCGCCGTGGCCAGGTCGCCGCCACCTGCGGGAATCAAGGGTTGGTGCATGTGCAAAGCGATGGCACACGCCGCGCGGATACGCCCGAAATCGATCCGACTCTCCGGCAGGAAAATCGGTTGGCTGCGGCTAGCGCGCAGGGTTTCTTCGACCAGATGTTCCGAACCGCAAACGTTCGGCAATCCATCGACATACTCCGGAAGCTGGCTCATGCGTGACGTTCTCCTGGATTGATCATTGCTCATTGGGCTAAAGAGGCGGCTTCCTGGCGGCAAGCGCTGCACCGCCCATAAAGTCCGACCCGATAAAGGTGAGCGCCTTAGCGCGCTTGTGGCGCCGAGGCGCCATCAAGAAGATAGGGGCCTGTCCGCACAACTCACTTGCAGCGGATGTGCTCGTAGATATTCATGTAATCCTGGCCGGGACGACACCATGAATAATCGTATTTCATGCCATGCACCATCAACTGGCGAAAATCGTCGGGGTAAGCGAACCACAGGTTAATGGCGCGATACATGGCGGATTCGAGACCAGCATGATCGGCGTTATAAAACACAAAGCCGTTGCGTTCTTCCCACGGCTTGCCGTCGTAATCTTTATCAAACACCGTGTCTTTCAAACCACCGATTGAGCGGACAATCGGCACCGCGCCGTACTTCAGGGCAATCATCTGGGTCAGGCCACACGGCTCGAACAAGCTGGGCATGATGATCATGTCCGCGCCTGCGTAGATTAAATGCGACAGATCCTCATCGAACGCCAATTCCAGATGACAGTCCGGATTGTCATTTAGGTGCCGTTTCAGGTTCCAGAAATGCTGGTTGGTATGCGATTCGGGACTGGAGCCGAGCAGCACGAACTGGGCGTTATTGCGTAGTGCATAGAAAATCGCATGGTGGATGAGGTGAACCCCTTTTTGACTGTCGAGCCGACCAACGTAAGCGATGATCGGCTTGAACTCCTTGCGCAATAACAGCCGGTCGCGCAACGCTTCCTTGTTGGCGTATTTTTGGTCGAGGCTATCGAGGCCATAACGGCTGGGAATGTGCGGGTCAACTTCCGGATTCCAAACATCGTAATCAATGCCGTTCAGTACACCGCCGAACTTGCCTTTATGCACATCCAAGGCATGATTCAAGCCATAGCCCTGATCGGTAAAACGCGCTTCGTCCGCATGGGTCGGCGAGACGGTGGTGGTGAAATTGGCGTAGACGATGCCACCCTTCATCAAGTTAACGGCGGTAGGGTTAAAATTGTCCCGCAGCCGATCAAAGTTGAAATAATTTCCGATATTGGTCAGGCCGACCGCCCAGAGCACATACTCGCCGGTCAAGCCCTGATGCTTGAAATTGTGGATCGTGTAGCAGACCCGCTGCCAGTGCATACCGGCCTGGGCATACTGCTCGTACAACAGAACGGGCACCAACCCGGTCTGCCAATCATGGCAATGGATGATATCCGGCCGCCGGTTATCCTTCAGCAGAAACTCTAAAGCCGCCTTGCTGAAAAAGGCAAACCGACTGACATCATCGGGAAAACCGTAGTAATGGGCACGATTGAAGAAGTTGTCCTGTGAGTGCGGCTCGATGAAAAAGCATTTACGGCCGTGTACGAAGCCGAACCAGACCGTGCAATGCACGGCCCCGTTGTACCAGGGCACCCAGAGATCGCGCATACTGACCTGCAAGCCCCAGATTTGGTCATAGCGCATACAATCGTACTTCGGCAGGATGATGTGGACTTCATTGCCACGGATCTCTAATTCCCGGCTCAAGCCAAATACGACATCACCCAACCCGCCAACTTTCGCTACCGGGGCGCATTCAGGAGCAATCTGCACGATATACATAAACGTCCATCCTTAATTTCATAATCCGGGCACGGCTTCGGCGATGCGGACAGCTCACCTTCGCGAGGCTCGCATCGCCACCAAGCCGATTTGCCTAGTGCGGCATGTGATCGCGGCTAGTGACCAGCACGAAGGCTTGGCCAGGGCGTAAATCATAAGAAAACGGCCGAGGAATATACTCCAGGGGATAGTCGGGAGACACATCAATCAGCGGGGCGCCGGCCTGAATATAGATGCCAAGATTTTCAGCATAAAAATACTGATGATTCCAGGGATCTTTGTTGAGAATAATCAAGGCTTCTTCGTGGGTTTGCGCCGAGGCTTTCCACATCACCAGAATATTCGGGTTTTGGTAGGGCAATAGGCTAGTCGGACACTCTTCCTGGAAAATCCGATATTGCCGCTTGATGGCATTGACCCGCCCGATAAATCCGCACAAGTCGATATTCGGCGATTCCCAATCGGTCGGTCGGGTATTGACGACATGGAGGCGGCGGCGGAAGCCGTACTCGAAACCGATGGGGATCATTGCTCCAGCCGAGAACAACGCCGCAAACAGATAGCGCTGTTTCATAGCCGCTTCGTTGCCGTTGACTTCCTGAAACAGGCGCTCGGTATCATGACTTTCGGGGAAGCTGATGGACGGCGCGATCTCGCGCACCAACTGGTATTGCTCCATCAACCAAGCGCCGTGGAAATCCCACCACTTGGAGCTATTGAAGACATAATCAAAACCCGCTTGCGCGGTCTGCTTGGTCTGGTCGGCAGTACAGCCGAGCGTTTCGGCGGTAAATAGAGTATCGGGGTATTTTTGCCGAACTTCCTGAATCAAACGCCGCCACAACTGCCCCGGTACTTGATAGGCGGCGTCGCAACGGAAGCCCTTAAAGCCCAGCTTCAACAGATATTCGACAATCTGATAAAAATAGCGATAAAGCCCTTCAGGATCAGAGGTGTGCTGATGATTGAAGCGTACTAAGTCGCCCCACACGACCTTTTGCCCATTTTCGATACAAAACGGATGGGCGATCTCGCCATTTTCAATGATGAACCATTCTCGGTGCTGGCGGGTTAATTCGGAGTCGAACGCACAATGATTGATCACCAAATCGACCATCACCTTGAGGCCAAGCTTGCCAGCAAGCGCCAGGGTTGCTTGAAGCTGCTCATCACCGCTTTTCTTGGAACGCTGATCAATCAGTAGGGGATTCAACTGAAAGTAATCGACGGTGGAATACAGGCTGCCTGACGCCCCCGGCTTTTGCACAGGATTGAGAAACACCCAATCGAAGCCCATATCAGCAGCTCGTTTAAGGTGCGGCTCCCAAGACCCACAGGGACCAGCCAACAAAGGAAAAAGATTATAGACGAGCATGGCAACTCCCCTGAGTCTTTAGTTATGATGTGGCCACACCGAGTTGGTGCGCCCGAAACAAACAGCGCTGGCTTCCATAGAGAAAGTACCGGTAAATCCTACCATGAAACCGCGCCAACTTGAGCCTGCCCAGCCGCTAGGCACCTCGCTAACTTGGCGAACCACGCCTTCTCTGCCGCTGGAATCCTCATAAATCGACCGCAAACCATGCGGCTCGCTCAGGCGCTGGTTTTTCGGGAGGGGCCGGTAGGGTCGCTTCGGCTGATTGTGCAGAATGCGCCGCGACAGCGGATAATGGCGGCGTTACAGCGGAGCTGGCAGGCGATACCGCGCAAGCATCAAGAAACTGGCGAATATCCTCCAGGCACTTGCCGCATTCAATGCCGACCCCGAAGCGGACGCTGAGGTCTCCGATAGTGCGCACACCTTGCTCGAATGCCTGGCGGATCTGTTGATCGGTAATCGACTTACACATGCATAGATACATGACGGCTTCCTCCCCACCCTCCAAGATGGTTTTCGGTTTGCTCACGATTTCGATTGCAGTATAGACCCTGTTGGGACATAGTTCGGCCGCGAAAGCCGCTGATCACCAAAACGGCTCCAGCAGACACCGAGCCATGAACAACGTAGCAACGCACCACATGATCCGCGACACCCGCCATAGTCTGGCGATCCACTTTAAATTCGCGCAACACCGCACCCCTCAAACCGGCCGATGCCTGCACAAGACCGTTTGATCGTTCTGATTCCCGCGTTCAACGAAGAACCTACGATTGGTGCCATTGTCAGCCACGTCAAGCGGCGCTGGCATTGCCCGGTAGCCGTGATCGATGATTGCAGTACTGACCGCACTGCCCAGGTCGCCCGTGCCGCCGGTGCCATCCTTCTACCCCTGACCCTCCAACTCGGCGCTTGGGGCGCGATGCAAACCGGTTTGCGTTATGCCCTACGGCAAGGTTATCGCACCGCTGTCACGCTGGATGCTGATGGCCAGCACGACCCGGATAGTATTGGTGAGCTTTTACAACCTCTAGCGGCCGGCCACGCCGATGTCGCCATCGGTGCCTTCCCCGAACGCGCCAGCCGTGCCCGGCGGATCGCTTGGTCGTATTTTCGCTGGCTAACCGGTCTACAACTGGAAGATATTACTTCCGGTTTTCGTGCTTACAATCACGCAGCCATCAGTGTACTCGCCGCCCCAGAAGCGAGCTTGCTCGATTATCAAGATGTCGGTGTGCTCTTAATCTTGCGCCGCCGAGGGTTACGGACCATTGAGGTGCCGGTTGCCATGCAACCACGTACGCAAGGCGCGTCGCGGGTTTTTCGCTCCTGGTGGCTGGTGGGACAATACATGTTGCAAACGAGCGTCCTGTGCCTTGCGCGTATCGGCCACGGCCATTTATCACGCTCTACCGACGATTGAGCTTTAATTCATGATCACATATCAAGTCACCTCCATGGTGATTGGGGCTTGCATCGCTGCCGTGATCCTTTGGCTAGTCCGGCGGGATCACTTGCATGGGCCTTACGCCATCTGGTGGATGGGAGCCGCCGTTACGGTAGGTGGACTGGGATTTTTCCCTCAACTCTTTGATTACTTAGCAATTTATGCGGGGATTCGATACCCCCCTATTCTGGCTATTGTGCTGGCTTTAGGGCTGTTGATTCTCAAGATCCTAACGATGGATTTGGAGCGGTCCCGACAAGAGCGCTTAATTCGGCGTTTGGCGCAACGACTGGCGATGCTGGAAGCGGGTGAGCCATTAAAGTCCACTGAAATGGCCGAGCCAAACACGGAACAGCGGTCGGAACATCCATCTGACTCTTCAGCAAGCGCTGTTCGAACCCCGTGATGCGCGTCCTGCACGTCGGTAAGTACTATCCACCATTCGCCGGTGGCATGGAACGCTTTCTGGCCGACTTGTTGCCTGCACTGCAAGCTCAGGGTATCGCCACCGCCGCGCTCGTACACGATGAACGGCGTGATCGCTGGGGACAGCGGCCAGGGCCAGTTGATGCGCCCGCTATTTACCGTGCCCCCTGTCATGGCCAACTACTCTATGCACCGCTCAGCCCGGCGTTTCCCTTCTGGCTCCAGCGCGCCATCCGCGAATTCAGGCCCGATCTGCTGCATCTACATCTCCCGAACACCTCGGCCTTCTGGGCGTTATTGATGCCTGCGGCTCGTCGTTTGCCGTGGGTGGTTCATTGGCACGCTGATGTCGTGGCCTCCATGATCGATACACGTCTAGCCACCGCGTATCGACTCTATCGACCATTCGAGCAGCGCCTATTGGCTATCAGCAAAGCCATCATCGCCACATCACCGACTTATTTGGCGGCAAGTGCTGCTTTGATGCCGTGGCGAGACCGTTGCCATATCACTCCACTTGGACTGGATGCAAACCGCATCGCTACGCCTGACCCCGCCATGCAACAACGTGCAGCAGCACTCTGGGGACAAGCGGCTTTTCGCGTCTTGGCCATCGGCCGTTTAACGTATTACAAAGGCCACGACGTCCTGATCCGGGCAGTCGCCGAACTAGCGGAGAGCCGAACGCTGATCGTTGGCACTGGCGATCAGCGCGACCGGCTGAGGGCACTAATCGACTCGCTCAGTCTCGGCAACCAGGTGCTACTGCCGGGTTTTCAAACGGAAGCAGATCTTAATGCGCTGCTGGAAAGTTGCGATGTGTTGTGCCTGCCGTCGCTGGAACGCACGGAAGCGTTCGGCCTGGTCTTATTAGAAGCAATGCGCTTTGGCAAACCAGTCATAGTCAGCGACATTGCCGGATCGGGGGTTGGATGGGTGGTGCGTGCAGCAGGCCATGGTTTGTTGGTGCCAACTAACGACCCGGTAGCCCTGGCCGTCGCACTACGCCAGATGCAGTGCGGCTCCAAGCTCCGCCAACAGCTAGGCCGTGCTGGGTCTATTGCACTGACCGAACAATTCGACATCCAGCCAGTCGCCGCCAAAGTCAGCGCCTTATACCGGCAAGTCCTCATCCATCGTTGAGTGTTCCGCTGTAGGGAACAGAGCCAGTACTCCCCTCGCCTAGGCGCGGAGGAATCCAGACAGTGAGCACCCAAAACAAAAGCGCCGGGACAACATGCATGAATACCCGATTGATGCTGGTGTATTGCGCCGCCCACTGCTGAGCATCAGTGCAAAAAAACAAGACGAACAGCATCAACCCACAAGATCCGACGAAAACAGCCATCACCCGCCGCCAACGCTCTGCCCACAACTTCGGCACCGCGATGACGAGAGAGACCAGCACCAAATACCAAAGCAAATGCCAGTTAGCTAAAACAAAAAAATTCTTCCACACCGGACCCCAAGTACCGCGATAGCCCAAGGCGAACCGCCCCAAATAGGGCACTTCAATTAAATCCGGTCGCAACGTAAAGTGACCCAGGCCAGGGATATTGAAAGCCATCCCCCCCAACCACCACCAAGCGATGGCCAAGATCATCACTACGCCGGCGAACACTCGTAATGGCCGCCCTCTCAACCAAACCACCAACAGCGCCGGTACAAACATCGCAAGCCATACTGTCCCTTCCAGTTTGATGAGAGGGCAAGCGAGTGCCAGCAGCAACGCTAAAACCCCTTGCCGGCGGTCAGCGGTACGCACCCATTGAAAGAAGGCAATAGCCGCCAAACTAAATGCCGCCGCCATCCACAGATCGGCATAACCAGCCAGGGCTATATGGGTATCCAAGATAGGCAAGGACAATAGCAACCAAGTAAATAGCAAGGCGGCCAATGGGGTGGCACCCCACAACCGTACCTGACCGTAAAAACCCAGGCCCAAAGCCAGCGCAGCCCCAAGCCATGGCAGGTTAGCTATCGTCTCCTGCCAGTTGCCAAAGGCCAGCGTCGGCCATGATGCCAATAATGAAACCGTGATCGGATAAGCCCATGCTTCGACGGTATAAACAGCGGGGGCAGGATCGGCGAGCCATTGTTGAGGAGTGACGAAGGGTGCCCATTGCCGCAGTTCAACCCAGACTTTCGACCGAACTGCCCAGTTTGTCCAGGCATCCCATGGATAGAGTGGGCGCCACCAAATCTCCAACGCCAGTCCCGTCACGCGCCAAAGCAACCAACTGAGAAGCAAGGCAAATACGATCCGCTGCCAAAGCGGTTGCTGACTCCAACGCTTACCGAAAAACGCAAAATGCCCAGCAACACCACCCCGGTACCACAGCCACCAACCCCCCGCTGCGCCCAGCACGATCAGCTCTATGAGAGGATCACTGAAATCGGGTGCAAAACCGGCCACAGCCTGCAACCGTAAAAAAAAAGTAACCGTCAGTAACCCCAAGATATAGCCATAACCCAACGCCAGCGGCCAAAGCCCAGCAGGCGGTGCATCGCGCCAAGCGCATCGAATCCACAAGGCACCAACAGCCCAAGGCAACCCCAGCGCTAAACCCACCAACCACCATCCCACTGCGCTCACTCCCCTAAAACGCGCAGCACCGCGCCCAATTCCGCTGCGTATAGTCGTTCAGCCGGTAATTGCCCACCGCCTGCCCACATCAGCAGCCGACGCTCGCGGTCATAGCGCACACCGGGCAAAGGGGATAGGATCAGAACGTAATCGCCGGGACGGGCCGTACCGACAGCAGGTGGCTGTAAGAATCCCATGTAGCCGTTATGCGGTAATAAATGGTAACGGGCGCGCCCTGCCCAATAACCGCCTGGGGTTGTGCTGACGATAAACAGGCGCCGAACTGGTTCCCTGGGAAGCCGCCGACGCACTTCAAGCAAAAATTGATAAAACTCGCCTTCCGCGCCTGCCAGTGTCCGCTCATCTCCGGTCTTGCCAGCAAAAAGAGTCTCGGTTTTCACCAAACGCTGGCTCAAATCCCATTGCCAGCGCACATCCAACACCAGCCAACCGAGCAGAAACAGTGCCGCATACGACTTCCATGCGCCTAGCGCACGCGGTGTCTGTCCGAAGAGAGCCAAAAAAACCATACTAAATCCGACCCAAAGCGCGACGATCAGCACAGGAGGAAACAGGGCATCCAACGGTGCGCCTGCGGTGAAATTGATCGAGCGCTGGCTCCAATCCTCGAAAGCGGTCCATTCGGTCAGCGCCATGCGGGCAAGCTCCGCCACCCCCAACATCTTTGGCACCAATTCCAAACGGCGAACCACCAGTGGTCGGGCGAGAGACCCCTGTATAACCAAACCTATCACAGCGATCCGCCCGCGCCAGCTCGGTTGTGTGGCTAAATCGAAGGTACCGCTCGCCGCTCCGACCACGGGCAGCAGCACCTCACGCACCGTATCCGGTTCAGCCAGGGTGCTCCAGATCAGTCGTAGCTTATGACCGGATTCCAGGCCATCCACCTGCCAAGACACTCGATGATAGATCGATGCCCGCACCATGCGGGCCGAACCTTGCACCGAACTCAACCCTTGCGCGCCAGATTTGCGAATCTCCAAACCAGCCGGGGTTTGGCCACCCTCGCCACGGGCCAATTGCAGGGCTTCCCCAGCAAGCACCACCGGTGGCATAACCTCCTCCAGCCCCCCAGCCCGATAGAACAGCACCAGCACAAGGGCCGTTGCCAAGAAACCGCACACCGTAGCCGCGATAACTCGACCCACTGGCCTTAATCGGTCTGCCATCCATGACGATTGCATGATCCAACTCATCCCTGCAATCCACTTTCTTTGCAATACCGCACCAACGTCCAAGCGGGCCGATACCCTAGCTCCACCTCGATCCGGCTAGAATCGTAGCACGCCCATCCCAATAGCTTATCCACCATTGCATGAACCTTCCGATCCGCGCGCCCGGCTAGCCGCAACAACCCATCCGCCAAGGCTGCGATACTATAAATCGCCTTGGCTGGCACGGTATAGCTGATCAACGGTCGCCCTAGCGTCTCCCGGAGGATGAGGGACAACTCCCGCCCTGAATAGGGTTGGCCATCAGTCACAAAATACGTTTTACCGGCAGCCACAGGATGAGCGGCCCCAAGCAACATCGCTTGAACAACATCATCGACATGCACCAATGAGCGCCGGTTACCCGTTTCCGGTAATGGTGGCAACCAGCCGCGCCGTGCGGCCGCGATCAGCCGCGCCAGATTGGCTTTCATCCCCGGCCCATACACCAGCGCGGGTCGTAGATTGACAGTATGGAATCCATGCTCATGCCCCAAGGCGGTCAACCGCTCCTCGGCCGCTCGTTTCGCACAGCCATAAGGCGTCTGGGGCTGCATATCCCAACATTCATCGACGCAATGCGAACCTGGATCAGCCACTGCCTTGACCGTACTGAGAAACACCAAGCGCTCGACGCGGGCAGCCGCAGCGGCGATGAATAGGCGCACACTCCCCTCGAAATTTACAGCCCAATGGCGGGCGGAAAAATCCGCCACGCCATCTGCGTCGGCATGAGCGAAACCGGCAACATGGAACACTGTATTGGCACCGGAACATGCCCGCGCCAAACTGGCCGGATCAGCAAGATCGCCAAAGACGATTTCAACCCCTTGCCAATCTGCTGGAAGCACACTAGAGGATCGGGTCATCACCCGCAAGTGCGCGCCTCGTGCCCGCAGCACTGCGACTAACCGTCTGCCGATAAAGCCAGTCGCGCCGGTAATTAAGACGGCGCGCTCATAGTAGAAATCGGGGCTTACCACCACCGCCACCCATGCCGATTGAAAAACAGTGCGGCGGCACGCAGAAACAAGCCAACATGGCGCAGCCCCTTGCGCGCAGCATGACCACCCAGATGGACGATACGAACTTTGGGCACCCGCGCCAGGCGGGCCACGCGCGCCAGCCGCAGACTCAAATCGAAATCCTCGAAGTACAGAAAATATTCTGGACGAAACCCGCCGACCCGATCCAACGCCTCACGTCGGCATAGCATGAAGCAACCACTGGCGATGGACGGGTCCCATAAGACCGTATCACCCAACTGGTCGCGCAGCTCGTAACGGTCCAAGCGAGCCTGAAAGCGGCGCCGAATCCACAGCGGTGCAAAACCACGTAACGCCAAATCGAAGACAGCCGGGTAGTTTTTGCATAAATACTGCGGCTGGCCGCTACCATCGTGTGCTACAGGGGCTACTAGGCCCGCTTCGGGATAAGCGGCCAGAAACGCCAATCCTTCGCTAAGCGCGTCCTCTTCCAGCAACACATCCGGGTTCAGCACCAAATGAAAATCCCCGGCGGATCGCGCCAGCGCGAGGTTGTGGCCGGCCCCATAGCCCACGTTACCATGACCACTCAGCAGATCTAGCTCCGCCGCCGGCGAGGCCGTAACCAGCAAACGTTGCAGCGGCACAAGCCAGTCGGAACCAGGGCCGTTATCCACTAACACCAATCGCGCCTGCGCCAATAGTCCTTGCTCCCGAGCGTGCGCCAGCGCCCGATCCAGCCGCTCTAGCACCGTCACCAACATCGGCATGTCCGGCGCGTAAGTGACGATGGAAATAGCCAGCGAATTCACAGTTTAGTCCCGCCAATGCCGACGCAGCCCGGACCATACGCGCTCCCGCCAAGAACGCCGCAACCCATGGATCTCGGCAGCCTGTGCATCAATCCGCGCACGCAGCTCATTCAATTGATTTTCCAGATCGATTCGACCTGCCGACTGCGTAGATAACATAGCCTCCAATTCCCTGTTGCTTGCGGAGGTGGTGGCCACAGCGGCTGTCAATTCGTTGTTGCGAACGGTCAAGTGTGTGTTGGTCGCCTGCAATGCCTCTACTTGCTGACTTAAAACCGCTTGGGCTGTCTCTGCGTCCCGGCGCGGAATGCAATGCTGAACCAGTGCCAAATAATCGAGCGACATCGGCCATGAAAACTCCACGGCGAGTTGGCCACCTGCCTGCAATCCTACCAACGTCACTGCCGGGACCGGCAATTCCAAATGCGGATCTTCTCCAGCCAGGAATAACACCACCTCATTGGAAGACAAACCAGACTCGACGATGACCAACTGCCGGCTAGGCTGGGTCGCTAAGCTTTCGCGGTGGCCGTCCCAACGCCAAAGCAACTGCCCGGCGTCATCGTGTAACACCAAGCCATACAAGCGCATCAAGCCCGGCCGATCAGCAAAATCGAGCCGTAACGCTTGAATTGGCCCTGCCAAGGCAGGAATGGGCAGCGTTAAACTCTGCCGTTCCGCCCCCATTTGACCCCAGGTCGCGCTGCTCGCGTCGGCCTGATAATCGGCCCCTGATAGCCGCCAAAACAACTGGCAAGCAAAGCGCAATTCTGGCGGCGGGCAGCGCAATAGCGGCCCTGGGGATTCATCTACTGGGCCGGTGATATTGGCAGAGACGATAAACTGATAGACCAGTGCGTCAGGTCGGCCAAGCAATGCCCGAATCAACGCGGGCGGTAACGCATCAAGGCAGCGTTCAGTAAATTCGGACTGGTGGAGTTCACAGATCGCGGCATCGACCGCCACCGCTTGCAAGCCGGCCTCTTCCAGCAATCGCAGCAGCGAGCGCAAAGTAAAAAACCGCAGATGGGTTGCATCAAGCAAGCCTTCCGGCCGGTAGCGAAACTCCCCCGCCAGCAATTCGGCGATGAGACCGGCATGGGCTACGTTCGGAACAGATGCGAGAACCTGTCCATTCGGAGCCAGCAATCCTGGCAACTGGCCGAGCAAATTGGCGGGCCAGCGCAGATGCTCCAGAATATCGGCGCAGATGATGAATTCGTAGTGACAATCGCCAAAATACTCAGCCAGATCAATCTGTTCAAGATCAACGCATTCGAGGCGACGGTACCAATGAGCCGCTTGCTCAACCGCTGCTTGCTGGTATTCAACGCCATCCACCGTACACCCAAGCTGCTCTACCAGATGACGGCCCAAGATACCGGGACCGGCACCCAGATCCAACACGACGCTACCCGGACGTACTAAACGGGCGAGCTTCGCCAGCGAATCCTGACCCTTGAGGTCCAACGGGCGATGATAAATGTGGTGGCTTAAAATTCCCCGACCCATCTCAGCTATCGCTTATCTCGCGCCCGCGCCAGAACAGCACCTAAAATGATGGCACCCCCCAGCAAAGCCAGTGGCCCTGGCGTCTCTCCCAACAGCAGGAAGACCCAAACCGGATTCAGCACCGGTTCGATCATGGGAATCAAAATACCTTCAACGGCACGCACATGGCGTAGCGCGAAAGCGTACATCACGTAAGGCAGCCCCAGTTGCACGACACCGAGTAGCACGAGTCCAACCCAACCGGTAACATCCGGCAGCGACTGAAACATAAAAGGCAATCCAATTAAAGCGGCTAAAAGATTGCCAAGCACCAACGCGGGAATGGCCGACTGGTCACGATGGCGGCGCAGAAACAGCGTCAGCCATCCAAAACAAAAACCGCTGACCAGCGCAACACCGTTCCCGAGATAGCCCTGAAAGCTCAGCTCATCGCCGAAAAACAGCAGCATTCCGAGCATGATCACCGCCAGACTTAGCCAGTCGTTCCGCCGGGTCGGCTCGCCCAGAAACCAGGGACTAAACAGCGCCACATAAACAGGAGCGGTATATTGCAGGAGAATGGCATTGGCCGCCGTGGTGAGTTTGTTGGCAACCACGAACAGCACCACAGTTCCTGCATAGGCGACCGCTGCGCCAATCTGCTCGAATGACCCGTTAAATTGTAATTCGTGGCGGAAAACCAGCACCATAATAGCCGCGCCAATCAGGCTGCGCATCCCAGCGATGGCCAGCGGATTCCAGTCAACCCACTTGATCAGTAACCCCCCCAGACTCCACAGCAGCGCCGTTACCAACAACATCAGCACAGCGCGGCGGTGGGTTAAACTGGCGACTGCTGTCGCAGAGGTCGAATGCTCAGGCGTTACGCTCATTCGCCGCCCAAATAGGCGTTGCGGACTTCCGGGTTGGCCAATAGTGCATCGGCGCGATCTTCCAGCACGATCCGGCCGACCTCCATGACATACCCGCGATGCGCCAGCTTCAACGCAGCACGGGCGTTCTGTTCGACCAAGACAATCGTCACACCCGCTTCATTGATTTCCCACAAAGTTTGGAAGATCGCCTTGACTAATAATGGTGCCAAGCCAAGGCTAGGCTCATCCAGCAGCAGAATGCGCGGGTTGGCCATCAAGGCCCGGCCAATGGCCAGCATTTGCTGCTCGCCACCACTTAAGGTGCCGGCCAACTGGTTATGGCGCTGGGCCAATACCGGAAACAGCTCGTAAATCCATTGCAAAGTTTTAGCGATTTTGCCCGCATCGGTTTGCGAAAAAGCCCCTAAATTCAGATTTTCCCGCACGGTAAGGGTGCCGAACACTCGACGACCTTCCGGGGATTGAGCAATTCCCATCGCGACCAGGCGATGAGCGGGCAATTTATGAATCGGCTGTGATTCGAAGCGGATTTCCCCTTGTGCCGGGCGCAACAGGCCGCTGATTGTGCGCAAGGTGGTAGTTTTACCGGCGCCGTTGGCTCCAAGGATGGTGACGATCTCGCCTTGCCGCACTTGCAGGTTGATCCCGTGCAATGCTTCGACATTCCCGTAGCGGACGTGTAGATCTTCGGCTTCTAGCAACATGGGTTTGGGCTAACTGTTTCATCGTCAATGGCGGCAACAGCGACAGGCTGAGGAATCAGCGCTGCTGGAATTGCTCGAAACACCAACATCAAAATGTTCAAGCGCCGATTATCCTACCGCGTGCGCTAGCCGATGTCCCGCATCGTAGTCATTTCGTAGCAAAGAACCGGCGCAAAAAAGCATCGGCCCTTCTCTATCTTAGGGTAGAAAAGGGCCGATCAGCCGACGCTCCGGCTATCCCTTAAGGTGTGTTACCCCATCGCCAGCAACAAAGCGTTCAAGCGCTTCACAAAACTGGCTGGGTCTTCCAACTGACCACCTTCCGCCAACACTGCCTGCTCGAACAGCAGATTGGTCAAGTCACCAAAGCGACTGGCATCACTCTCGCTCTTAAGACGGCCGACCAGCGGATGCTGAGGATTCAGCTCCAGATAGGGCTTGCTCATCGGCACATTCTGGCCGGCGTCGCGCAGCATTCGTTCCAGATGGGAACTGAGCGCGTGTTCGTCCACCACCAGACAAGCCGGCGAATCGGTCAGACGAGTCGAAACCCGCACCTCTTTGACCTGATCGCCCAGCACCTCCTTGACCTTCGCCAGCAAGTCCTTGTGCTGATCCTCCGCCTGTTTTTGCTCCTGTTTTTCCTCTTCCGAGGCGATCTTGTCCAGATCCAACGCGCCCTTGGCGACCGATTGGAAATGCTTGCCGTCGAACTCATTGAGGTGCGACATCAACCACTCATCCACGCGGTCGGTCAGCAGCAACACTTCCAGGCCCTTCTTGCGGAAGATTTCCAGGTGCGGGCTGTTTTTGGCGGCGGCGAAGCTTTCCGCCGTAATGTAGTAAATCTTGTCCTGACCGTCTTTCATCCGGCTGATGTAATCGCTCAGGGTCACGATCTGATCGGAGCTGTCGGTGTGAGTCGAGGAGAAGCGGAACAGCTTGGCGATCTGCTCACGGTTGCCGTAATCCTCCGCCGGGCCTTCTTTGAGCGCTCGGCCGAATTCCTTCCAGAATTTGCCGTATTTCTCGGCGTCGTTTTGCGCTAGATCTTCCAGCAGCCCCAGCACTTTCTTGACCGAACCGGCGCGAATGCCGTCCACCACCTTGCTGCTTTGCAGGATTTCGCGGGAGATATTCAGCGGTAGATCGTTGGAGTCGATCACCCCACGCACAAACCGCAGGTAACGCGGCATCAGATGGTCTGCATCGTCCATGATGAACACCCGTTGCACGTAGAGCTTGACGCCGTGGCGCTGCTCCCGATCCCACAGGTCAAACGGCGCACGGCCGGGCAGGAACAACAGCGAGGTGTATTCCAGCTTGCCCTCAACCCGATTGTGGGTCCAAGCCAACGGGTCCTCGAAATCGTGACCAACGTGCTTGTAGAACTCTTTGTATTCCTCTTTCGTGATCTCTTGCTTGGGCCGCGCCCATAGCGCCGCTGCCTGATTGATACGCTCGTCCTCGATTTGAGGGGGCGCATCCTTATCTTCGCTGTACTTCTGCACCGGCATGATGACCGGCAAGGTAATGTGATCGGAATATTTGGTAATGATCGAGCGTAACTGCCACTCGTTCAGCAATTCGGCCTCGTCCTCGCGCAGATGGAGAGTGACCTCAGTACCGCGCGCCGCTTTATCAATATTTTCAAGCGTGTAGTCACCCTCGCCGCTGGATTCCCACAACACACCGTGCTCTGGCCCCAAACCGGCGCGGCGGGTGCGCAGGGTCACCTTGTCGGCGACGATAAAGCTGGAATAGAACCCGACACCGAACTGGCCAATCAGGTTGGCGTCCCTGGCTTGGTCGCCGGTCAGCTTTTGCATGAACTGGCGAGTGCCGGAGCGGGCGATGGTGCCGATGTTGTCGATGACTTCCTGCCGATCCATGCCGATGCCGTTATCGGCGACGGTGATGGTACGGGCATCCTTGTCGAAACTGACCCGGATTTTCAGATCGGGGGCCTTTTCGTACAGCGCACCATCGGTCAACGCTTCGAAACGCAACTTGTCGCAGGCATCCGAGGCGTTGGAGATCAGTTCGCGCAGAAAAACTTCTTTGTGGGAATACAGGGAATGCGCGACCAGGCGCAACAACTGCTGTACTTCGGCTTGAAAACCAAGGGTTTCCTTGCGGGCTTCGACGGTCATGGGTAACGGACTCCTGGATGATAGAATTTGAGGTTTAAACCCCAATATGCGGACGAACAGTGGGATTTCAAGGCAGTAGCATTTCCCGATCCAGCAGGTTGGATTAAGCTGCTTACGATCCTATCTCACAGGAGCTTCACCGTGTCCCAAGTGCAAACTAAAAGTTTTTTTAGCGCCGATGATTACTTGGCTTTGGAAGAACACAGTCCTGAAAAGCATGAATATCTAGCCGGTGAAATTTTCGCAATGGTCGGCGCAACCGACGCCCATGTAACGATCACAATGAATTTGGCTTTTTTGCTACGCCCCCACGTCCGCGGCCGACCTTTCCGGGTCTACATGCTCGACATGAAACTCCGTGTAGAGACCGCTGACGCCTTCTTCTATCCCGACCTACTGGTGACTTGCACCCCGGAAGATCATGCGTCGCCGCGCTTCAAGCGCCAGCCCACCGTGTTGGTCCAAGTGTTATCCAAAACGACCGCTGCGTTTGATCGGGGCCAGAAATTTGCCATTTACCGCCAGATACCGAGCTTGCGCGAATACGTTTTAATCGAGCAAGAACGCATGAGTGTGGAATGCTTTCGCCGTGACGAACGAGATCGGTGGGTATTACAAAGTTACGGCCCCGGCGACCGGGTGGAATTGTCGAGCCTGGAGTTCAGCAGCCCTATCGAGGCGCTTTATGAAGATGTGGCGCTGCCAGAAAATCCCGACGAACCTTGGCGGTTGTCCGAAGAAAAGCCGGAGTGAACGGACAGCCATGCCCTACTCGAACGCCAAGCCTTCATGCCGCAACAGCCAGCGTTTAATCGCCAGCGGATCGCCCTTTACTTCCCCTGCGTAACCGCCTAACCCCTGCCGGCTCACCACCCGATGGCAGGGAATTAGAATTGGTATCGGATTACTCCGGCACGCCCCGCCGATGGCGCGAGGAGCGGTATCCAGTCGCTGCGCCAGTTCGCCATAGCTCAGCACAGAACCTGTCGGAATCGCTTGCAGAGCCACCCACACTCTCTGTTGAAACGCCGTCCCAGCCGGGGCCAGTGGCACATTGAATGAGGCGAGCGGATGGTGAAAATAGGCGATCAACTGGGTTACGACAGCCTCGGTCGCCGCATTCACCGGCGCCTGTTCGGCAGCATCGGCTGGCAAATAATCCAGCGCGCTCACCGCCTTATCGCTCATGCGAATACCGATGCGGCCCATCGGCGTGGCAATGACCGCCTGATAATCACCGCTCCCGTTCATATTCAATCCTCGCGCGGAACGAAGCTCAACCAGTCGCGGCTGGCGTCGCCGTAAACGATGAAGTAGGGATTCAACAACGATTCGTGGGTATTGTAGCGCAACGCTTCGCCGGTCTCCGCCGACACCACCCGGCCACCCGCCACTTCGACGATAGCTTGCGCGGCGGCGGTATCCCATTCTGAGGTCGGTCCAAAACGTGGATACACGTCCGCTAAGCCTTCCGCCACCTGGCAGAATTTGAGGGAGCTACCGATGGTGACCAGTTCATACGCCCCCAGCTTGGCGGCGAATTGTTGCAACTTCGGCCCGCCGTGGGATTTGCTGCCGACTACGCGCACCGGTTCACCGAGCCGCAATGGCTTAATAGTAATCGGTTGCGGTGGCTGCCCCGGTTCCTCCCGAAACGCGCCATCACCACGCGCAGCGGAGTAACACACGCCAGTCACTGGCACCCTCACCACCCCGAATACCGGTTCGTGCTCCTCGATGAAGGCGATGTTGACGGTGAATTGGCCGTTGCGCTGGACGAATTCCTTGGTGCCATCCAGCGGGTCCACCAACCAATAGCGCCGCCAGTTCGACCGCTCGGAAAAAGGTACAGCCGCCGATTCCTCGGACAGCACCGGAATATCAGGCGTCAAATTTTGTAAGCCGGCGACGATGACGCGATGCGCGGCCAAATCAGCGACGGTCAGCGGACTGTTGTCATCCTTGGCAGTGACATCAAAGGCGGTCGCGTAAATCTCCAGAATCTGCTCGCTGGCTTCTGCCGCTAACGCCCGCACAGGCTCAAGCCAAGCAGACCATTCATCGCGCATCGCTGTTTTCTCCGGCTATAAAACGCGAAAGGGCGATCTGGAAGGATCGCCCCGCTCGTTAAATCTGGGATTGAATTAGGAAAGCTTTTCCTTGATACGGGCCGCCTTGCCTTCCAGACCACGCAGATAGTAAAGCTTGGCGCGGCGCACGTCGCCCCGTCGCTTCACGGTGATATCGGCAATAGCCGGGCTGTAGGATTGAAACACCCGCTCCACACCTTCACCGTGAGAAATCTTGCGCACGGTAAAGGCCGAGTTCAGCCCTCGGTTGCGCTTGGCGATCACGATGCCCTCGAACGCCTGCAAGCGCTCGCGGTTGCCTTCCTTCACCTTGACCCGCACCACCACAGTATCACCGGGACCAAAGTCCGGGATTTCACGGTTCATCTGTTCTTTTTCAAAGGCTTCAACCAGTTTGCTCATCACACTACGCTCCACGTTGCTCCGTGAGATCCCCGGCCACGCCGGCCTTCTCCACTCTCTTTTGATATTCGCGAATAAAATCATCCAACAACATCTGCTCAGCGGCATCCAACACCCGCTGCGCTAGCAATTCTGGCCGCCGTAGCCAGGTTCGGCCCAGGGACTCACGCCGACGCCAGCGGGCAATAGCAGCATGATCGCCACCCAATAACACCGCCGGTACGCGCCGACCGTCGATTTCCTCAGGGCGGGTATAGTGCGGGCAATCCAACAGACCATCCATAAACGAATCCTGTTCGGCCGACTCGCTATCGTTCAACGCCCCCGGCAACAACCGGGCCAGCGCATCAATCAACACCAACGCCGCCAGCTCACCACCGCTCAGCACGTAATCGCCGATGGACCATTCATCATCCACCTCGGTCTCGATCAGGCGCTCGTCAATCCCTTCATACCGGCCAGCCAGCAAAATCAGTCGATCTTCCTGTGCCAGTTCCCGCACACCGTCTTGATTGAGCGGCCGGCCCTGTGGGCTTAAGTAAATCGTCTTGCCGCTTGGTTCTACCGCTTGTCTAGCCCGCCGCAGCGTATCGCGTAGCGGCTGCACCTTCATCACCATTCCTGGTCCACCACCATAAGGCCGGTCGTCCACTGTGCGATGACGGTCGTGGGTCTCCGCGCGAGGGTCCCAGGTCGTGACCGTCAACAGCCCGCGTTCGACTGCTCGGCCGGTAACCCCAAACCGTAATAGCGTTTCAACCATTTCAGGAAACAGGGTCACTACATCTACACGCACGACGACATTCCTCGCTACACCCCTTGCCAACGACGGCATCGGGACCGAGCAAGCAGCACACCCCTAGAAGTCCGGGTCCCAATCCACTCGCAGCAAGCGCTGCGCGAAATCAATTTCGACGACGACCCTATCCCGGACAAAGGGGATCAGTCGCTCTCGCTCACCTTGCACGACCATCACATCGTTGGCGCCGGTCGCGAATAAATACTTGATGGTTCCCAAGTCGATGCCGTCCATGGTTGCCACCCGTAACCCTTCCAAATCCACCCAGTAATATTCACCAGGCTTCGGTGGGGTCAACTGTGCGCGCCGCACGGCGATCTCGCTCTGGATCAAGGTGGCCGCCTGGTCCCTGTCATCGTAACCGGCGAACTTCAGTACTACTCCTTCGCCATGCGCACGACTTGCCTCAACCTGGAACGGCTGCCATTCTCCCTGTTGCCGTAAAAACAACGGGTGGTAGCGCGTGATCCCTGCTCGAGGCTGGGTCTCGGAAAATACCCGCACCCAGCCCTGCACACCGAACAATCCGGAAATCCGCCCCAAAATCACCCAATCCGACATCGCGGCAAAGCGGAGTGACGAGGGGATAACGGGTTATTGAACTTGGTGCTTGCCGGCCTCGGCGATCAGGCTGACGACTCGCTCCGAGGGCTGGGCACCGTTGTTCAACCAGTACTGCACACGCTCTTGGTTGAGGCTTAAGCGCTGTTCCTTACCGCTGGCGATGGGGTTGAAAAAACCGATGCGTTCAATATAGCTGCCGTCGCGCCGGTTGCGGCTGTCGGTTACAACGACGGTATAAAAAGGGCGCTTCTTGGCGCCGCCGCGCGACAGGCGGATGGTAACCATACGCTATGAATACCTCTTGCGAATTCTGATACGAAAAGCTGCCCACGCGGGGCAGCCGGACGAAGCGGAGAATAATAACTGAAATCGGGTACGTTTGGAACCGATGTATAGCTGTTCGATTCTGTCAGGGCTTCTAGGGCTTGATGGGCGGTAAGCTACCCATCGGCAATCGCCCTTGCAGACCGCGCAACATCTTCATGAAACCCCCACCCTTCATCTTCTTCATCATCTTTTGGGCCTGATCAAACTGCTTCAAAAGCCGGTTCACATCCTGAATTTGGTTACCGGAACCGGTTGCGATCCGCCGCTTACGTGACCCTTTGATAATGTCCGGAAACCGACGTTCCTGGGGCGTCATCGAGTTGATTATCGCTACCAGACGCTTGACTTCCTTGTCAGCAGCCTGATCCTTGAGAGCGGCCGGCGCAGCGTTGAAACCTGGCATTTTATCCAGCAAGCTGGCAATTCCGCCCATCTTGAGCATCTGTTCCATTTGCTCGCGAAAATCCTCCAGATCGAAACCTCGGCCTTTTTGAACCTTCTGCGCCAACTTAAGGGCTTTTTCTTTGTCAACCTTCTGTTCCATCTCCTCAACCAGGCTCAATACATCGCCTTTGCCGAGGATTCGGGACGCGACCCGCTCAGGATAGAACGGCTCCAAAGCCGCCGTTTTCTCGCCCACTCCGAGAAATTTAATTGGCTTGCCGGTGATCTGGCGGATGGACAGGGCAGCGCCGCCGCGCGCGTCGCCATCCGTCTTAGTCAGTACCACACCGGTCAGCGGTAAGTTCTTGTCGAATGCTTGGGCAGTGACGGCCGCGTCCTGACCGGTCATGCTGTCAACCACAAACAGCGTTTCAATCGGATCGAGCACGGTGTGAACCCGCTGGATCTCCGCCATCATCTCCTCATCGATGTGCAGCCGACCGGCGGTATCGACGATCAGCACCTCCATGGCGTGAAGGCGGGCATAGTCCAACGCTTGACGGGCAATGGTTTCTGGTGCTTGATCTGAGGTACTGGGAAAAAATTCCGCGCCAACCTCGCCGGCCAATTTGCGTAACTGTTCGATGGCGGCGGGCCGGTATACATCGCAACTAACCACCATGACCTTTTTGCGCTGGCGCTCCTTGAGCCAACGAGCCAACTTGGCAACGCTGGTGGTCTTGCCGGAGCCTTGCAGGCCGGCCATGAGCACCACTGCCGGCGGTTGCACACGCAGGTTCAACTCGGCGTTGGCCTCACCCATCACACCGATCAATTCCTCGTGAACGATCTTGATCAGCACTTGACCAGGCGTCAGGCTCAGCAAGACTTCCTCACCGATGGCTCGTTCGCGGACCCGGTTGATGAACTCGCGCACTACCGGTAGCGCCACGTCAGCTTCCAACAGCGCCATGCGAACCTCGCGCAGCGCGTCCTTGATATTGTCCTCAGTCAGGCGACCTTGGCCGCGCAAATTCTTGACGGTGCGCAACAGACGTTCGCTGAGATTTTCGAACATGCCGGATCAACCTTCGATGCTGTGGGAGTAGTACGATGAGAATGTGCGAATGTATGGATTATAGGGAAATTGGCCAAGAGAGCCATCGAAGCCACTAACGTACTTTAAGCGACTTCCGTTCCGTGCCATTATCCTCTGGAAAAACGCTCACGTCGCGGAATACATGATGAACGCGGTCATCGGTAGCTTGGCAGTCGCCCTTTATCTGCTGGCCGGAGGTTGGTTAACGTTGCGGCTGGCGCACGCCGGCGATAGCGGTGTTTGGCCCAGAAGCCGCCCTTTGGCTCTCGCTTGGGGAGCCATTATCCTGCACGCGATGGTTTTATCACGCACGGTGTTCGAACCTGTTGGCTTAAATCTTGGCTTTTTCAACGCGCTGTCTTTGACGGGTTGGCTGATCAGCGGGGTCATGTTAGCGGTCGCGCTGGTCCGCCCGGTCGAAAACCTTGGGGTCTTGGTGTTACCGTTTGGCGCGCTGACGCTGATTCTCGGTCTACTGTTTCCGTCCCAGCGCATCGTCGCCGATCCCAGCCAATGGCCGCTTGAACTGCACATCCTTATCGCTATCCTCGCCTATGCTTTGTTGGCGCTAGCAGCCGTTCAGGCGGTGTTGCTGGCCATCCAGGATCACCGTTTGCGCCACCGCCAACCTGGCGGTTTTCTACGCGCAATTCCGCCGCTAACAGCGATGGAAACACTGCTCTTTCAGATGCTTGGAATCGGCTTCGTCCTACTGACCAGTACCTTGATCAGCGGCTTTTTCTTTCTGGAAGATTTGTTCGCCCAGCACCTCGCACACAAAACAGTCCTCTCTTTGATCGCCTGGTGCGTCTTTGGCGTGTTGCTCTGGGGCCGTTGGCGCTTTGGCTGGCGCGGCCGCACGGCCATTCGCTGGACCTTGAGCGGTTTCGTTTTTCTGATGCTAGCGTTCTTTGGTAGTAAGCTGGTCTTAGAGCTGGTTCTGCGGCGCTATTAAGCTGGATTCGCTTGGCTTCTAACTCTTTCGGTTTTTGCTGCGGCAAGTCCAGATCAATGGTTGCTAACTGGCTAGCTCGGTAACGGTCTTGCGGCTTTCCGCACGCCATACCCAATCTTCAATCCCATTTTCTGGTCGATATTCCGCTACGGCTTCCTGCAAGATCAGGCGCACCAGAGGATAATCGAACCTGCGCCCGGCAGCATCCAACCGCTTTAGACAGTCGCTGATCGCCGACCAAGGTTGATGTTCCTCATGAGCACGACGAATCATCGGGTGCTCCGTCGGTAAATCGTCGGCATCAATCAATAACTCTTCGCGCAGCTTCTCGCCACTGCGTAGACCCGTGAACTGAATTTCGATGTCACCTTCAGGATGGGAGTCGTCGCGGATCGTCAAACCGGACAGCGCGATCATTCTCTGCGCCAAATCCAAAATGCGAACCGCTTCGCCCATATCGAGCAAAAACAGATCACCGCCTTGTGCTAGCGCGCTTGATTGGATCACCAACTGCGCTGCTTCGGGAATCGTCATGAAATAGCGCTCTACATCTGGATGCGTCACCGTCACTGGCCCACCTTTACGGATTTGTTCGCGGAACAAGGGAACCACCGAACCGGAAGAATCCAAGACATTGCCAAAGCGCACCATGCAAAACCGAGTGCCACCCCCCTCCCCGGCCAGACCCTGCAAGATGAGTTCGGCTAAGCGCTTGGTGGCGCCCATGACGTTGGTGGGGCGCACTGCTTTATCGCTGGAAACCAGCACGAAGGTTTCAACCTGCGCGGCGCTAGCGGCCTGAGCGGCATGTAAGGTGCCGAAAACGTTGTTATAGACTCCTTCGAGCGGATTACGCTCGACAATAGGAACATGTTTGTAGGCAGCGGCATGATAGACCGTTCTCACTTCGAAACTTTCCATCACCCCTTGTAACCGCTGTTGATGGAGCACCGAACCTAATAGAGGCACCAATTCAATGGGTGGCCATCCCATGTTGTCCAGCATCGCATTCAGCTCTTGCTCGATGCTATACAGCACGAATTCGGATCGCTCAAGTAGCACCAATCGACGAGGCCGCAATACCAGAATCTGCCGACACAGCTCGGCGCCGATGGAACCACCGGCACCAGTCACCATAACCGATTGACCGGTGACTCGCGCCCGCAAAAAAGCTTCATTGGGCTGTACGGAATCACGACCGAGGATATCCTGCACGTCGATTTCGCGGAATTCGTCAATGCGCCGCGCACCACTGGTCAATTCACCCAGGGTCGGCAACGCCATGACCCGTGCTGGCAAGCCAGCTAGCATCTCAAGGATTTCCCGGCGGCGGCGGTGGGAGGTGGAAGGCAATGCCAACAAAATCAGGCTGGCTTCGTGACGAGTGATCAAGCGATGCAATTTGGCGGGCGCCCAAACCTTCATACCCAGGACCACGCTACCCCATAGACGCGGATTGTCGTCAACGAACACCACCGGTTCAAAGCCACTGCCGTAGCGGAGCGCATTGACCAGTTGAGCACCCGCCTCACCCGCACCGTAGACGATCACTGGGGTGCGGGCGGTATTGGACCGAAACCGCCGGCGTAAATAACGGCGCAGTAGTAGCCGACCACCGCCCACCAACGCCGTCAACACCAGCCAACAGATCACCCAAGACGAGCGCGGTACTAACCCTTCACGCAAAAAGACCCAAACCGCCATCATCGCTAGGATACCGACACTTACCCCGAAGACGATGGTATAAAGCAAACTTTCGTCAGCATAGCGCAGAATCGGCCGATAGAGGCCAACCCCTGCAAAGATAGGGATCAGGATGGCGGGCGCCAGCAGAAACAGCCACACCACATCCTGTAGCATGTCTGGCCACCAGTCACCCAGGCGGATCGCGAAAGAGGCCCAGACCGCGACAAGGACTGCGAGCGCGTCGCCGACGACTAACAACAATCGGCGAACGTCAGGAGGTAAATTCAGGAATTGTTCGAGCTTCACGGGGCCGATACTGTAGCATGACGCCGCTCTAATCGCCCCACCCCCCAGATCAGGAGGCTATAAATGAAAACCCAGATCACGAGTAGCCAGGTTTGGCCAGCCGGTGGTAGTTCCATCGCTAGCACCGCTGACCCCGCGCAAGCCAGCATCAGCACATATTCTGCAAGAACCGTTTTGCGATGCCCCCAACCGAGCAGGACCAATCGCTGATAATAATGCGACCGATGAGCTTGCCAGACTTTCTCTCCTCGGAGTAGCCGACGCAACAAGGTTACGGTAGCATCGACGATGAACGGAGAGAACACTAAAATCGCTATCCACAGCGGAAACAAGTTAGCCTTACTACCCCAAAGAGTACAAGCTGCTGCCAGAAATCCCAAGGCTGTCGAGCCTGTATCTCCCATGAAGATCTTTGCGGGTGGAAAATTGTGAATAAGGAAACCGGCGCTCGCTGCCGCTACGATCAAGCAGACATCAGTGAAAGTGGCATCCGCCCGCCCAAGCCAAGCCAGCGTCGAAAAACCGATCAAGGTCATGCCGCCTGCGAAACCATCTATGCCGTCCATGAAATTGTATAAGTTGATCATCCAGCCCCCAAACAGCAGGGTAATGAAGATAGCTACCCAAGAGGCCAGCGGTAAGGTCAAGTCAGGTAACTCTAGGTTGCCAGGGGCCAGACCTGCAGCCAATAAGCTGACAGATGCTAATAGATGGATTAGGATGCGCCACTTGGCGGCAATATTCCGGCAATCATCAAGAAATGAAATAATCACCAGTGGTGTCAACCCCAATAGCAGGTAAAACTTAGTTTCGGACAATGGGTAAAATCCTATCCCTCTACTCAGGGCAGAACTAACCAGTATTCCTGCAAGCATGGCGATGCCCCCTGTACGGGGCACAGCCAGCTTGTGTAGGGAGCGAACATTAGGGTGGTCGAAGATCCGAAGCAGAGACCCCACACGAACCAGAATGACATCAAGGGCGATCACTACAATAAAAGTAAATAAAATATTGGATATCAACATATTTAGTATCTTTATACAACCAATTAAGCTACAAGATTGACTTTCTTGATACGCTCACAAATTAATTCTCTCAGGTAGTAGTCTATTTCAGCGTGTTTTATATTCCAAGCGATAGCAATATGGCGAGAATTACGATTGATACCGTTCATATTATGATATTTATAAAGAAAAGATCTTGTGGGCGAGCCACAAAAAATAGTTAAACTGACACAATGGCTTAGGCTGGAAGAATCACCAGCTTTAATGAATTCCATCCAGAAGACCGCCTTTCAATATGCCTAAATATGACTCAGCCAAGCGACCACCCCTCATTATTGACGAATTCTTTCAACTCATTCGATATCGTGATTTGGTCATATTAATTATAGAAAACATCCTCAAGAGCCGTTACAAGCGGTCTACGCTCGGTATTTTTTGGATGCTACTCAATCCGCTGCTACAAACAATTGTTCTGACTATCGCTTTTGGAACAATGTTTAAATCATCACTGCCTAATTATGCAGTTTATTTATTATGTGGCTTACTGATTTGGAACTATATTACTCAAACCACTCAATACGCGATGGTCTCCATGACCCAAGGCGGGGGGTTACTTAGGCGAATTTATATTCCCAGAGCTACCTATATTGTAGCCTCAGCAGGAAACGGTTTAATTAATTTATTAGTTTCAATTGCTTCCTTAGCTATCATTATTTTTTTTCTCAATCATCCTATAACTCTAAGTTGGTTTTTCCTACCGATTAGTATTCTAATCCTAACAATGTTCACTCTTGGTTTTGCATTATTACTATCCACCGCCGCCGTCTTCTTTAACGACACCGTAGATATTTATCAAGTTTTAACCCAAGCACTATTTTTTCTAACCCCAATCATGTACCCGCCTTCGATTCTTCCAACCGAAATCGGGAAATACTTAATATGGAATCCCATAATTCCACTCATCGATATTTTTCGTATTCCCATATACAACAATACACTACCCGATATGGATATTATTATAAAAGCCATAATATTAGCAACTATCATGCTAATTGTTGGTTGGACTCTGTTCACTAATAAAGCTGATCAAGTGATTTACCGCCTTTAACAATGAATAATAATATTATACAACTCGAAAATGTAACAATATCTTTTCGGGTTCCACACGAAAAAATACCCACCTTCCAAGAATATGCAATTCGTTGGCTAAAAAGGCGAAGAGTAAGCTATACCTACTTTAATGCACTTAATAATGTAAGTTTTTCTGTAAAGAAGGGTGATACAGTCGGGATTATAGGGTCGAACGGTGCTGGTAAAAGCACTTTACTCAAAGTAATAGCACAAGTTATTCGCCCTAATCAGGGGCGGCTTTATGTAGAAGGCCGTATAGCTCCCCTATTGGAGCTTGGGGCCGGATTTGACTACGAATTAACTGGACGAGAAAATATTTTTTTAAACGGTGCCATACTGGGATTCAGCCGAAAAAATATAGCAGATCGTTTAGAAAGTATTATGGAATTCTCTGGTATTGGTGAATTCATTGATGCCCCAATTCGCACCTACTCAAGCGGAATGGTGGCAAGATTAGGATTTGCCATCGCCACTGATACTCAACCAGATATTTTAATAATAGATGAAATTTTAGCAGTAGGAGATACTGACTTTCAAAAAAAATCAGCAAAAAGGATATTACAATACCATAATGATGGTTCAACTATCCTGGTTGTTTCTCACAACCTGGATTCAATTAAAAACCTTTGCAACCACGTTATTTGGCTAGAACATGGCTTGGTTAAAAATACAGGCCCTGTTGACGATATCCTCAACCAATATCTACAAAAAGATCATCCTGCTGATTAGTAGAGCTTATCAACAGAAAGAATATGAATAGCTATCTTGAAATATTAATTTTCAAATTTTATTACAAAATACCTTTCTTTTCTTATCAAAGAAAAAGAAGGCTTATATTATTAGCGCACCACCATTTAAAATTTCTAACCAAACATACAACATCTTATCAGATATATAAAAGAACAGTATCTCAAACTGGCTGTAATGAATCAAGCAACCAGCTTAGCAATAATTACACTCAATGGATAAAAAAATACGATTATTTACTTCCTGAAGAATCTGAATATTTACAGGAAATTATAAAAAGTTGGCCTTCAAAGCCACTGATTTCAATCTTTATGAGCGTTTCAAATGCTGAAGAGCAGTGGCTGCGTGCTACTATCGAATCGGTGATTGCACAGATTTATCCGTATTGGGAGCTATATATCGCTGAAGGCGCTGATACACAAAATCGTCTCTCTGAAATTTTGAACGAATACATAGCACAGGACTATAGGGTCAAATTAGTTTCCGGAGATGCTCTTTATAATAATTCAATAGCTGCCTTTAATGCAGCTTTAAAAACCATAACGGGCGAATTCATAACCTTCATAAACCAGCAAGATTTGCTCGCTCCTCATGCTCTTTTCTGGATCGTTTTAGATATTCTTGGCCACCCTGAAAGCATGTTATGGTATTCAGATGAGGATAAGATCGACGAAAGTGGAAAACGTAAAGAGCCTTTTTTTAAGCCGGACTGGAACCCAGATCTTTTTTTATCTTATCCCTACAATCTGCTCAGTCGTCTAGGGGTTTATCGTACTTGCCTGGTGCGTGAGTTAAACGGATTTCGAGAAGGATACGAAAGTGCCCAAGAGTATGATTTGGCTCTTAGGGCAATTGAAAAAATTAAATCATCACAAATACAGCATATACCTCGAATACTCTATCATTGCCGTGAAATTACTACTACCAACAAAGATAATACTGAAAAAATAAAAAGCTCTGTACAAATTGCTTTAAATGCAGTTAATGATCATTTAAAACGGAAAGAAATTCAAGCGCAAGCAGTGCAGAGCACAGATCATTTGTATATTAGAATTCGATATCAATTACCTGAACAATTACCACTCGTTACTTTGATTATTCCAACCTATAATAGTTTTAAATTACTAAGCCCCTGCATCGAAAGTATCATCAAAAAAACAAGCTACTCAGCTTATGAAATAATTATTGTCAATAATAATAGCGATGATAAAAAAACTCTTAAGTACTTAGAGAAATCACATACTCTAAAAAAAATCAAGGTACTAGATTACCCCTATCCTTTTAATTATTCAGCCATCAATAATATGGCAATCAAGTATGCACAAGGTGAATTGATTGGTTTACTTAACAATGATGTAGAAGTGATTAACCATGACTGGCTAGCGGAGATGGTTAGCCATGCTCTACAACCAAACATCGGAGCAGTTGGAGCACGCCTTTGGTATAAAAATGATACTCTACAGCATGGTGGAGTCATATTAGGTATTGGCGGAGTCGCTAATCATGCACATAAGGGCCTTACTAAAGGCGATATTGGCTATTTTGGGCGGGCTAATTTAATACAAAATTTCTCTGCTGCAACTGGTGCCTGTTTAGTATTACGCAAGGATTATTTCACATTAGTTGGCGGCTTCGACGAAGCACAATTGGCAGTTTCATTCAATGATATTGATTTATGCCTCAAATTGACCAAATTAGGTTTAAGGATCATCTGGACCCCTTATGCCGAGCTTTACCACTATGAATCTGCCAGCCGTGGTTATGATGATACAGCCGAAAAAATACTTCGATCAGAAAAAGAAATGGCTTATATGCAGAAAAAATGGGGAGACTACTTACTTAAAGATCCTGCTTATAACCCTAATTTAACTTTAGAGACAGAAGATTTTAATCTCTCCTGGCCTCCCCGGATCAATAGGTTACCAATAAACCCCGCATAAATTTTACAAAAATTTTAGTACCTAATTTGGATTAGGTGATTTATATTTAAATAAATCAAGCTAAACTTTTAACTGATAATTTGTAATGACGATTATAGAACCTAAAGTGGCTATTCTGATAGTCAATTTCCGTCGAGCCTTTGATACTATAGAATGTTTAGATTCTTTATTGCATGTGGCAGAACCATCCTTTGATATTTTTTTAGCCGACAATGGCTCAGGAATTAATGAGGTAGCCCAGTTATCTAGCTATGCAGCTAGTCATATTAAACGTATCTACATGATTCCATTTCCTGAAAATTATGGTTTTTCCGGCGCTCACAATCGACTGTTAGAAAAAATTTTTCAAAATTATTCCTATGAATTCATTTTGTTGCTTAATAATGATACGGTAGTTAAGCCGGATTTTTTAAATAAAATGTTAATAAAGATTGATAAAAAAAATAACATCGAGATGGTAGCAGCACGGATGATGAAATATCACCAACCGACTCTCGTTGATAACTTAGGCATCACATTTTACAAGTGCGGATTGGCTTCTAATCGCAAATCTCTAGATGACCCTTTATTAGGGCCTTGTGGGGGCTGTGCTCTCTACACCACCAATCTCCTTAGCCAAATTTATCAATCAACTGGGGAATATTTTGATGACTATTTTTTTTGTTATGCTGAGGATACCGATTTAGCATGGCGTGCCACCTTACTGGGATATCATTCAGCTTATGCTGATGATGCAGTTATTTTTCATAAAGGCTCCATAAGTAGCGGTGGTCCTAACAGTGATTTCGTATTATATTATGGTATTCGTAATTCGCTATTTGTATTAGTTAAGAATATACCAATATACTTCTTGCTAAAGAATAGTATTTGGATAGTTATGGTGCATTGCGCCATATTATTACGATACATTATGAAAAGGAAATTTACGATCATATGGTATCTATATCGGGATTTTTTTTTAGGTATTCCAACCATGAAAAGAAAGCGGTCACATACTATGGAAAATATAAGGATTACACCCAACCAAGTTAGTTCACGAGTAAGTAATAATTTTTATGATCGAACTTATCTTAGAAATGCTCTAAAAGAACTATTCTTAAAGAAATAGGAGATCCCCAAGTCTTGCCGGGGATCTCCTATTTCTTTAACCAATAGCACTACGTAACTCTATTTGGTAAAGGTGATACTCGCCAGCCACCTCGCCAGGGTCGATGCGTAGCCGACCGGTCACACCTGGAGGTAACTCAATTAGTAATGTATTGTGGCCACGATAAATAGATGTACGAACCGATTGCTCCTCAGCATAATCAGATTGATCGCAAAGCATATAAAAAACCTGGAGAACGGAATGGCTCGGAGCCTCTATATCAATTTTTAGAACTGACCTTTGCAGTGAAGCACCAAGGGATGGCAGATAGAGATACGGATCATTTCCATGAGCATGTAGCCGGATATGATCATCAGCAGATGTGATATCGACCTGATGCGCTCCTACCAGTAAATTTGCATTATCTTGGGTAACTGTCAGTTCAATTTTTTCAAGTCTATCGAATTCCTGTAGTCGTTGCTCTCGCTGCACTGGCACTTTCACGCAAATATCAGAATAGTTAGTGAGAAACGGAGTCCGGGATGCGAATGGAATCAAAGGCTCAACCGGCACAGTAGCACCATCAGGCTTTCGAAAAATCAAATTCAGAACGAATCGAGCAAAACCGACCGGAATACGAAGATCGCGCGCCAGAAAAAAAGTTTGCAGCAAACGTTCTTCAAGCGTAATCGGAAACCACACCTGCATCTCGGGTTCATAGCCATCGGCCGCAAGCACCGCTCCAAGATCCTCAATATCGAGTGCGATCTGGAAATCGTGAAAGCTAATGCCGGTACCAAGCCGGATTCGCTCCAGCTCCGCTGCTTGTTCGGATATGCGGATGGCCTCATCCAGGGTTTTGATGATGCGTTGGCGCTGGGTTCTATGATAATACCGAAGCGCAATGGGACCTGGCAGCAAGTGGAAAAATGGCAGAAAGGTCGTGTGAACATCCATATAGGTAAGCCGGTTAGGTGTCTCAATGACTACCAGATGGCCGCCTGGCCGGAGTAGCTTCCAACTCGCCTGAATCGTTTCCAGGCATTCAGCGCTCGTGCAATGCTCAAGAACCGCATAAAGCAATACAATATCAACGCTGTTTTCACCGTGGCGGTGACAAATCTGGCTCAATAGTTGGTCGGGTGTCACCGCATGGTAGGTAACATTGCTCAAGCCGAGCATCTGGGCACGGAGCCGCGCTCCCTCCACATGGGCAGCGTCAATATCATAACCGACCACATGCCCAGCTAGCCGCGCAAAAGCCACCGTACTGGAGCCAGACCCACAACCGATTTCGACAATCTGGGAACCCGCTAGCGGAGTGGTACGATTGACCCACGGCACTGCGTATTGAGTGGCTTGATTGTAGCGTCTGAATACCGCATTCTCGACAGCAAGTCGGCCTTCAGCGGACTCACGATCCAGCTTGCTCAAATGGGCATTCAGGAAAACCTCGTTAAAGGCTGCCTCCATCTGGGCCGTAAAAGCCGCATCTTTCTGCGGATCTAGCAACATCCAATTCTCCAAGAGAAAAATAAATCACTCACAAATCGCTCTATCCATCAGGCTGCCGCATAAAAACTGAGTTGGAAAGTCATGCTTTCGTAAAATCAGGTTTGATTAATTACCACGGCACTTTTCAGACATCGGCCACACTGGCCAACGCCGCTTCATACAATAGTTCGGCGTAGTCGGTACCCATTTCCGCATAGCCGGTTAAGCCTTGCAGTACCCAGGGTGAGGCTGCCCGATACCGCTCTCGACGCGGCCTATCCTGGATCAAGGCAGTCAAGCGCGCAGTTAATTTCCCTATGTCACCGACGGAGTAATAATCGGCGTTAATCCCTTCGCGGACTTGCTCGACTACGCCATTGACTGGGGTAGTAAGGATTGCTAAACCAGCCGACATTGCTTCTAAAATGACACGGGGGTAGCTTTCCATCCCCGAAGTGAGGACAAAAATATCGCTGGCGCGATAATAGAGAATTACATCCGAGGTTTCTTTGATTATGGTCAACAAGGCACGCCGGGCTGGCTCCAGCCTCTCGACAGCAACATGTAATTGCTGGCTGTACTCATTATCTCGGTCACCTACAATGAAAAAACGTAGCTGTTGAGCCTCAAGAGTCACTTTATCCAGACGCGAGAGCGCTTCAACAAGATCGATTTGGCGCTTACGATCACAAACGGTACCAACTGACAAAATAACAATATCATTATCGTTGATACCTAATGCCGAGCGAGCGCTTTGCCTGTCCGTTTCACTCAAGGAGGCTATTGAATCAGGCTCCAGACCATTAGGGATGACCGTAAAGTTATGGCAGAAATCAAGCTCTCGATAGATATTGCGAGTCTGCTTAGCGACGAATATTACGCGATACGGGTATTTGAAACACTCAATGGGGCGAGATCGAATAGCTGGAGGAACAAAATCAAAATAATTTTGCCAGCCCTCGCTTTCATGGATCACCCACAAGCAAGGCAACTGTGCCTGATGAGCAACATCGACCGCAAAAAAACCGTGTAAGGTATTAGCAAACACTATATCAATAGCAGACTCAGCCAGCAGTAGCCCAATGTCACCGAGAGCCTCCAAATAGCCGGGCAAGGTATTATGCTTGCTTAGGGGATGCGATAAAATTTTTACCTCAATCCCCGACTGCTCGTAGGATTCCCGCAGCGGCCCATCATTGGGAGAGAAAATAAGCGGCCTAATCTGTGTGTTCTTTTGCAGAAATTTGGCTATCTCCAGCATTTGCCTGGGCGCACCTTCCCAATTCAGATTGTGGGTAAACATGGCCGCGCGCAATTTCAATCCTGTATTCCGGATCAGGCGGCGGGGGGTGATCTGGAAATTAGGATTTTCCCGGCTCAAATTGGGATTTAGATAAGGATCACGGACCAGATTAAAGCGCTTGCGGTAAGCCGCGATCTCTTGGGGCCTATCACTAAAACCACGAGTCTGCCCTTCAAAATGCAATAGTTCCGCATTGGGTGTATAAACTACTCTATAGCCACGCTCTCGGAGCCGATGACAATAGTCCGGATCATTATAGGCAACCGGAAATTGTTCTTCATCGAATCCGCCCACCTCTAGAAAAAGCTGGCGTCGCGTCAACAGGCAGGCAGCGGTCACCGCCGCACAGTTCCGGGCCATGGCAATATACGCCAGATAGCCGTTATCTCCCCGCCGCGTCAGTTTAAACGCATGATCGCATAACCCATCAATACCCTGAGCAACTCCAGCGTGTTGCACACGGCCATCTTTATAGCGCAACAAAGCGCCTACGGCACCTACCTTGGAAAGTTCCGCATAACCAACCATGTTCGATAGCCACTCTGGCGTGACTATTTCCGTATCATCGTTCAAAAAGAGCAGGTATTCCGTTGCAGCGTGCTGCGCCGCTTGATTCATGACGTAACTGAAGCTAAAACCTTGGCCCGGTCGGTTGGCAATGCGAATGACCTCCTGATTGAGGCTATCTAGATAACGGCGCGCTTCAGGCTGATCATTTTCATTATCGACCACCATAATCCGATAGTGGCGATACGTGGTTTTATTCAAGGATTTGAGGCAACGGCGCAGTAAATCTGGCCGGTTATGTGTGGGAATGATCAAAGTAACCGAAGGGCCTTCGTCGGGAAAACGGATGTAATAAATACCATTCCCATTTCTTTTCGCCCAGTCCGGCTGATAAGCTTGACCTTTACTGCCGCGTCGGTCGAGGGCTGATTGGACGGCTTTCAAACCGGCGGTAAAGCTATAAGGTTTTTCATGTCCCGAGAAAGCTGTCGAGCCACGAACACAGCGCCAATGATAAAGCACATAAGGCAAGTGCCCAACATGACGTGCCAATTCTCCGGCCCGCAATGCAAAATCGTGATCCTGCGACCCTTCAAAACCTTCTCGTAAGCCACCGAGCTGCTCGAACAGGCCGCTTCTAACAACGAGCACCTGCCCGGCGTACATATAGGAGAGCAATAACTCAGGCGACCAGTCCGGTTTGAAATGCGGATCATAACGCCGACCTTCTTCGTCGATCTTATCGCAATCGGAATAGAGCAAATCAGTTTCAGGATGGTCGGCAATATATAACGCTACTTCAGCCAGGGCATCGAGTGTCAACTCGTCGTCCTGGTCCACCAACAATAAAAAATCACCTTTCGCCAAACCGGCGGCACTATTAGTTGCTGCGCTGATATGGCCGTTTACTTCACGGAAGTGCACAGCAATACGCGGGTCTTGCGCAAGCTGTTCCAAGTAAGGTCGAACTTGCGGGTCAGTGCTGGCATCATCGGCGATGCACAACTCCCAATCGGTATGGATCTGGCGTTTTACCGACTCAATTGCGCGAATAAAAAAGCGCATAGGCGGATTATAGACCGGCATGACGACCGATATTTTCGGTAGCCGAGAACGGTGTGCCGCCAAACGGTAATAAATTTCACTTTCCGCTCGCGGATTCCATTGATTGACGCGCAGCCAAGCGGCATAGGGATCGTCTGGAGCTAACGGCGACCGGGCATCGGGCATCCTCTCCTTAAAATCTAATTGGCCTCGAGTTGTCAATCGATCCAGGCGTATGGTGCGTGGAGATAACCCGTTCAGCGCCCCTGCCACGATAGGGCGAAGGCGGGTTTCCAGCCAGGGCAGATGAGTGCCAGCCGAGCGAAGCGGTGTAGTCAATCGCCAAGCGACGCTGTTTTTGATTGCATTAAGTTCCGTAGCCAGCACCACCGATTTTTGCCGACTGTTTTCCAACTCGTAGGCTCGGTGCGTCGCCTCAGCCGCTCGCTCTTGCAGTGCTTCTCTGGACTCCTCAAGATGGCGTTGTACGCCGTCCATGTCCTCTTGCAACCGTGCCACATCAGCAATTTTTTCTTGTATTACCTCCCTGAAAGCATTGGCTTGCTGCCGGGTGTTTTCTAAATCGCTCCGCAGGCTCGCCATCTCGGCCTCCAGATCAGCGACTTTATGGCGCTGATGATCAGCCTCACGCTCTTCGGCCCGCACTGCAATACCGAACAAGCGGCATCCCTGATCGAACTCCTGCCGAATTGCGTCGAGCCGCTGCTGCGCGACTGTATCCTGCGGGTCTTCGCTTAAAAGCTGACAAATTGCATACGTTTCGGACACCCACCATGGGATGCCCATCCGGTTCGTCAAATCCTGATCGGAAACCACTTGATGGCGAACTTCGGCCGAAAGGAATTCGGTTATCTCCAGTTCGGTATCCACTGAAAGCCTGGACCAGACCAGGCTGGCTTGCCGACCGATTCGATCCATCAGTCGCCGCCAATCCAGCAACAGCTCTTCGTAAGAACAAAACGCGCGTGGCAGATGGCGGGAAGCTTGCTCAGCGTCCAAAACATGGCGGAGCCACAGCAAAAATGATTTACCTTCGGTGAAACCATCTCGCTGATGCAGAGAGCGCGCCACTTCAAGCGGATTACGGAAGGGCACAATGACCGTAGGCGCAATTTGTAGCGCATCAAATACATTGAGCCATAAAGGTAGCAGCCGACAAATACGCGGATCCTTCACTACGATGGGTCCGGCTGTCCCAAATTCAGCCAGTAGAATCGCTTTGAGTTCTTCCAAATGGGCTGTCAACAGCGGGGCTGAGTACCAGTCGGGATTGAAGCGTGACCAGTCATGCCAATAGGAACCAGCCGATGTTAACACCCGGTCGTGGAAATCAACGACCGACTGCGTTTCCCAGAATCCCTTAACATTATATTGGCTAGGAGGAATCAGATGCCTGGGCAGGCTAAAGCCTAACAGATTGATGACTCGCGTCAGCGCTGATGTGCCGCTGCGATGCATACCGAGAACCAGTATGGCCTGGCGCTCTACAGGGAAGTTGGGCATAAAATCAAGCCTGTCAAAAAACCAAATGTCAGTGGCAAACTCGTTCCAGCGCTGTCATCAAATTCAGGGTATTTACGCCCGCTAACGCTCTGGAGCAGAGACATAATAAAGGTTTTGCACTATATATTTTCGTCTGCTTTCTATCCACATCGAACCACGGTTTGATCCATAATTTCATGTGTCATCTATCACATGCCATGTATGTAAATTTGACACTGCTCTTCTGGTTTGCGCGATTTTCAAACAAAAATAGGGGGTTGCAATGCAAAAAACGATGATGAAATCACTGACGATGGCCGTCGGTATCGCGCTGGGTGGGTTGGGGGTATTGCCCTCGGCGCAGGCGGTGTATGTGTCGGCCAACAACCTGGGTCAGGCGCTGATCTTTCCCTACTACACCGTGCGCGGCGGTTGGATGACCCTGTTCGGTGTCACCAACACCAGCGCCCTGACAGTCGCTGTCAAGGTGCGCTTCCGTGAAGCGTATAACTCGCGTGATGTGTTTGACTTTAATATCATCCTCTCACCCTACGATGTGTGGACCGGCTGGGTGGCGGATGCGGGGGATCGGCCCGCGCTCTTCTCCGAAGACAAATCCTGCACCGTAGGGGCTATGTCACCCAACGGCATTCCGTTTACGGACGGCCTGAACACCTACACTGGTACAGCGGCGGATGGTGGCCCGACTACCCCAGACCGGATGAAGGAAGGCTATGTTGAGATGATCATGATGGGTGCGGCCAATGTGGTCACTCCCGCTGGGACTCCCGACCTCACCCCCCTGGCCCGCGGTGCGATCCACGTCAACGGGGTCCCGACGAATTGCCAGGCTCTGATCGACGCTTTCACCAATTACAACCAGTTGGGAACTGCAGGTATGGCCCCCACAGCCGGGTTCTTGCGCGGCGAGTTCCAGTTCTATGGTGTTGACCCCACGAGTAATCGATCGCTGAACCCGCTGAAGGGGACGTTTGCGCTGGTTAACGGCGCCAAGGGCTTGAACGCCGTCGGACTGCCTGTTCATTTAGAGGGTTATGCATGGCGCGCTGACAGAGACGTGCTCGACCCCGGAATTTTTATGACTTCGCAGTTGCCTAAAGACGAAGCTGGCGGTAAATATTACGATTCCTACAACGAACCAAGCTTGGGGAGCCGTTACCAAGATAGCGTTAGTGGGTATCTTCAGGTTCATCGTAACTATAATGAGTTGATATTTGGCCAACGGCCAATACCGGCGGTTGCATTTAGCCATAATACAGCCGGTGCTGTCCGAACAACCGGCGCACTCGAAGCAGTCGGCCTTCTCAATGAATGGTCGCGGCGAACCAATGCAGCGGCGGGCTGGGTCACGGCCACCGATTGGGTCATCACCTTCCCGACTAAGCATTTCTTTGTTGACAATGACCCCGATAATGAATACGCCGGGCGCAATAGTTTCCGTGGTAACGCTGTTGCGGCCCCCGGTCTGACTGCCGATGATCTTACACCGTTTAGCCAATCGTTTGTGGACACCGCCGCCTCTCCCGTAGTGCGTCGGGGCAAGTCGTGCGATTCTGTCAGCTATCAGTTGCGTAACCGCGAAGAGCAGCGTTCGACCACCAGTCTGTTCTCACCAAGCGGCAGCTCTCAAATGTGTTATGAAGCCAACGTGCTGACCTTCAACAAGGGTGCGATCCTCGAATCGCCGATTGCTCAAAGCATCAACTATCCGGAGAATTTCACCTTCGGTTGGCTGAATGTTCGCTTCTCTGGCGCCAACGCGGCCAATATGGGTCTGCCAGCGGTGGGCTTTGGTATCACTAGCCGCGATGATGGCAGCAGCACGTTGCTGAGCGAGGCGGGCTTGTATAACCATACTATCGTCCGGCCTGCTCTTTAGCCCCACAGCCCGCACCCAGTGCGGGCTTTTTTATGCACGATAAAGGTCAATACCGTATGGCCCCCAGGATTGCAGGGCGATACTATGGTTCAAGTTAGCCAACTATAAAGCCTTGTTGTAAGGTTTGTTGTAAATTTGAAAACAGTTGTAAATTTGAAAAGAGTGTTGTAGATTGCGTTTAAGCTCTAAAATAGCCAATCTTAAGGAGCATTGTGGTGCGTTTGTTTCGCTTTTTCGGTGTGATGGTACTAACGCTTCTAGCTCTAATGGTGACTTTAGCGATTGGCGCGGACCAACAGCCTGTGCCACCCGCTGAAACCGCTTCAGCCGCTGAAAGCCTTCAAGCGCGGCGTAAAGCTCTGGAACAGCGTGTTACCGCCAAATGGGATGCCTTGATACGCAGGGATTTCGCAGCAGCCTATTCCTTCACCTCACCAGCCTATCGAAAACTGTATTCGAAGGAACGCTTTCAAAGCACCTTTGGCAACAAGGTAGGTTGGAAACGCATTGAGATCACCAAAGTCGACTTCAAGGGTGATGATGCCGCAACAGTCGGCCTAAATCTCTATGTCGTGTATAATGGTTTTGTAGAGGGAAAACCTATTGACATGAAAACGTATGTCGAGGAACCTTGGGTCTATGCAGAGGGACAGTGGTGGTACTTGATGGAAAATTGATTTCTGGATCGCGATTGGCTTGGGTAAGCAAGCCGCTTCGTGTTGTTTTAGTTACTTCTTTTAGGAGTTTTTGAAGATGAAGAAATTCGGCAAAATGAAATCACTGGCGTTGGCCGTGGGTATCGCGCTGGGTGGGTTGGGGGTATTGCCCTCGGCGCAGGCGGTGCATGTGTCGGCCGACAACCTGGGCCAGGCGCTGATCTTTCCTTATTACACGGTGCGTGGCGGCTGGATGACCCTGTTCGGTGTCACCAACACCAGCGACCTGACAGTCGCGGTTAAGGTGCGCTTCCGTGAAGCGTATAACTCGCGTGATGTGTTTGACTTTAATATCATCCTCTCACCCCATGACGTGTGGACCGGCTGGGTGGCGGATGCGGGGGATCGGCCCGCGCTCTTCTCCGAAGACAAATCCTGCACTGTGGGAGCCATGTCGCCCAGCGGGATTCCGTTTACGGACGGCCTGAATACCTACACTGGCTCGGCGGCCGATGGGGGCCCGACCACCCCAGATCGGATGAAGGAAGGCTATGTCGAGATGATCATGATGGGTGCGGCCGATGTGGTCGTGCCCAAGCCGGCGGATGACCTCACCCCGCTGGCCCGTGGTGCGATCCACGTCAATGGGGTTCCGACGAATTGCCAGGCCCTGATCGACGCTTTCACCACTTACAGCCAATTAGGAGCAGTGGGTGTTGCTCCCACAGCGGGTCTATTGCGTGGCGAATTCCAGTCCTATGCCACTGACCCCAGGAATAATAACCTGCCGCTGAACCCGCTGAAGGGGACGTTTGCACTGGTTAACGGCGTCAAGGGCTTTAATGCTGTTGGTTTGCCCGTCCACTTGGCTAACTTCGCGGTGCCTGCTGGTGCTGGGGCGTTGATGACCGCACAGTTGCCGCAAGCAGATGCCGGTAACCAATTCAATGATTCCTACAATGAACCAAGCTTGTATTCAGCCACCACAGCAGCCGAATACTTGGCTGGGGGCGGTGGGGCTGTAGCAGCCCTTAACCCTGGCGTCGCCGCACCAGGCGCAGGACCCACTTTCGTCACAGGTGCGTTGGAAGCCGCCAGCGTTCTGAATGAATGGTCGCGGCGAACCAATGCCGCGGCGGGCTGGGTCACGGCAACCGACTGGGTGATCACCTTCCCGACCAAGAATTTCTATGTAGATAATGATGCCGGTAATGAGTTCGCCGGGCGCAATACTGGGCGTACTAATAATATTGCCGCGCCCGGTCTGACCGCCGCTACTCTCGCACCGTTCAGCCAATCGTTTGTGGATACGGCAGCCGCTACGCCGGTGCGTCGGGGCCAGTCGTGTGATTCGGTCAGCTACCAGTTGTATAACCGCGAAGAGCAACGCTCCAGCGCCTTAGGCTTCTCGCCCGGTGGCACCGCTCAGTTGTGCTACGAAGCCAACGTGCTGACCTTCAACCAGGGCGCGATCCTCAACTCGCCGATTGCCAAGAGTATCAACTATCCGGAAAACTTTACCTTCGGCTGGTTGAACGTCCGCTTTATCGGGACCAATGCAGCGAACAGGGGCTTGCCAGCAGTGGGCTTTGGTATCACTAGCCGCGATGATGCCGGCAGCGCGCTACTCAGCGAGGCGGGCTTGTATGACCATTCCATCATCCGGCCGGTTGCTCCTGCTCCGTGATGAGTAGCTGATTTAGCTAGTATCGCCTAGCTGTAACTTCAAGGCCCACGCGCAAGCGTGGGCCTTTTGCATCTGAAACTTGATTACATTTGCAAGACCGACTTGGGGAATCCCATCATGGCGCCTGTAAAAACCGGATTGTTTGGAATGATGCTGTTGCTATCGATAAACCCGCCAGGGTGGGCCTCTGATCAGGAACCGCGCATTTTGTTACGTTCGGGTACCACTGCCATCACCGAACAGGATTTGCAGCAGGAGTTGCTCGTTCTAAGCGAAGCCGAACGGCTGCAAGCTCTTAGTAACGTGGATAAGCTCAAGGCTTTTTTACGTGAGCTTTATCTCGGTAAGCGCCTGGTCGCCGAGGCCGAAAAGTTAGGGTTGGAAAACCAGCCCATCGTTCGTGCCCACTTGGCAGCGCAACGACGTTGGGTACTGTCCGATGCGTTGCGGGGACATCTTGAAAAGCAGATCGAACAGCCCGATTTCGCGGCGCTCGCACGCGAACACTACGCCACCCACCGTGACCAATTTCAGCTACCGGAACAATTCAAGGTTGCACATATCCTGAAAAAAATCCGCTGTGACTGTGAGCGGGAGGAGCAACGGCGGCGGATCGAGCAACTGCTGGCGCGACTTCAAGCAGGGGAGGACTTTGCAACCCTGGCCAAGAGTGAATCTGAAGACACCGCGACCGCTGCCAAAGGTGGGGATCTCGGCGATGCCACTAAACCTGAGCAATTGGTAGCACCGTTTGCCGAAGCCATGGCCAAGCTTGCACCAGGACAGCTCAGCGGGGTGGTTGAAACCGAATACGGTTTTCACATCATCAAGCTACTGGAGCGTCAGCCGGCACGATCACAAAGCTTTGAGGAAGTCCAGCAAAACCTGGAACAAAAGCTACGCATGGACTACATGAAAGATCGATTACAGCAACAAGGGCAGAGTTATTTGCCCGGTGCAGATGCACAATACGACAGCTCTGCCCTGGAAACCCTGATCCGTCGTCCTTAAAGCCAAGCGATGCAGTGATCTTGGCTTGTGTCGGCATGTCCTGTTGACCCCAGGACCGTAAGCACCATGCACAAACAACGCAAACTACTCCAGGTGAGCCTGTTTGGTGTCGTCTTACTAGGGTGCATACTCAATGCGATCTATCGATACTTTGGCGCTGGCCGGGATGATATCTTCATTACCCTGTGGGCGGGCAAAATGCTTGGCACCGCCCCTTGGTTCATCAATTACAACGGCGAACTCCAGGAAATCTCCTCCAGCATCCTCGGCGCACTGATCGCGAAATTCGCCTATTTGTGCTGCGCTGACACCTATTATCTAGCCAATAAGCTATTGGGTGGTGGTGCTGCGCTAGCCACACTCTGGATTATAGGGCACGGCCGACACGCTTTTTTTGGTATTAGTCCTACCACCAGTGCCATCACCGCAACGACATTGCTCGGCTTCAACTCCAGTTTCGCCTACTGGAGCCTCAGTGGGATGGAAACACCCTACTATGCGCTCCTTGTTTTGCTCCATAGCGTCCTTGTCATCCGAATTTTCAGCCCCCCAAAACACCAGACGCCGCCACAACACAATTATGTTTATCTGGCTATCGTCCATATCCTTGCAGTCCTGTGCCGACCAGAAGGGTTTTGTCTACTGGGAATCACCCTGGTTTTAGTGCTAGCCTATTGGCCAACCCTTGCAGATCAATGGCTTCGCATTTTCAAAATCGCCCTTCTGCCGCCCGCGCTTTGCCTGTTGCTGTTGCTGGTTATCAGGTACGCAGTGACTGGAGCGATTTTCCCCAACCCCGTCTACGCTAAAGTATCACTCAGCCATCTCGGCAGCATCCAAGAAGGATGGGATTACCTCAGCAAATTCTATGGCTTGGGGCTAATAGGTGTGCTACTCGCCGCAAGTACCATCGGCGCTGGGTTGTTGGCATGTTATGCTATTTATTGCCGCTTGCTGTGGGCCAAATTGTCGCACGGTCAACTCGAAAGCCGCCTGCTAGCACCGGCCTTGAGCATCTGCGCTTACGACACCTTTATCCTCCTCGTCAAGGGCGACTGGATGGAATATCACCGCTTTCTGGTTCCGACCCTGGGCTTGAAGGTGTTGCTGCTGGTCATCGCCGGCGAGCGGCTCTATGCCATGGTATCTACTCGGTTTCCCAAACCGGCGATGCTGGCAGCGGTCCTCTTTTCATCATTTACTATCGCCAGTGAACTCAGTTATCGATCCCCGCAAGATTGCTCGGCTCGCTTCTCCAGCGAGATTCTTGCCAAACTGCTCGCTCATCCCAACGAGACCACTATCGGACTCAACTGCGCCCACCAGCGCGATAACAATGCCATCCGTCCGTTCATTGAGCAGGAATTGGCTAAGTATCTAGCACAAAAAGGCACTTTAACCATCGCTACCTATCAGGGAGGGTTTTTCCCCTATTTTGTCCGAGAGAAATTTTCGGCGCGTGACATTTATTTTGTAGATACCACCGGCTTGCTGAATCTGGAAATCGCTAAGACAGGAGGAGAAAAAATCCCGACGGGCAATAAACACCTTGACGATATTCCAGCTATCCTTAGCGGCGCCATTCCCGATCTATCAGAGCGTGTTTCCCGCTATCAACCGAATATGATTTACATGCTGGGTGACAAGGAAACAGATCGAGCCCAGTTGGCTACCCTTGGCTTCGCCAGAATTTATGAGGCACCTGGCGCGGTTGTCTATCTAAAGCAATAGAGTAAGCTTCAAAAGTCACCCGAACTACTCGGATGGCAGCACCCGTTCATATGCACCCAAACTATTGAACACTCTGCCGCCCCACCCAATCGCGTGCAAATTGCCAAGCGACTCGGCCACTGCGCGAGCCGCGCTGTAAAGCCCAGCGTAGTGCCTCTTCGCGCGCCGCTTCATTTAAGCTGACCGATGAATCGAGCTGCGCTAACCAGTAGGCGACAATCGCCAGATAATCATCCTGGCTGAACGGATGAAACGACAGCCACAAGCCAAAGCGTTCGGATAGGGAAATTTTTTCCTCGACTGCCTCGCCGTGATGGAGTTCGCCATCGACGATGCGGGCTTCTTGATTGTCCCGCAGGTACTCCGGCAACAAGTGGCGGCGATTGGACGTGGCACACAGCAGCACGTTGTCAGGGGCGGCGCTGATCGAGCCATCCAGCATCGCCTTGAGCGCCTTATAACTCGGCTCGTCAGCCTCGAAAGACAGGTCATCGCAATACAGCAAAAACCGCTCCGGCCGGTCGTACAGAGGTTCGACGATATCGGGTAAATCGAGTAAATCGTTTTTATCCACTTCAACCAGCCGCAAACCCTGCCCAGCATATTCGTTGAGCAACGCCTTGATCAAAGAGGATTTACCGGTACCGCGCGCACCCCACAGCAGCACGTTGTTGCAGGGTTGGTCCGCCATAAATTGCCGAATATTCAAATCCAGCGCCGCTTTCTGGCGATCAATCCGCTGCAAATCCGCCAAGCGCAAGCGATGCGGATGCCGCACTGCTTGCAAACAGCCACGATGACCCATGCGGCGCCACCGAAACGCCCGATCATTTTCCCAGTCAGGTGGCGCGGGCGGAACCGGCCACCACGCTTCCAACCGTTCCAGGGCACCAATCAACCGAACCGCTAGCGCCGCATCAAGGGGCAAAGTGGTCGCCACGATCTCGGACTCTAGCGACCCATCACTAAAGCGTCCGCCGCTTTGCCACCACCGCCCAACAACACCAGATCACCGACGATGCGAGCGCTTTCCTCTAGTGCCGCATCAGGAATCACACTGTCCTTGCCCTCTGGAATCTCGTCACCGGGCTTAAGTGCCGGCAATCCCTTGGACGCCCGATAGCGATTCTCACGTTCACGCTGCCAATTTTCGATCCGCTCCCGCTCCGCTCGCCGCTGGCTTTCCAACAGCGATACCGTGGTCTTCTCCCGCTGTTGCCGACTAAACTCCAAATCTCGCAGAAACGCTTGGTAGTCGGCATTCTCGGCGATACGCGCCTGATGGCGACGGGCCAGTTCCGGTATCAACCCCGTCAAAGCCTGATCACCGCGATAGCGCGTCGGCGCGATTTCGTCCCATGGCAATGCGTTCTTTTGCGCGCTCTCACCGATGTCCTGGGTATCAACGAGCGACGGAATCGCGATATCGGGCCGAACCCCGCGATGTTGGGTACTGCTGCCATTGACCCGGTAAAACTTGGCGATGGTGAGCTTAAGCTGACCCTGCGGCTCCTTGGCACGGGTCAGCCGGTTCAAATCAACCAGGGTCTGGACCGTGCCCTTGCCGAATGTCGAATCACCAATGACCAGGCCCCGCCCGTAATCTTGGATGGCGCCGGCAAAAATTTCCGAGGCCGAAGCGCTGGCATGATCAACCAGCACCGCCAACGGCCCATCGTAAGCCCGGACTGGATCGCTGTCCTTTTCAATTTCGGGTTCTTCTTTACCGGCATTCTTCACCTGAACCACCGGTCCTTCGCCGATGAACAATCCAGTCAGATCCACCGCCTCTTGCAGCGACCCCCCCCCGTTCTCACGCAAATCCAACACCAAGCCGTCGATTTTGCCACGCAATTCTTCCAGCAGGCGGCGCACGTCACGGGTGGTGCTGCGGTAGTTGGGATCACCGCGCCGGGCGGCATCGAAATCGCTGTAAAACGCTGGAACGGTGATCACACCAATACGTAGCTCACGGCCACCCGACCCAGAGAATCGCTTGATCTCCTGTTTGGCGGCCTGTTTCTCCAACTTGATGGTATCGCGCACCAAGCGGACGGTCTTTTCCGCCGCCGACGCACCGGCCTTGCCAGGCAACACCTTCAGCCGCACGACAGTCCCACGCTGGCCACGAATACGATCCACCACATCATCCAGCCGCCAGCCGACCACATCTACCCAAGGACCACCATCCCCCTGCGCCACAGCCACGATCCGATCACCCGATTTAATCTGCTGACTCAGATCGGCCGGACCACCCGTCACCAACTCCACCACCGTCACCTGCTCTTCATCCATGCGCAGCACACAACCGATGCCTTCCAGCGACAGCCGCATTTGAATGTTGAAATTCTCGGTATTGCGCGGTGAAAAATACGCGGTATGTGGATCGAACGCCTGGGCAACACCGTTCATATACAGTTGGAATACGTCGTCGCTCGTGGACTGCTGCGCTTGCCGTAGGCGATTTTCGTAGCGTTTCACCAATAGATCACGAGCCGCCGCCTGATCTTTGCCAGACAGCATCAGCGTTAACAGCTCGTGCTTGATCCGCTTGCGCCAAATCTCATCAAGCTCGGCCACGGTCTTGGGCCAGGGCGCGTTCTTGCGATCAACGTTCAAGGATTCATCAACGTTGAACCGGGGTTCTTGTTGCAGCAACGATTGAATGTACGTAGTGCGCTCATTTAGGCGGCGCAGATAAATATTAAAAATGTCGTAAGCGGGTTGCAGGTCACCCGTTCTTAACGCATCGTCAAGCGTCGTGCGATAAGGCTCGAAGCCGGCAATATCGCTGGCCAGGAAATAGACGCGGCCAAAATCCAAATCGTCCAGATAGGTGTTCAGCACGAGCGAGGACAGCCGATCATCCAACTTGCTCTGTCGGTAATGATGCTGCGACAGTAATTTAGCGATGGTCTGATCTAAAAACGCTTGCCGAGCATTCGGCGCCAAGGCTTTTCCAACGGGATCGGTGACCGGATCGGCTGTTTTCGCCAGCGTCCAGGACAGCCCCAACCCCAGCACGAGCGCCAAAGCCAAGAATACTGATCGACCCAAGTGCTTCAAATGACGAACATTCTGCATCGTTCTTCTCGAAGAGAGCGGAGTTGCACCCACTGCATTAGCCAGATCGACCCAGTTATGGCGTAGCAGCGGGGTGAACCAAAATAATATCGGTGGCGACCGGCTGCTTGCCGTTCGGCTCTGCCAAGGTAAATTCAAAAATATGGTTGCGCGATGGTAGTTTCATGACATTAAAGCCATCCGGCAGGCTAGAGTCGTGAAAGAAGGCGGTTCGGTACGGCGATTCCGAATCGCGCGAATCAGTCTTCCAGAGAAAAGGCGACAACTTGATCAGAAACCGCATGAAACCAAAGCTCTTGTTGTCATCATGATGATAGCAATAGCCCCGCACCCGCGAACCCATGGCTCCCCAAGACGGCGCAAAATAGTCGTCGCCACGGGTCGGTAATAAACCTGGCACTAAATAACCGGATACAAAAATATCCGACTCGCGCCGTAACTCTTCAGACACGTTATCGAACGCCAAGGTTTCCACTCGACAACCCTTGTTTTGCAAAGCGCGTACCACCTGAACAAAATCACCGTCACCGGTCGCCAGCAATACTCGGTCCAAATTCTCCGATTGCAGCAACACATCCACGGCCATATCGAGATCGGCGTTAGCCTTGCCGAAACGGTTACCTGCTTCATCCTGAAACCATTTGACCCGCTTTTCGATCACCTTGTACCCAAGCTCGCGCAAGGCTGATTGATAAGCACGCGCCTTATCGCGATAGACCACATTGGTTTCGGCGCGTTCTTCATCGTAGGAGAGATAGACGTTTAAGCGGAGGGGTTCTGCTTGATCACGACAAGCGAACTCGCGCAATACGTCATATTGCATACGTTGTCCGCCATTGCGGGAAATGTTGGCTGCATCGACGTAAACGCCCACTTTGGCGAGCGACTTAAAATTTACGGTCATAAAAATTTTAGTGTTCAAGGTGATGGAAGTTAAAATGCGGGGATCTTCCCGCCAATAAGCATAACGGTATTATCACAAAACCGTAACCAATTCGCCATTTTTCGGCAGGCTCTCGAAGTAACATTACACACACTAAGCCAGCAAAACGGCAATGCCAAGAACAGGCGCCACGCTTATTGAGTCAATGCCATGTCTTGATTCGAGATCCGGCGACCGCTACGGTAAATGCGGTCGCTCCAGATACTGATGGGACTGCATTTCCTGCAAGCGGCTGACGGTACGCTGAAATTCGAATTTTAGCTTCTCGCCCTGATACAACTCCAGGATCGGCGCGGCGGCGGAGAGAACCAGCTTGACGCCACGGTCATAAAATTCGTCCACCAAATTCACGAAACGCCGGGCCTGGTTCTCCATCTGCCAATCAAGCACCGGCACATTGGAAATGAGGACGGTGTGAAAGCAGCGAGCAATTTCAATGTAATCTGCCGTTCCGCGCGGCCCATCGCAAATCGCCCGAAAACTGAACCAGATGATCCCGTCAGCCTCGCGTAAGGTCGGAATGAAACGGCCTTCAATTTCCAGATCCCCTCCGCGATGGCCGGGTTCGGGTGCAATATGATCGAAAACCTCGTTTAAGATCTGTTCGGCTCGCTCGTCCAGGGGATAGTGATAAATTTCGGCTTTTTCCAGATAACGCAGCCGATAATCAACACCGCCGTCCACATTCAGTACATCGAGATGCTGTTTGAGCAATGCGATGGCCGGAAGAAAACGGGCGCGCTGCAAGCCATCTTTGTAAAGACCATCCGGCTCAATATTCGAGGTTGTAATTAAGGTGACGCCATTGGCGAAAAGTTCTCTGAGTAACCCGTCTAACAGCATGGCATCGGTAATATCGGCAACGAAGAATTCGTCCAAGCAGATCACCCGGGCTATCTCCGCGAAGCGACGCGCGACAATCCGCAACGGATCTGGCTGATTTTTCAAGCTCTTCAATTCAGCGTGTATGGCTCGCATAAAACTGTGGAAGTGAATGCGCTGCTTGCGCTCCAAGGGCAAGGCATCGACAAAGGTATCCACCAAATAGGTTTTACCTCGACCGACACCGCCCCATAGATACAGCCCGCGAACCGCTGGCGCACTCTCTGTCACACCGGTATTTTCGCGGCGAGTCAACCGCCCAAACAAGCCGGTTTTCTGTGGAGTCGGCACTGCTTTTGAGGGTGTGGCCATCAGTTGATCGTAAATTCTTTGCAGATACTGAATCGCCCGCTCCTGGGCGGGGTCATGCTGAAAACCTTCCTGCTGCAAATCCTGGCGATAGCGTTCGTATGGCATAACTCAGCTCAAAACATTGTTGTTTTAAATTGTTGTTCTAATCAGTCAACTCAAGCCGGCCACCCGTGCGAGCGACGCTGGGGCAGATAGTGCGGCCAATCGCGGGTAACGTCACCAAACACAAAAAAATCCGGGTTAACCAAGACCGGCCGGGCGTTGTAACGCAGCGGACGTAGCTGCATATCGGTCATGTAACCACCCGCTTGCTCAACGATCACCTGAGCCGCCGCCGTGTCCCATTCTCCAGTGGGACCAAAGCGCGGGTACAGATCGGCTTTCCCTTCAGCAACCAAGCAAGACTTTAAGGCACCACCCATACCAAAATGCCGGTGTGGACCCAGATGGCTGAGATAGTCTTGCAAGCGGCGGGTACGATAGGATTCCAGACTGCTGACCACCCGAACCGGATAGTGGCAAACCCGCGCCGCTTGAATCTGGCACGGCGGCTGACCGGCAGGCTGTTTATAAGCAGCATCTCCCAAACAGGCGTAATAGCAAATGCCGCTCACCGGTGGCAATACCACGCCAAGGACCGCTTCATGGCGATGAATCAAGGCAATATTGACCGAAAACTGGTCGTTGCGCTTGATGAATTCGCGGGTGCCATCCAGAGGGTCCACCAGCCACAGCCACTCCCAGCGGCTGCGTTCGGCGAAGCCGACATCGGGCGCTTCCTCGGACAACACCGGTATATCCGGGGTCAGCTCGGCAAGGCCGCGCAGAATACACTCGTTGGCGGCGAGATCTGCGGCAGTTACCGGACTTTGATCGGCTTTTTCCGTCACGCTGAACGACCCGGCGTACACTTCCAAAATACGGCGTCCGGCCTCCCGAGCGATAGCCTGCACCGGCTGGACCAGGGCGAATAAATCGACGTTGGCAACGTCGGGCATGGCACGGACATCCTCGCGGGTCGGAGTGTTGAGGGCAAACGATGTGCTGGGAACGTCAGCCTCTTGGCGTTTTCGCACAAACCGGTTCAAATGCGTCAAAACTCGCTGCGGCAACCATCAAAATTCTGCGTGAACCCGGTCTGTCTGCTTTAATTTTACACGAGTTTGCTCGTGCAAACCGTTTACCATGACGCTAATAAAGATGAACCTACGGCTACCATGGCCGCAAATTGCCACCGTCCTGCTCGATATGGACGGGACCTTGCTGGATTTACGATTTGACAACCATTTCTGGCGAGAATTGGTCCCCGACCGCTACGCCAAGCTCCACGGTGTGTCCCTGGAGCGTGCCCGGTCCGAGGTCGCGGCCCATACCCAAGCCGTCGAGGGAACTCTCGCCTGGTATTGCCTAGATTACTGGACGCGAGAATTGAGGCTGGATATCGTCACGCTCAAGCATGAAATCGCTCATTTGATCGCCGTCCACCCCCATGTGCTGGATTTTCTAAACGCTTTGCGGGAGGCTGGCAAACGGGTGGTGCTAGTGACCAATGCCCACCCGAAAAGCTTGGCGCTGAAAATGGAAAAGACTCGCTTGGTGGGATATTTTGACCAGATAATCTGCGCACATACGCTGGGTCTGGTCAAGGAGCAAGCGGCATTTTGGCCCTGTTTGTGTGCAGCAGAACGGTTCGAACCGGCCAGGACTCTGTTGGTGGATGATCATCCGGGAATCTTGCGGGCCGCTCAAGCCTACGGGATTGCCTATCTCGTATCCGTCTTGCGGCCAGATTCGACCCAGATTTCCCGCACGCCCGGTGAATTTCCGGCCATCCACGATTTTTCCGACCTATTGCCCGTTGGTTGAGTACGGGCTGAGAGAGGCAAAAAAACGGTATGCGAGAACTGCAAGCCGGACAGAATCACCCTATCGAGCCTGATCGGGTCACAGTCGGCGTCAGTGGTGAACCCGAAGAGGCGTTCACCGCTCATTTGCAGGCAGGTCTCCTGCTGCTTGATCAGCATGGGCAGGTGGGCGGCTCAGGGGATGTGGTGTGCGCCGAGCAACCGCGCTCGTCCGATGGCTCCGCTGTTTTCGCCAAATCCCCCAGCGAATTCGAGCTGAACTTGTCGGCCGTACCGGCGACCGTGGTAAAAATGGCGCTGGTCCTGGCGGTTAAACCCGAGCTGCCCCCAGGTGTTACCTTGGGAATCTTTGCCGCGATTCGCGCCTGGCTAGCGGATGCGGCCGGACAGCCGCTGTCACTGTTTCCACTGCCGTTGCCTTGCCGGGGCGAGCGGGCGCTCATCTTGGCCGAGTTCTACCGTCACCGCGAACAATGGAAATTTCGGGCGGTGGGCCAAGGCTTTGCGGCAGGATTACCAGCACTCGCCGCCCACTTCGGGATGCGCCTTACCGATTTACCCTCCCCGCCCCCGGCGGCCAGTCCGTCGGACGGACGACGCCAAACCGGACCCGGCGATACCTTCACCGGGACTGGTTTCTGCATCCACCCCGATGGCTATATTCTTACCAACCATCATGTCATTGAAGATGCTCGGCAAATTCTCGCCCGCTCGCCCCGCCACCGCTGCGCCCTGGAATTGGTTTTTGCCGATCCGACCAATGATCTCGCACTGTTGCGGGCCGATACGCCACCGCCCGGCGTGGCAAAATTTCGTGATGGACCGCCAGCACGCTTGGGTGAAACGGTGGTCGTGGTCGGCTATCCACTGGGTGGCTTATTAGGCTCCGGCCCGCAGGTCACGACCGGCAACGTCAGCTCGCTGATCGGCCCTGGCGATGATACTCGTTCTTTGCAGTTCACAGCTCCAATCCAGGCCGGTAATAGCGGAAGTCCCTTGTTGGATAGCGATGGCACCGTAGTAGGCGTCGTCAGCGCCAAACTCAATGCCATTCGTATCCACGAAATAACCGGTGATGTGCCGCAAAACATCAATTTCGCCATCAAAGCGATGTTGGCGCGCGGTTTTTTGGAAGCGGCCGGCATTGATTACCACCATCGCGCACCCACAACCCTCCGTACAACCACGGATATTGCAGCGGAAGCTTGCGATTTTGTCCTCAAGATAGAATGCCAAGGCTAGTTGCATTGGTTTGGCTATACACTCAGGAGAGATTTGGTGAATACCGACCCGAACCTTGTTGATCTCTTCAAGCAATATTTCGAAGTGGTTCTTGCGGATACGCCAGAGAAATTGCAAGAATGCTATCGAATCCGCTATAAAGTCTATTGCGAAGAAGGATTAATTCCTGGGTTTGACGTAAAGAATTATCCAGAAGGTTTGGAGCAGGATGAATACGATGAGCGATCCGCACATTGTTTATTAATGCACAAACCCACCAAGCGCGTGGCCGGAACCGTTAGGATTGTGCTACCGATCCCCTCCGATCAGGGGGATATAAAATTCCCACTCGAAGCCCATGCCGGCAATTCATTCTATCAAAATAGTAGATTTGAAACACTGCCCCGGCGGCGTATTGGTGAGATCTCACGGCTTATTCTGGCCTCTGAATTTCGGGCAAGGCGGGGAGAAAATATACAACCGCACGGAATAGCCAAAGATTTTGAGTCTTCATTAGTAAGGGGTGAACGACGGCAAGCTGGTACTGCTCAGGACATCAATGAGCGCCGTAGCCATATTCCGCGACGCACCTTTCCTCATCCAATTCTTGGCTTATTCGTCGCCATCACCCGAATGAGTTTACAAAAGGATCTGGCGTATTGGTATGGTGGAATGGAACCGGTTTGTGCACGATTTCTTCGTACCTTTGGCATTCATTTTACTCCCATCAGCCCACTGGTTGATTATTTTGGCCCTTGCAGGAGCTATATCGGTTATATCTCAGAGATCATGGCCAATCTTTATCAGACGAACCGGCAGGTATGGGACTTATTGACTGATCGAGGTATGTTGCTCCCGGCTCCGAATTAATCGACTCATTTATTTCAGAAGTTTACTGAACTTAGCCTCTTCAATTAGGAGGAATGATTAAGATTTACTTACGCTGCCTGCTTGGCACCCTTTGGCTGTGTGTGGTCAGCCCGGGATTCGCGGAAGATACCCCTGTGGTTGTCGTTAATTCGATAACTTATCCTAATGCTTTCCTATCACAAAACGCCATCACGGCAATCTTCGGTATGCGCTTACGAAAATGGGAGGATGGCTCTCCCATCAAAGTATTCGTAATGCCTGATGGCAACCCGATACATATTGCATTTTCAAAATACGTTCTCCGAGTTTTTCCCTATCAATTACGCTCAGCCTGGAACCGCTTGGTTTTTTCCGGTACTGGCGAAGAACCTATGATCGTAGAATCCGAGGAGAAAATGCGTGAAGCGATCAGTTCTACGCCTGGGGCTATCGGTTATTTAAGCAGGTCGATGCTGAATGAATCCGTTAAAGCCATCTCTAATGATTAAAAAAAATGATATAGTCATTTTTACCCGAATCTTTTTTTCGTCTAACTATTTTAAGCATGGGCTATTTTATCTGATTGTCTTCTGGAATGTACCCAGTTCGATTCAAGCTATCGAACTGGCTGATACTCTTTCTCTGCACGGCTTTTTAACCCAGGGCTATTTTTTAACATCTGGTAATCGAATTTTCGGTGAAAGCGATGCTAACGGTAGCCTGGATTTTACAGAAGCTGGCCTGAATGTCTCTTGGAACCCGAACGCCGATCTCCGATTGGCCGGACAAGTATTATTCCGGCGCGCTGGGACCGGCCATGAGCATGATTTAGAACTCGACTTTGGCTTGCTCGACTATACTGTTTTCTCAACGCCTGATCATCTTTTAGGAACTCGTTTCGGACGCTTCAAAAATCCCCTAGGTCTATATAACGATACCCGTGATGTGTTATCTACCCGGCCAACCATTTTATTACCCCAGTCCATTTATTTGGAACGCACTCGAGACTTGGCTCTATCGGCGGACGGGGGTCTTCTTTATGGAGAACATCGCAGTGAAGCAGGTAATATCCTGCTGGAGATTGGCGCCGGAGTTCCACGCGGCAACAACTTGGATACAGAACTTGCTTATTTCGGTGCTGATTATCCAGGAGAAACAGAACCGAAACTTTCCTATATCGGGCGATTAAGCTATGAAAGAGAGGGTGGAAAATATCGTGCAGCGATTAGTTCTGTATGGTTAGATGTTCGATATCAGCCAAAATTTCCAGCGTCAGATGATGACTTGCCCCCTGTAAAAGACATCTTCATCCCTGTTATTTTTTCGATGCAATACAATGGTGATCCTTTCAGCATTACTGCTGAATACGCAACACGCAGAATTCAAAGGGCAAGTTTGGGTCATGCACTGGATTTGGATATAACAGGCTACAGCTATTATCTGCAAGCAGTTTATCAATTCGATGAAAATTGGCAGTTTATTGCCCGCTATGATGCTTTGTATAACAATAGGGCAGATAAATATGGCAAAGGTTATCAAGCCATAACGAAACGTCCAGCATACACGCAATTTGCCACCGATTGGACCTTCGGAGTTCGTTATAGCTTAACCGCATCCTTTCTGATCGCCGCTGAATATCATTATATTAATGGTACGGCTTGGCTGCCCTATCAAGATAATCTTGATCCTAATGATGTAGAAAAACACTGGCAAATTTTTTCAATTGCGACAAGTTTTCGCTTTTAATTATTCTCTAAAATCCGTGGAACTAAATGACTCAATAACATTGATCAAATGAGCTTATTGATACGAAACCTCATCCTAAGCCTTGGCAATTGATTACCAAAATCAGACTTTAGACGTTACATCAGTTAGCATATTGAGCCAATCATGATGATTTCAGTCAGCCCAACAGCAGCAACACGCTTTATACGGCGGTGCGCTTCAATCGCGCGTCGCCTAGCAATTTTTGGTAAGTTGATTACCGCTGGCCTGAATTAATTTAATATAAGCACGTTAACGCTCTATCTGGTGAGTTGAAATGCTATCCCCTACTCCAGTCGCCGACGGTACTGAAATCATCGTCGCAGCGGCACACTTGCCGTTATCAGTCCAGTTCGAGGCCATCGAATTGCGCGTGCTCGCCGGCCCGGATGCAGGTCAGGAAATCAGTCTTGGCCTGCCCTCTGTTCGTATCGGCACCGCTTCCGATAACGACCTTTTACTGACTGATCGCGCGATCTCGCGCCGACATGCCGAAATTCGCATGACCCCGGACGGGTTACTATTACGGGATTTAGGTTCTACTAATGGCACATTTATCAACGATGTGCGCATCACAGAAGCCTATATTCCGGAACATGCCGAGTGTCGGCTGGGGTACACGCGACTGTCCATCCGCCAGCACACCGAGGAGCGCAAAGTCGCTGTACCGCGCCAAGACCATCTGGGCGAATTGGTCGGCGCCAGCGAACGGATGCGAGAATTGTATGGCCTTATCCGAGCGGTCGCCCCGACGCCGACCACAGTCCATCTGCATGGTGAGTCTGGAGCCGGCAAGGAATCGGTTGCCCGCACTCTGCACGGGCTTTCCAGCCGACGTGGGCCACTGGTGGTCTTTGACGCTTCCGTGACCGATCCGGAAATGGTGCGTAACGATCTGTTCGGCCACATCAAGGGCGCATTTACCGGCGCCACCGGTTCTCGGGAAGGCGCTTTTCGTCAAGCTAACAATGGCACACTGTTCATTGACGAGATTGGCGAATTGCCGCTGGATTTACAACCGCGCTTGCTACGGGTATTGGAAACCCGAGAGGTGATTCCAATCGGCTCTGATAAACCCTTACGGGTGGATGTTCGGGTCATTACTGCGACCCATCGCGACTTGGAAAGCATGGTCAAGGATGGGACTTTCCGCGCCGACTTGTTCTATCGGCTCTCTGTCGTTCCCATCGAACTGCCGGCGCTGCGAGAGATCGCGGAGGATATCCCGCTGATCGCCCACCACCTGTGCGAGCGGCTGCAACTTAACTCCCGGATTTCCGATACCGCAATGGCCGCTTTGCAGAATTATGCCTGGCCAGGCAATGTGCGCGAATTGCGCAACGTGTTGGAGCGGGCAGCAGTGATGTGTGGCGAGCGGGAAATTCAACCTGATGATTTACGGCTCCCCAAAGAATTAGCCCCTTCTAAGGGTAACGCTCCTGCCGCTACGCCCTTGGCGATACCGCCCACTATTCCCGTTGCATCCACACCCAAACCGAGTGCCGCTGCCGCCCGCGCTCAACTGAAGGAAATCGAACGGCGGATGATCGTGGATGCTCTCGAACGCAATCAAAATAATAAGGCTGCTGTCGCGCGAGAGCTTGGAATCCCGTTGTCAACTCTAAAACGCCGTCTCAAAGAATATCAAATCGGTGAAGAAGATTAATTTCAGCCCCAAGCCTATTTTCAGGATGGAGCTGGCAACCTTGCCAAATTCAGCAATTCGGCGATAGGTTGTGGACTGACCACGAACACCTGAAATGGACTGCGCTCCAGATAAGCAGCGGTGAAGCTCACCGAGATCGCGGAAGCGTAAATCAGCATGGCGACCAGTTGTGAGCGCCAATTATCGAGATGGACTAAGGCTACGCTCAACAGGGTCAGCGTTCCCAGGCAGGCGACAGCGAACCATTTCAGCGGGTCACCACGCCGCTGGCTCAGCGCCAAGCGATGATAGCGCGCCGACTGTGCCTGTTCGAGATTTTGTGCCAAGGCAAACTGGGCACCTACCCCTAAGCGGGTTGCTAGCGACTCCCCTAGCGCGATATGACTCAAGCGACGTAAGAGTTCGCGCGCTTGCGGACTGCTTCGGCCTTGGGCCAGCAACGGCCACTCTTCGATGGCTGCCTCAACGTAGATCCGCACCGCCGTAACGAGCGGAGCACCCACTTCAGCGGGTAAGCTTTCAGCGACATCAAGGATACCGCGCAAGCCATCGGCTTCTTGCAAAATCATCGTCTGCGCCCGATCCCGGATACTCCAGATATCGTTGGCGAAAAATGCCATATATAAGCCGAATAGTAAGCCGATGATGGCCACCAACTGTGGCGAAATGTTGGTCAAGCGCTGCAACGAAGCGACGGTACGGGGAGAGTTGATCAGCCAGAAAATTAGGCCAACTGTGGCATAGGTAGCCACAATTCCAAGGATTAGCAAAGCGCTGTAATTAAATTCTTGAGCGAAGGTCATAGCTGAACATTAAGTTGTCGGAGTTATTCAGGCTCCCATTTTCGTAGAGGCATTTATACTAATTCATGAAAGCGCCTTATTATAGGCTTCTCTAGAAAATGCCAAGAAAAAATCGCCAAAGAAATTGTAAAGAATAGTGTCAATACCAAAAACTCTTCAGCGGTAAAAATTTTAGCTTTGCTAAAAATTAGAATAACCAGAAAATGCCACAAATAAATACCATAGCTTATTTCACCGAGATACCAGAATGGTGTAAAAATATATTTATTTAATTTTATTAATGAAACTGCCTTTATTGCTACGATAAGTACTGCAAAAAAAATAACTCCAGGCAGAGTTTTCCAGAAAATAACCATCCACCAAAATTCCCAATAGCTTGACCACTGCCAGTAAATATTAAAAGTTGGCCAAGCTACGACAGCACCTGTTGCTGTCCAGAACCAAGCACTTTGATAAATACTTGATATCGAATAAAATTGGCCATTTTTATCCAAAATCACACGGGCCAGGCATATTCCGAAGCCAAACCCATCAAGGCAACCGGGAAGCTGAGTTGAAGGGACAAAAATTACCTCAGCCGTACAGGCCATACCATGGCAAAGGAGAAAAAAAACCAAGGCCCGCCAAGCCCAGCTAATGGTTATGCAAGCTAATAATATAATTAAAGGGTGGAGTCTTACTAAATAGCGGATAGTCAGCAAAATCAACAAATAAAATTGCATCTCAACACCGATTGACCAGTTAGGTAAGTGATAAACTATATTTTTTATCAGAACCCCACTGTTTAAAAAAGTAGGCCAAAGAAACACTAAAAAGATAAAGCCAGTTAAAAAATATAGAGGTGCAATACGTGCTAATCTTCTTCTAAGGTAAATTTTGTAAAAATCGCTCCCATAGTTTTTAAACAACTGTAATGCGGCTAATGTAATCAAAAAACCACTGATTACAAAAAATAGATCAACGCCTAACCAGCCAATACGAAACCAAAGTAACGGCCCCTCCACAGGAAAGTTTTTCCAAGGGAAAAATTCAATAACATGATAGACCAAAACCGATAGAGCAGCAAAAGCGCGCAATAAATTAATGTTATCGAAATACATTTAAAAACTACTCCTACTTAACATCAAAATCCCATCTGATTCCCAGTCAATTAAAACATAAAATTTCGTATCCCAACATCTCTGGAAGAAAGTTACATTGCGATTCTCTTCTTTGGCTTTATTTCTTTCATAGGCGGGAGCACTTCATTTCTTCCAGATTTTTTAGTGATTGCTCGAAGTAGTTAGCACAACAATAATGGATTGTTTTAAACTGTATCCCAAATCTCACGGATCACCACACCGACGGAGCCGTAACCCCGTGAACTTTCGAATTTTAATGAGCTTTCTCTTGTTGGCGGGCGTCTTCTGTTGTCCGGTGGCAAGCTCCGGCGCGCCCAACGTACCTGAAGCCACGCCGACCACGACACCACCCCCGAAGCGGTTTAATTTTGCCGATGTTCGACGTCGTGCCGAAGTGCTGGCTACCCAACCCTTCCAGGAAACAGGCACCAACCTACCCGATTTCCTCGCCAAGCTAAACTACGACCAGTATCGGGATATTCGCTTTAGGGCCGAGAAAACCCTATGGCGAGATGCTGGACTACCCTTCGAAATTCAGTTCGCCCCGCTCGGCTTCCTCTTCAACCGACAAGTCGCCATCAATATCGTCGCCGATGGTGACAGCAAGCCGGTTGAGTACACCAACGACCTGTTCGATTACGGCCACAATCAAGTGCCCGATAACCTGCCCAAGGATTTGGGATTTGCCGGTTTCAAGGTGCTCTATCCCCTACACACCGACAGCCATTACGACGAAGTGGCCGTTTTCCTCGGCGCCAGCTATTTTCGTGCCGTCGGCCAAGGCCAAAACTACGGCCTATCCGCGCGGGGTCTCGCCCTCGACACCGGTCTGCCCAAACCCGAAGAATTTCCCTATTTTCGTGAGTTCTGGCTGGAAAAACCGGGTAAGGATGCCACCGAACTCACGGTTTATGCCCTGCTGGACAGCCAGAGTGTCACCGGTGCTTACCGTTTTGCCATCAAACCAGGTGTGGCCACCCAAATGGAGGTCAAAGCGAGCATTTTCGCGCGCAACAAAGTCCAGAAATTCGGCGTAGCGCCTTTAACCAGCATGTTCTTCCATGGTGCTCTCAACGAGCGGTTCTTCGATGATTTCCGCCCCCAAGTCCATGACTCGGACGGCCTGTTGCTCGCTAGCGGCAATGGCGAATGGATCTGGCGACCACTCAACAATCCGGCGCGGCTGCGCATCAGCGCCTACCAGGACAACAATCCGCGGGGCTTTGGCTTGTTGCAGCGTGACCGCAGCTTCGATAACTATCAAGATCTGGAGGCACGCTACCAAATCCGGCCCAGCATTTGGGTGGAACCGCTGGGCGAATGGGGCAAAGGCTCGATACAGTTGATCGAGATTCCCAGTGACGCCGAGCGCTACGACAATATCGCTGCGTTTTGGGTCCCGGAAAAACCCGTCGAAACCGGCCAGCAACTGGAGTTCAGCTATCGCCTTTCCTTTTTCCTTGATCTACCGACCCTATCACCCGGCGGTCGGACGCTGGCCAGCCGAATCGGCGCCGGCGGAGCGGGCGATCTTAATCCCGAAATTCGGCGATTTGTGATCGATTTCAGCGGTGAGACGCTTGCCAAACTGGCGGAAAATACGCCGGTGCAAGCTATCGTTAGCGCTTCCGCCGGTCAGATTCAAAACGTCGTGGTCCATAAAAACGCCCACAGTAACGGGTGGCGTTTATCCTTCGAACTGCTGCCCCAAGGGGTTGATCGATCCGAGCTGCGTTGTTTTCTCAAGCTTGGCAACGACGTGCTGACCGAAACCTGGAGCTACCAGTGGACCGTAGCAAAATAAGCACGGGACACCACTATCTGGCGCCACCCGTCGCTGCACCGTCGAGTGAGTTGCTGTTCGGTCGGCTTGGAGCCTACTGGCAAACCCTGGGAGTGACTGATCCGGCCCAGGTACAAGCGCTGACTGAACAAGTGTTGCGGCGCGCGGCCGAGCTTCCAGAGACTCCAGCACTCGATCCGTTGGCGCGGGCGCTGATGGTCTGTGGGGATCTGTTGGATGAGTGGCTAGCACGGGTGCTCGAACTGCCCCGCCCCTCACGGCAACTGGCTGCCGCCCGCGCCGCGCTGCTGAGCGGTGTGGCTCCAGACTGGCCCAAAGCACTGTTTGCCCCCCCCGGTGAAGCGATGGATCATCTGCTGGACACCCTACGAGTGGCCATTGCTGAGCCAACGCCACCCCCAATAGCCAGCGCCATGCCGACCCAGCGGATCAGGTCATTTTCGCTATTGGGCTTGTTGCGCGTACTGTGGCGTAAGCTGTTTGGCGGCTGATCGACACCCCCCATCTGGAATTCACAACATGGCTAATTCCGTTCAAACCCCGGAGCCAATCGGACATGCGCTCCGGCAGGCGGGGTTTTTCGCCCTCGTCATTTTAAGCACGCTCATCGCGCTTGGCTTGCTGGTCAGTGTGTTCCACACCGACGGCCTCAGCCCTATTGAATTGCTGCTGCTGCTCTTATACGCCATCCTGTTTTCTTGGATCTGCATTTCGTTTTGGTCGGCGTTGATGGGATTTTTCATCCTGTTGTTTGGCCGTGACCGTTGGGCCATTTCCCGGCAACCCGGTACGTCGCCTGATCCGACCGCACCGCCACCGCGTACCGCGATCCTAATGCCGATCTATAACGAGGACTCGCAACGGGTCTTCGCTGGCTTGCGGGCTACCCATCAATCCTTGGTGGACACCGGCCAAAGCGACGGTTTCGACTTTTTTATTTTGAGCGATACCAGAGACCCGGACGTGTGGGTCGAAGAGGAACTGCGTTGGCAGGATATGGTCCGCGCTCTGGATGGCAAGGGGCGGATCTTTTATCGAAATCGGCCGGAAAACACCAGTCGCAAAACCGGCAATCTGGAAGATTTTTGCACGCGCTGGGGTGGCCATTACCGCTACATGATCGTCCTGGATGCCGACAGCATCATGAAAGGCAGCACACTGGTCGAGATGGTACGCCTGATGGAAAACCATCCGGGCGTCGCCCTAATCCAAACGCCGCCGGTGCCGGTCAACCGTGAATCCCTGTTTGCCCGCATCCTGCAATTCGCCGGTGGTATTTATGGACGCATGTTCACCGCTGGCCTGAACTATTGGCAGTTGGGTGAAAGCAACTACTGGGGCCACAACGCGATTATTCGGATTCAGCCATTTCTCGATCACTGCGGCCTACCCAAACTGTCAGGCCGTGAACCGTTTGGCGGCGAAATTCTCAGCCACGATTTTGTGGAAGCCGCCCTGTTGCGGCGAGCCGGTTGGGAGGTGTGGCTAGCCTACGATCTGGACGGCAGCTACGAGGAAATCCCGCCAACGCTGATCGACTACGCCAAGCGCGACCGCCGCTGGTGCCAGGGCAATATGCAGCATCTGCGATTGGCAGTGTCGCGCGGCCTCAACGGTATTAGCCGTCTGCATTTCATCATGGGGGTGATGTCCTATGCGGCCTCGCCACTCTGGCTGCTCTTCCTGGTCGCTACGGGTGTTGACGCTTATCTGCAAACCCAACAGGAGCTGGTGTATTTCTTCGGGCAAAACTGGATGCCGGTCTGGCCGGTGTCTTTTGCTGTCGAAATGACCACCGTCCTCTTGGTCACGTTGACCATGCTGTTCTTACCCAAACTGCTGGCACTGTTGCTGCTACTCAAAGACGCGAAGTTGCTGCGCGCCTATGGCGGACTGGCGGCGGCGACCTGGAGCGTGATCCTGGAGACGGTCTTCTCAGTGCTCACCGCTCCCGTATTGATGCTGTTTCAAACCAAATTCGTGCTGGCGATCCTGATGCGTCGTGCGGTCGGTTGGCCTCCGCAGCAACGCGGCGACCACATGACCAGCTTTAAGGAAGCCGCTTTAGCCCATGGGGGCCATACCCTGATTGGGATTGTGACCGGTGTACTCAGCTACTGGTATGTGCCAGCATTCTTTTGGTGGTTCACCCCCGTACTGGTCGGTTTGATCCTTTCGATTCCGGTCTCGATGCTCTCCAGCAGCATCGCTTTGGGCCGCCAAGCGCGTGAACTGGGTCTCTTCCTCACCCCCGAAGAAACTGAACCGCCGGCCGTGTTGCGCTATTTGGCGGAGAATCTGGAAGATGACGAGCCGGTATTGCCAGTGCTGCGCGATCAACCGCGCAGTCGTTTCGTGCAGGCTCTGACCGATCCCTACGTCAATGCTCTGCATCTTTCGCTGTTGCCAGAACGAGAGCCTCCCGGCAAGCGGCGTCGCCACTATCTAGAAGGTTTGATCCATCATTTGGAGGAGGAAGGGCCGGACAGTATGAGTGCCGCGCAAAAGCGTGATTTGATTGCCGATCCAGAGTCGTTGCAACGCCTACACGCGCTGTTTTGGAGTCGGCCGCCAGCCGATGCGGGGGCGTTACCCTAAGCGCTCAGGCACTCTTTCTAAAAACTCGCTCTATGGCGAGTGCATACCATATTTCCGATAGATCTGTCGCAGTTCGGCCTTGGCAGCGCGGAGAGAGCGGGACCGGTTGGCTGGTGTTTCGACGCTTGACGCCGACAAACGGCGGATATCGGCGTTGAGGTTGTCGATTTTTGTCTGATCCTCGTAACCGATGTAGACCGGTTCTCTGCTTTTAGCCCGGTTACGGTGGTTCGTTGGGCGGTCCAGTTCGCTGACCGAAACCCCTCGGTTGAGGGCGCGCAGCTCACGCAACCGGCGCGTAGCCCGCCTCAAATCACCCACATTATCGATTTTGCCGGACGGCGCGGGTCGTGACGGAATATCGAGGGTTTGGGCCGATTCCGTACCGACCGGTGGTGACTGATTGCCATAATGGACTCGCCCTTCGGCATCGGTCCATTTATACACTTGCGCCTGCGCCGAGCCGTTTAAGACCAGCACAATCGCTAGGTGGCCTAGCAACGCCAGCCGCTTCCGTCGCCCCATGCGCAACGTCCCGACCACCAACGCTGTCATTCGTTTCAGCAGCATGTCTCTTGCCTCCCATCCAGCCCGCGTGCCAGACGTTTAGCGAAATGTTATGTTGCCTCGCCAAGAGTCACGAGATACCTCTCGACAGAGGACATCTTCCGAGCCGACTGCTCCTGCGAACAGGTTGCTAAAAAACTGGTTAATACCAGCCTTGCAGTTAATATTAAGGTGAAATTGCAGAGAGGTTGGTCAGGGTGTTACGAAAAAGCCGACAAAGTACTGCCGCTATGCAACCAGGCAATCCACCGCTCCACCGTAAGGAGCTTGTGATCGAACATGATGCGAGACTCTCTCAGGCTGAGCAAGGATAGTCCAGATATGCCAAAACACTATGAATACAACAACGCCCGCTGCCGACTGATCTCCCTGTGGTCTTCGCGCGTGCTGCCTATCGGCCTCCTTACGGTAATCTTGTCCATGCTGCCCTTCACTATTCTCGCTGCCCCCGGCGGCACTACTCCGGCTTCCACCATCGACCCATCTAGTGGCCGCACGCCGACCCTCTTGGATGATTTTGAAGATCTGAGCGGCTGGACGGTTGCCGTTTCCAACGGCGCCCGCCTTGAAATAGCCCAAGATACCGGCCGCAACGGCCGAGCGATGCGGCTGGATTTCGAATCGGTGGATGGTGCCAGTTGGCTGATCGCCCGCAAAACCTTTCATCTGCGCCTGCCCGATAATTATGCTTTTCACTTGTTTGCGAAAGGCAATACACCGGCTGTGGATTTCGAGTTTAAGTTGGTGGATGCCAAGCAAAACGTCTGGTGGTATAAACAGCGAGAGCGCAAATTTTCAGACGATTGGCAGCAAATCACCGTCAAAAAGCGCCATCTGAGTTTTGCCTGGGGACCCGGTGGTGCGTTGGAAGAAGTGACCACTATTGAGTTAGCCATCGTGCCGGGCGGCGCGGCCAAAGGCTCGGTCTGGATTGATGAGCTGACGATGGAAGAACGCGAACCGGCACATGCTTACAGCCAAAACCCGACCATCGGTGCGTCTACCACGGCTGAGGGCTACACTCCAGAAGGCATTCTCAATCCCGATCACAGCACCCATGGCTGGCACAGCGGCACGTTGGCCGAAAGCCAATGGTTGTCTCTCGATTTTCTGCGGCCCCACGAATATGGGGGGTTGGTGATCGACTGGCACCCCGACGATTACGCCGTCAATTATGAGGTGCAGGCTTCCAATGATGGCGACGCTTGGGACACCATTTATACCGTGCGCGACGGCAACGGCCGGCGGGATTATCTCTACCTGCCGGAAGCCGAATCGCGCTACCTGCGCCTTAATCTGCAACGCAGTAGTCGGAGCCAGGGGTACGGCATCAGCCGAATTCAGGTTCAATCATACGAATTTTCGACCTCGCAGAATGGATTTTTCGAAGCACTAGCCCGCGATACCCGCCCTGGACTTTATCCCCGCTATTTTCAAGGCCAACAAGCCTACTGGACCGTGGTGGGCACCAGCGGCGATGGCAAAGAAGCGCTGCTTGGTCAAGATGGCGCCCTGGAAGTGGACAAAGGCGGCTTTAGCATTGAACCGTTCCTGTTCACAGATGGCCGCTTGATTACTTGGGCCGACTTGGAACCGGTGCAGGATTTGGCTAACGGCTATCTGCCGATTCCTACCGTGCGCTGGGAACAGGAACACTTCTGGTTTGCCGTCACGGCCTTCACCAGCGGTAAAGCGGGTAAATCCGAGTTACACGCCCGCTACCGCATGGAGAACCTGAGCGCCCAAAGCCGCCACGTTACTCTGTTTCTGGCCGTGCGCCCGTTTCAGGTCAATCCGCCATGGCAGTCGCTCAATATGACCGGTGGCGTCTCTCCGATCCACCGTTTGAATTACGCAAATCGGCTCATCCAAGTAAACGAACCCAGCAAGGCTATTTTCGTTCTAACCAAGCCCGCCCGGTTTGGTGCAGCAGCTTTCGATCAGGGGCCGTTGACCGATTTTCTGACTGAGGGCAAATTGCCGGATCGTACCCGCGTTGAAGACCCGTTAGGTTACGCGGCAGGGGCACTGGAATACAGTTGGGATCTTGAAGCCGGCGAAGTGCGCGAGGTTTTTCTGCGTATCCCGTTCCACAGCACCGAAACCGAGCTGCCTTTGCCCCCAACCGACGCGGATGCCAGCGCTCAGGAAAATCGCTTGCTGGAACAGGCGCGGCGCGATTGGGAATCGCGGCTGGACCGAGTTGGCTTGGAGTTGCCGCCGGTTGCGCGCAAACTGGCTGATACTCTCAAAAGCAATCTCGCCTATATCCTGATCAATCGTGCCGGCCCGGCGATCCAGCCCGGTTCACGCACCTACGCCCGCTCCTGGATTCGTGATGGCGCCCTCACCTCGGCTGCTCTGCTGGGGATGGGCTATACCGAGGAAGTCAGGCAATTTCTGCTCTGGTACACCCCCTACCAGTTGGAGGACGGCAAAGTCCCCTGCTGCGTGGATGCACGGGGCGCCGACCCGGTGCCTGAGCACGATAGTCACGGCCAGCTTATTTACGCAATCATGGAGTATTACCGCTACACCCGTGATGTCGGGTTCCTGCGCCAGATGTGGCCACATGTGGTCAAAGCGGTGGGTTATATTGAATTTCTACGTCGGCAGCGCCTCACGGAGCGTTATCGGACCAATCCGGCGGACGCCGCTTACTGGGGGTTAGTCCCTGAATCGATCAGCCACGAAGGCTATTCCAGCCATCCGCGCCATTCTTATTGGGATAACTTTTTTATCCTACGCGGCCTGAAAGACGCAGCAACCATTGCGGTCGTACTGGGCGAAGACGAACAGGCGACCCGATTTGCCGCACTGCGTGATGCCTTCCGCAAAGATCTGTATGCGTCAATCCGCGAAACTATCAAGAACCACCAGATCGATTTCATTCCCGGCGCAGTCGAGTTGGGGGATTTCGATCCAACCTCGACCACAGTGGCCGTCGATCCGGGCGGAGAGTTAGGCCGACTACCTCAGCCCGCCTTGGATCGGACCTTCGAGCGCTACTTTGAGAACTTCCGTCGTCGTCGTGACGGTGAGGAGGAGTGGCAAGCGTATACCCCCTATGAATGGCGGGTCGTGGGTACGCTGATCCGGCTTGGATTCCGCGACCGCGCACTGGAAGCTTTAGCATTTTTCATGGATGGCCAGCGGCCCGCTGGCTGGAATCATTGGGCTGAAGTGGTCTGGCGCGATCCCAAGATTCCGCGCTTTATCGGCGACATGCCGCACACCTGGGTCGGTTCCGACTATATCCGCGCGGTACGCAGTCTATTTGCCTACGAACGTGAGGCCGACCAGGCACTGGTCATCGGTGCCGGCATTCCCGCCGCCTGGGTGACCAGCCCGGAAGGAGTCACGGTCAAACGGTTGCCGACCTGGCACGGCACGCTCAATTATCGGATGACCATGAGCGACCCAGACACCCTGCATTTGCGTTTATCCGGCGATGTGACCGTGCCCCCAGGCCGGATTATCGTGCATTCACCGCTCGACCGACCGTTGCGCGGCCTGAAAGTCAATAACCGAACGTTGGAAACCTTTACCGCGACGACCGCCACGGTGGATCAATTTCCCGCTGAGGTAGAACTGGAATACGGTACTTCCGCACCGACTCACTAATGGATGGTCACGGTGGCAGGATGCCACCTCGCCGCAAACCGGTAGCCGGATTCACTCAACCGGGAGAAAGGTGACGTAAGTCCTGGTAAAGCGCCAGCGTATCATCAAGCATCCGCTGTAAGGGAAATGCGGATTCTGACGGCACCGGCTCTCTAGCCGCCAACAGTGCCGCAACGTGCGCTATTAAGGCCGTCGGATCACCAGCCGATACCAAGCCGTTCGGATACATCCGCCGCAGAATCTCCCCAACGCCGCCTCGGTCATAACCGACGACCGGCGTACCAAGGCTGAGGGCTTCCAAAACGGTTCGGCCAAACGATTCCGGTTTGGCCGACAACGAGAGTACCAGCGTCGAGATGGCGTAAATCTCCCGCATATCGTCGCGATGGCCGACCAACAGCACGCGCTCTGCCAAACCGCGCGATTGAACCTGTCTTTGCAATTCAGCAGCGTAGCGCTGATGACGAGATTCTGCCGCCCCAACGATCAATCCATACACCTTCGGATCGTGCGCACATAACCGGCCCATCAGTTCGATAAAATCCTCGTGGCCCTTGAGTCGGCTCAAACGCCCCGGCAAGGTCAGCACTAATGCATCGCGCAATTGCGGATAGCGCCGATACCATGCCTGTCGCCAGTTTTCGGACGGCTGATAACCGTAGGGAAATGCTGCCGGATCGACACCGCGTTCGATAACTTGCACCCGCTCGGTGGGCAATTGGGGATAATGCTGCCGCAAATAATCGCGCACTGTTTCGGAAACGGCGATTACTCGCTCGCCGCGTGTCATGATGGCGCTATAGGGAGAGACTGAATACAAACCATGCACCGTCGTGACGAAACGTGGTCGGGCGGCAGCATCCATGCCCCGCCAAGCGAGCCAGCCAACCCAGGCCGGTAAGCGTGATCGAACATGGAGGATATCGATGTGTTGCTCGGCCAGCCAGCGCTGCAACGGTCTTACCCAACGCACGGTTAACGGCGACTTGACACCAAGCGGCCAGGCTAAATGCTCGCTGCCTTCACGCACGAGCTGAGGCACCAATCGCCCACCGGCCGAAATCACCACCGAGCGATGCCCTTGCCGCACCAGCTCATGCGCGATTTCCAGCGTCCCCCGCTCCACGCCACCGCCGTTCAGCGTCGGCAGCACTTGGACGATGTTTAGCCGAACCATTGCGTAATAATCCAGTGGGCGCAACGGTCGGCTTCGGCGAACGATCCCGTTGGCCGTGTCAACTGCGCAGTTTGTCGCCAGCGCGCAAACGGCGTGAGCCAACCCTGCTCAACTAAGCGGTCGAGTCCCCGACTGATGCGATTTGACCGCTTCAGTGGCACGGCAAAGATGCCGACAGCCGCACCGGCCGTTAGTGCCTCGTAAACCATTGACACGCTATCAGCGGTTACCCAGACCTGATGCGCATGGGCCAGTTGGGCCGGCAACCAATAACGATCCGTTGCGGTGACTGGAATGACGCCAAGACGGCCGTCGGGAGCAACCGGTAAACCTTGTAAAAAATCGGCGGGTGTGCGGCGCGAAGTCGTCAATGTCCAATGCATCGTCGCATGGGCTTGCAGAACTGCGGTGATTTGCTGATAGATCTCGGTATTATCCCAGCCAAAATGAGTCGATGGCCCACCGATCAGCAACAGACCCCGCTCCGACTCCAAAACGGTTGAGGGTTGAATGCGGTTGAGCGCGCCGCGTGTAGTAAGCACGTTGGCTCGAACCGGTGGCGCATCATGTTCCGGGATCAGGCACAGATCGAACAACGCCAGCGGCAAGGTGGGCCGCATCAATACCACGGCTTTGCCACCGCGCTGCTTACGGGCGGCTAGCAGGGAAAGATGGGTCTGATGGCCGGCTCCCAGCAGCAGATCGGGGGCCGGCAACTCTCGCCATACCGAAGGTACCCGACCGAACAACCAGGCTGCCAATGCCGTGGTAGTCGATGAGGCACCTAAATCATGGTGCTCGACGGGTCGTAACCGGCGCAACGCTTCCAGCAGACCACCGCTTTGATTGTCGTGTCCGGCCTTGCCGTCGCTGAACCGCCAGACCCGCAAGGGCCGCTTGTTCAACAGTCGATTCTCAAGCCAGCACGGTTTGGCAGGCCCTAGAGGTGTGCTAGCCGATCAGTTCGAACTCCGCGCCACAGTAAGGACACTTGGCCCTACCGGTCGTTTCGATGGGTAGATACACCTTCGGGTGCGAGTTCCACACCATCATATCGGGCAGCGGACACGACAAAGGCAAATCGGCGCGGCTAACCTGATAGGATTTTTTGGCGTTGGGTTGAGCTTTGCCTAGAGTGGCAGCAGCAGCCATGAGTCGTTTCTCCTGATTTTGCTTTTTGTAGTGATCGCGGAGCGGCGGCGAAAACAAGGTCTGTTGGAGTATGGTCAGTGAATCAGACCAGCGTCAACCATTCGGGATACGCCTCACGGCGCCCGTGTACCTGATCAAAATACATCGCTTGTAAGCGTTGGGTGATCGGACCACGCCGACCGGAACCGATGGCGCGACCGTCCACTTCACGAATCGGCGTTACCTCGGCGGCGGTACCGGTGAAAAAAGCCTCATCAGCGATATAAACCTCATCACGGGTAATCCGCTTTTCTTTGAGCGGAATCTGGAGATCAGCGGCGAAACGGATGATGGTGTCACGGGTAATGCCTTCCAGGGCCGATGTCAGGTCTGGGGTGTAAATCACCCCGTCGCGAATGATGAAGATATTTTCGCCGCTGCCCTCAGACACATAGCCTTCGGTATCCAACAACATAGCTTCGTCGTAACCGTCGCGCACGGCCTCCGCCAGAGCCAGCATCGAATTCATATAATTGCCGTTCGCCTTGGCCTTGCACATCGTGATGTTGACGTGATGGCGGTTAAAAGACGAGGTGCGGATGCGGATACCGCGCTCTAGGTTCTCCGCGCCCAGGTAGGCGCCCCACTCCCAGGCGGCAACGATGACGTGGGTTTTTAGATTGTCGGCGCGAATTCCCATCCCTTCCGAGCCGTAGAAGCACATCGGGCGCAGATAAGCGCTGGCCAGATTATTGGCGCTGACGACTTGCCGGGATGCTTCATTAAGCTGATCTTTGGGATAAGGGATCGGCATACCAACGATGTGCGCCGAGCGGAACAGGCGATCCGTGTGGGCTTGCAGCCGAAAAATCGCAGTTCCCCGATCCGTGGCGTAGGCACGAACCCCTTCAAATACCCCCATGCCGTAATGCAGAGTGTGAGTCAAAACATGGGTGTTGGCTTCACGCCACGGCACCAGCTTTCCGTCGTACCAGATGAAACCATCACGGTCAGCCATCGACATAATCGAAATCTCCTCGCCAAATAAAGATCGCGCATCGCGCGATAGGCTGCGGCGTTTGCCGCTCGCATCAGGTCTCGCTGGCCGGAATGGTGGCGGCATCCTCCATGAGACGCCGCCAGATACCGACCACCGCCTTGCGCGCATCGCTCGCTTCAGCGACCGGAACACAGGCGGATTGTTCTTGGAGCTTGAGCAGGTGAATACGCCGACGCAAGTTCCGGTAGGCGTTACGCAGCCTAGCGGCATCCGCGATGGACAAACTCCCTGACCGTTCCAGCCCATCGAGTTGTCGGATATTATCGGGGTAAATCACCAAGTCTGGATAGCGTTGGGCGTTTGCCAAGACTTTATATTGCACCATAAATTCGATATCGGCGATACCACCGCAGCCCTGCTTGAGATCGAACGTCTCGGCGTTGCTAGCATCCAATTCGGCGCGCATCCGCTCGCGCATCTCACACACATCGCAACGCAGGGTCTGCGGGTTGCGGGCCATGCGCAACACGTCGCGGCGGAGGGCCTGATAGCGTTCAGCCAGTTCAGGCGGCCCGGCTACCGCACGGGCGCGCGTCAGTGCTTGATGCTCCCAGGTCCAAGCCTGATGGTACTGGTACTCAGCGAAAGCCTCGAAGGAGATAACCAGCAGGCCGGCGCGACCACTGGGCCGCAAGCGCGTATCGACTTCGTACAAATCGCCGGCGCCGGTTCGGGTCGTCAGCCAATAGATGACGCGCTGAACCAGTTTGGCAAAAAAACTAGGGTTGTCGATCTGGCGCGGACCGGTCGTTAGCTGACGGTCACCGGCGCTATCGTGCAAAAACACCAAATCCAGATCGGAACCGTAGTTCAGTTCAATGCCCCCTAGCTTGCCATACGCAACGATGGCGAAACGGGCATCTCGCTCCACCCCGTCGCTCATGCAACGCGGCTGGCCGAATTTCGGCAGCAAATCCGCCCAGGCGAGTTCCAGCACCTTGCGTAGCAGAACTTCCGCGATTTCGGTTAAATGATCGCTGACGATCATCAGTGGCATCGCGCCGCTGACATCGGCGGCAGCCACCCGCAGCACTTGCGTCTGTTTGAAATAGCGCAAGGCATTCAACCGCTCTTCCGAGTCATCCACCGGAACGCGCGCCAGTTGGCGTTCCAGATCCAGCGCCAAGCCCTGGCGATCCAGCGGCGCGTACAGCGTCGTTGGATTTAGCAAATCATCCAGCAACAACGGATAGCGGGCCAAATGCTTGCCGATCCAACTGCTGGCCGCGCAGAGCTTCACCAGTTGGGCCAGCGCTTGCGGATGATCCGTCAGCAATGCCAAGTACACCGAACGGCGGGCTACGCTTTCTAGCAAATCCAGTACCCGCTCCAAGGTCGACGTCGGTTGCGCTATGGCAGAGACCGCCGTCAGAACGCGCGGGATTAACTCATCTAAGCGCTCCCGACCGCGTTGACTCATCGCCCGATAGCTGAACCCGTTCTTGAGGGCTTGCAACCGGTTCCAGGCGAGCGCCGGATTTTCGAAACCCCGTTCAGCCAGCAGCCGCAGGGCATTATCTTCGGTAGGATCAGCCTGCCATAGCAGCGCCAGATCGGCCCTGGTCCCCTGCGGCTTGGCATCGGTCGCTGCTGGATCGCCAAACACCTGGGTAAATTGCTGCGTCACCGCCTCGCCATGGCGGGTCAGTTCTGCCGTGAATGCGCGCCAGTTGGCAAACCCCATGGCGAAGGCCAGGCGAAGCTGTGCGAGATCGTCTTCCGGCAGATGATGCGTCTGCTGATCGGCCCACGCCTGCAAGCGATTTTCCACTCGTCGCAGAAAATCGTAAGCCTGCTTCAACTCAGTAACGGCGATCACCGGCAAGCGGCCGCTGGTGGCCAGGATATCCAGCACTCTCAAAATACTGCGTTCCCGCAAGGCCGGCTCACGCCCGCCATAGATCAACTGAAACGCTTGGCCGATAAACTCAATTTCGCGGATGCCGCCTGGTCCGAGCTTGACGTTGCCTCGCATACCCTTGCGCTCTATTTCTTGCGCGATCAGTACTTTCATGTCACGCAGCGAGGCAAACGCACTGTAATCAAGATAGCGCCGGTACACGAACGGCCGCAAATCAGCCAGTAAGCGCTCACCGGCTACCCGGTCACCGGCCACCACGCGCGCCTTGATCATCGCGTAGCGCTCCCAGTCCCGGCCGTGATTCTGGTAGTAGTCCTCAAATGCGGTAAATGACATCGCCAGCGGCCCGGAATCACCGAAAGGCCGCAAGCGCAGATCGACCCGGTACACGAACCCTTCGGCGGTCGGCTCGGCCAGCAGTTTACTCACGCGCTGACCGAGCCGGCGGAAAAATTCCTCGTTGCTGACGGATCGATCCCCGTCGGTCTGGCCCTGACGCGGATAGGTGTAAATCAGGTCGATATCCGAGGAGAAATTCAGCTCACGGCCGCCCAACTTACCCATCCCCAGCACCACCAACCGTTGCGGCTGGCCATCGGCATCACGCGGCTGGCCGTAGCGGCGACAGTGCCATTCGCCTAAGCGCGCTAAGGCGGCGTCGATCAATTGCTCTGCCAGTTCACTCAAGTCACCCAGCGTTTCTTCCAAACCCGCCAAGCCGGCCAGGTCGCGCCAGGCGATGCGCGTCATTTCCCAGCGCCGAAAACGGCGCAGCGCCACGCCCAGTTGGTTTTCATCAACTGCATCGACCAACAGACGCTCCAGCCGCGCCTGGTATTCATCGGCGGCATAGCGTGTCGCCAGATCGCCTCTGTCAAACGCGGCCATCAAGGTCGCCGGATCACGAATGCAGGTGCGGGCGACAAATTCACTGCTCGCCCACACCTTGATCATTTGCTCCAAAAAACCGCCGGTCGGCCGTACGACGCCGGCACTGTCCGCCGCCGCTGCAAATGATTCCCAATAACGGGCAACCTCTGCTCTAAGGGGGCCAGGCAACCGTTCCAAAGTGCCTTTTAATTCCGCCATCGCTGTTAAGCCATTATCGTTCGCTGGATTTTTAGCCTGGTAAACGGTCTATTGGTTCATCCCGTTGCCGCCGTCAAGCGGTATTTCCTTGTCGTTGACAAAAAGCTTGCCGTTTTCGAAACGGGCCGTCGCTTTATAGTGGTCACCTTCCAAACGCAAAAAACCGGCGGCGAGCATATCGAATAACTGCTGCTCCCCGGCCCGTGCCACCATGGCATCAGCCAAGCCCTTAGAGACTACGATCTCGGCTGATCCCTTCTCCAAAATCTTCAATAAGGTGGACAGATCGGTCACCGCATCCGGTTCGCCATAATCCTGGAAACTGAGGGACAGCTTGCCGCGCCAATCACCTTGCGTAACTTTGGCTTCGGTGTCGAGAAGCAATTCGGGCTTGCCGCGCAATAACGCTTTTGCCAACGTCACTAATTCATTGATCGCTTGTGGATCTTCTGGTTTTTTAGCGATCTTTTGTTGCCACTGTTGCAATTGCCCAAGAGTCGCGCCATCCAAGTTATGAAAGGCCAACCGCAGAGTACCGGTCCCATTCCAGGATTCGACGACCAGCTTCTCGGCCTTGAATACCGTATCGATATTCACTTGCTGGGGATTTTGCGGATTAGGGGCTATCGTTGCGTCTGCGCCTAAATTCGTTAAAAGGACTGGCGCATCGTTGGCCGTATCCTGAATACGCAATTCTCCAGCGCTGAAACGGCTATCACCCAACATCAGATCGAAAGGTCCCTTACGCTGGTTCACCGCGCCCTTCAGATCCCGCAAACTGAATCGCACCTCGCCTTTAGCCTGAGCCTCACCGGCCGGGGCGGCTTTCGTAACCGCTTTCAGGCTGTTGACTGTAAAATCACCGCGTATGGAGGTTCCGTGCGGACCCAACTGGGTCTGACCCTCCAGCCCGGAGAATTTCAGGCTTTGCCACTCGCCGACGTTATCCGCCGTTAACGGCCGCATGGTCAGGCGCGTCCTGCTAGCCCCGTCAAACCCAACTTGGGTCACCGCCACCACCGGGTCTTGGCCACCGTACAGTGCGGCCAATTGGCGAAGCCACGGATTGCTCTCCGGATCGAATGTTTGCCGCACCACGGCGGCTGCCAACCCCATGGGCACGTCCGCAACCCCCCAGCCTGCCAAGGGCAAGGGGCCGTGATAGATGTGCTCCCGGGTTGAAAACGCCAAGTCGGCCCCATCGGCAATCGTTTCCGAACCGACGGCCAAGCGATAACGGGTCACCGCTTCGGAAGAAAATAACCCTCGCTCATAACGAATCGGCGCAATTTCAAGCTCAGAATACTTCGATGCTTCCGCCAAAGCGTTTTTGTACCATTGTTCGGTTTTCTGGCCGGACCAGTATGCCGCACCTGCAAAACCGCCAGCCAACGCCAAGCCGACGGCGGCCACTCCCACTAATTTATTCAAGCTCATCTCCCAGTTTCGTTACTCTTAAAAGCATTATTTCACACAGGGAACTTTGTAAAAAAACCCTTGCTCAAAGCAGGGCCAGTTAAGGTTGCAGAGTATAATGAGGTGTCGTCAGGCCGACTATCGGCGCCTTTTTGTGTTCGTCAAAACCTGTTTAAGGTTTCAAATTAAATCTCGAAGTGATACAAAATCATAAACCCTAATCCCGATCATCGGTTAGGGTTTCTCGCCAAACGACTCAATAAGGCAAATTAAGGGGCATCCATGCGCAAATCAATGATTTTTTTATTTGTTTCTCTCCTGGGCATCGCCATTTCCGGCTGCGAGCAAAAACAGGGGGAAGGACCCGCCGAACGCGCGGGCAAAAAGATTGATGCCGCTGCCGAAAAAGCGGGCGAAACCGCTAAGCAGGCTGCGGACGCGGCGAAAGACACGGCAAAAGCCGCCGCTGAAGCCACTGGCAAAGCCGTTGAAAAAACCGGTGAGGCTGTGAAAGCAGCCGCGCAAAATACGGCCGAAGCTGCCAAAGACACCGCAGCCGCCGCCAAAGACACGGCAAAAGCCGCCGCTGAAGCCACCGGTAAAGCCGTTGAAAAAACCGGTGAGGCCGTGAAAGCAGCCGCGCAAAATACGGCCGAAGCCGCCAAAGACACCGCAGCCGCCGCCAAAGACACGGCAAAAGCCGCCGCTGAAGTCACCGGTAAAGCCGTTGAAAAAACCGGCGAGGCTGTGAAAGCAGCCGCGCAAAATACGGCTGAAGCCGCCAAAGACGCAGCCGCTGCTACGGCTACCGCTACTGGCAAAGCGCTCGAAAAAACCGGCGAAGCGCTCCAAAAATCGGGCGAAGCAGTACAGCAGAAAGCTGCCCAATAAATCCTTTACCCACGTTGCCGGATAAGCCGATGTGCTCGTTGTCACCATGAGGCGAGCGCATTCAACAGGTTGCACGCTGCTTTTAGTTCATCCCAGTCTTTGTATTCAATAAGGAGGTCGGTGTATGCAAGACATAACGGCAATTGTAATCTTTCTGGTGATTGGTGCCGTCGCTGGCTGGCTCGCTGGGCAAATTATCAAAGGAGGCGGCTTTGGCCTAGTCGGCAATATCATCGTTGGTATTATTGGCGCGATTATTGGCGGGGTACTTTTCAATTTTCTGGGCATAGCCACCTTTGGTTTGCTTGGATCAATTATTAGTGCGACTGTGGGAGCAGTAATCCTACTCGCGCTTATTGGGCTGTTTAAACGCGCCTAAAAACCTCTGAACTTAATTGAGAGAATGCAACCATGATTAACAAAGAAGCTTATCTGAAAAAGCTGGAAGCTGAAGTCGAACAGGCTCAAGCCAAACTGGCTGAGTGGAAAGCCAAAGCAAAATCGGCAGCGGCTGAAGGCAGCGCTGAGGTTGAAAAAGCGGCGGACAAGGCGGTGGACAAAGCGAAGGACACCGCCAATAAAGCTAAGGATCTGTCTAAGGATGCGGCTGATAAAGCCAAGGATCTGTCTAAGGACGCGGCTGATAAAGCAGAGGACCTCTATAGTAAAGCGGCGGCTGAAGCTGAAGACATTTATGACACGCTCAAGGCCAAAATGAAGGAAGTGGCGGATGCGAGCGATGATGCTTGGGAGCATCTGAAAGACGGTGTTGAAAGCGCCTGGGATAAGTTAAGCGCTTCGATTAAAGAATCCGCTAATAAGCTTAAAGGCTGATCAAACCAGGCTCTTTAAATCGAGCGACGTAAGCCGTGAAGAAGTAGCGCACTGAACGAAAAAAGCCCCGCAGTCGCGGGGCTTTTTTGAGTTTGGGCTTACTTACATCATGTCGCCCATGCCACCCATACCGCCCATACCGCCCATACCACCCGGCATGGCAGGCTCGCTCTTCTTGGGCAGTTCAGCGACCATCGCTTCCGTGGTGATCAGCAGCGCAGCGACCGAAGCCGCGTTCTGCAAGGCAAAGCGAGTGACCTTAGTGGGGTCAAGTACGCCCATCGCCACCAGGTCGCCATACTCACCCGTGGCCGCGTTGTAACCGTAGTTGCCGCTGTTGCTGAGCACGTTGTTCAGTACCACCGAAGGCTCTTCGCCGGCGTTGGCAACAATTTCACGGAGCGGCGCTTCCATCGCCCGCAATGCGATGGCGATGCCGTGATTCTGGTCTTCGTTGATGCCCTTTAAGCCTTTGATCGCTTGCAGCGCACGAATCAGCGCGACGCCGCCACCAGCAACCACGCCTTCCTCGACTGCCGCGCGAGTTGCGTGCAGCGCATCTTCGACGCGGGCTTTCTTTTCCTTCATTTCGATTTCGGTAGCCGCACCGACCTTGATGACGGCGACACCGCCCGCCAGCTTGGCGACGCGCTCCTGCAACTTCTCCTTGTCGTAGTCAGAAGTGGCCTCTTCGATCTGGCGACGAATCTGCTCGACGCGACCCTTGATCTCGTCAGCCTTACCCGCGCCATCAATGATGGTGGTGTTTTCCTTGGCGACCACGATGCGGCGGGCAGTCCCCAAATCGGCCAGGGTCGTCTTTTCCAGGCTCAGACCGACTTCATCGGAAATCACCTGGCCACCGGTCAGGATGGCAATATCCTGCAACATGGCCTTACGACGATCACCGAAGCCCGGCGCCTTGACGGCAGCGACTTTGACGATGCCACGAATGGTGTTAACCACCAGGGTCGCCAGCGCCTCGCCTTCCACGTCTTCAGCGATGATCAGCAACGGCTTACCGGCTTTAGCAACCCCTTCCAGCACCGGCAACATGTCGCGGACATTGGAAATTTTCTTGTCATACAGTAGGACATAAGGCGCATCCAGCTCAGCATTCATGCTCTGCTGGTTGTTGATGAAGTAGGGCGAGATGTAGCCGCGGTCGAACTGCATGCCTTCCACGGTATCCAGTTCGTTATCCAGGCCCTTGCCTTCTTCAACAGTGATCACGCCTTCCTTGCCGACTTTCTTCATCGCATCGGCGATGATCTGGCCGATGGCCTCATCCGCATTGGCAGAAATGGTGCCGACCTGGGCAATGGCTTTGTCATCAGCACAGGGCTTTGACAGCTTACGCAATTCCTCGACGGTGGCGATGACCGCCTTGTCGATGCCGCGCTTGAGATCCATCGGGTTCATGCCGGCGGCGATGGCCTTCATGCCCTCACGGACGATAGCTTGCGCCAGCACGGTGGCAGTGGTGGTGCCGTCGCCGGCCACATCGGAGGTCTTGGAGGCGACTTCCTTCACCATCTGCGCGCCCATATTCTCGAACTTGTCTTCCAGTTCGATTTCCTTGGCAACCGACACGCCGTCCTTGGTCACAGTGGGAGCACCGAAGGCTTTGTCGAGCAACACGTTACGGCCACGCGGGCCGAGCGTTACCTTAACGGCGTTGGCGAGAATATTGATGCCGCGCACCATGCGCGAGCGGGCATCATCACCGAATTTGACATCTTTTGCAGCCATGGGGAAATTCCTCTGAAAACTTGATCTGGAACAATCGTCAATCGAAAAAGAATTGGTTACTGCGGGCGTAGCGTTACTCGATCACCGCCATGATTTCGTCTTCGCGCATGATAATCAGCTCTTCGCCATCCACCTTGACTTCGCTACCGGAGTATTTGCCGAACAAAATGTGATCACCGGCTTTCACATCCAGAGGCCGCACGTCGCCGTTATCAAGGAGTTTGCCGCGTCCAACCGCTTTCACCGTACCGCGTGAGGGTTTCTCGGCGGCGGCACCGGGGAGGACGATACCGCCCGGACTCTTGGTCTCTTCCTCAACACGCTTGACCAGAACTCGATCATGTAAGGGCCGAATGCTCATCGCTTTTATCTCCACTGATTACGTTAAGGGTTCGCTGACACGAGGTTGGCGCCTATAGTATTAGCACTCACCTTCAATGAGTGCTAATAATAGCCGGCAAAGACACCCTGTCAAGTGCTTGGCCCTGAAGTGGGACAAAGATAAAAAATTTCAAGGGGCGGTTGGAAGAAAATTGCGCGCTGTAGCATCTATGGTTACGCTAAATCCCAGGGCTGCTGTGCGCCTATCGCCGCATTGCGCACGACCGCGTTGATCCACTATCCCGCTGCCTGAGAGAAGCTCTATGGAGACTCAACCCCTCGTCGTCTATTGCACCTGCCCCGATTCCACCGTGGCCGAGCGCATCGCCGAAACGGTCGTTGGAGAACATTTGGCCGCTTGCGCCAATATCGTGCCTGGCTTGATCTCCGTCTACCGCTGGCAAGGTCAAGTGCGGAGGGATAACGAACTGTTGCTCATCCTGAAAACCCGCGATGTGATTTACCCGCTGCTCGAAACGCGCATCCGCGCACTGCATCCGTATGACGTGCCGGAAATCATCGCGTTACCGATTCAGGTGGGTGCGGCTGATTATCTGGATTGGCTGAGCGATAACACTGGGGCACCGATATGAGAGATCTCCCACGGTGGGTAGCGGCATTAGCGGTACTGCTGGCGCTCCTGACCGAACCGGCCACCGGTGGGTTGTTCGACCGATTTGGCAGTGCTTCGCGTGCACGTATCCTCGACGCCGAGCAAGCCTTTCAGGTCGCCATCAACAGTTTGGACGCCTCGACCCTCGAAGTCCGCTGGACCATCGCGCCCGGCTACTATCTCTATCGCGATAAATTCCAGATTCAGATCGTCGATAACGCAGACATCAGCATCGCCGAACTCGATATCCCTGCCGGCCAACCGAAAGACGATCCTTATTTCGGCCAACAACAAGTGTTTCACGACGAGGCGACCCTCATCGCTCACCTACGTCGCAATTCACCTCATGAAAAAACCTTACAACTCAAGACCGGCTATCAAGGGTGCGCGGAAATCGGCGTCTGCTACCCGCCTCTCACTCAAACGATAGCGATCACCTTGCCGGAGTTGTCTGCAACAGCAAAGGCAGTGGCTCCGCCGTCGTCCAGCCAAGCAGAGCTAGCGGCGCCTCCAAAGGTGCCTAGCCAGCCAGATTTACCCACAGTGCCCCTCGCACAGGCAACAGCACCAGAGACCGGAGCGGCCTTGCCATCACCGGCAACGAGTCATCCGCGCTTGGCGACAACGCTCACCCCCGAAGCAGAACAGGATCGGCTCGCGCGGCTGTTGGGCGAACAACGCTTTTGGGCCATTCCGGCTTTTTTTGGTTTTGGATTGCTCTTGGCCTTTACGCCCTGCGTGTTCCCGATGATCCCGATTCTCTCCAGTCTGATCGTCGGTCAAGGTACGGCATTGACCCGACGCCGCGCCATCTTGCTCTCGGCGACCTATGTACTGGCGATGGCGAGCACTTACACCGTGGCCGGCTTGCTGGCGGCGTTGCTCGGCCAAAACATCCAAGCCTGGTTTCAGAATCCCTGGGTGCTCGGCCTTTTCAGTGCGCTGTTCGTGTTGTTGGCCTTGTCGATGTTCGGTTTATACGAGTTGCAACTACCCAGCCAACTTCAGAACCGGCTGGTGGATTGGAGTAACCGCCAGCGCGGTGGCCGACATGTCGGGGTCGCTATCATGGGCCTCTTGTCGGCGCTCATCGTCGGCCCTTGTGTCGCGCCGCCCTTGATCGGTGCTTTAACCTTCATCGCGGTAACGGGCGATCTGACGCTTGGTGCTGCTGCTCTGTTCGCCCTCAGTCTTGGCATGGGCGTACCGCTCTTGATCATTGGCGCGTCTGCTGGGCATTGGCTACCGCACGCCGGGCATTGGATGGAGCGCGTCAAATTCATATTCGGCGTCTTGCTGCTGGCGGTCGCACTGTGGTTGCTGGAGCGGATTCTGCCCGCCGCCGTGACCATGGTGTTGTGGGCGACGCTGCTGATCGTGACGGCAACCTATATGGGCGCATTACAACCGACCATTCAGGGCGCGGCCACCTGGCGCACGCTGATCAAGGGCTTGGGCTTAGTGTTGCTGATTTATGGAATTTTATTGCTGGTGGGTGTCGCGGCGGGTGGCCGCGATCCTTGGCAACCGCTACGGGGCGTTAGCCTGCTGGCCAACGCGGCCAGTCCGGTCGAATCGCCTCTATTTCGCCCGGTAACAACCGTAGCCGATGTCGATCAAGCCGTACAGGACGCGGGTGGTCGCATGGTATTACTGGATTTCTACGCTGACTGGTGCGTGAGCTGTAAGGAAATGGAGCGTTACACGTTCACCGATTCCAACGTGCGGGCGGCACTGACTAACATCGTAACGCTGCGGGCCGATGTGACCGCTAACAGTGCCGAACAGCAAAAATTTTTAAAGCACTTCGGCATCGTTGGGCCACCGGCGATCTTGTTCTTCGGCCCTGACGGCCAAGAACGCCGCGACTATCGCGTGGTTGGTTCCGTCGAAGCGGATGCGTTTAACCGGCACCTGCGCCGGTTGCTTGGCCAGCGAAGTTGAGAGCCATCCGGCGCACAGTGCGCAGGGTCTTTCGCCAAGCCAGTTGCCATCAAGCCAAATCCATCGCCGAGCAAATACAGAGAGGGTCACTTAAAACGAATGATCTTCGCTAACTTCCTACCTGCGCGGCGCCAATTACCGTTGCGCCTGCACATCGCAACCTTATTTATCGCATTGATTGTGCTGCTGGGTGCAACGATCATCTGGAACAGCTTCACCAAGACGACCCAACTCATCCTGCACGCGGCCGATGAGCGGTTTGAACGAATGGCCGAGCAGACGGGTCGCCAACTTCAGATGTTGGTCACGCCCGTGGCGACCACCGTCGATTTATTGGCCTGGCAGCGACTGACCGCCGATAACACGCTGATAGAGCGCCTGGATCATCTAGGTTATTTATCTGAAGCGCTGAGCCAATCGACTCATCTGGACGCCCTCTACATCGGTTACGACGATGGCGATTTCTTTCTGCTGCGTGCGCTGCCACCGAACTCGCCGCTCCGCGACGCATTAGCCGCTCCGAATGCGGCTCGCTATTTGGTGCAAAGCGTGGAGCGAAACGGAACCGAGGCAGCCACCGGCGCTTTTCTTTATTTCGATGCCGCTTTGCAGTTACTCCGCCACGAGGCGCGGCCTGACTATACGTTCGATCCTCGTAACCGCCCTTGGTATCAGGCTGCCCGCAGCCGGCCAGACCGCATCCGAACCGATCCCTATCTATTCTTCACCAGCCGCGAAGCCGGTATCACGCTCGCTCGCCGCGCCAGGATTGGCACGGCCGTCGTTGGCGCTGATCTGACCTTAAGCGCGCTCTCCGCTACATTGAATAGCAGTCGTTTATTCTCGACGACCCAGCTTGTGGTATTCGACAGCTCCGGCCAAGTCATCGCTTATCCAGAGGCCACTCGCCTGCCGCAGCAAGGCGAGGGAGGAGCATTGCGTTTGGTGAGACTACCTGAATTAAAAGAGCCATCGTTAACCGAACTGGAGCGCCATTTACCCAGGCCAGATCAGCGCAGAGCAGGATTACCACCCAAGAATTTCGCTCTGGAAGCGGCCGGTCAGACATGGCACGGCATGGTCAGAACCTTGCCTTTCGAGGGCGGAACCCCTCTCTTTCTGGGACTGGCCGTACCCCGTGCCGATCTGTTAGCAGATGCCAAACGCATCCGTGATGAAGGCGCTTTGATCGCCATCGGTCTGGTCTTGCTGGCCTTGCCGATCACCTGGTTGCTGGCGAATCGGATCGCTCGCCATCTGAAAAACCTGGTTGACGAGGCCGCGCGTATTCGTCGTTTCGATTTTCAGAAGCCTATCGTGGTGCATTCGATCATCAACGAGGTCAATCAGCTCGCCCGCGCCATGGATTTAATGAAATCCACGATTCGCCGCTTTCTCGATATCGGATCAGCCCTCACCGCCGAGCGCGATTTTGCTCGCTTATTAGATCGCGTGTTGGCCGAAACGCTGGCCTTGGCGCAAGGTGATGCCGGCATCCTGTTTCTGGTCAGCGATGATGAGCAAGAACTCCGACCCACCGCCGCTCGTGTATCGGACCCGCTGGGCACCGTAACGACTGACCGCCTGCCAACCTTGTCCCTCACGGAATCATCTCCCCACCCGTTGGTTGCGGCCGCCCAACGGACCGTGCCGCAGATCAAGCCACTGACGCCAGATGAGCCATTGGCGGCCTATATGGCTTTGCTGACCGACCCGCCCATTAAACCGGTGGGTCAATTGATTTTGGTGCCTCTGCGCAACCGGCAACAAGAACTGGTCGGCCTGTTGGCGTTGCTGAAGACGGGAACACCCCCTGATGACAATCGAATCGGCCCGGAGTTGTTGGCTTTCATTGCCGCGCTGTCGGGCACTTCGGCCGTCTCCATCGAAAATCAGCGCTTGTTTCAAGCGCAAAAACATCTCTTTGAATCATTCATCCGCTTGCTGGCTGACGCCATCGACGCGAAGAGTCCTTATACCGGTGGCCATTGCGCCCGGGTACCGGAGTTAACCAAGTTGCTCGCCCAGGCGGCTTGCGCGGATCAAGCCGGTGCGTTCCGTGATTTCACCCTGAGCACGGGGGAATGGGAAGAATTGCATATCGCTTGCTGGTTGCACGATTGCGGCAAGATCACCACGCCGGAGTATGTGGTTGACAAGGCCACCAAGCTAGAAACCCTCTACAACCGCATTAACGAGGTGCGGATGCGCTTTGAAGTCCTCAAGCGCGATGCAGAAATCACGTATTGGCGGGCAGTCGCCGAGGGCGGCAATCTAGCTGAGCTGCGAATCAAGCTCGAAGCGGACTGGCGGGCGCTGGATGACGATTTTACTTTTGTCGCGTCCTGCAATCAGGGCGGTGAATTCATGGCTCCCGATCAGATCGCCCGGCTCAAACGGTTGGCCGAACGAACCTGGCTGCGCACGCTCGACGACCGCCTCGGTCTCTCCCACGAAGAGCAAGCCCGCAAGGCGCGTGCTCCGGCCATGCCACTACCAACGGTCGAATCGCTGCTGGCCGACAAGCCGGAACACTGTTTCGAACGTCACCCCGATGATCAGATTGGGGCCGACAATCCCTGGGGATTCCAACTGAAGATACCCGAACTGCTTTACAACCAAGGCGAGGTACATAACTTGTGCGTTGCTCGTGGCACCCTGACGGAAGAGGAGCGCTATAAAATCAACGAGCATATTGTCCAGACCATCATGATGTTGTCGCGGCTGCCCTTTCCCAAACCGCTGCGGCGGGTGCCGGAGATCGCGGGCGGTCATCATGAAACGATGGATGGCCACGGTTATCCCAAGCGGCTAAAGCGCGACGAGATGAGCGTATTGGCACGGATGATGGCGATTGCAGACATTTTTGAGGCGCTGACCGCCGTTGATCGGCCCTACAAATCGGGTAAAACCTTGTCCGAGGCCCTGAAGATCATGGCGCGGATGGTGCGCGAGCAGCACATTGATGCGGAGATTTTCGCGCTGTTTCTTCGCGCCGGTGTTTACCGGCACTATGCCGAGCGTTTTCTGCGGCCTGAGCAAATCGACGCTGTTGAGATTGAGGACTATCTGACGGGTGCGCAAACCCATTAGGCCCCTGCATCACATTCTTCTGGACAGGATGGACTTCCCCACGCCTGATCATGCGACTGACACACGCCATCGACGGCTAACGTGCTGGATCGACGGTAAATCGGCTGATTTCTGGCTGGACACCTCACGGCGGTTCATGCAGAATCCGCCCTTCGTTTTGTATGGACGATTGTATGACTCATGGCTAAGCTATTGTTGCCGAACGGGCTGAATCTTCATCTTAATCTGTCGGATGCCTCCAAATCCGGTTTCCACGGCTCCACCCTCCTGACGGACACTGAGCGGCCCCAAGCAGCCAATCACTATCCTGTCACGCCACGCCGGTAACCGCCATGCCGATGGATATTCGCAAGATCAAAAAACTCATCGATCTGCTCGAAGCGTCGGGTGTCGCTGAAATTGAAATCAAGGAAGGCGAGGACTCGGTGCGGATCACCCGTCACCCCCAACCGGGGACTACGCCGCCGACCACAGCTCCGCAGCCACTTTGGAATGCGCCCGCTTACAGTCCCGCTGCCGCCATGCCCGCTCAGGCGCCGGCACCGAGCACCGTACCCCTCGGTTTACTGGAAGCAGCGCCCGAAGCGATCAAGGGCCATATCCTGCGCTCACCCATGGTCGGTACGTTCTACCGTTCCGCTTCGCCCGGCTCCAAACCGTTTGTTGAAATCGGCCAACAGGTTAACGCGGGTGACCCGGTGTGCATCATCGAAGCCATGAAAATGTTCAATCAAATCGAAGCGGATCAGACCGGCACCGTTACGCGGATTTTGGCGGAAAACGGCCAGCCCATTGAATACGATCAGCCGCTTTTGGTGATCGAATAGCCCAATATGCTCGAGAAAGTCGTTATCGCGAATCGGGGAGAAATCGCCCTACGGATTCTGCGCGCCTGCCGCGAGCTGGGCATTCGCACCGTCGCCGTCCACTCCACGGTTGACCGGGATCTCAAACATGTCCGCCTGGCTGATGAAACGGTCTGCATCGGCCCGCCGCCGGCTGCGGATAGCTATCTCAACATGCCAGCGCTGATCAGCGCGGCTGAAGTGACCGATGCGGTAGCGATCCATCCCGGCTACGGTTTTCTCTCTGAAAACGCCGATTTTGCCGAGCGCGTCGAACAAAGCGGCTTCATCTTCATCGGTCCCCGTCCTGATACCATTCGGCTGATGGGAGATAAAGTCTCCGCCATCAAAACCATGAAAGATGCCGGTGTGCCCTGTGTGCCCGGTTCTGATGGGCCGCTGGGTGACGATGATCGGGAAACCCTGCGCCTGGCACGCCAAATCGGTTATCCCCTGATCATCAAGGCGGCGGGGGGTGGCGGCGGGCGCGGAATGCGGGTCGTCAACGGTGAAGCGGCGCTCTTGACCACCATCGACCTGACCCGTAGCGAAGCGAACGCGGCCTTCGGCAATCCCACCGTGTACATGGAAAAGTATCTGGAACGGCCGCGCCACATTGAAATTCAGGTTTTGGCCGACACTCACGGCAACGCGATCCACCTTGGCGAGCGGGATTGCTCGATGCAGCGCCGCCACCAAAAAGTGATCGAGGAAGCGCCAGCGCCCGGCATCACGGCCCAGCAGCGCCGCCGCATCGGTCAGGTGTGTGTGGAAGCGTGTCGGCGGATTGGCTATCGCGGCGCCGGTACTTTTGAATTTCTCTATCAGGACGATAAATTCTATTTCATCGAAATGAATACCCGGATTCAGGTCGAGCACCCCATCACCGAACTTATCACCGGGGTCGATATCGTTAAGGAGCAGTTGCTGATCGCAGCCGGTGAACCGTTGCGCCACGAACAAAAAAATATCCATATCAACGGCCACGCCATCGAATGCCGGCTCAACGCTGAAAACCCCGATACCTTTGCCCCCTCACCCGGCACCATCACCCAATACCATTCACCCGGTGGGCCTGGCATCCGGGTCGATTCTCACGCTTACAACGGTTACCGGGTGCCGCCGAATTATGATTCGATGATCGGCAAGCTGATCGCTCACGGTGACAGCCGCGAGACCGCCATCGCCCGGATGCGCAATGCGCTGGCCGAATTGGTCATTGAAGGCATCAAAACCAACGCACCGCTGCACCAGCGGATTCTCAGTGATGCCCGTTTCATCACAGGAGGCACGGACATCCATTACCTTGAAAAGCAGTTGCTGGCTAACCGTTGAACGCCATGCCGAACGCCTTGCCGACGCTTTCCTGCCAACACACCCGGTGTCATCCACCCTTTGCACGGAAGGGGATGAGCGATGCGTGATGAGGCGAATGCCCCTTGGCTGCAACTGACGCTCGAAGCCATTGATCACTCTCCAGACCAGTTGGAAGACGCCCTACTCCAGGCGGGTGCGCTCGCAGTCACACTGACGGATGCCGGTGATCAACCGGTTCTAGAGCCAGGCCCTGGTCAAACCCCGCTGTGGGCACATACGCGGGTCACGGGGCTGTTCGATGCCCAAACCGACATCGAAGTCATCAAAAACCAATTATGCCGATTCCTGCATTCCCGCTCATTGCCGGAATGTCGGTTGAGCGAACTGGAAGAACGCGATTGGGTTCGGGCGTGGATGGAGCATTTTCATCCGATGCGTTTTGGCCAGCGCTTATGGGTTTGCCCGAAAGAGCAAACCCCACCTGAACCCACGGCGGTCAATCTCCGGCTTGATCCCGGCTTGGCCTTTGGCACCGGCACCCATCCGACCACCGCGCTGTGCCTGGAATGGCTGGATGGCGCCAACATCGTCGGTAAAACCGTCCTGGATTACGGCTGTGGCTCCGGGATTCTGGCCATCGCTGCCGCCAAGTTAGGGGCGCAGCGCGTCTGGGCCGTTGATATTGATCCACAAGCCCTGATCGCTAGTGACGACAACGCATCGGAAAATGACGTGGAAGATCGCCTGGAGCTGTCCAGCCCTAACGAGCTAGCCGCCGATCTGCAAGTGGATCTACTCTTGGCCAATATCCTGGCAGGAATCCTGGTGCGCTTAGCCCCTGAGTTTGGGCGGCGGGTCAAAGTCGGTGGCCAGCTTATCTTATCCGGCATCCTGCAAGCGCACGCCGATACCGTTCAAGCGGCTTTCATTCAAGACTTTGCGTTTGCTCCTGTCCGCTATCGGGATGACTGGGTGCTATTGACAGCCCAGCGCCGCCAGGGTTAAGCCGTCATCGCGCCCGCTAACCGCATCGCACGATCTATGTCGGGCATCACGAGGACAACGGTCCTCTATTAACGGATGGGCTGGCAAATCCCACACGTCGCGCTCGCTTCATCCATCAGCCGCATTCCGGTATGATGACTACCCCCCATCTAGCTCACTTCCATGCACATTGGCCCCTATCTTCTCGACCCGCCCGTCTTCCTGGCGCCAATGGCTGGCGTCAGCGACCGGCCGTTCCGGCAATTGTGCCGAGCGTTGGGTGCAGGACTCACGGTCTCGGAGATGGTGAGCGCCAATCCCGCGCTGTGGGATAGCCGCAAAACCCGGCTGCGGCTTGATCACACGGGCGAGCCTGGCCCGCGCAGTGTGCAGATTCTTGGCACTGACCCTGCCACCATGGCGGAAGCCGCTCGGCTCAATGTCGAGTACGGCGCCGACATCATCGACATCAACATGGGCTGCCCGGCTAAAAAAGTGTGTGGCACGCTCGCTGGGGCCGCTTTGTTGCGTGACGAATCGTTGGTTGGACGGATTCTGGACGCTGTGGTCAACGCGGTTCCAGTCCCAGTCACCCTTAAGATCCGCACAGGTTGGGATTTAACCCACCGCAATGGGCTTGCCATCGCGCGCATCGCCGAGCAAGCAGGCATTCGCGCGCTGACCGTGCATGGCCGTACCCGCGCGTGCGGCTACAGTGCGCCGGTGGATTATGCGGCGATTCATACCCTCAAGCAGGCGGTGAACATACCAGTGATTGCTAACGGCGACATCACCAGCCCGGAAAAAGCCCGCTGGGTTTTAGACTCTACTGGCGCGGACGCTGTGATGGTCGGCCGAGCCGCTCAAGGTCAACCCTGGATCTTCCGTGAGATTGCCCATTACCTGACGACCGGTCAGCGCTTGCCACTACCGGACATTACCGAGATCGGCCAATGCGTACTCGCCCATCTGCAACATCTGCATCATTTTTACGGTAAATCCACCGGGGTGCGGATTGCTCGCAAACACTTAGGCTGGTATAGCCAGCATTGGCCAACAGGTGCCGTATTTCGCACCAAAATCAATCCAGTTGAAAGCGCCGCAGCACAAGTACGGCTGACCCGCTATTTCTTCGAACATCTGGCCACCCAGGAGCCTCTGGCCGCATGAGCATCAATCCTTCCGATCCTCCGGTCGATTTATTACCCGCTACCCCGCTGCGCGATCATGTCTATGAAACATTGCGGATTTACTTTCATAATCTCGGCGGTCAAGCGCCCTGCAATCTCTATGATTTAGTACAACATGAGGTGGAACCGCCGTTATTACAGATCGTGATGCAATTCACCGGCGGCAATCAAACCAAGGCAGCAGCGATTCTGGGCATCAATCGCGGCACGCTGCGTAAAAAGCTGCGGCAATACCAGCTCGGCTAAATTTTTTCTTTTTGGGGACGGTATGAGTCTGGCGCTTTTCGATCTCGACAACACCCTGCTGGCCGATGACAGCGATTACCTGTGGGGCCGATTCCTCGTGGAACAGGGCCTAGTCGATGGCGTCTTCTACGAGCGCGAGAATCAGAAATTTTATGATTCCTATCGAGCCGGGACGCTCGATATTCATGCCTTTTTGCACTTCATGCTGCGACCGTTGACCGCGCATCCGCTGGCCACCCTACTGGCTTGGCGGGCACAATTTATCAAGGAGAAAATCGAGCCGATCATCCTGCCTAAAGCAGTCGCCCTGCTGGATAAACACCGAAAGGCCGGTGATACCTTGCTGATCATCACGGCCACCAACTGTTTTATTACAGCCCCCATTGCTGAGCGATTGGGCGTTCAGCATCTATTGGCAACCGAGATCGAATTCAGTGACGGCCGCTATACCGGCCAACCGCTCGGCATTCCCTGCTTTCAGCAAGGCAAGGTGACAAAGCTTCATGATTGGCTGGCGGCAACCGGCCATGACTTGACCGACAGTTGGTTTTATACCGATTCCCGCAATGATCTGCCTCTGCTCGTTGAAGTTGCGCATCCGGTAGCGGTGGACCCTGATGAAATCCTTGCTCAATACGCCACCGAGCGCGGCTGGCCCATCATCAGTCTGCGAGAAAACAAGCGGTAGCGTAGGCTGATCTATGTGGGCTTGCGACCGCGCGCCGTTTCCGCCACATTGCGACCCATCACACGCAGCTCCCGTCGCGCGACTTCCTGAACCAAGACTTGAAGCCGCCGAGATCAGAGTACTTCGTTGACCCTAAACGGACTACGCGCCATGCTCCTAATGATCGACAACTACGATTCGTTCACCTATAACCTCGTGCAATATCTGGGAGAATTAGGCGAAGAGGTCAAGGTGTATCGCAATGACCAGATTACCCCCGACGAGATTGCCGACCTCAATCCTGAACGCATCGTGCTCTCGCCCGGCCCCTGTACCCCTAACCAGGCGGGCGTGTCGCTGGCCACCATTGATGCCTTCGCCGGTAAAATTCCGATCTTCGGGGTTTGTCTGGGGCATCAGAGTATCGGCCAGGCGTTTGGCGGCCACATCGTCCGCGCCGGTGAGGTGATGCACGGCAAAACTTCCGCCGTTTATCATCAGGGCCAGGGTGTGTTCGCTGATCTGCCCAATCCGTTGACTGTAGTGCGCTATCATTCCCTGGTGATCGAAAAGACGACCGTTCCCGACTGCCTGGAAATCACCGCGTGGACTCAGACTGGGGACGGCGCACTCGATGAAATCATGGGTGTGCGCCACAAGACGCTGCCGGTCGAAGGCGTGCAATTCCACCCCGAATCTATTCTGAGCGAGCACGGCCACGCCCTGCTCCAAAATTTTCTCAACCAGCGACATTGATCGCTGCGGAGACGTGGTATGTCCATCACCCCCCAGGAAGCGTTGCAACGCACTATCGAGCATCGAGAAATTTTCTACGATGAAATGCTCTCGCTGATGCGCCAAATCATGGCGGGCGAAGTTTCGCCGGTCATGAGCGCCGCTATCCTCACCGGCCTGCGGGTCAAAAAGGAAACCATTGGCGAAATCAGCGCGGCCGCGACCGTGATGCGCGAGCTTTCGACCAAGGTGATGGTGCCACCGCCGCATCCGCATTTTGTGGATATCGTTGGCACCGGCGGCGACGGCTCGCACAGCTTCAATATTTCCACCACGGCAATGTTCGTGGTGGCGGCGGCTGGGGCGCAAGTCGCCAAACACGGCAATCGGGGGGTGTCATCCAAATCCGGCAGCGCCGACGTGCTGGAAGCGCTGGGCGTTCGCATCGATCTGCAAGCCGAACAGGTGGCCGCCTGCATTAGCGAAACCGGCATCGGCTTTATGTTCGCGCCGAATCATCACTCGGCCATGAAAAATGTCGCTCCGGTGCGCCGCGAGATGGGGGTACGCACCATTTTTAATATCCTTGGCCCGCTGACCAATCCCGCCAGTGCGCCGAATCAACTGATGGGCGTCTTCCATCCCGATCTGGTGGGCATTCAGGTGCGGGTGATGGAACGACTGGGCGCGCAACACGTTTTGGTGGTCTGGGGCAAGGATGGCATGGATGAGATTTCGCTGGGAGCGGCAACGCTGGTCGGCGAACTCAAAAACGGTCAGATCAGCGAGTACGAAATTCACCCGGAAGATTTCGGACTGGCGATGATGTCGGGCCGTAATCTCAAGGTGGAAAGCGCCGAGCAATCGAAAACGCTGTTGCTGAGCGTGCTCGATAACGAACCGGGCACCCCGCGCGATATCGTTGTTTTGAACGCCGGCGCCGCGCTGTATGCCGCCGATGTGGCCGCGTCCATTGCCGAGGGCATCGAACGGGCGCGGGATGCCATCGCCGGCGGTAAAGCCAAGGCCAAACTGAATGAATTCGTGCGCTGCACGCAAAAGTTGGCGACATGAGCGATACGCCTGATGTGCTCCAGCGTATCCTCGCCCGCAAGGTCGAGGAAATCGCCGAACGCAGCCAGCGGCTCAGCCTGGCCGCTGTGCGCAAACAGGCTGAAACCGCAGCGCCGACCCGTCCTTTTTTAGCCCAGATCAACGGCATCATTGCGGGCGGTGAGGCAGCGGTCATCGCGGAAATCAAACGCGCTTCACCCAGCAAGGGATTACTGCGCGATCCCTTCGAGCCGACCGCTATCGCCCGCAGTTACGCGGCGGCGGGAGCAGCGTGTCTGTCGGTGCTGACCGACCGCGACTTTTTTCAAGGCTGCGAGGAGTATCTGCAAGCCGCGCGGGCTACCTGCGCTCTGCCGGTCTTGCGCAAGGATTTCACCATCGACCCGTACCAGGTATACGAGGCGCGGGCTATCGGAGCGGACTGCATTCTGCTGATCGTGGCGGCGTTGGATCAAAACCCGTTACAAACACTGGCCAAGCTGGCCGCTGAACTCGGCATGGGGGTTCTGGTGGAAGTGCATGACGCCACCGAACTGGATCGGGCGCTGGCGCTTGATATACCGCTGATCGGCATCAATAACCGTAACTTGCGCACCTTTGCAACCCGGCTGGACACCACCTTGAATCTGCTCTCGCGCATCCCGACGGATCGCACCATCGTCACTGAAAGCGGCATTCATACCCCTGCTGATGTGGCACTGCTGCGCCAGCACGGCGTTCATGCCTTTCTGGTGGGCGAAGCCTTGATGCGGGCGGACGATCCTGGTGCTCGATTGGCCGAATTGTTCGGCGAGCACCGCCGTGGCCGCTCCAGCAGCCGATGAGATTGATGATGAAAACCCGGATCACCTGGTTGGAAGAGATGGCTTATGTCGCCCGATCCCCAAGCGGCCATGCGCTGGTGCTGGATGGTCCGCCGGAACTGGGTGGCCAGAATCTTGGCCCTCGCCCGATGGAAATGCTCTTGATGGGGATGGGCGGCTGTACCGCGATTGATGTGGTGAACATTCTGCGCAAGGCCCGACAGGATTTGCAGGGCTGTGAACTTGAACTCGAAGCCGACCGGGCCGAGAGCGACCCGAAGGTCTTCACGCAAATCCGCGTGCATTTCATTTTCACCGGCAAAAATCTGAGCACCAAGCACATCGAACGCGCCATCGAACTCTCTGCCGAGAAATACTGCTCTGCGTCGATCATGCTGGGTAAAACCGCGCAAATCAGCCACACCTTCGAGATTCGTGACGTCTGAACATCAGTGACCGAGGTGATAGTTCAGCGTTTGTGTCTGTGAGGAGCAGGATGTGATAACACTCAGACCAACGCCCAAATTGCCCTTGCAAGGCTTCAACAACCTCACGAAAACGCTCAGCTTCAATAGTTACGATATCGGTTATACCTCGACGACCGAGCAGCAAGAATGCTATCTGCGTTATCTCGATGAGACTTACAACGCCGCACGGTTGACCGACATTCTCAGCCAGGTCGCCAAGATCATCGGCGCCACTATTTTGAACGTCGCCCGGCAGGACTACGAGCCGCACGGAGCCAGCGTGACCCTGTTGTTGGCCGAACAATCGGTTGCTTCAGAAGATCTTTCGCACTCGGCCGCACCAGGGCCGCTACCGGACGCGGTGGTCTGTCATTTGGACAAAAGCCACATCACGGTACATACCTATCCAGAAAGCCATCCTGACAACGGCATCCACACCTTTCGGGCCGATATCGATGTCTCCACCTGTGGCCGCATTTCCCCACTCAAGGCGCTGAACTATCTGATGCAGTGCTTTGCGGCCGATATCGTCGTGCTCGACTATCGGGTGCGTGGCTTTGCACGGGATGAGACTGGTAAAAAGCATTTCATTGATCATCAAATCAATTCAATTCAGGATTATCTGTCCAGGGACATCCGCGAGCGCTATCAATGCATTGATGTCAATGTCTCTCAAGAGCATCTCTTCCATACCAAGCTGCTGCTGAAAGATTTTGATCTCAATGATTATTTATTCAGCATGGACCGGCAGAACATGTCACCGCACGAGCAAGCGGAAATCGAGCGGCAGGTGCGGCGGGAGATGGCGGAAATTTTTTACGGCGAAAACCTACCCAAAGGCTGGCCGATTTAACGTTATGGAACGACCCACATTTGGGCTATACCCAATAGGTGGTCTTGGTCATTATTTTTGACGCCCCTTTCATCAACAGGCGGATCGGCCACGGCAACCGAACGCCACCGGCGACAATGGCATTCGTGGCATGGCGCGCTTCATCGTCCTTCATCTGTTCCAAAACTGCCCGGCTCTGGTGATCGGCGGCCGGTAACCGCTGCAAGTGGGAGCTGAGATGGCGCACGACCTGATATTCGGTTTCCGCGACAAAGCCCAGACTCCAACGGTCGCCCGCCTTGCCGGCCAGCGCACCAATCGCAAAAGCGCCCACATAAAATAATGGGTCCAGGATACTGGGGCGGCTGCCCAGATCTTGCAGTCGTCCTTTGCACCAGGTGAGATGGTCGTTTTCCTCGTAGGCGGCCTGCTCCATGCACCCACGCACTTCATCCAGTTGTGCGGTCAGCGCTTGGCCTTGATAAAGCGCCTGAGCGCAGATTTCACCCGTATGATTGACTCTCATCAAACGGGCCGCTTCTTGCTGTTCGGCTGGTTTTAATTCATTGGCCGGGGCAATGCCAGCGCTGGGTTGCGGTCGCCCGGTGGTTGGTGGCTGACCAAACAGCGTGCGAATCGCCTGATCGAGGTTGATCAGCAAGGTATCGGCGGACGTATAGTAGCGGCTGGTCATGGCGACAAACTCATGTCTTGGAGAAAAATCCAGTGTCCTATTATCACTATCATGTATTTTTTTGCACCAACTTGCGCGCTGACGGTTCACAGTGTTGCCAGCAATATGGCGCTCAGGAAGCGCGTGATTACGTCAAGCAGCGGGTTAAAGAATTAGGATCGGTTATTCCTCATAAAATAAGGATCAACACCGCCGGTTGTATGGACCGTTGCAGCGAGGGACCGGTGCTCGTGGTCTATCCCGAAGCAACCTGGTATAGCTATGTCGATCATGCCGATCTGGATGAAATCATCACGGAACATCTGGTTGCAGGACGCACGGTGGAACGGCTACGGATTTAAGCGTCTGCACCGGTGCTAAGACGCCCATTGACATTGAAGGACTCCAGGGATGGACGACGACCCCGCCAGCTTGAGGCGTCGCGTCGTGGCCCTACGGCGGGCCAGTTCGACGGAGACGTTGCCCGCCGACCCAGAGCGCACCGACGGGCGGCCATGAATGTGGTGTTGCGACAGCATTCGCACTATACTCTTCAATGGGTTAGGGTATGCGGTTAGGTAAAGAAGACCCGGAAGAACCTGTAAAACCCGCCGGGCAGAGTGACGAAAGTCGTAGGACGGGGAGCGTCCAAACTGATGCGCGTGGAGTGGCAAAACCCACCTGCCGGCCTGTCCGGCGGGGCTACGGTGAAGCGCGAATGAACCCGGCTGATGAGGCGAGGTTTGGACCGAGCCGAAATCAGTCATGGCGCAACTCCAACTCTTCTCTTCACCCGCTATCGAAGTCTTGTAAGGCGAGTTGTGCTTTCGTACAATGCGCGACTCCCTACGCGGACATGGATTTTTTTGGAGCTTCTAAATAATATGAAAACTTTCAGCGCCAAGCCAGCCGAGGTCAAGCGCGACTGGTATGTGATCGACGCCTCGGATCAGGTTCTGGGTCGGCTGTCGACAGAAATTGCCCGCCGTTTGCGAGGCAAACATAAACCTGAATATACCCGCCATATCGATACGGGCGACTACATCATCGTGGTCAACGCCGCGAAAGTGCGCGCGACCGGCCGCAAGGAAACCGATAAGGTTTACTACCACACGACCGGTTATGTGGGCAACATCAAATCCGTATCCTTGGAAAAGCTGCGCAAGTCTAATCCCGAGCGCATTGTGCAGATTGCCGTAAAAGGCATGTTGCCCAAGAATCCTCTGGGTCGGGCCATGTTTCGTAAACTGAAAGTTTACGCTGGCCCTGAACACCCACATACCGCCCAGCAGCCATTACCGCTGCCGATAAGCTCATGATGACCGGTAGCCGGAAGGTACATAACGCATGATTGAGAACCAACATTACGGCACGGGTCGGCGCAAGACTGCCGCCGCTCGTGTGTTTTTGCGGCCGGGCACCGGCAAGATTACCGTTAATCAACGACCCCTAGAGCAATATTTCGGTCGTGAAACATCCTGCATGGTGGTCCATCAGGCGTTGGAAACCGTTCAACTGAATGACCGGTTTGACGTTTACGTGACGGTTAAAGGTGGTGGGATCACAGGTCAAGCGGGCGCTATTCGCCATGGCCTGACGCGCGCGCTCATCGAATACGACGAGAGTCTGCGCGCTCCGCTGCGCAAAGCGGGCTTCGTCACTCGCGACGCTCGTGAAGTGGAGCGTAAGAAAGTCGGTCTACGCAAAGCTCGGCGCGCAACGCAGTACTCTAAGCGCTAACGTTTTCCTTGGGGGATCGTCTAGCGGCAGGACTACGGACTCTGACTCCGTCAACCTAGGTTCGAATCCTAGTCCCCCAGCCACTCACTAACCCACCTACTTTTTATAGAAGGTGGGTTTTTTATGGTTTGGCTTTAAAGAAAAAAGCAACAAATTGTTGTATCATTGAAACAATAAATTAAATTTTGTGTTTTTTTTGAAAATTTCAGTTGCATTTGTGCTTCAAAATGCGTATAAATTTCTTTAGCGAATTTCGAACGCCCTTTTGTTGTGTATTTACAACACAAACCTAGGAGTTTAATTTTATGAAAAAGTCTGCTCTTGTGGTGGCTGTGGCCGCTGCGCTGGTTGGGTTCGGTACTGCCGCGCACGCTGATACCACGCTGTATGGTTCGGCCCGCGTCTCTGTTGATTATGATGATGTCGATACCACCTATCTGAACGCTCGGCAGCCCAATGGCGCACTGGTCCCCTTTACGCGCGGCTTCAATGCCTGGGATGTCTTCAACAACACATCGCGCCTGGGTGTACGTGGTGAAGAAGAATTAGGTGGCGGCTTGAGCGCTATCTATCAGTATGAGTTCGGTGTTGATGTGACTGATGGCGGCAACCTCCAGAGTAATCGCCCCAAGTGGGTTGGCTTGAAAGGTGGCTTCGGCTCGATTACGGCCGGTACCCAATGGACCCCGTACTATAACGCCATCGCGGTTGGCGATATTTTCAACAGCTCCAAGTTCTATGACAAAGACGTCTATCTGGGCGACAGCTTTGGCGTGCGGATGGACAACAGCATCGTTTATGCCACCCCGAATCTGAGCGGTTTCAAGGCTGAAGTGATGCTGGTGATGAACGGTTCCTGCTCACCGAATGATCCGGTCACACCGGCTGATTTGTGCAAAACCGGTGCCGACAACAAGCTGAACGGCAACTTGAGCAACGATCTGGATATGTGGAATCTGGGCCTGTCGTACAAGAATGGCCCCTTCTTCCTGGGTGCGTCCTATATGTCCCTGGAAGGCAGCTCCTTTGATAACTTCGTCACCCGGCCGACTTGGGATGGCAATCAGTGGGGCGTCGCGGTCGGCTTCAATACCGGGCCGTTTGCCGTCTCGCTGGCTTATGAAAATGGCGATCTCAACGTCCTTAACTTCGGCAAAACCCAAAACCTCATCTTGACTGGCCAATATACCTTCGGACCCAATGTGCTGCGCGCTGCGTATACGCATTCCAGCCCCGAAGATGACCGTATCGGTGTCGTCAGCAATGGTGTTGCCGGCGTTCTTCTCCAAGACGACCGCAGCAACTGGGCATTGGGTTATCAGTATAACCTCAGCAAGCGCACCCGCGTCTGGGTCGAGTACCTCGGTCAGGAAGTTGATAACGATCTGGTCGGCAGCACACAGACCATCTCAATCGGGACTCGCCACGACTTCTAAGGCTTAACAGCCTCGTCAGCAATACCAAACGGACGCCCTAGGGCGTCCGTTTTCTTTTGTGTGTCTTTTGCGATGATCGTTGCTTTCTAACAAATAAGTTGTTTTTTTATAAATAAACAGTTGCTTTTTTGATTCATTTATTCTATAAATAATCTCGAATTACTTAAAAATACCTTCCAATGATCGGAAAGCGTATTACTTAAACGTGCTTTAAATTCTTAATAGCCAGGACTTTCCCATGAAAAATCACTTGGTTGCTTTTGCTGTTGCAGCCTCCCTCGCCGCCCCATTCGCCGCACAAGCCGATACGATCTTGTATGGGTCTGCGCGTGTCTCTCTGGATTACAGCGATGAAAGCAACTCGCTGTTTAACGGTGATGGTAGCTGGGATGTCTTTAACAACAGCTCGCGACTTGGTGTCTTGGGATCGGAAGAGTTGGGAGGTGGCTTGAGCGCCATCTACCAGTACGAGTTCGGCGTTGACCTGACCGAGGGTGGCAATTTAGAGAGCAACCGGCCGAAGTTTGTCGGTCTGAAAGGTGGCTTTGGCCAGATCTCTGTGGGTACTCAGGAAACTCCTTATTACCATATCGCGAGTGTCACGGACATCTTCAACACAGATCGCTCGTTTGGCAGCACTGCCTTTCTAGGCGGCTCATTCAATGGCTTTAGCCTCAACACCGGGGCAGATCGGGATCTCGGTGACGGCGCGCTGGTTCGTTTGGAAAACAGTATTTACTACACCACACCCGACATGGGCGGCCTTAGCATCGAAGCCATGTTGGTCGCCAACGGCGGTAGTAACAGTACACAAGGCCGTTCCAATGATATCGATCTTTGGAATATCGCCGCCAAATATAGCGGTGGCCCCTTCTCCGCCGGTGTCAGCTATATCCGCCTCAATGGTGACGATAGGGTTGCACTCAGCAACGGCATTAGCGTCGATCTTGACCTGGATCAGTGGGTTGCCAGCGTTGGCTTCACGGCTGACCCTTTCAGTATCGGTCTCATCTATGAGCAAGGGACTCTGAACGAATTTGGGCTGCTCGGTACCGCCCGATTCTCGCCTGGTACGCCCGCTCGCTTTGGTGACAGCGACGCAAAAAATATCTATCTCGCTGGCGAGTATCGGTTTGCCAACAACACGATTCGGGCCGCCTACGGCCGGATGGATACTGGACTGAACGTGCTAGGCTCCGACGAAACCATGGACAATTATCTGATCGGCTATCAGTACGATTTCAGCAAGCGGACCCGTTTATGGGTTGAATACATCGGTCGCAGTAGCGACTCGGTGCTCTATGGCGACCAAAACGCGGTCTCCATCGGGACGAGAGTGGATTTCTAAAATAACAAAAGCCTGACATCAGGCGTAAGGGCGGCGGGCACTGCAACGCAGTGCCCGTTTTTTATTGCGTTAGCCATCAACATCGCAAGGTTTGGACGCCGTTCTTCGTGCCTAACAAGACGATATCCGCTGGGCGTAAGGCAAACAAACCCACCGTAACGATCCCTGCAATATTGTTCAATTCCGCTTCTAGCTTGGCCGGCTCCAGAATGTGCAAGTTGTAAACGTCTAAAATGATATTGCCGTTGTCAGTAACAAAATTCTCTCGAAATACCGGCTGCCCCCCACGTTTGTGCAACTCGCGCCCGACGTGGCTGCGCGCCATCGGTATGACCTCGACCGGCAGAGGGAAGCCACCCAATGTATCCACCAGCTTGGATTCATCAGCAATACAAACGAATAATTCGCTAGCCGCCGCCACGATCTTTTCACGGGTTAGCGCGCCGCCTCCCCCCTTGATGAGCTGCAACCGCGCATTAGCCTCATCCGCGCCATCCACGTAAAGAGGCAACGGGCCAACCGCGTTGAGATTTAAGACCGGAATGCCAGCGGCTTTCAGGCGCTGGGTGGTCGCTTCCGAACTGGACACCACACCGTCTAGTCGGGATTTGATTCGCGCCAGCGCGTCAATAAAATAATTGGCGGTTGAACCGGTGCCGACGCCTAAAACCGTATTATCTTCGACATAAGCGAGCGCAGCCTCAGCGGCGCGTTTTTTCATGTCATCTGTGGACATGCAACTCTCCTCCCCTGCTCTTTGTAAGCATCCTCATGTACGACTATATCAAAAAGATCCTGACCGCTCGGGTTTACGATGTCGCCATCGAATCGCCTTTGGAGGTGATGAGTCGTTTATCACGGCGTCTGAATAACCGAGTGTTGCTCAAGCGTGAAGACTTGCAGCCGGTCTTTTCCTTTAAGCTGCGCGGCGCCTATAACAAAATGGCCAATCTACCCCGCGCGGCGCTGGAAAAAGGCGTTATTTGCGCCTCGGCCGGCAATCACGCCCAAGGCGTCGCCCTGAGCGCGCAGCGGCTCGGCGCCAAAGCGACTATCGTCATGCCGCGCACCACGCCAGCGATTAAGATCCAGGCGGTGCGCGACCGAGGCGGCAAAATTGTGCTGTTTGGCGATAATTACGACGAAGCCTATCAGCACGCCCGTCAGTTGGAAGCCGAAAAAGGCTTGACCTTCATCCATCCCTATGATGACCCCGATGTGATCGCCGGCCAAGGCACTATCGGTATGGAAATCCTGCGTCAGCACCCCGACCACATCGAAGCGATTTTTATTGCAGTCGGCGGCGGCGGTTTGATTGCTGGAATCGCCGCTTTCATCAAATATCTGCGGCCGGAAATCAAGATCATTGGGGTGGAGCCAGACGATGCCGCTTCGATGTACCAAGCCCTCAAACAGGATCGGCGGGTGGTGCTCGATCAGGTGGGTATTTTCGCCGACGGCGTGGCGGTCAGGCAGGTAGGCGAGGAAACCTTCCGACTGGCGCGGGAACGGGTCGATGAAATGATTGTTGTGTCCACCGACGAAATTTGTGCCGCGATCAAGGATATTTTCGATGACACCCGCGCTATTGCTGAACCCGCCGGCGCGCTCGGCGCCGCAGGCTTGAAAAAATATGTCGAGCGCACCGGCGTCACCGGCGCCAATTTGATTGCGCTCAATTGCGGCGCGAATATCAATTTCGACCGCTTGCGCCATGTCGCCGAACGCGCCGAACTGGGCGAGCGACGGGAAGCCTTGCTGGCGGTCACCATCCCGGAACAGCCGGGTAGTTTTCGCCGCTTCTGCCAAACCATCGGTAAACGCTCGATCACCGAATTTAATTATCGCTACGCCGACACCCGCCAGGCGCAGGTTTTCGCCGGCATCCAGTTGACCGAGGGGGACGGTGAAAAAAACCGCATCATTGAAACCCTGCGCGAACACAGCTATCCGGTGCTGGATCTCAGCGATAACGAGATGGCGAAACTGCACATCCGCTATATGGTGGGCGGTCATGCACCCGGCTTGCGAGATGAATTGTTGTATCGCTTCGAGTTTCCCGAACGGCCAGGGGCGTTGCTGCAATTCCTGACTGGCATGGCGCACGATTGGAATATCAGTCTCTTCCACTATCGCAATCACGGCTCCGATCATGGCCGGGTGCTGGTCGGCATCCAAGTATCGACAGCAGAACGGGGGCAATTCGACCAGTTCATCCACAAACTCGGCTATCCCTACGCCGACGAAACCGATAATCCCGCTTATCGCCTGTTTCTGGATAGTCGCGGCTAATCTGTAACAGTCGAATTTGAAAGCAAGATTCGGAGTGAACCGATAAGCAAACGTCGCTAAAGTTCCAACCATCTTATGGCTGGTCGAAAGGAACCCATGATGAACGCCGCTGTGAAAAACTCACACCATGCCGTCACCACGCAGAACGATCCTCGGTGGGCCGCCGTGGTCGCTCGTGACGCCAAGGTGGCTGACCGGTTTTTCTACTCGGTCCAGACCACGGGCGTGTACTGCCGCCCTTCATGCGCCGCCCGCTTAGCGCGACCGGAACATGTCCGTTTTCACCCAACACGCGAAGAAGCCGAACAAGCCGGTTTCCGACCTTGCCAGCGTTGTAAGCCAGATCAGCCGCCTTTGCTCGAACAACACGCGATCAAGATCACTGAAGCTTGTCGGATCATCGAAGCATCGGAGACCACACCGGGCATTGCAGAACTAGCAAAGCGTGTCGGCATCAGCACGTACCATTTTCATCGCCTTTTCAAGACGATCACTGGACTGACGCCAAAAGCCTACGCAGCGGCGCGGCGCGCACAATGGGTGCGCCACACCCTTAGTCACAGCAACACGGTAACGGACGCAGTTTTCGAGGCGGGCTACCACTCCAGCAGCCGTTTTTACCAGCGATCCAACGAGGTTCTGGGCATGACGCCGACCAAATACCGCGCAGGTGGCCTCAACATACTCATTCGCTTTGCCATTGGGCAATGCTCGCTGGGGTCGATCCTGGTCGCCGAAAGCGCTCATGGCGTGTGCGCCATTTTCTTGGGCGATGATCCCGAACGGCTAGCCTATGACCTGCAAGACCGCTTCCCCCGCGCCACGCTGATCGGCGGCGACAGCGCCTTTGAGCAGCGCGTCGCCAAGGTCATCGGCTTTATCGAACAACCGGCTATCGGCCTGGATTTGCCGCTCGATGTGCGCGGCACCGCCTTTCAACAGCGCGTTTGGCAAGCCCTACGGGAGATTCCGGTTGGAGCAACAGCCAGTTATACCGACATTGCCCAACGAATTGGCGCTCCGAATACAGCGCGGGCCGTCGCTGGGGCCTGTGCAGCGAATAGTTTGGCGGTCGCCATTCCGTGCCATCGCGTCATCCGCAACGATGGCGGTCTGTCCGGTTACCGCTGGGGTGTGGAGCGCAAGCGCGCCCTATTGGCGAAGGAAGCCGACTCATGAATCGGCGGCTACCGGCATAGAGCCAGCCATGACCTTGCCTCTGTTTGAGGATGCGGAATCAGGCCAGCCATGGCGCGAGGCCCTGTGTCCCGGCGCGGTCGTGTTGCACAACTTCGCCACAGCGGCCGGGGCCACGCTGCTCACGACCCTGCACGATATCGCACGGCAAGCGCCGTTTCGGCACATGATCACGCCGGGCGGCTTTCGCATGTCGGTGGCCATGACGAACTGTGGCTCCTGCGGCTGGCTGTCGGATCGCACCGGCTACCGCTACGCGGCGACCGATCCGGAAAGCGGTAAACCTTGGCCTCCCTTGCCGGAGGCGTACCTGAAACTGGCACGCGCAGCGGCCGCGAGCGCCGGTTTTCCAGACTTCGAGCCGGATGCATGTCTCATCAACCGCTACGCACCTGGCGCCCGGCTGTCGCTGCATCAAGACAAGGATGAGCGAGATTTTACTCAGCCTATCGTCTCGGTTTCACTGGGCCTGCCGGCAGTGTTTCTATTCGGTGGTTTACGGCGGAACGACAAAGCCGCTCGCGTGCTCTTGACGCACGGCGCTGTGGTGGTCTGGGGCGGGCCAGCGCGGTTGCGCTATCATGGGATTCTGTCGCTCAAAGCTGGATATCACCCCCTGGTGGGCGAACAACGGATCAATCTGACTTTTCGTAAAGCCATCTAATCAATCCTTTCATCCAGGCCGCTGAGACACGTTTTGGACTTAAATTTCCAAGGTATCCACCAGCGCCCGTCTAATTCGACTTGATAAGACCAAAGTCTGATCCCTATCCAACTTGCGGCCGAGCTAAATAACGCTTTCATGGCATTGAGCTAATTTCCAACCCCACCACCACGGCCCATTGAGCCTCGGTTACCGGTAAGACCGACAGGCGGTTACCCCGGCGGAGTAAGGCAAAATCGCCTAACACCGCCTGATGGTGTTTCAACTCAGTTAAGGTGATGGGTCGGCGCATACGGCGCACCAACCGCACATCGACTCGGTGCCAGCGGGGTTGTTGCCAGGTGCTGGTGGGGTCATAGTAAGGACTGGCGGGATCAAAAGCGGTTTCGTCCGGGTAGCCTTCCCGCACCACCTCGACAATACCAACGATGGCCGGCTTTAGCATACCGGAATGATAGAAAAACGCTTGATCGCCCTGACGCAGGGCATCGCGCAGAAAATTACGAGCCTGATAGTTGCGCACCCCTTCCCAAGCCGTGGTCTGCTGGGGTGACGCTTCAAGATCGGCAAAACTAAACGCCGTGACTTCCGATTTCAGCAGCCAATAAGCCACGGCTTATCCCCTTTCGCTCTGGCTGGTTTAGCGAAATTCATAGAAAGCAGCTTCCGTCACTACAGCATCCAAAGGCACATCCCAGTGTTCACGGATTAACAACTCAGGGCTTTTCTGGAACTCGTAACCCAAACCCAACAAATAGGGCCGCTGACCCTGATACGCTGGATTAGCCAAGAAAGCAAAACTACGGTCGTAGAATCCGCCACCCATACCGAGACGAGTTCCTGTGCTGTCGAAAGCCACCAGCGGCACCAAAACCAAATCCAGTTGCTCAGGCGACAACCACTCATCTGGGGAGATGGCGGGTTCAGGAATGTTAAATCGGTTGGGACGTAAGGGCGAATCGGGCCGATAGGGTGCAAAGTGTAGCGTTCCCACCGGATCGTTGACGATGACCGGCAAGTAGACTTGCTTGTTGGTCGCCCACGCCCGTTCGAGCAATGGTCGCGGATCAAGCTCTCCCTGGCAGGCCCAATAACCCGCGATATGACACGCTTCAGCATAGACTAGATCATCAGGGACTCGCGCCGCCACCGAGAGAGCCGCTTGCCAGCACTCATCAGCGAGCATCGCGCGTCTGCTGGCACGCAATCGTTCGCGCAAGTTGCGGCGCTCAAGCGGCACGAAAGGGAAGCCTCAAAAAATAAAGGCGACCGCAGTCGCCAAGACACACAATCAACATCAAGAAGGCGCTCTCCGCTGATGCCGTTTTGGGCCATTGCCCTTGAACCGCGCGGGCTCAAAGCGGGGAACAGAGCGGCGAATCAGGCTTCCCGCTACAAGGCGGACATGCACACAACGCCGACGACTATCACCCTGGGTAGAATTAAATAGGATCAAGGGGTTACCCGACCCTTTACTCGTACACCCCAGAGAGCGCCAAACCTAAAACACTATTTGACTCAGATTATAACCCATCCGGTACAGATTTGCTAAGAATCGCATCAATTTTTTGTGCCATATCCTCGACATAATGATTAACAACTGCGTCGGTCTCGGTCAATTGTCGCTGTTGCCGCAGCAGCTCGTGGCTGAGATTCATCGCCGCCATCACCGCCACCGCATCCAGGCTCAAAAGCTTGCTGCTGCGATCCCGGACCTCACGCATTTTCTCGTCCAGATACCGGCCCGCCTCCAGCAGATCCTCATGTTCGGCCGGCGTACACGCAAAGCGATATTCGCCCCCAAGCAGATGCACAGTTACCCCGATAGTCCCCTGGCTCACGATGCTTGCTCCAAATTCTTGAGACGAACGATCATGGCCTCGATCCGGGAACGCGATTGTTCATTTTTTTCGCGCAACTGATCACACTCAGCTTGCAATGTGCGGTTTCGCTCATCCAGGGAACGATTCTCTTGCAAGAGTTGCTCACAAAACCCCATTAACCGTTCAACCCGCTCGGCGAGAATGGCCAAGCCACTCGCGGCGGTTTCCGGGGCGCTCTCCAGCGGATCGGTTTCGGCCGACAACGCATTTTCGTAAAAATGTTCGATTTCCATGGGAGTACTATAGAGTGGCTTTTCTGATCAGGTCAATTTTCGAGCTTGCTAGGCGGGTTACTCGCACAATGTTAGGATTAGCCGTGCCCGTATCATGCGCTCCTGAAATCTCTCATGTCTAGCCTCAATCCACCCCTGTTCGAACGTCTGAGCACCCTGCTCGATCCTCTGGACCCGGCCGAACTGCATGGTTTGCTGTGTGGGCTACTCTGCGCCGACCGCACCCTGACCGTTGATACGTGGCTGGCGCACGCCGCAGAGCTGCTCGACGATGAAGCATTGCCAGAAACCGCGCGCGATGTACTTGGCAAATTTTTCGAATACGGTCGCACACAACTGGATGATCCCGATTGCGCAGCAACGCCGCTGTTGCCCGATGACGATACTCCCTTGCGCCAGCGCACCGAAGCCCTCGGTAAGTGGAGTCAGGGCTTGCTGTATGGCCTCGGCGTAAGCGACATCGTGCGCTGGGCTGGGCTATCCCCAGAGAGCCAAGAATTTCTGCATGACGCCACCGGCATCGCCCAAGCCGGCTTCGACCGCGCTGAAGCGACCGACGCCGATGAAACTGCTTATACGGAAGTGGTCGAATACCTGCGAGTCGGTCTGCTGTTGCTTCAGCTTGATCTAAACCGTCCGACCGCAGCTCACCGCTCGCGCCCACCCTGACCCAGAAGGCTGATCGATGTATTCCCGCGCGATACCGCCCACCGTTTTCGCTCACCGCCGTCAAACGCTGATGGAGCGGATGGGACCCGGCTCAGTCGCCTTGTTGCCCGCCGCACCGTCGGCCCCGCGCAATCGCGACGTACACTACCCTTATCGCCAGGATAGTGATTTCTATTATCTGACCGGTTTCCCGGAACCTGAAGCCATCGCGGTGCTGGCGCCGGGCAATGCCCAGGAATTTCTGTTGTTCTGCCGCGAACGCGATCCACAAATGGAAATCTGGCATGGGCGCCGTGCTGGACCGGCGGGCGCGATAGCCCGTTACGGGGCAGACCACGCCCATCCCATCGACGCTATCGACACCCTGTTACCACCCTTGCTGGAGAACCGCGAGCGGATCTTCTACGCCATCGGCTATAACCCGGAATTCGACCGCCGTGTTATCACCTGGCTTACCCAGGTGCGCGGTAAAGCCCGCGCCGGCGTGCGTGCGCCCGCCACGTTCGTTGCTTTGGAACACTTGCTGCACGCGATGCGCCTCTGCAAGGCCCCAGAAGAAATCGCCGTCATGCGCGAATCGGCCCGGATCGCCGCGCAAGCTCACAGTCGCGCGATGCAGGTTTGCCGGCCGGGAATGATGGAATACCAGCTTGAGGCCGAAATCCTGCACACCTTCATCGCCAACGGTGCAGGGTGGTCGTATCCGTCCATCGTTGGCGGTGGCGATAACAGTTGCATCCTCCACTACACGGAGAACAACGCCCCGCTGCATGATGGTGACATCGTGTTGATCGATGCGGGCGCCGAATTGGATGGCTATGCATCCGACATCACCCGCAGTTTTCCGGTCAATGGCCACTTTTCTGGTGAGCAACGCGCACTCTACGAATTAGTGCTCGCTTCTCAGCAAGCGGCTATCGACAAAGTTCGGCCCGGCTGTCATTTCAACGAACCGCATGATGCTGCGGTGCGGGTACTGACTGAAGGATTGGTGGCACTGGGCCTGCTGCATGGTGATGTGACGGCGCTCATCGCCGCTGAGCAGCACAAACCGTTTTATATGCACCGAACCGGTCATTGGCTGGGCATGGATGTCCATGATGTCGGTGATTACAAGACCGGTGAAGACTGGCGGGTGTTTGAACCCGGCATGGTGACGACCATCGAACCGGGCCTGTATATCCCAGCCGGCGGCAAGATCATGGACGCCCACTGGGCACAACTTGGCATCCACCTGGAAACCGAGCTGGATGAGCGTTGGTGGCGAATCGGCATCCGTATCGAAGATGACGTGCTGGTCACGGCCGACGGCCACGAGATCCTGACCGAGACTGCACCGAAAGAGATCGATGATATTGAAGCGTTGATGCGGGAATCAGCGACGGCGCCGACAGCGGGCCAAGGCAAACCCAAAAAACGCCGTACCCCGATCCCCACTCAACCTACCTCTGCTTCCCGCTTATGAGCCATACCGATTACGATGTATTGATCGTCGGCGGTGGCATGGTCGGCGCCAGTTTGGGGTGCGCGCTCGCTGGTCTAAGCTTGCGTATCGCCCTGGTAGAAGCCGCTCCGTTGGCCGCTAGCGCTCACCCCAGCTACGACGACCGCACCCTGGCCCTTGCCCAAGGTACCAAGCGAATTTTTCAAACCTTGGGCCTGTGGGATTCGCTGGCGGCAACCGCGACACCGATCCACCAAATCCATATCTCCGAGCGCGGCGGCGCTGGTTTTGCCCATCTCGATTGCCGGGATGAAGGCGTGGATGCCCTGGGCTATGTGGTCGAGGCGCGCTTGATCGGCGCGGCGGTACTGGCGAAATTGCCAACTTTGCCCGGACTGGATCTGTTATGCCCGGCTCATCTGGATCAAATCGCCATCGAACCGGATGCGGCGTGCGCCACGGTTGGCTTGCCCGATGGACACACACGCGAATTACGCGCGCGGCTGGTGGTAGCTGCCGACGGCGCCCGCTCACCGATACGGGAGCAACTCGGCATCAGCGCATTGCGCTGGGAATACGGCCAGCAAGCGGTCATTGCCAATGTCACCCCCGCCCTCCCCCACCAACAGGTCGCCTACGAGCGCTTTACCGAGGATGGTCCGGTTGCGCTTCTCCCGATGAGCGAGCAGCGGTGCGCAGTGGTCTGCACCATCAATGACCCCGCAGTGCCGGAGGTGCTGGCGTTGGATGATGCAGGCTTTGGCGCGCTGTTGACCCGGCGTTTCGGTGACCGCCTCGGCCATTTTTCCCGCATCGGCCGGCGGCAGGCTTATCCGCTGTTCCTGCTAAAAGCCCGCGAGCACGCCCGTGAACGGGTTGCGATCATCGGCAATGCCGCCCATACCTTGCACCCCATCGCCGGCCAGGGATTTAACCTCGGTATCCGTGATGTGGCGGCGTTGGCTGAGGTCATCGCCGATGCCCGCCGCGCCGAGCAAGATATCGGTGCTCTAACGGTACTGGACCGTTACGCCGACTGGCGTCGCTGGGATCAGCGCCAAACCATTGCTTTCACCGACGCCTTGACCCGCTTGTTCGTCAATCCGCTGCCGCCGGTGCGGCTCGCCCGTAATTTGGGTTTGCTAGCTTTCGATTTTTATCCGCCGATCAAGCGATTAATCACCCGGCATAGCATGGGATTGGCTGGCCGCCTGCCGAAACTGGCGCGCGGTCTACCGCTGACCGCCTAAGCCATACCCCATCAATCGCCAAACTCGCTAAAGACGCTGACACTGCCATGAACGATAGCAACATCGATTACGATCTGGTCATCGCCGGCGGTGGCATGGTCGGCTCGGCACTGGCTTGTGCGCTGGGTGATACCGATTTACGCATCGCGTTGCTGGAAGGGATGCCGCTGGCGCGAGTGCGCCCTGATGCCGAGGCGGACATCCGGGTATCGGCCATCAGTCGTGCCTCGCAGCGCATCTTTGCAGCGGTCGGCGTTTGGGACGCTATGGTGGCCTGGCGGGTCAGCCCATTCCGCGAGATGCGGGTATGGGATGCGACCGGCTCCGGCCAAATCCATTTCGATAGCGCTGATATCGGTGAACCGCTGTTGGGCTGGATTATCGAAAATCGAGTCATTCAATTCGCTTTGCTGGAACGGGTCGGCCAACTGTCTGCTGTGGAATTGCTCTGTCCGGTCGTTCTGGAAAGCGCGCAACGAGTCGCCGATCACCACTGGTGCGTGCGGCTCAACGATGGCCGTGAATTGACCACGCGCTTGCTGGTCGGCGCAGACGGTGCGCAATCCATGGTGCGCCGCCTGGCGGAGATCGCCACCGCTGGCTGGGACTATGGGCAAAAAGCCGTAGTCGCCAACGTGGCCACCGCCGAGCCGCATCAGGAAACCGCCTGGCAGCGTTTTCTGCCGACCGGGCCGTTGGCCTTTCTGCCGCTGCATGATGGCCGTTGCTCCATCGTCTGGTCCACCAGTCCCCAACAGGCCGATGCGCTGTTGGCGATGGACGAACAGGCGTTCAGAGCGGCGCTGGGGGAAGCGTTCGGCTGGCGCTTAGGGGCCATTGTCGCAATCGGGGCGCGGGGTGCGTTTCCGCTACGGTTGCAGCATAGCCAACATTATGTCAAACCCGGTCTTGCCTTGATCGGCGACGCGGCCCATGTGGTGCACCCGCTGGCGGGCCAGGGCGTCAATCTGGGCTTACTGGATGCAGCAACGCTGGCCGAAGTCATCGTTGACGCAACCGCCAGCGGCCAAGACTTCGCCTCCTGGAAAACGCTGCGCCGCTACGAACGCTGGCGTAAGGGGGACAATTTGCTGATGCTGGCCGTCATGGACGGCTTTAAGCGGCTATTCGGCACGTCCCTGCCACCAGTTGCCCTGATCCGCACTATCGGATTGAATCTGACCGACGCGGCAGGACCGCTGAAAAACCGGATTGCCCGGCAGGCGATGGGTCTGGCAGGTGATCTGCCGCGACTGGCCCGCGCGGCTGGATAACCTTCGTATGGCCGAATACCCGCTCTGCCCAATGAGCGCGCTGGCCGAAGGCGAAAGCAGAGGTTTCGCCGCCAAAGCCGGTGCCCATTATGCCGATATCGTGGTGGTGCGCACCCGCAAGGAGATTTATGCCTACCGCAACCGTTGCCCACACACCGGCGCACCGATGGAATGGGAACCGGACCAATTTCTCGATTACACCGGCACTCTGATTCAATGCGGCATTCACGGTGCGCAGTTCCGCATCGACGACGGCTACTGCATTGCCGGCCCCTGCGCCCGGCAATCCCTGCAACGGATCACGGTCGCTGAAAAAGATGGCTGGCTGATCGCGCTCGAACCGCTGGAACGGCCACAGTGAGCACGCCACCCGTCATCCAGGTGGATGATTTGTGCAAGCATTACGGCCCGGTACGGGCGGTGGACGGTATCAGTTTCACCGTCGCCCGTGGCGCCACCTGCGCGCTGCTGGGCGGTAACGGCGCCGGTAAGACCACGACCATCGCCATGCTGCTGGGATTGCTACTCCCCACCAGCGGTCAGATCAGGATTCTCGGCGAGGACATTCCGCGCCATCGTTACCGTGTATTGCCGCGCATGAATTTCTCCTCGCCATACATGGATTTGCCGCAGCGGCTGACGGTATGGGAAAACCTGACCGTTTACGCACGCTTGTACGGCGTGCGCCGCATCCACGAGCGGCTGGCAACATTGGGCCGGGAGTTGGATATCGACGGTTTTTTCAAACGGCCTTACGGGAGTTTGTCCGCCGGGCAGAAAACCCGTGTCGTGTTGGCCAAGGCGTTGCTGAACGAGCCAGATATTTTGTTGCTCGACGAGCCGACCGCCTCGCTTGATCCCGACACCGCTGACCGGATGCGCTCCACGCTGACCGATTATCGGGACCGCAGCGGTGCGACTTTATTGCTCGCTTCTCACAACATGAGTGAAGTCGAACGGCTCTGCGATCAGGTCATCATGCTGCGCGCTGGCCACATCGTCGCCACCGGCACCCCGCGTGAGCTGATCCACCGCTACGGCCGCAAGGACATGGAGGAAGTGTTTCTGGACATCGCACGCGGCATCCGCAACGGCGAGGTGCGGGAATGACGGCGCTTTCCCCGCAGCGGATCGGTGCGTTGGTCTTGCGTTATCTGTACTTGCTGCGCGGGTCCTGGATTCGCGTGATCGAGCTGGCGTACTGGCCCACCGTCCAGATGGTGCTGTGGGGCTTCATCACCCGGTATCTGGCCGGTCACAGCGATGTGCTCTATCAGGCGAGCGGTTTACTGCTGTCGGGGGTCTTGCTGTGGGATATCCTGTTTCGCAGCCAACTTGGCGTGTCGGTGGTGTTCTTTGAAGAGCTGCATTCACGCAATCTGGGGCAATTGTTCATCAGCCCGCTACAACCCATTGAATTGATCTTAGCCCTGATGCTGGTCAGCCTGGCGCGTACTCTGCTTGGCGTCGGGGTCGCCGTACTGCTGGCCATGCCCTTCTACGGTTTCAATCTGTTTCAGCTTGGCCCACCGCTGTTGGGCTTTTTTGTGAATTTACTGATGCTGGGGTGGGCTATCGGCTTGATGGTATCCGCCTTGGTGCTGCGTTATGGAATGGGCGCCGAAAGTATCGCCTGGGCCGCCATCTTCGCCATCGCGCCGTTGTGCGGTATCTACTACCCTGTCGCCACCCTGCCGGACTGGCTGCAACCGTTATCCTGGGCCTTGCCCGCCAGCCATGTCTTCGAGGGAATGCGAACGGTCCTGTTGGAGCATCGGTTCCGGCTAGATTTCCTGCTGTACGCGCTCGCGTTGAACGCCGTTTATCTCAGTCTCGGCGCCAGTCTGTTTCTGGCCGCTCTCCATAAAGCCAGAGAGCGCGGCTCACTGTTGCAGTCTGGCGAGTGAGCGGCCATTATTTCGGCCCCTCGTTGGTTGCGTTGCCTAGCGAAACCGAGTTTGAGAGACCCCAAACCTTGCTATTTTCATGCGTCAGCCCCACGGCGCATCATTTCTATCAAGAGTTAAGAGCATGATCGAGCGCATTCTCCAACAATTGATTTTCGCCAGCCGTTGGCTGTTGGTACCGATTTACCTGTCGCTAGCCGCCATCCTGATTTTATTCGGCATTAAGGCGGTGCAAGAAACCGCTCACCTGTTCGCGCAGGTATTCATCATGACGGAGACGGAAATCGTCTTGGCCGGCTTGGCACTGATCGACCTGGCGCTGATCGCCAATCTGCTAGTGATGGTCATTCTGAGCAGTTACGAAACTTTTGTGTCAACCCTGAATTTAGTCGAAGGGCAACAAAAACCATCCTGGCTGGGCAAAATGGATGCCGCGACGCTCAAAATCAAACTGGCGGTGTCCATCGTCGCTATTTCCTCGATTCATTTGCTCAAAGCGTTCATGAACTTTAAGACCGGCGACACCGAAGAGCTTTTCTGGCTGATGGTGGTTCATATCGCTTTCGTGGTTTCAGCACTGTTGATGGCGCTGGTTGACAAAATCGTATTTTCTCGGCATCGGCATTAGCCAAAGATTACGGCTGATCCAACTGCATAGGCACAGACAGGGGTTGTGGTTCAGCCGCTGGCGGTTCCGTGGCACGACTCCGGCTCGGCCAACCGTGCAGATGCACCTCCCGCTGCGGGAAGGGAATTTCGATGTGATGCTCCCGTAATACCGCGATGATCCGGTTATGCAGATCGTGAGTCAGCGCTAACCGATTGGCGAGTTCCCGCACAAACACCCGCACCTCAAATTCCAATGCGCTTTCGCCAAATTTCAAAAACAGCACGGCCGGCGCAGGCTCGTTGAGCACCAAGGGATGGGTAGCCGCTAGCTTCAACAACAGGTCGTGGACCTGTATCGGGTCACTGTCGTAAGCCACGCCGACCGGAACCACCACGCGGGTGATGGAGTCGTTCCGAGTCCAGTTGATCAGCGCATGGGTAATGAAGGTCTTGTTGGGAACGATGATTTCCTTGCGGTCCCAATCGACCAAGGTGGTCGCCCGAATATGGATGCGGGCGACCGTACCGCTCTGATCGCCCAGCGTCACCGTATCACCCACCCGAATCGGCCGCTCCAACAGCAAAATCAATCCCGACACGAAATTGGCAAAAATCTCTTGTAAACCAAAGCCCAGACCGACACCCAGCGCAGCCACCAACCACTGCACCTGCCCCCAACCAATCCCAACGATATCCAAGGCGGCTGCGAGGCCGACAGCGACAATCAGATAACGACTGATGGTGATAATCGCGTTGCGGGTACCGGAATCGACCGCAAGCCGCTCCAGCACCACCAATTCCAATACGCCCGGCAGGTTGCGGGCGCAAAAGCCCATCAGCAGAAGCAGCGCAACGGCAACCAGGATATTGCCCAAAGTAATATCCGCAATCTGCGCACCGCCGGCGGTCTGGAGCGTCTGATGCCAAAGGGTGATCTCGTTCAGGATGGAAAACGCCGGAATCAGGTCCGCCCAAATTTGCCAAAGACCAAAACCGAGGCCCACGAACACCAGTAAATTGATCAGCCCGCGGGTCTGTTCGCCGACACTGGTCAAATCCACCGCAGGAATCTCCAACACCTCTGGCGCTGCTTCCCCAGAAGGTGCGGCGGTCTCCTTGGCGCGGGCTGTCAGTTGCGCCTCGCGCTTGCTGAGTGCCCGCTGAAACGCCAAGCGCCGCTGGCTCACATTCAACCAGCGCAACAGCAGGTTAACCAGCAACAAGGCACCGAGCAGCAGCCAAGCCGTCAATGCCAGCCGCTCCCGTAATTGGAAGGCCGTGTAATAGTAGCCAGCCAGGGCCTGCCCCACCATGAGCAAATATTGGCCCACGATCAACGGATACCAGAGATGGCGCAGCCGCCAGGCCACACCCGCGCGCCGCGCCATCAGCTCCGCTAGCAGACGCCGGCCAGGATGTAAGACCCGCCACAGTAGCGCCGCCAACGCCAGCGTGCCAATACAAAAAGCGGCCCGACCCAAAGTATCGCCATACAATGCCTCAGGCTGCGCATCACAGAGTGCAGTGATGATCACGCTCGGTGGCCCAATCCATAGGAACCAGCCCAGATGACGGCGCAGGAACCGACAACCCGATTCATTCCAGCCGAAATGCGCAATGGCGACCCCTTGAGGGCGGCAGAGCTGGCGCAGAAAGGTGCAGGTCAGGGTAACGAAGGCACCGGCGATCAACCCTTGACTTAATCCCCGCGCGAAATCCGTTTCAGCGTTACCTCGTGACAGCCAGCCCAGCCAAGCTAATAACCACGGCCAAGGCAGCGCCAATAATCCGGTAACCCCCAACGCGCGGATCGTTAGCCAGAAACTATCGTTGCGGACATCGCCGATGGCATCGACACCCGTTGCCAAAAGTAGGATGAAGCGCCGGCGGTAGTAAAAAAAGCCCAGCAAGGCCAGGGCCGCGAGTGCAAGCGGCAGAGGCTGATTTTGCGCACTTTGCAGGGCATTTTTTCCTGCCTCCCACCAGTGCGTTGGCGTTAACGACCATTCCAAGGCCCGCCCCAGTCCCTGAAGCCATTCTATGTTCAGCGGCGAACTGCTCCGCACCCACAGCAGATAGCGGTCGAGTAACGCCCCGTATTGGCCAGCCTGATCACTCAGCTTGCGTTGGCTATCGTCCGCTGCCACCAGTTGGCTGATCAGGTTGGCATAACCCGCCGCCAGCTTTTCCAGCAACTGTTGGCGATCAGCCAGCAAAGTGCGTAACTCGACCTGGATCGCATCCCGTTGTGCATCCGACCAGCCGGTCTCCGCACTAGCCGTCAGTTGCTTGAGTTCTTCTTCCACCGAACGCACGCGGCGTAATCGCTCTGTCGCTTGATATTGATCAAGCCGAGCTTGAACGATCTGTTGTTGGCGCTCGCTGGCATTGCGCAGGTATTGGCGCACGTCTGGCAAATTGCGCCGCTCTTGCAAGAGCACCGGCCCGATAGCGTCACTGAACCCGGCGATGCCCAGTTGTTGTTTGATTCCACCGACCCGCTCGGTCAAGTCTGCTAAGCGTCGGTCAAATTGAGCCTGGCGGTCGCTGATCTCATTGCCGTGCTGGACGACCTCTTTTAGTTTCTGGCTGATCGCGGCATTTTCTTGCGCAGCGTCCCGGATCGCGGCCGGTTTGGCGGCGGCATCCTCCGTCGCTTGGGTGGTTTGCTGCACTACAGCGGCCGTCTCACTGCGGCGCCGCTCATTCAGCATGGTTTGCAATTGCTGGATTTGCGCTTGGGTACGGGCGATCTCTTGCGTAGCGGCGGCGCGCTGGGCATTCAGCAAGGCCAGACGAACGTCGTAGCTGAGCTGTTCCTGTTCTAGCATGACCATCTCTTGCACCAACGCCTGCCGCTGGCTGACCAATGCCAAGCGCCGTGCGTCCGCCAAGAGGGGGGTGGTAGCAGGCAAACTCACCGCCTGCAATTTGGCTTCAAGGTCGGCGGCCCGCTCTTTGTAATCGTTCAACTCGACGGTGATGCTCTTGGGGCGGGCCTGCTGGGTGGCTAACTGCTGATCCAGCTCATTAAAGCGCTTTCGGGCATCGCCCAGATCGACTTGGGCTTGCGTCAGGCGCTTGGTTAAATCATCCGTGGATAGCGTCGGTTGAAGTGCCGGCAAAGGCTTATCAAGCGAGCCTTCTTGTAGGCGGGCGGTCTGTGCGGGCGCGGCCTGCAATTGCCGTTGGTAATTTTCTGCGGTGTCAGCATAGGTTTTGGCCGCCTCTAACTGGCTGATAGCCTGCTGGTAGAGTTCCTTGGCCTGTGTGCGCTCGCTCTCTGGCAAATCACGCAGAGTAGCGAGGGTATCGAGCTTAGAGCGTACTTGCTCAAGAGTGACAAGGGCCGGCGTTGAGCTGACCGGTGGCGTCGCCGCATCGCTACTGAACGCGCTAGCCAACGCCAACGCAATGAAAAACAGCCCTGCCGATAAGCGGGACATGATCAGGAAGCGGCGCGGACTTGTGCCAAAATTGGCCTGCGATTCAACAAACCGATCAGGCGGCAGTTTTGGTTTTGGGCCACACCGTTCCCACCGCCTTGACCGCCAGCAAGACCAGACCGCCCGCGAGGATTCCTACCACAATATTCACCAGGGATGGGGTCATAGCCGCCAACACCCCGCCGATACCCGATACGCCGTGCGCCAACTCGGTAGCACCATGCACCACCTCGTGCGCGTGGGGCAGACCATGCACTAGAATTCCGCCACCCACCAAAAACATGGCCGCTGTACCGATCACCGATAGCGATTTCATCAGGTAAGGCGCAAACCATAAAATCCCGCGACCCAAGGCTCGCTTGAAGCCGCCCCAAGCCGTCGCTGCGCTCTCCTTCACCAGATGCAATCCGGCATCATCTAACTTCACGATACCGGCCACCACGCCGTACACGCCAACAGTCATTAAGATCGCGATGCCGATAATGACCGCGACCTGGGTAAGGAACGCCGCATTTTGCACAGTGCCCAGTGCGATGACGATAATTTCCGCAGATAAAATGAAATCGGTGCGGATCGCACCGCGAATTTTTTCCCGCTCGAAGGCTTCCATATCGACATTGGGATCGCTGATCGCCTGTACGGTCGCAACGTGGGCCGCTTCCTCTTGGTGGTGGTCGGCGAAAAATTTGTGGGCCAACTTTTCAAACCCTTCAAAGCATAAAAAAGCGCCGCCCACCATCAGCAGCGGGGTAACCGCCCAAGGGGCCACGGCACTGATCAGGAGCGCCGCTGGCACGAGGATCAGCTTGTTTTTCATCGACCCTTTAGCGACCGCCCAGACCACCGGCAGTTCCCGTTCCGCGCGTACCCCTGAAACTTGCTCGGCGTTCAGCGCCAGATCGTCACCCAAGACCCCAGCGGTCTTTTTGGCCGCCACCTTGGTCATCAGCGCCACATCATCCAGCACGGTGGCAATATCGTCGATTAAGGCCAAAAGGCTGCTACCGGCCATACGGTCACTCCCTGGGTTAAGTGGGCGATAAAGTTCATAAAGGTGTTAGCACAAGGCAGGATGATAGCCCGGAGACGCCCCAAATCGAAGCGTTCAGCAGTTTTCTACCCGATAGACGGTTGCTACCGCGTTTCAAAACGAAGGCCCTTGATCGACGGCTCGCACCCGCGTAGTGCCCTGATCCCCAGCGGACGACCGCAAACGGTTCGAGCGCTATACTCTTTCCTTCCACCATAACAGTAGCGGGTTGCGAGGGCGATCATGATACGACGGGAGTTTTTGGTAGGGTTGTTGCGGGCGGCCGCGTGCGGGTTGTTGCCGATGAGCACGCTTGGTGAGTCATTCCCTGGCGCCAACACCCCAAGAACGGATGGCCAGCCCTTCAGCAAAGCTTGGCTGCGCGAAACGGCGCAACGTCTCGCGCAACAGCCCTACACTCAACCGACCGATGCCCGCCCACCGTGGCTGGCGGCCATGTCCTGGGACGACTATCAAGCTCTCAACAACTTCCGCATCGACCAATCCCTATGGGCGGGAGGAGAACTGCCGTTCCAGGCGCGGTTCTTCCATCTGGGGTTATATTTCCACTACCCGGTCAAGATTTTTGAAGTCGCCAATGGCCTGGCATCACCGGTCATGTTCTCGCCAAACCTGTTCAAGTACGGCCCGCGCGTTAAGGATAAAATTCCAGAGCAAATTGGCGATCTCGGTTTTGCCGGTTTCCGGGTCAACAGCCGCGCCGACTGGGATCGGGATATGTTTTCGTTTTTAGGGGCCAGTTACTTCCGGGCGGTCGGCGCCAGCAAGCAATACGGTCTCTCAGCCCGTGGCCTGGCTATCGACACCGGCATGGAGCGCCCAGAGGAATTTCCCGCCTTTCGCGCATTTTGGCTGGAGCGCCCGCCCGCCGACAGCATGGCTTTAACCCTCCATGCGCTGCTCGACAGCCCCAGCATCACCGGCGCTTACAGCTTCGTGGTGACCCCTGGCGACATCACGGTGATGGAGGTGGAAAGCCACCTATTCCCGCGCCGTGCTATCGAACGCATCGGTATCGCGCCCATGACCTCAATGTTCCAGTGTGGCGAAAACGACCGGCGCATCGCCGACGATTACCGGCCGGAAATCCACGATTCCGATGGACTGGCGCTGTGGACGGGTACCGGCGAATGGATCTGGCGACCGATTCTCAACCCGCACTATATCCGCGTGAACTCCTTTGGCGACGAAAACCCGCGCGGCTTTGGGCTATTGCAGCGCGACCGCGATTTCAATCACTATCAGGATGATGGCGCCTTCTACAATAAGCGCCCATCCCTTTGGGTGGAGCCGCTCGGTCACTGGGGAAGCGGCGCGGTGCAGTTGGTGGAACTGCCCACCGCTGACGAAACACTCGATAATATCGTGGCCTATTGGAATCCGGCCGAACCGGTGCGGCCGGGGCAGACGTTGGGATTCAACTACCGCCTGTATTGGGGCGCGCAACCACCATTTCAGCCGTCCGTCGCCACCGTGCTGGCCACTCGCACTGGCATGGGCGGTGTCCCCGGCCAACGCCCCAGCGAGCCGATGCGAAAATTTGTGATCGATTTCCAGGGTGGTACGCTGGCCCGCTTACCGGCAACGGCCAAAGTGGAGGCCGTGGTCAATGCCTCACGCGGCGAGATCCGAGATGTGGTCGCGCTCAAGCTGAAGGAGTCGGAGTTGTGGCGCTGCCATTTTGATCTCAACGCGAAGGGTTCTGCGCCGGTGGATTTGCGGTGCTTCCTGCGGGATGCCAGTGGCGCACTCAGCGAAACCTGGCTCTACCAATGGTCGCCACCGCCCGCAGCAGGCTGAGCAGTCGAGACGCTTGTACGATAAAACGCCTTGGCTCGGCTCGTCCGAGCCAGCCGCCCGGATAAAGGCTCATTGAGTTACCATCCATCTTGACCATAATAGTAGGGATCTCACACGCCTGCTTTGTGGCATGATTTTCTTTGGTCATCACTGCCGCGAATACCCCAACCCAACGAGTCAAGACCATGCTCCGGCTGCTGCAATCATTGTTTTCAACGACGCCCAATTATCCAGGAAAATTTGATGCGGCGCTCATCCGGGGTGCCATCGAACGGGTCGTGGGCGGCACCGATCCACGATTGCGGATGGCAACCCAATATCAAAAAAAACTTTGGCCCGCCGTTGAACGGTCAATCGATTACGTCAATGGGTTGGTGGATTCGCTGCCGCCGCCGGTTGAAATTGGTGGCTGCCGGTTCACCACCGATCCCCGCTTACGGGCACTGTTCGCCTCGTCGCAGCACCTGCAAGAAATCTTAAGTTTTGGCAAAGAGCTGCATCAGTATCGCCAGCGCATCGGTGGAGGCTTACCCACCGATTTGTACGCCCTCCTCCGCACGGAACGAACCGAAAAAATCATTCTTGGAGTTGCCTTGGAAGGCAATATCATCCGCCGCGATGTCCCGCAAATCACCATCAACTTTCACAACCACAGCGTCGCTTTCCCAGCCGGTAGCGAAACCAAAACCCGGCGCGAAATCAAAAAACGCGCCTTCGACCATCTCATCGAAACCGCATTGGCATATCTGGTCGCCGTTCGTAACAAAAAACAGGATCTGGAACATCAACAACGCCAACTGTTCCAGAAGAAAACCAAACTGCTCAAAGGCGCAAGCGTCGGTCTTGAGCCTTTACTTGATCCGCAGGCCACCGCCATGGCCACGCCCGCCGCCATCGACCGCCGGCTCCGTGAAATTGAAACCGAGCTGAACCGGCTGCGGGCCGATTCGGCGACCCTGGACCACCACCTTGCCAAAGTAGCAGCGACCTTGCGCGAACCGGAAAAGCATCTGCGCCTGGATCGGGTCACGCTGGCCTTGGATCACATGAACATCAAGATCGATAAAGAAGCCGCCAACGCAGCCAATACGATCACCTTCGATGAAATCATGTTGGGACAAAATCGTCGGATCACCGTGTTACCGATCCATTTTCCAAGCAACGAACTCTTACCAGAGCAGGATTTTTTTGCCGAAGCCAATCGGTTGCTGTATGCGGGCGCTCAGCCCAAGTTGACGACGATTTAACCCGACGCTAACCGGTGTGCCTGACGAGTGGTCTCCGGTAGGCGGTAGCGGGTGCAGCAGCCCATCACGTAGCCGATAGCCGTTTCCAGACTCACGCGGTGGCCGGACGAAACATACAGCGGCTTGACCCCTGACCGGGTACGCACTATCGCGCCGATCACCTCTTGGTGTGCCCGCAGCGGCGACCACTGCCCTCGCTGATGGGCTGGTTCTACCCCGGTCCCGTACAGGCGAGTCTTGCCAACGCCAATGCTGGGCACATCCATCAGCAAGCCCAGATGGCTGGCGATGCCGAACCGGCGCGGGTGAGCGATGCCTTGTCCGTCGCACAGTAGCAGATCGGGCGGCTCACACAGTTGTGTCAGGGCATCAAGAACAGCCGGTAATTCCCGAAACGACAGCAGGCCGGGGACATAGGGAAATTCGGTCGGTCGGCGGGCGATGGTGGTTTCCAATAACTCCAGCCCCGGATAGGCCAGCACGGCCACTGCTGCCCGAGTCACGGTCCCGTCCGCTTCAAAACCGACATCCACGCCTGCCACCCGCCGCACTGTGCCTAGCCGGTCGGCCAGAATCACCCGCCCCCGTAACGCTTGTTGCAAGGCGATGGCTTCAGCCGGTGTGACGTTCCAAGAATGGGTCAAGCTCGCTTTCATAGGGAATTCACCGCCAACCAGCGCAATCGCGCGCCATAGCGCGCCCCGTGCGGCCAAGTTGCAAGAACAGCAAAGCACCGAGCACCATATCAAGCTAAACCATCAGAAAAACAACGACGACATAAGCGGTCATGGCATCAGAAAAACTCGGAGCCTCGAAAAAAGCATCGGGCCGTGATCGCTGCACGATTCGGTTTTCACAAACCTGTCACCAGCCCGGGCGGGACATGCTCACCCGCTTTGGCATAGAATGGCGGCCCTTTCAGCCACCCTGATCCTAACAGGATTCCATCATGCGGCAACTCAAACTCGGCATTCCCAAAGGCAGCCTGGAAGCGTCCACCATCGCCCTGTTCGGCCAAGCCGGCTGGACCATCAGCCCCCATAGCCGCAACTATTTCCCCACGATCAACGATCCAGAAATCAGTTGTGCGCTGGTGCGGTCCCAGGAAATGGCGCCCTACATCGCCAATGGCACTCTCGACGCGGGACTGACCGGCTTGGACTGGATTTTAGAAACGCGGGCCGATGTCGCGGAAATCGCTGAGTTGAGCTACGCGAAAAGCTCGGATCAACCCGCCCGCTGGGTCTTGATCGTCAAGGGCGACTCACCGATTTGCTCGCCAGAGGATTTGGCTGGCAAGCGCATTGCCACCGAACTGGTGGGCTTTACCCAACGCTACCTGGCCGAACGCGGCATCACGGCGACGGTTGAATTTTCCTGGGGCGCCACTGAGGCCAAAGTCGTCGAAGGGCTAGTCGATGCCGCCGTCGAAATCACTGAAACGGGGAGCACTATCCGCGCTCACGGATTGCGCATCGTCTGCGATCTGCTGCACACCACCACTCGCCTGATCGCCAACCCCACCGCGCTGGCAGATCCGTGGAAAAAAGCCAAGATCGAGCAAATCGCCCTGCTCACGCGCGCCGCGCTGGCTGCGCGCAATAAAGTCGCACTCAAAATGAACGTCCCGGCGGCGCAACTGGATCAGGTCGTGCAACTGCTCCCCAGCCTACACGCACCCACCGTCAGTCATCTCTACGACCGTGACTGGCTGGCTCTGGAAACCGTGGTGGATGGTGGTTTGGTGCGTGATCTCCTCCCCCGGCTCATTGCCGCCGGTGCCCAGGGTATTCTTGAGTACGAACTCAAAAAGATGGTCTAACCCTTTACCGCCACCCAATTTCGGGACAGCGGAACTAGTTGCCTATACTGACAATTTACTACCAACCTTGCGGCTATGCGTTGCTTGAGTCGCCAAAATATCGTTAAACTCTACCGAGTAATACCCGCCGCCGTTCGCTAGACTTGCCTCACGGACCAATCTTAATCCCCATCCGCTTTCCCCTTTGCTGGAGCCCTTATGGCCTTGGAACACACCCTTTCCATTATCAAACCCGATGCGGTTGCCCGTAACATCATCGGCAAGATTTACAACCGCTTCGAAGAGGGCGGCCTACAAATCGTTGCCGCCAAGATGCTTCGCTTAACGCACGAACAGGCCGAAGTCTTTTATGCTGTGCATCGTGAACGGCCGTTTTATCCTGAATTGATCGATTACATGACCTCCGGCCCGGTCATGGTACAGGTGTTGGAAGGTGAAGATGCTATCGCCAAGCATCGTGAAATCATGGGTGCTACCGATCCCAAGAAAGCAGATCCCGGCACCATCCGAGCTGATTTTGCCGAAAGCGTGACGAAAAATGCGGTACACGGCTCCGATGCCACTGAAACCGCCGCGCACGAAATCGCTTTTTTTTTCGGCCAGTTTGACCTGTGTCCTCACACTGACTCCGTTTGAATATAAAGCGTCCACCGCCGTGACCGCCAGCAGTGCTAAAATCAACTTGCTCGATCTCAATCGGCGCGATTTGGCAGCCTTTTTCATCGGGCTGGGCGAAAAGCCCTTCCGTGCTACCCAACTGATGAAATGGGTTTATCACGAGCATGTCGTTGATTTCGCGGCGATGACCGATTTGAGCAAGGGCCTGCGGGGCCAACTGGCCGAGCGGGCCGAGATTCGGCTTCCTGAGGTGGTGCTGGCACAAGCCTCACGAGATGGTTCTCACAAGTGGCTGATCCGGGTGGATAACGACAATTGCATTGAAACGGTGTTCATCCCGGAAACGGACCGCGGCACGCTGTGCGTTTCCTCGCAAGTCGGCTGCCCGCTGGATTGTTCGTTCTGTGCCACGGCACGCCAAGGATTTAACCGTAACCTCAGTGCCGCCGAGATCATCGGCCAAGTCTGGTTGGCCAGCCAGACGCTGGGCCAGGTATCCAAGGGTGCTCGCCCCATCACCAATATCGTGCTGATGGGGATGGGCGAGCCGCTGCTCAACTTTGACAACGTGGTAAAAGCGACCGAACTCATGCAGGACGATTTGGGCTTTGGTATCTCGAAACGCCGAGTCACGCTGAGCACCGCTGGCGTGGTCCCTGCCCTGTACCGGCTGCGTGAGGTCTCCGAAATCAGCCTGGCGGTCTCACTGCACGCGCCTGATGATGCGCTACGTGATCAGTTGGTACCGCTGAACCGCAAATATCCCATCGCCGAGTTGCTGGCCGCTTGCCGACAGTACATCGCCGACAAACCATACCGCCGCATCACCTGGGAATATGTGTTGCTGGATGGGATCAACGATTCGGAAGAACAGGCCGATGCCCTGGCGGCGCTGTTAAAACACATTCCGTCCAAGGTCAACTTGATTCCGTTCAATCCATTTCCGGAAACACGCTATCAGCGCTCCAAGCCGGCCGCCATCGCCCGCTTCCAAGCGGTACTGATGGCGCATGACCTGACCGTGATCACCCGCAAAACTCGCGGGGATGATATCGCCGCTGCCTGTGGTCAGTTGGCCGGTCAGGTGCAAGCGCGCGGTCGGCGGCCGGAACGTCGCCTACAATTGACGAGTTGAGAGGCCATCCACCATGCGCCACTCGACTGCACCGCTGGTTTTGATTCTTACCGTACTACTGGGCGCTTGCGCCGGAAGCAAGGACGGCGAATTCAAGGAAAATGTTTCCGAGGCGAACTTCAAGTTAGGCATCGGTTATCTGCAATCCGGCCGCCTTGACATCGCTGCGGAAAAGCTGCTTAAAGCGGTGCAATACAACGAAAATTATCCAGAAGCCCATAACGCTTTGGGGGTTCTTTACGAGGAGATGCGCGAGTATGGACCGGCCGAAACCCATTTCAAACAGGCCATCGCCCTTAAATCTGATTACACGCTGGCCAGACTGAATTACGCTCGGCTGCTGTGCGCGCGTGAACCGATTCGCACCGCCGAAGGCGAGAGCGAATTCCAAAAGATTGCTGACAACCAAGCCAATTCTGGCGCTACTGCCTCGGATGCCTATGCCGGACTGGGGCTGTGCGCCCGCCGCCGCAATGATCCAGCGCAAGCTGAAATCTGGCTCCGTAAGGCGCTTGATCAAAACCCCAACAATGCCATCGCCCTGTACGAAATGGCCGAACTCAGCCAGATTCAGGGCAAGGCGCTGCCGGCGCGCGCTTTTTTACAACGCTATCATAGCCAATCTCGCCCAAACCCACAGAGCTTGTGGCTCGGCTTCACCATCGAATCCGCTGCCGATGGAGACCCCCTGATGCGGCGAGAATACAGCAGTATCTTGTCATCACAGTTCCCAAATTCCGAAGAAGCCCAACGCATCAGTAAACCAAAATGATGACGCCCCACGAAACTACACTCGATGTGAACTCAACGGCCAAATCGATGGACGCCGCAGACACCGAATCGCTGGGCGCTTGGCTCACCCGCGCCCGCACTCGATTTAATGCCGAGCAACGCGATATCGCCCATCACCTTGGCTTGAACCCCAGCATCATCGCCGCGCTCGAAAGCGACGACTTGAGCCAGCTTGGCCCACCGGTGTTCGTGCGCGGTTATCTAACGCGCTATGCCCGACTTTTGGGCCTGCCCGAACAGGAAGCGCTCGAACGCTACCAGCGGCAAATGGGGACCAGCCAAAAGCCACCCCCCTTACAGGTGACACATCCCCTACGGCGGCAAACCCGGGTGCGCGACTTGCGCGGGGTTTTTTATCTGGCGCTGCTGGTGGGGATCGCATGGACGGCGATCCAAAATCTGAATAATCTCGACCCCAGTCGCCTACTGACGTTCTGGTCGGATGGCCGCTCGGACTCTGTGAGCCGGACCGGTAATCAACCGGCTAATACCGATAGCCGGACCCAATACCCGTTTCAGGCAGAACCGGCGACCACCACTGCCTCGGCCTCGCTGGCGACGAAGGAAGCACCCCTACCCCAGTCCAGCACGATGGTTCCCGCCAGCAGCAATGTCGGCTCGCCCGCTCCAGCCGCCCCCATGACACCCGCGTCTCCGCCACAACCAGCGACCGTCTCACCGACATCTGGAGTGGTGCTCACGACTAACACCCCATCCGCCGCTGGTTCGCCAGAGTCTGCCGCTGGCCCTGCGATACAAGGGGTCGTGGCGATTGCTACGGTTCCGGCCACCGGTACGCCCACGGAAGCCGGGGGTGCCAGCTCGGCGAACGAAGCAAAACTCCTGCTGGAATTCAGTAACGATTGCTGGATGGAAGTGAAAGACGCGCAAGGCAATGTACTCGCCAACGGGCTGATGAAAGCCAACAGCGCTCATACGATTTCAGGCTCGGCGCCCTTCAAGGTAACGCTTGGCAATGCGCCTGCCGCCCGTATCATCCTGGATGATCGCCTCGTCAACACCGATATTTACGTCCCCCGACGCGGTACGGTCAGCCGGTTTACCTTAGATCGAGGCCAACCTTGACGCTCGACATCGCTTGCGTCAACACCTAGCCCCTCAGCCAAATTCACACGCATGGCCAACTCTTTACAAGCCGTCCGCGGCATGAATGACCTTCTGCCCGGCGAAACGGCGCTGTGGCAATCGCTTGAAGCAACCTTGCGCACGGTTCTCGCCGGCTATGGCTATCAGGAAATACGGCTGCCTCTGGTCGAAAAAACCGAGCTGTTCGCCCGTTCCATCGGCGAAGTGACCGATATCGTCGAAAAAGAGATGTACACCTTTGCCGACCGCAACGGTGACAGCCTGACCTTGCGCCCCGAAGGGACTGCTGGCTGCGTGCGAGCCTGCATCGAACACGGACTGCTGCATAACCAAACGCAGCGCTTGTGGTATGTCGGCCCGATGTTCCGCTACGAAAAACCCCAAAAAGGCCGCTATCGTCAGTTTCATCAGGTTGGCGCGGAAGCTTACGGCATGGTCGGCCCGGACATCGACGCTGAATTGATTTGCTTGTCGGCCCGACTGTGGCGGCAGTTGGGCATCCGCGATGTCACCCTGCAAATCAATTCGCTCGGTTCTAGTGCTGCCCGCGCCGCGTACCGCGAACGGCTGGTCGCGTATCTGACGACCCGGCACGCTGAGTTGGATGAGGACAGCCGGCGGCGTTTGCACACCAATCCATTGCGTGTACTCGACAGCAAAAACCCAGCCATGACAGCCGTGATCGCCGAAGCGCCTTCACTGCTTGATCATCTCGATCCCGATTCTCAAGATCATTTTGCCGGCTTACGAGCGCTGCTGGATGCCGCTGGCGTTGCCTACACGATGAACCCCAGGTTGGTGCGAGGCTTGGATTATTACTGCAAAACAGTGTTTGAGTGGGTCACCGACACCTTGGGCGCGCAAGGCACGATCTGCGCCGGTGGCCGCTACGATGGCCTGATCGCCCAGTTAGGTGGCGAAGCAGTGCCGGGTGTTGGCTTTGCGCTCGGCCTGGAGCGCCTGGCCGCTATGCTGGCGGCCACCGGCTATCCCGCCACCGAACCACCGCCACACGTTTATCTGATCTTGGCCGGTGAAGTGGCCCAGCGTATGGGGCTGGCCTTAGCCGAACGCTTGCGCGATGAGGTAGCGGGATTGCGGCTGCGGATGAACTGCGGTGGCGGTAGCTTCAAGGCACAATTCCGGCGAGCCGACAGCAGTGGAGCGCGTTTTGCTCTGGTCGTGGGCGATGACGAACTGGCTGCCAAAACCGTTAGCATCAAACCCTTGCGTGCGGCACAAACCGCTCAGCTCACCCTGCCCGAAGACCAGGCAATCGCCTATCTGCAAGCGGCGATGCAGGACGGCCAACCTTAACCAATCCAACCGAACGCCAGAGGAAACCGGGCGATGGAACAGTACACCGACGAAGAACGAGTCGAGGACTTAAAAAAATGGTGGCAGGAAAACGGCACTAGCATCATTGTCGGCATCGTGCTCGGTCTGATCGTCATTTTTGGCTGGCAATACTGGGGTTCCTACCGTAACACCAAATCCGAGCAAGCCTCTTTGGTTTACGATGCCTTCATCGTGGCCGCAGAAAAACCCGATGCCGATCAGGCCAAGCAACGCGGTCAAGCGTTATTGAACGATCTTCCCAAATCACCCTACGCAGCGCTGGCGGCGCTTAGGCTGGCCAAGCTAAGCACCGACAGCGGCGACACGGCAGACGCGAGTCAGCGGCTGCAATGGGTGATCGATAACGCAAAACTTGACGAACTCAAGGATATCGCCCGGCTACGCTTGGCGCGCATTCTGTTTGCAGCCGGTAAGCCCGCTGATGCGGAACCACACCTGGCCAAAATCACCACCGCCGGCCTGACCGCCGAACGCGAGGAGCTGCGCGGCGATGTCGCACTGGCAGGCAACGATTTCACCAAAGCGCGCACCGCCTACACCGCCGCGCTGGCTGCCAGCGGCGGCAACCCGCTGCTGCAAATGAAACTCGATCATTTGAACCCGGCGAGCGCCGATTCGGTCATCGTGGCACCGGCGGCACCACCCACCCCCACACAACCCGAAGCACCCCAGACAAATGCAGCGGCACCGCCGGCCACCGTATCAGAAGCGCCGGCGGTCACAGCCCCTGCGGCAGCGGCCGAGTCATCACCACCCCCGCTACTCACCGCACCAGCCCCCACGACCGCCACATTAGCGCCGACCTCACCCCCCGCCGAACCCACAGCAACCGGCTCGGCTCCAATCCCGGCAACGACCCGCGTGGCGCCGACACCAACGCTGCCTGATGCTATAGTCACATCCGCGCCCCCAGCGTCCGCCAGCCCGGAAGCTGGCTCAGCCGCAACCGTGCCGGCCCCGGTCCCCCCTACACCAGGTCAATGATCATGATTCGTCGCGCGTTCTTGCTGGTATTGCTCGCGTTGAGCACCGGCTGTAGCTGGCTCGGTGGCTGGTTCGGTAGCTCCGACAACTCGCTACGGCCGGCGGAACTGAAAACCATCGTCTCGCCGGTCAACGTCAGTCAGCTTTGGGAAACCAAGGTAGGTTCCGGCACGGCAGGCCAATTCATTCGGTTGACTCCAACGCTGGCGGACGGTCGCCTGTACGCTGCCAGCCACGACGGCACGATTTTGGCGCTTGATGCCCTCACCGGCCAGCGCCTGTGGGACGTGAACAGCGACCTACCGATTTCAGGAGGTGTCGGCTTGAGCGACAGCGGCTTGGTGCTGGTCGGCACCGATCAGGGGCAAGTGGTCGCTTTACGCCAAGCCAACGGCCAGGAAGCCTGGCGGGCCACCGTGTCCAGCGAAGTGCTCGCGCCGCCGCGCGGTGCCAAAGGCATCGTGGTAACGCGGACTGGCGATGGCAAATTCACCGGTCTTGATGCCGCATCCGGCGAGCGGCGCTGGGTATCCAGCCACGCACTGCCGGCGCTGAGCCTGCGAGGCAATTCAGCACCTATCGTGGTGCAAAACCTGGTGGTTGCCGGTCTGGAAACCGGTAAGCTGCTGGTTCTATCGCTGGACAAGGGGCTACCGCTCACCGAAAAAACCATCGCCCCGCCCCGTGGGCGTACCGAAATCGAACGGCTGATCGACATCGCGGCCGAACCCAAAGTGTTCGGCGATACGCTCTATTTGGTGGCCTATCGCGGCAATGTGGCCGCTATTGACATGCGCGCTGGCACTGTGGTCTGGAATCGCGATCTTTCCAGCTATGCTGGGCTTGATGTCGATGCCAGGCAAGTGTACGTCAGCGACGACATGGGTGCGGTGCTGGCTTTGGATCGGGGAGATGGCCATACGTTGTGGCAACAAACGGAGCTGAGTGGTCGTCAGTTAACAGCTCCGGTCGCCAGTGATGGCTATGTTGTGGTCGGTGATTTGGAGGGTTATTTGCACTGGCTCAATAAAAGCGATGGCCGTATCGTCGGCCGGACCCGTGCAGCCGGCAAGCGCATCATCGCACCCCCGATTGCAGCCGGTAATACCATCTTTGTCTACGGTGAGAATGGTACGTTGGGCGCTTTCCGAGCCGGTGGCTAAACACACCTCTGCTCGGTCGTATTCCGCTTTCCCATCGACCAATCTGTGGCGATAGACGGGCCAACGTCTTTTAATCCCGTCTATCGTGTGATCTTACCGGTCGAACCTGCTGACCATCACGATGGCGCCAAGTTTTGGCTTGGCCAACGATGGCGTAACCGATTCCTGGCGGACTTCTTAGCGTGGCTACGCTCATCCTGCGGATTGCTGTTCCCTCGCCGCTTGATCGAACCTTTGACTACCTGCCACCACCGGATTGCGACCTGAGCGCGCTAGCCCCCGGTGTGCGAGTGCGGGTACCTTTCGGCCACCGCGATGTCATCGGTTTTCTAGTCGGGACCGCCGACGGCACGGCTGTGGTCCCTGACGCACTCCGGTCGGCACACGCGATCCTTGATGCTGAGCCGGTGTTATCGGCCGAAACGCTAAACTTCTTGCAGTGGGCACAGCGCTATTACCACCATCCACCCGGCGAGGTATTAGCAACCGCCCTTCCGACACTGCTCCGCCAAGGCGAACCGGCGATTCCACCAGATATTCCGGTACGCTGGCGAATCACCGCAGCCGGCCGCGAGGCCCTTGCCATCGGCACGGCTTTGCGTCGTTCGGCCGGACAGCGCTTATTGCTAGAGCATCTGGCGCCCTATCCAGCGGGTCTTACCACCGTATCGCTGCGCACCACAGCGCGCAATCCATCCGCCATCCTACGCACTCTACGGGCAAAAGGCTGGGTAGAACCGCACGCAGCACCCGGTCCCGAAAACCCCCCAAATCCTTGCTCCCGCAGCAATCTGGCACGCCCTGTTTTGAACGAGGCACAAGCGGCGGCAGTGGCGGCGGTAGTGGCTGAGTTGGACCATTTTCAGGCTTTTCTCCTGGAAGGCATCACAGGCAGCGGTAAAACCGAAGTCTATATTTGCCTAATCGAGGCGGTGCTCGCGCGCGGCCGACAGGCGTTAGTGCTGGTTCCAGAAATCGGCCTTACCCCTCAATTGTTAAGTCGATTTAACGAGCGGTTGCCAGGTCCGCTGGCGGTGATGCACTCCGGCTTGACCGACCGGGAGCGGCTAAACGCCTGGCTGTTGGCGCGCGATGGCTTAGCCCGCGTCGTGGTGGGAACCCGCTCGGCGGTTTTCGCGCCCCTGCGCACAGCGGGTCTACTGATCGTTGACGAAGAGCACGATAGCTCCCTCAAGCAACAAGACGGCTTTCGCTACCATGGCCGAGATTTGGCTGTCATGCGGGGTCAGCAGTTGAATATCCCGGTGGTGCTGGGTTCGGCCACTCCCGCTTTGGAAACCTATCACAACGCCCAGCGTGGCCGCTACACACGCCTTAGCCTGCCGGAGCGGGTTGGTGGTGGCCGCGAATCGCCTATTGAAGTGGTTGATCTACGCCGCCAGCGGCTTACGGAAGGGTTATCCCAGCCCTTATTGGCGCGGGCCGGAGAGCATTTGGCCCGTAACGAACAGGTTTTGCTGTTCCTCAATCGCCGTGGGTTCGCACCGGTGCTGTTCTGCCACGAATGCGGCTGGCTCAGCCAATGCCACCATTGCGATGCACGCATGACCATCCACCTGCGCCAAGGTCAGCTGATTTGTCACCATTGTGGCGATCAGCGAGCGGTGGAGAGGGCCTGTCCGCTGTGTGGCAGTGTCGATTTGCGTGCGCTCGGCCAGGGCACGGAACGCCTCGAAAACGCGCTGCAAACGGCATTCCCGGATATCCCGATCACTCGCATCGACCGTGACAGCACCCGTCGGCGTGGCAGCCTGGAAGTGCTGCTGGCGGGCATTACAGCCGGCGGCGCCCGCCTGTTGATCGGCACCCAAATGCTGGCTAAGGGCCATCATTTTCCCGATGTGACGCTCGTCGGTATCGTCGATGCCGATCAAGGCTTGTATGGCATTGATTTTCACGCCAGCGAACGGATGGCCCAACTCATCTTGCAAGTCGCCGGTCGTGCAGGCCGCGCCGATAAGCCCGGCACTGTGCTGATCCAGACCCACCAACCCGGTCACCCACTATTGCAGATTTTGGTCTCTCAAGGCTATCCGGCGTTCGCGGCGGCCACGTTGGCCGAGCGGAAGGCCGCATTGCTGCCGCCGTTTACCTATCAGGCATTGCTGCGGGCCGAAGCGACCACTGCCGAGCAAGCGACCGCATTTCTCCGGGCTGGCCTTGCCTTGGCCGAAACCATTGCCGATGGTGTGGAGCTGTTAGGACCAGCGCCGGCCCCGATGGAACGACGCGCCGGCCACTATCGCGCGCAACTGCTCGTGCAAGCGCTCCAACGCCAAGACTTGCATCGGTTTCTTGATCTTTGGGTTCCGCGTTTGCGTGCAAAGAAACGGGATCAGCGGGTTCGTTGGTCGCTAGACGTAGACCCGATTGAGCTTTATTAAGTGCCGATGGCCCGGACGTTTATCGCGTAGGTGGTACGACTCGAAGCGAAGTGCTAACGCTTTCAGTCCATAAAAAAATGGAGTTTACGTGACAAGTTTGCAGAAAATTTCAAGACATTGGAAAAATAAGCTAATCATTAAGCCTTTACATGGCGTGGAACACGGCTAGACTTTTCTTGTGCTTGTGCTTTTTCCAACGGCCAGGCAACCATTAAAGAAGCTGAGGGGAATCGGTCGATCTGGGAAACCGCTCTGGAATCCCTAACCGGAATAATGCGTCAAGAAGGCTGAGGCCGCTTCTCATTCACACCACCATCAACTCTTGTTCCTGGAAATTAATGATGCAACAAGACCTGGTACACGCGATAAAAAGCAACCCTAAATATCATGAACTCCTTACGAAACGTAAGTCGTTCGCCTGGACACTAGCTGCGGTCATGCTGGTTATCTACTACGGCTTTATCCTGATCGTCGCATTCAACAAAGAGTTTCTCGGCCAGCCGCTGTCAGCGGGATCGATCACCACGGTCGGAATTCCGATTGGTCTGGGGGTGATCATCAGTGCCTTTGTGCTCACTGGTATTTATGTCCGCCGCGCCAACTCCGAATTTGACCGGATGACTCGTGAGATCAAGGAGGAAGTATTATGAGAATATGGCAAAACATTACCGCAGTTCTCGCGTTGAGCTTGGTCGCTGGCGTGGCGCTGGCCGCGGGCGATATGGGTGAAGTCAAAAAGCAGGCAGTCAATGTGCCTGCCATCATCATGTTTCTGGCCTTTGTCGCTGGCACCCTGGGCATTACCTATTGGGCAGCGCAACGCACCAAGACCGCCAAGGACTTCTACGCCGCTGGCGGCGGCATCACCGGTTTTCAGAACGGCTTGGCCATCGCTGGCGATTACATGTCAGCGGCCTCGTTCCTCGGTATTTCCGGCCTGGTGTTTATCAACGGTTACGACGGTCTGATCTACTCGGTGGGCTGGTTGGTCGGCTGGCCGATCATCATGTTCCTGATGGCCGAGCAACTCCGTAATCTTGGCAAGTATACTTACGCTGACGTGGTGTCTTACCGCTTCCAGCGGGTTCCGATGCGCACCATGGCGGCCACCGGCTCGCTGGTCGTGGTCATTCTGTACCTGATCGGCCAGATGGTCGGCGCGGGCAAGCTGATTCAGGTCTTGTTCGGGCTAGACTATACCTACGCCGTCATTATCGTCGGGGTGTTGATCATCCTGTATGTCACCTTCGGCGGCATGTTGGCCACCACCTGGGTGCAAATCATCAAAGCCTGCCTGCTGCTCGGTGGGGCTACCATCATTGCCTTTGGCGCGTTGTACGTCGCCACCGGCGGTTCGATGAGTCCAGAAGCACTGTTCCGCAAAGCGACTGAAGTTCACGCCAAAAAGGATGCGTTGATGCGTCCCGGTGCGTTGGTCACCAGCCCGCTGGAAGCCATTTCGCTCGGTCTCGCCCTGATGTTCGGTACTGCGGGTCTACCCCATATCCTGATGCGGTTCTTCACCGTGCCGAATGCCACCGAAGCCCGTAAGTCCGTGTTCTATGCGACCGGCTTCATCGGTTACTTCTATATCCTGACTTTCTTGATCGGTTTCGGCGCTATCGTGCTGCTGATGCCCGCTGATTCCGGCTACATGATCACCAACGCCAAGGGCGTGCTGGAACTGAAGGGTGGCCAGAACATGGCGGCGGTCAATTTGGCGCAAGCGGTCGGCGGCAATTTACTGCTCGGTTTCATCTCCGCCGTCGCCTTCGCCACCATTTTGGCGGTGGTCTCCGGCCTGACTCTAGCAGGTGCCTCAGCGATTTCGCATGACCTCTACGCCAGCGTGTTCGCACATGGCAACGTCAACGAACAGCAGGAAGTGCGCGTTTCCAAGATGGCCACTCTGGTCTTGGGCGTTATCGCCATCCTGTTGGGTATTGCCTTTGAGCAGCAAAACGTCGCCTATCTGGTCGGCCTGACCTTCTCGGTGGCCGCCAGCGCCAACTTCCCGATCCTGATCACCTCAATCTTCTGGTCGAAAATGACCACCAAGGGTGCGCTATTGGGCGGTTGGCTGGGGTTGGTCAGTTCGACGCTGTTCGTGATCCTGGGGCCGACGGTGTGGACCGATGTGCTCAAATTCGGCGACGCCATCTTCCCGTTCAAGAACCCCGCGCTATTCTCGATGACGATTTCGTTCCTGGGCATCTGGATCGGCTCAATCATGGACAACAGTGAAAACGCCCGCCAGGAATGCGCGGCCTTCGAAGCGCAGGATGTTCGCTGCCAAACTGGCATCGGCGCTGAAGGCGCAGCCAGTCACTAACTGGCCCCAGCCGGCAGAGGGGGCATTAAGTGCCAACCTCCTGCCGGTTTTGAATCTGCTAAGATAATCCCCCCTTCCGGAATCGCCGCAGGGGGGTTTTATTTTTGACAACCGGGCAGACTATCCTTGGCTACTCCCGACGCTCTGGACCCAAAAAGCTTTCTGGCGAACCTGCCACCTTTCAGCCAACTATCTGCATTAGAGTTGGCACAGTTGACCCAGAACCTAACCGTGGCCCACTACCACACCGGTGAGGTCTTGCTGAAAGCAGGCGAGCGGCCTATCTGCCTGTTCGTGGTCATCACAGGTACCGTTTGGGAAATTGAGGGCAACGACCCGCCGAGTCGGCCTCCGCAAACGCTCTCAGAGACCGCGATCTCTCAAAGCCAAGACGAGGATCAGCCCTCGCTAAAGTGCGTGATCGCGCTCTACACTGCGCAGGACACGTTTGATATTCGCGGTTTACTGGAAGGAACCAGCAAGCGCTCTTTCGTAGCCGCCGAGCCGACACACTGCCTGTGTCTGGCTAAGGACGTATTTTTGGCAACTCTGCAAGCCAATCCAGGCTTCGCCCGCTTCTATGATCTTAAAATCGCGCGGCGAATCACGGCTGCTTCTACTGAGTCCGAAGATCTACAAGAACTGTCAGCGTTCACCGTTACCAAAATCCGCGATATTTATATCCATCCGCCGACCTATGTCACCGCCAAGGCCACGATCCACGAAACAGCGGTGGCGATGAAAACCCATAAGACCAACTCGGTCCTGGTTCAGCACGGCGATGAAACCGGTATTTTGACGGCGACCGATTTGCGGGAGGCCGCCATCATCCAACGGCGCTCGCTGGATGCTCCGGTCGGATCGCTGGCGACCTATGATTTGATCGGCATGGCGCCCGACGACTTTTTGTTCAACGCCCTGCTGCAAATGACCCGGCACAATATCAATCGCTTGGTGATCCGCGAGGGCACCACCATCCACGGCATCCTCGAACAAATTGACCTGTTAAGCTATCTATCGAACCACTCGCACCTGATCGCCCTACAAATCGAGCGTGCGCAATCCAAGGAAGAACTCAAGTGGGCTAGCCGAGAACTGATCAATGTTATCCGCGATTTGCATGGCAAGGGCGTCAAAATCCGTTACATCATGCAATTGGTTTCCGAACTTAACAAAAAAATGTTGCGGAAACTGATGGAATTGTTAGCTCCGCCGGAGCTGCTGGATAATTCCTGCCTGCTGGTATTGGGGAGCGAAGGCCGCGAGGAACAGGTCTTAAAAACCGACCAGGATAATGCGCTGATCTTGCGCGATGATTTCTCCTATGCGGATCTGGCACGGATCACCGCCGAATTCACAGCCAGCCTGCTGGATTTCGGCTATCCTCGCTGCCCTGGCAATATCATGATTTCCAACCCTTACTGGACCAAATCAGTCGCGGCCTTCAAGGATGAGCTGTTCGAGTGGATCGTCCATCCCACCCACGATTCGTTTTTGCAATTTGCTATCTTCTGCGATGCCAAGGCAGTGGCCGGCGACGAGAATCTGCTCCGCCATGTTAAGGATCGGATGCATCGTCTGCTCGGCGATTACCGTTCTTTCTACAGTCAGTTTGCGAAAGCCACCGTCGCGTTTGAAACACCGTTGGGGTTTTTCACCAATTTCGTGCTTGAGAAAAATCGCGATGAATTGGATATTAAGAAAGGTGGCATCTTTCCCATCGTCCACGGCGTTCGCAGCCTGGCGTTGGAATATCGACTCCCACAGACCAATACCATTGAGCGCATCACCGCCCTAAGCCAGCGCAATTTATTTGCACCGTCTTTCGGCACCGAGTTGATTGAGGCGTTCACCTTCATGTCCACCTTGCGGACCCGGGCCGGCTTGCAAAAAATCGAGCAGGGACTACCCCAAGACAACTACATGAACCCGAAAGAACTCAGTAAGCTGGATCGGGAGCTGTTGCGCGATTCCCTCAAGATCGTCAACGAGTTCAAGAAATTCACTGTATACCACTTCAAACTCGGCATGATCAGTTGACGAAGAAACACGCGAAGGCTTTCTCTTGAAAACGCATCTGCAAACTCTTATCGCCCAAGCGCTTGACGCCTTGCTCCAGGACGGCTCGCTGTCTGGTCCCCTGCCAGCGGAAATTCCGCTGGAACGCACCCGTGAGCGGGCGCACGGCGATTTCGCCAGCGCTGTAGCGCTGGGTTTGGCAAAAACCGCCCGGCGCAATCCGCGCGAACTGGCCGAGCGTATCGTCGCCGCCCTGCCCCCTTCCGAGGGGATCGCCAACGTCAAGATCGCCGGGCCGGGCTTCATCAACTTTTTCCTGGCACCGGCTGCCTATCACGCCGTCGTGCAGGAGATCATCGAGCGCGGTGACAGCTTTGGCCGTAGCGAACTCGGCGCCGGGCAGCGGGTTCAGGTGGAATTCGTTTCCGCCAACCCGACAGGTCCCCTTCATGTCGGCCACGGCCGGGGCGCGGCGTTCGGCGCTACCGTCGCTAACCTACTGGACGCTATCGGTTATCAGGTTCAGCGCGAGTATTACGTCAACGACGCGGGGCGGCAGATGAACATTCTTGCGGTCAGCGTTTGGTTGCGCTATCTGGAGCATTGCGGCGAACGATTCGAGTTTCCCAGCAATGGGTATCGCGGCGACTATGTGCGCGCCATTGGCGCTCGCATTTACGCTGAACAGGGCGGGGCTTACGTCTTGCCGTCCACCCGCATCTTTCAGGGCCTGCCGCCTGATGAAATCCGCGATGCCAGCGGTAATCTGGTCAGCCAAGGCGATAAGGAAGCGTATATCGATGCGCTGGTGGAGCGCGCCCAAACCCTTTTGGGGGAGCGCCGCTATCGCGCCATCTTTGATCTGGGCCTGAGAACCCTGCTTGACGATATCCGCGATGATTTACGGGAATTTGGCGTCGTCTACGAAAAATGGTATTCGGAGCGAACGCTAGAGCAGAGCGGCCTGGTCGATAAAGCCATTGAACGGCTCGGCGCCGCCGATTATCTCTATGAGCAAGACGGGGCGTTGTGGTTTCGCTCCAGCGCGTTCGGAGACGAAAAAGATCGTGTGGTTAAACGTGAAAATGGCCAGACCACCTATTTTGCCTCTGATATCGCCTACCATCTGGAAAAGTTCGAGCGCGGTTTTGATCAAGTGATCGATGTTTGGGGTGCCGACCATCATGGTTATGTCCCTCGCGTCAAAGCCGCCCTCCAGGCCATGGGAGAAAACCCGGATCGGCTGGGTGTGCTGCTGGTGCAATTTGCGATTCTCTACCGCAATGGCGAACGGATGCCCATGTCCACTCGCTCCGGCGAATTTGTCACGCTGCGGGAACTGCGCCAGGAGGTCGGCAACGATGCCGCCCGCTTCTTCTATGTGATGCGCAAGAGTGAACAACACCTGGATTTCGATCTCGACCTTGCCAAATCGCAATCGAAGGACAACCCGGTCTATTATATCCAGTATGCTCATGCCCGCGTATCGAGCGTACTAAGGCAATTGCGCGAAAAGGGCTTCTCTCGGGACATGGCGCGTGGCCATGCCAGTCTGGCGCGATTGAGCGAACCCCACGAAGAGTTACTGCTGGTGGCCCTGTCGCGCTATCCAGAAGTGCTGGAAAGCGCTGCAATCAATCATGAGCCGCACCAACTGGCGCACTATCTACGCGAATTGGCCAACGCCTTCCATACTTACTACAACGAACACCGGGTTCTCGTAGACGACGACGATTTGCGGGATGCCCGCATCAATCTCAGTCTGGCAACGCGACAAATCATCAAAAACGGACTCACCTTATTGGGCGTTTCGGCCCCGGAGGTTATGTGAGTATCCAACGCGATTATAAACCTGCCTCGACTTGGCAGCGCCGCCGACAAGCCGTGCGCCGACACGGTTTGTTGGTCCTCACCCTCGCTCTCATCGGGCTATTTGGCGGCGCGCTGGCCTACATCCGTAAGGGCGACTCGCCAGCACCGGCCTCTCCTGCAACCAGCGCTACCCCGACTGCCACGGCTGCACCGGCACCTAAAGCCAGCCCATCCAACACACCGACGACCCCTAAGGGCAACGCGGCCAATGCACCGACACCAGCAATCCCCCCCCTCGAAAGCGTACCGCCGCCGCCAAAGCCGAAATACGACTTTTACACTGAACTGCCCAAGCGGCAAATCAATGTTCGGCGGGATGAGCCAAAGCCACAGCGATCCGCGCAGCCGCCGACTCGCTTAGCGCCGGCCACACCGGTGGCTACCACCACCAAGGCTAACCGCAAGCAAAAGACCCAGACGCCAGCCGTTGCTGTCCCTGCGGGCGACATTAAATTGGTCTCCCCGAAAAAAACCAGCCAACCATCCGCTACGACAACAGCCGATCAGGGTAACAAACCCGGCAGCACCAAGAAAAATCCGCAGCCATCATCGAGTGTCGCTACTACAGTAGGCGGTAGCAAATCAGCGACTGGAAAGAAGGATAGCCAGACACCACGCTCGACTTCCCGCAGCGATTCCGGTTCCGCCAACTCCGCCCGTAATACCACGGCACCGGTTACTCCTGCTGGCCCGACCGGTACGAAAGCAACCACCACCAAAGCCGCCCCTATCCGTCATATCACAACACCGACTACCAGTACGGACAATGGCCCCAGGTCGGCCGCACCCATACGCAACGCCACAACGCCGACAGCCGCCAATAGCGGCTCCAGACCAGATTATCCTGCAAAACCTGTTAGCCCTCGCCAAACCCGATCATCCCAATCGCTTAACCCCAGTGCCCCCGTCGCGGTAAAAATCGAATAAGTTTTGCCGCATCAAAAGCCTATTTTGCCCAGCCCGGTTGATGCTCCTGGTTGCTTGTTTCGCGCTCAACAAACTCGGATTTGTTCACTCGAACAATTCTTCGTAATAAAGCTATAATAATAATGTGACGTTTTTTATCTGGCGATCTAAAGCTAGGGGCATTGGCATGAACCTTCCGGATTCCGTTCAGAGTTTTTTGGATCGACAGCAACTCCCTTATCGTTTGATCGCCTATCCACCCAATCAAACGATGGAGCAAACCCGGCAAAAACTTGCCCTATCGGCTCGACAAGCTGTTAGAACTGTTTTATTAAAATCAGCCGATGGTTTACTGATGGCCATCCTGCCCTATAGTCATATTCTTGATTTCGCCATGCTTTGCCAACTGTGGGGATCCGAACTACAGCCGTTGCACGGTGCAGAGACCACAAATTTCTTCCAAACTCATGGGTGTAAGGGGTACTCTCGGCCTCCCTTGGCCACTCTCTTCAATATCCCCCTGTTGGTCGATTCCAGCTTGATGTATGAGGCCGAGATCTATTTCGAAAGCGGTACCGGTGATACGATGGTGCGGATGGAAGGTGAGGATTTCGGCAAACTGTTCGCGCAAGCTCGCTGGGGACAGTTCGCAATTCCGCTAGAAAACTTGGATTTTCATTTAACCAAACAGGTCAGCGCACGAAACCTGACAGGGCTAACCAATCGTTATACGCCCTTAAAATCTGCCAACCTTGAGCACATCGTTGACTTGCCCGATATCTCGCCAGCGGTACAAAAAATGCTCGCCTTGTACGCTAACCCGGAGTCGTCAGCACACGACCTCGTTAAGCTCGCAGCGCGCAATGCCAGTTCGGCTGCTCGGCTCGTGTATTGGGCGCGCGTCCCGTTGCATGGCTTTCGCGGCACGGTAGACTCATTGGAAACCGCCATTGAGGACGTGTTGCCGCCGGACAATGCACTGGCTTTACTGCTGGGTTCCAGTATGGCCGAACAGTTTCATGTGCCGATTGAGGGTGCGGTTGGTTTACAGTCTATTTGGCGGCATAGCGTCTATTGCGCTGCCCTGGTTAGCGAGTTGGTCAAAAATCTGCCCCAACCACTGGTAAATCCTGGCCTGGCTTATCTAGGGGGATTACTACACGATTTTGGCTATCTCGTGCTCGGTCATGCCCTGCCCGCACAATTTTTCTTGCTCAACCGATTTTTAGACGTGAATCGGCATGTACCGATCAATGATGTGGAACGCTATGTGATGGGGGTCGAGCATTGGCAAATCGGCGCTTGGCTCATGCAATCCTGGAATCTGCCCGAAGAGGTGATCGCTGCAACACGCTGGCACCATAACGAGGACAGCACCCATCTACACGCCGAATACTCCAACCTGGTGCTGATCGCTAACCGTTTGCTCCATTATTTCGGCTTGGGCGAAGAGCACAATAACCGTCTCCCCGCACTGGCCATGTTCATGCTGGGCATTACTCGTGAGCAAGCCATGGCAGCAGTCAATCAAATCCACGCCTGCACAACGGAGCTGGATAACCTGTGCGCGGTGTTGCCCGTGGCGGACGAAACCTGAAACCTGCTATCGGCAGCGCAGACGCTGACCCAGGTACCCAATCCCTAGACTCCCCAGCCACCGCATATTACAGCGCCGAACTCCACCGCACCGCGCTGGCAATCCCAAAATTCATGCTGCTTATAATGCGCTAGGACCCATTTCACCGGTACGGATACGGATAGCGCTTTCCAGGTTATAGACGAAGATCTTACCGTCACCGATCTTGCCAGTGTTGGCCGTGGTACGGATCGCCTCCACCACCTGCTCCACTAAACCGTCATCGACGGCGATCTCCAGCTTGACCTTCGGTAGAAAATCCACCACATATTCGGCGCCCCGGTACAGTTCGGTGTGGCCTTTTTGCCGACCGAAACCCTTGACCTCGGTCACGGTGATGCCCTGCACGCCGATACCCGACAGGGCCTCCCGCACATCGTCCAATTTGAACGGTTTGATGATTGCGGTGATAAGCTTCATGGCTGCCCTCTGCGTTCGTTTAAGCCAAAAATGAAAGGTCGGGGCCGGACTATAACCGAAATCCGGCACTGCGTGTGAACGGAGGCAGGCCGTTTTGCCTGCCCCGCTCCCTCGCCAAACCCAACCGTTACAGGCTGTAACCCCGCTCGTCGTGCAAAGCGATGTCCAACCCTTCCGTTTCCTGCTCCTGGGTGACCCGCAAGCCGAGCACCGCGTCAACGATTTTCAGCAGGACGTAACTGACAATGGCGGTATACAGCACCGTCAAGGTGGCTCCCTTGAACTGGGCGAACAGTTGCCCGCCCACGCTCACCCCTTCGGCAAGCCCGATGCCGCCCAGACTCTTGTCCGCACACAGGCCGGTCAAGATGGCCCCCAAATAACCACCCACAGCATGGACACCGAAGGCATCCAGCGAGTCATCATAACCGAGCGCTCGTTTGAGTCTGGTTGCACTCAGAAAGCAGACGACGCCAGCTACCAGACCGATCAACAACGCACCCATCGGGCCGGCGGTGCCCGAAGCCGGTGTGATCGCCACTAAGCCGGCGACGGCACCAGAGGCGATGCCTAACACGCTGGGTTTACCGTGCGTCAGCCACTCCGCGAACATCCACCCTAACGCCGCCATCGCTGTGGCAATCTGGGTGACCGCCATCGCCATGCCGGCACTACCGTTGGCCGCCAACGCGCTACCCGCGTTGAACCCGAACCAACCGACCCACAACATCGACGCACCCACGATAGTAAAATTGAGATTGTGTGGCGGCATCGCAGTCTGCGGAAACCCTTTGCGCTTACCAATCACCAAGCAGGCCACCAATCCGGCCACACCGGCGTTGATATGCACGACGGTGCCACCGGCGAAATCCAGGACACCCCACTGGCTACCGATCAACGAACCCGCCCCACCCCAGACCATGTGAGCGATAGGCAGATAGATAAACGTCAGCCATAAACCAATGAACAGCAGCAGCGCGGAGAACTTCATCCGTTCGGCGAAAGCACCGACGATCAGCGCTGGAGTAATGATGGCAAACGTCATTTGATAGGTCATAAACACCGTTTCCGGGATGGCGTTAGAGACCGTGGCAACCGGTTGCCATAAACTTTCTGCCGTAACACCCTGAAGAAACGCCTTCTCCAAGGTGCCGATGAAAGAATTCAAGTTGACTGTACCCGCTGCCATGCCGGTAGTATCGAACGCGAGGCTGTAGCCATATAGCACCCACAAAACCGTCACCAGCGCGGTGATGGCGAAACATTGCATCATGATCGACAACACATTCTTGGCGCGTACCATGCCGGCATAAAACAGCGATAGGCCCGGAATGGTCATAAACAACACCAAGGCCGTCGAGGTCAGCAGCCAGGCAGTATCACCCGAATTCAAGACAGGCGCTACCGCTTCCTGCGCCCATGCCAGGGTGGGTGCCAAACCGAGCAGCAGCCCCAGCAGGCCGCCACCGTGCGCGATGCGTTTTCTTTTGCTCATCGGTCAATTGCTCCTGGAGATAGCGAAAACGGGGCAGCGTCTTACAGGGCTTCCGGCCCGGATTCACCCGTTCGGATACGGATGGCTTTTTCCAAGTCGTACATGAAAATTTTCCCGTCGCCGACCTTACCGGTGTTAGCAGCACGACTCACCGCTTCGATCACCCGCTCGACCAGATCATCGGCCACACCGACTTCCACCTTGAGCTTGGGTAAGAAATCCACCACATACTCCGCCCCGCGATACAACTCGGTATGCCCCTTCTGGCGACCGAATCCCTTGACTTCAGTGACCGTGATCCCTTGCGCACCCACTTCCGTCAGCGCTTCTCGAACATCATCAAGCTTGAACGGTTTAATGACCGCAGTGATTAGTTTCATGACGCAACTCCTATCATTTTGCTTAAGGGATGCCGGCTGTCTGACATCCGCGTGTGCCAGCACCAACAACTCAAGATGACGGGAGCCTAAGCACTTTTCATGCCAATAAATAAAATTAAATAAATACAAATTATTACCGAAATTTATCCACCCTTGATGGTCTATAAGCCAAGCCAGTGCGCTCTACAGATCCAATCCCGCACCTTAACGGTGCAACAGGTTGACGCGCACCACGCGGTAAATGTCGTTAAACTAAAATCTAGTCTTTGCCCCTACTGGAGGAATGGTGATGATCGACCCGAAAGCCTTCGATGACCTGGCCAAACGCTTCACCGAGGCGTTGCCACCCAGCTTCCGCCAATTCCAGGCTGATATAGAAAAGAATGTCCATGCTGCCCTGCAAGCCACCTTTTCCAAACTGGATTTGGTAACACGAGAGGAGTTCGAGGTGCAGCAGGGAGTGTTAGCGCGTACCCGGAGTAAGCTGGAAGAGCTGGAAAAACAGGTGGCCGAGTTGGAAAAACAAGCGCTGGGGACAAAACGACGCAAGAGTGCGGAAAAACCGGCCGAACCGGAAAACGATGGTTGACAGCAATCACTGCCTGCCCTCCCGCCACCGGGATCGACGACCGGCGACGCTGCCATCAACCGGTCGTGTGGCGTATGGCGCACCAAAATAGTGCAATACCGCTGCGCGGGCCTTAAGCAACCTCGACAACAGAGAACGTCCGCCCCAACGGATCGTCAAATGGATCGCCATGTCGCTCGCCATCATTTACACCCGCGCTCAGGTCGGCATTCATGCACCGCTGGTCAGCGTGGAAGTCCATTTATCGAGTGGCTTACCGGGACTTTTTATCGTTGGTCTGCCAGAGGCGGCGGTCAAGGAAAGCAAGGATCGGGTACGTGGCGCCATCCTGAATAGCCAGCTTGAATTCCCCAGCCGGCGCATCACCATCAATCTGGCTCCGGCTGATTTACCCAAAGAAGGTGGTCGATTCGACCTGCCGATTGCTTTAGGTATCCTCGCCGCGTCCGGCCAGATCAACCGGGAAATGCTCGACCGCTACGAATTTCTCGGTGAGCTGGCTTTAGGTGGCGAGCTGCGGGGTGTACGCGGGGTGCTGCCGGCGGCGCTCGCTTGCCGCGACGCCAAACGGACGCTGCTAGTACCGAGAGTCAATACCGAGGAAGCGCTGCTGGTCGGAGATGCTGCCGTCTTGGGGGCGACGCATCTGCTGGAGATCTGTCGGCATCTGGCCACCGGCACGGTGCTCAAGCCGCCGACCGCACACCCAATGCCGATTCCAGAAGCCCTGGCGGAGCGCGATTTGAGCGACGTGCGCGGTCAACATCATGCCAAACGGGCGTTGGAAATCGCGGCTGCGGGGGGTCACAATCTGTTATTCATTGGCCCACCCGGTACCGGCAAGACCATGCTGGCCAGCCGGCTACCCGGCATCCTTCCCCCGTTGTCCAATGTGGAAGCGCTAGAAACCGCCGCTATCGCGTCGATCAGCGCCCACGGGCTGGATTTGCAACGCTGGGCCGCGCGGCCGTTTCGCGCCCCGCACCATACCGCGTCGGGTGCCGCCCTGGTTGGCGGTGGTAGCCAGCCACGTCCTGGCGAGATTTCGCTGGCACACCACGGGGTTCTGTTTTTGGATGAGCTACCCGAATTTGATCGGCATGTGCTGGAAGTTTTGCGCGAGCCACTTGAATCAGGGCGTATCACCATTTCGCGCGCAGCCCGCCAAGCCGATTTCCCCGCGCGGTTTCAATTGGTGGCGGCAATGAATCCCTGCCCTTGCGGCTATCTGGGCGACAGTGAGCGCCGCTGCGCCTGCGGATCGGAGCAAGTCCGCCGCTATCGAGGACGGATCTCCGGGCCGCTGATAGACCGAATTGATCTCCATATCGAAGTTCCCCGCCTGGCACATCGGCTGTTACGAGGCGAAACTGCTGAGGAAAGCAGCGCGACGGTACGTGCCCGCGTGTGCAAAGCGCGTGACCGGCAATTGCAGCGGATCGGCAAACCCAACAGCGCGCTGACCACCCGCGAAATCGAGCGCCACTGCACCTTGAGCGAAGCCGATCATCGCTTGCTGGAACGTGCGCTGGAGCGATTAGGGCTATCACCGCGCGCGTACCACCGGATTCTCAAAGTAGCTCGTACTATCGCCGATATGGCCGGTAGCGATTCCATCGGAACGCCACATTTGACCGAAGCCCTCAGCTATCGCGCGTTAGATCGAACGCTGGCTCACCAGAATGATGGCCGTTGATAGCACCCAATCTACCCACCAAACTGCAACGATGATCACCACCGCCCATTCGACCACCCAACCTGCCAGATTCATAACCAGTCCCATCCTGCCTCTCTTTATCTTGCTGCTGGTAACCGTTTTGACAGGTTGCAGTTCTTTTCTACGGGAAGGAACCGCCGATCTGGCGGGGGTCGGTGGCGCGGCGCTGGCCTCTCAGGTCACTGACAATGCCGCCATCGCCACCGGCATCGGTCTTGGGGTGCGCTCAGCGGCGTTGGCGGGCCTGCAATATACTCAGCGCAAGGTACACGGCGCACAGCAGGATATGATCGCGCGAATTGCCGGCAACCTGGAGCCTGGCGCAGTCGCCCATTGGCAAGTCACTCATCGTATTCCCATCGAAGACGATGAGAGGGGTCGGGTGACGGTGAGTCGGATCATCAGCGCACGTCATCTGATCTGTAAGGAAATCGTGTTTTCTATTGATGCCCTAATCGATCAGAAACCCCATAGCGCCTTTTATGTCGCCACCATCTGCCGCGATAGCAACGGCTGGAAATGGGCGTCTGCTGAACCGGCCACTGAGCGCTGGGGTTCACTGCAATGACCCAGGATCGCGTGTCCCATTCGCCACCAAAAGCCCGCTCGGCGCACTGGCTGGTTGCCAGCCTACTCACCTTGGGTCTGGTCGGCTGCAATAGCGTCGGCGGATTTGCCGGCGCGGCAACGGGTATTGCCGCCGGCGCGGCAACCACCAATCCGGCCGTGGGTTATGGGGTTGGCATCGGCGTCAAGGCCGCCGTCGATGCCACGGGAAAATATGTGTTTCGCAAATGGCAACAGGCCGAACAGGATGCCATCGCCGCTTTGATCGGCCCAATGCAGCCGGGAGAGATACAGTCGTGGCAAATCCAACACTCGATTCCTTACGGCAACGAACACGGCGAGCTTCAGGTCATCCGGGTATTCCGCACACCGCTAGCACCCTGCAAGGAGGTTCTGTTTTCCGTGATTGAGGGCAAGGGTAAAAAACAGCAGCGCCAGTGGTTTGTCGCCACGGCCTGCCGGCAAACCACAGCCTGGAAATGGGCGGTTGCCGAACCGGCGGTAGCGCGTTGGGGTTCACTCCACTGAGAGGGCGATCACATCCATGATCTCGTTGAGCGATAGGCACTGCGTGATACGAACTTTGGGTTGTCTGGCGTTGCTATGGGCCGCCATCGCCGTCGGGCAAGGCCAACTCTCGACCATTAAGGTCGAGGCGCTGGTTGAAGCCTTGCGGCTGGCAGCCCCTGCCGTCCGGGCAGATTCCGGGCTGTACAGCGATTGGCAAATCAAACCGGACAACATCGGTCGCTGGACCACGCGCTGCTTGAACCAGCAACTGACACCGGAGCAATTTGCCGCCGATACAGTACTCGCCCGGCAAACAATCGCTTGTGTGATGGGACCGGTATTGCGCGAGCAGTTCGTGGCCAGCAACGGTAACGAAGTGGTGGCCATCCAGCGCGCCGCCGCCTGGTGGCTAAACGGCGATCCTGAGCCATATCGGCGCGGCGACACCAGCGCCTACACCCTCAAGGTGTTGGAAGCCTATCTACGGTTTTTCTGATTCAAGCCTTGCGCGCGAATACGCCCAAGCTGATATCGTCCACATTGAACATGAACTGTTCGCCAAGTTCAGCCAGGGCTTTCTCCAGGTATTCCCTAACAAACGTGTCCTCATACCGACTAAAGTTCAGGACGGTCGGCAGCACATCCCACAAAGGCACCCGCTGCTGGGTCCGGGCTTCCACGAAAGAGCCTAAGCCATCGGTGGCAACCACGATCAGGGGGAAGTCAGCTAGATCAAACGAAAAAACCAGTGGATTATCAAACGGCTCATGCCGCTTGATCACCTCGGTCGGGCCACGCAGGGTGCTTATCGATTGAGCAACCGCCGAGTCGCCGATGGCTTCCTGATAAAATACGTTGCGGGCGGGATCTAATAGATAAGACAAGTAATAGGGCGCATTCTCGGCATAATCCACCTGAATGGCCGCGAGTTGCCCATCAGCACGACGGGTGACGATGCAACCATCCCCATACACATGGACCCGCACCATCATCCCATCGCACCAAGCGATCAACAAAGTAGCATCCAGTACTTCGGGATTAAGTCCCAACTCGTGGGCCTGACGAGCGGCACGACGCACAATCCGCCGACCAAGGCGCCAATGGAGCGCGGCGCGCTGTGCCTCATCAGCAGCAACCCGCGCGAAACGAGCCAACTCGCGGCGGGCGTTCAACACCAGCAGCCTAGCCCCGATATCGCTATTTGGCGAAGCGGAGCAACCATCCGACAAGATCACATGAGGAAAAGGTTCCCCACCCTGAAACAAATAGTCCTGACAATACCAGTGCAATCTACCGATGGTGTAGTGCGAATCAAGCGCAATCATCATCCTAGCCTCATCAGCTCATGCCCCATCCACCCAGCAAGCCCGCCGCACGAGCAGTATTCGCTTGCTGTGCCCGTGACAACCTGCTGGGCGATACCCTCCTCCAATCCCGGTAGGGGAGCAGATCCCTTCGATCAGCATACGCTTGGAGGCGTTTTTCCAGACGAAAATGGCGGCACTGCCGTATGTTAACAAAGCGGCGCGAGAAACCACGCCCATGCGCCCGGATCACCAAAGTATACGATACGAATCGCCTGTTGCCGCACAGATACCGCCGGTGAATCAACCGCCGCCCTACACCTTGGCTTTTTGAAGTCCTTGCACTGACCCGGCGCTTCGACCTGCAACGGTCTACATGGTATTCTCGATCCGTGATCCGCCCTGTCACTGGAGACCTGTGGTCATGCGCGAAGTCCCCATTCCCTCAGAACTCGTCAATCGCCTACGCCATGCCCGCCAAGTCGCGGTTTTAACAGGGGCCGGCGTCTCCGCTGAAAGCGGCGTACCGACCTTTCGGGAAGCACAGACTGGCTTATGGGCGCAGTATGATCCTCAAGAGCTGGCCACACCCGAAGCGTTTCGGCGTAACCCGAAGCTGGTTTGGGAATGGTACGCTTGGCGCCAAGAGCGTATCCGCCAAGCTGAACCCCATGCAGGTCATCGGGCGCTGGTTACCATGGAACAGCAGATTCCCGAATTTAGCCTGATCACGCAGAACGTCGATGGTCTCCATCGGCGTGCCGGCAGTCATCAGCTCGTTGAACTGCACGGGAATATTTTTCGTGCTAAATGCTTCAGTGAAGATCGGCCGGTGGAAAACTGGTCCGACGATGGGGAAATTCCACCGCGTTGCCCCCGTTGTGGCGGCTTGCTGCGACCGGACGTGGTATGGTTTGGCGAAGCCCTGCCGGCTGCCGCGTTGCACACCGCCCAACACGCGGCCAGGACCACCGAAATCTTCTTTAGCATCGGCACTTCCACCCTGGTCTATCCCGCCGCCGATTTGCCTTTCGTCGCGCTCGGTCTAGGGGCCACGGTCGTGGAGATCAATCCTCAACCGACTCCCCTCAGCCCGCACGTCACCTTTAGCCTAACCGGCGCGGCGGGCGAGATCTTGCCCGCCCTCGTCAACCAAACGTGGGAAGCTGCCTAAGCCTACCGCACCGCAATTTCAACCGATAACAGCGTCAAAACGCCCTGGCATTATCCCACCGCACGAATCCTAGCCGACTCGCCGCGTTGCTCCCTCGCCCGGCATCAGCCAGCGACGAGTATAGACCCCATCAGGATCGTGCCGGGCAGCTTCTTCGGCGGGGTCTGCATCAGCCACTGGCTCTGCGAGTCGCCATCGCCCTATGACTTCCATCCACCCGGCCAGGTTGACTGCGGCATCGTCATCCAACAACTGCGAGGCGAACCACGCCGCACCCCAGCGCCAATCCACCCGGAGTTGGTGGCAAAGATAGCTGGCGACCAGGCGTCGGCCAAATGCGGTCAAATAACCAGTCTGGGCTAGCTCCCGTAAGTGAGCGTCCACGAATGGCTGGCCGGTCTCTCCCCGGCACCAGCTCTCGAACCGCTCTCGCGCCTGGCCATCGTGCAAGCCGGAGACCGGATCAGAGCGTTTTGTCTTACCCCCACGGGCAATAGCCAAAAATCGGCAATAGTCGCGCCGTAACAATTCATCGATGGTGCCCTTCGCCAATTCGCCGGCCCAAGCCGCCAAACCGGAATATTTGACGTATTGGTAAATCGACCGGGGCGAGATGGCACCGCGCGCTAACCACGGGGCAAAACGGTCAGCCTGGGCGGCGGTTAATTCGCCGGCTCCACCGCGCAGCGTATCCAGGGAAGCGCGCCGACCCTGCACAAAATCCTGCAATCTGGCTAATGCGACCGTCGCCCCGCCCTTAAATCCGGGTTGTTGACTAGGCTCGTGTTCAAGCAATAATCCAGCCGCTTGCACCAGTGTTGCTAAGGTTTCCGTTTTAAATTCAGCGGGAAACGTGGGGAGCTTGCGCAGGGGCGGTAACGGGGCGCGAGGTTCGCTGGCAGCCAGCGCCGCTTCCCGAAATCGGTTAAACGGTTCCGGCAGATTAGCCAAGGGAAACGGTAAATCATCTGGATGAATGAGCGTCGCTACCGAATAACCGCGCAGCATGACGCCAATCCGTTCAAGCGCAGCCAACAGCCGCCGCTCCAAACCAACCGCTTCGCTCAAAACACCACGCTCGGCAAAGACAACCCCCACGCCAAGCATTTTCGCCAGGCGAGGAATTTCGGTCTCCGGCTCACCGACCACAACATGCAAGCCGCTGCCACGCGCCTCCAAGCCAGTCCGCAAATCTTCCAGACATTCGATCAAAAACCGCGCTCTGAGCGGCCCCATGCGCGGAAATCCGAGCGGCTGGAGGGTAAACAGCCGGGGGTCTAGGCAATAAACGGGCACCAACACGTCCATGGTGTTGGCCAACCAGGTTAACACGTCATGATCGTGCAACCGCAAATCGTTACGAAACCAGAGCATCGCACGTCGATCATTCATTCTTCGCTTCCTCAGGTGGCCGTGTCGCGCGCCATCCTTATTTTGTTATATAGCGTAATTCCCGCTACGGAATCCGCCTTCCGCGAAATTCCAAGATTTTGGGGAACACCTCCGTAGGGTTTTGTTTTGGCAATTTGGAATACTTTAGTGCACCTCACCGAGAGATCGCCACATGATGTCTTTTTTTGACGAAAAACCCGCCCATCTAACGCTTGCCGATGGCCTTCAGCTCGCCTATCACCGCAGTTCGGGCGCCTTACCGGGCGTGGTGTTTCTGGGCGGTTTTACTTCAGATATGACCGGCATCAAAGCCTGTGCTTTGGAGCGCTGGTGCCGCAAGCGCAACCGAGCATTCCTGCGTTTCGATTATTCCGGGCATGGAGCATCCGGTGGCAAGTTTGCTGAAGGCACCATTGGCCGCTGGTCTCAAGACGTGCTTGCGGTTTTGGACCGTCTGACCGAAGGCCCGCAAATTCTGGTCGGTTCGTCGATGGGGGCTTGGCTGATGCTTCTCACCGCGCTCGCACGGCCAGACCGGATTGCCGGGTTGCTCGGCCTGGCTTGCGCGGTCGATTTCACCGAATACTTGCTGTGGGAACGGCTGGATGAAACGCTGCGGGAGCGCCTACATCGTGAGCGGGTCATCCGCTTACCGTCTCCTTATGGCGAACCGTACATCATCGCTTGGGATCTCATCGAAGAAGCCAAACAACACCGTTTGCTTGATCAGCCCAAGCTGCCGATCACTTGCCCGGTACGGTTGATCCATGGCATGAATGACACCGATGTGCCGTGGCGGATCAGTTTGCAGGTTGCCGAACGGCTGACGGGTTCCGACGTGCGCTTAATCTTGCTCAAGGACGGCGAACACACGCTATCCCGTGAACAGGATCTGGTGGTACTGACCCACACTCTACAAGATTTGCTGGAGGGTTGTTGAACCTATAACCTCAGCAATTGGAGGCTAATCCAAGCAAATTAATCTCCTATTAGTATTAAAAAATATACATTCATTTGAAAGAGCTAGGTGACAATTTCCCTATTCCCTATCAGTCAATAATCCCTTATCATATGTGTGTTCTCAACTAAAAGGTGGTTCTAACCACCACTGATGTCTACATCATTTCTGTACAGGAGACAGTCTTAATGAAACATGCTTATCAAGCGCTGCCGTTACATGGATTGGATCGGGGAATCCACCACGCTCGCCCAAAACAACAATTACCCCGCCGCATCACTATTGATGATCCGGCACTGTCGGTGATGACGGATCTGTGCCAGATCACCGCTATTACCATTGATCTGACAACCCCGCTGACCAAAGCCGTGGATCTTATGATCAGGCGCAGAGTGCGTATCCTCCTGGTTTGCGATGCAGACGACGCGATTCTTGGCGTCCTCACCAGCCGAGATATCGACAGCGAGAAAGCGGCTCGGATTATCGCCAAGACCGGCATCTCTCGTGATGAGTTATTGGTTTCTGATGTGATGACCCTCCGACCGAAATTGCAAGTTCTGATGATGGAGGACGTACTGGGGGCACGGATAGGCGATATTATCGCCACCCTGCGACAGGTCAGCCGCCAACACGCTCTGGTGCTGGATACCGACCCTGAGAATGACATCGCGGCGGTGAGAGGGATTTTCTCGCTTGCAGAGATTGGCTTGCGATTGGGCTTGAATATTAATCGATCACAACAGCCGACCACCTACGCCGAACTGGAAAAAGCTGGAGCCACAGTGTAACTGCTCTTTATTGAGATCGGTAAATCTGATAGGTAAGGTTTGTTGCGCAAGACGTCAACCAGGGAAATTCTAGCGACCGCTAGCAAATAGCCTTAAGAACCAAAAAGCGCTCAAGCGAACAAGCCTTACCTTGATGAGCACCGAGAAAACTATATCACCCCAAAAGACTCCTGGCTATTGCGCCACACCTCATAAGCTTCGCACCATGAAGCGGGCATCCGCTATAGGATTGTAGTAATAGGGTTGGGTATCGACAAAACCAAACGCTTCATACAGCGCTTGGGCTTTTTGCATCTCCCCGACTGTATCCAAAAATATCTTTTCATAACCTTTCTCCTTGGCTCTATCGATCAACGTCTTTACCAGACATTGACCAATACCCAAACCGCGAAATGCGGGACGCACATAAAGGCGTTTCAACTCGCCATTATTTTTTGCCAACGGCCGCAGTGCAATGCATCCGGCAGGGCTGCTATCGTGCGTCGCCAACAACAGGCAACCGCGAGGTGGCGCATAATCACCCGGCAGACCCGCAAGTTCCTCCGAGAAGTTTTGAAAGCAGAGATTAAAATTAAGAGAGGCTGCATACTCTGCAAACAAACATCGAATTTCTTCTATATGCAATGGCGTGGAAGCACTGACGATAGCCATACTCATCGGGATTTTCTTTACCGATTTATCGGACCTTTAGGGCGGCTTTTTTAAACAGGGCACTGAGCGGGACTTGGTGCGGTCCCCGCCTAAGCTCAAAGGGTTGCCCAGCCGCAACGCTGCCAGGAGCTTCCACAGCCAAATAGAAACCGCAGAATCCAGTCTGTACCATCTTTTTAGCCGCCCGATGATCTGCCATGATGTGATTGAATTTATAACAAGGCTCGCGTGGCTGGGTCACACGTAAAACACAGTCTGGAAAAAACAATTCATCTCCGACAAATAAATCGGCTTCCATCACACCAGAGAGCGTTAAGTTTTCTCCCAAACTTCCATAAGGTAGAGTCGTTGGTAAGCCAATGACTCTCCTTTGCTCTCGCCAGAAGGGATAATGCTCGGACGGATAGGCATAAACGGCTTTTGCGAAACCACCATGAACGGTTAAATCCGCCTGTTCATCGCCTTGCAGGCCCAATGGATTGACGGCAACAGTTCCTGCCACCGCATATTTACGAATCGCGGTCACCGTGTCCCTATCGTTGATCTGCATTCGCTCGGCAACACCGATCTGTACGCCGAGAACTTTACCGCTTTGGCCCACGGCTTAAGCGCCCTATACCCTTTACGGTTGGGTTTTTCCGGCTTTTCTGTCCAATTCCTTCAACCAAATCTTCATTTGCTCAATCTCCTGTTTCTGAGCACGGATAATGGCCTTCGCCAACTTACGCACTTTTGCATCCTTACCATATTGCAACACCACGTCCGACATATCGATAGCACCTTGATGATGGCCAATCATCCCCGCCAAAAAATCACGATCCGCATCACCCGTAAAAGTAATTGCCATTTCTTGATGCATCTTGGAGTTGGCTGCTTCATAAGCAGCCGTCGCAGGGCTAGAAACAGTTTGGGCGGGTGGTGACATCTTGTGATCGGCAGGATGGCCAGTATTTTGGGCATTCACTAGCCAGGGGGTCGCCACTAAGGTCATGGTCAGTAAAGCAGTAAAAGATAAGCGTTTCATTGCAACTCCTATAAGCGGCGTAGAGAAACAACAGACACTATGATCAGTCTATTTGCATAAAATTAAGTTCGAAATTGCCTCACCAATCGCTGCAACTGGTGAACATCCTCCGGTGAAGCGGTAGGACCATAACGCAACGTGGCATAAAGTCGGCCGATTTCACAAACTGGTTCCGCCAGATCCGGCCGACGGTCGGCCACCCGTTGGACGAAGGCTAATGGCCCCTCTTGCACACCGCGCGCCAAGCCACGCCGGGCCAGTCGCGCGCAAAATCGTTGCCAGGCACGTACCACCGGATCGCGGGAACCCTGATCTAGCCAGCGCAAACCGACGACCACCAGCACGAAACCAGCCAACGCCACCGTCATCGCTATTATCATCTCTCGCCAATCGACTGCCCCAAAACCAAGTCCTGAGAGAAATTCTTTTTGCCGATCCGGCCCGTAAGCCAGCACCCACTCATTCCAACTATTATTCAGTGAATCCCAGCTCATGGCCAATTGGTGCAACCACGCGCTATCACCGCCGCGCCGAATCAAGAATGGGAGATTCTGCCCGTCGGTAACGGCGGCATAGAGTCCGTCTTGCACACGATTTGGCGCAACCGCTCCTGTCGGATCTACCCGAACCCAACCTCGCCCTTCCAGCCACACCTCAGCCCAAGCGTGCGCATCGGATTGGCGGACAATCAGATAATCACCGAAGGTGTTGCGCTCACCCCCCTGATAACCCGTGACGACCCGCGCTGGTACTCCGGCCGCGCGCATCAGGAAAACGAACGCACTGGCATAGTGCTCGCAAAAACCCTGGCGAGTGTTGAAGAGAAATTCATCGACGCTATCAGTGCCCAGCAGCGGGGGATTTAACGTGTAATAAAATGTTTGTTGCCGAAACATCGCCAACGCTCGACCGACCATTGACTCAGGCCGGGTATCTTGCGCACGCCATTCCGCAGCCAGGGCGCGGACTTGTGGATTACCACGGCTCGGCAAGCGTAGCGCGCGTGCTCGTTCGGTCGCCTGTAAATCGCCGGTTCGATACTGGGGATAAGACCGCATTTGATAGCGGTATACCTCATTGACGGGCTGTTGGCGCACCAGTTGAAACGAGGGCGTCATGCTGGCTTGCGGCGGTAGCATCGCAGGCAAGTCAAGCGCCAGCAGCCAAATTCGGTTGCTTGGCTCCAAAATCACCGAATAGTCCACAGCCGCGCCTTCGGGCGTGAACGGCACTGGCACAGGGCTGGGGGGTGCTTCGCCCGCAGTCCAGCGCCGCCCATCGAAATTCCATAACACCGGCCCCCGCCAATACAGTTGGCTTGGTGATGGAAAAGGGCCGGTGAAGCGCGCTCGAAAGGCGACCGCATCGGATTTGCTGAGCGTACTGACCGTGCCAGGCATCATCTCATCGGATAAGCCGGTACGGCCCTTATGGGCATCCTGTGGCAAACCCCACAGCGGCCCAGGAATGCGCGGGAACAGCACGAACAAAATGAGCATCACCGGAACGGCTTGCAAGGCCATCTTGCCGGTCAGCCGTAACGGCGCTAATGCGCCAAGGCCCGCGTGCTGGCGGTGAATCATCACTTGCGCCGCCAACATCAGCAACACGACCGCAAAGAGGTAAGTCACCAACGGGATTTCTTGGCTGTAAAGCAGGTTACCCATCACCAGCAGATAACCGAGAAACACGAGCACCACTCCATCGCGCAAGCCGCGCGTTTCCAACAGCTTGCAAGCGGTCATGGCAACCAGCAGAGCCACACCGGCATCGCGGCCGAACAAGGTTCTAAAATCGATCAGCACGCCTGCTCCGGCCAGTACAGCCACCGCCAACAGCAGCCAGCGAGCAGGCAGCGCCCGATTTCGGAAGGCGATGAAGCCACGCCAACCGGCCATGGCAAAAAACAGCGTGCTCAGCCAAATCGGTAACGCGACGGCATGGGGTACTACCGCCAGCACCAGTGCGACCAGCAGCCACATCAAACCTGATCGGGTCAATGGTTCAACCGGCGGCACGCTGGGTCTTTGCTGCTTTTGCCGGTTTTCTCGATTCCAGACCATCATCGGTACCAGAGATGTCTTTTCGATCAGCAAACAAGGCCAGTGCCTCTAAACAACGGCGGCGCTGCGGTTCGCCGCGTGCCGGTAAGATGCGGATACTCGGCAATCGTAAACCGTATTCATAGCCCTCGTTTTCCGCTTTCAATACCCACTGACAGAGCTGCTCAAGCCGTGGTTCGATGTTTTCAATGCCCAGCAGTTGCCAATCCAGCCACAGTTCGGGTCGGGCTTGATCGACGAAACGCTTGACCAACAACTGCTCAGTACGACCGGCCGCTTTCCAGGCGATCCGACGCGGTGAGTCCCCAGGCGCATAGGGGCGAAACCCAGCGTAATCATCGCTGCCGACAGCCAATTCCTGCGCCCCACTCCCAGGCGCACCGGGCAAAGGCACCGGTAATGCTCGCGCCCCCCGTGGCCGAGGATAAACCAGGGTGGCGACATCGAACTCTACCCAGCTCCAGGACTGGAATAATCCCAAGGGAAACCGGGTCAGCACCCGGATACGGCCTGGCCGCAACCAACCGCGCCGTTCAGCCGGAATCGGCAACACGGCCGCCATCGAACCGTGCGGCGGAATATCGATAAACAGCGGTTCTCCATCCCGCCACTGGAGGGCAATGCCGTGCCGCGGCGCTCCGCGCGTGTTTTCGAGTAAAAATCTGAAGCCGGCATCCTGACCCGCGAATACGGGATCGGCCCCGTTGCCATGAATGACGAGACCTAAAAGGGTATCGTGGGCCTGCCACATGGTGTTCAACGCCACCGCCGCTAACAAAAACGTGAAGGCGAAGCCCATGCTGTTGCTGTAATTGATCGACCAGACAAACAATAACAGCAGCAACAAGCCAAAAGCGTAGCCTTGCGGCGTTGGTAAAATATAGATACGGCGTCGATCCAAGCGGATCGGTCCTAGCGATGGCCGCTGGTAGCGCGTCACCCACGCTTCGAACCGCCGCCGCCACGCCGCCAGCATTCAGCGGACGCTCAGGCCGGCAAGGCCACGGAAGTCAGCAAATGCCTGACCAGATCGTGGGTTGACTGTTCCAGGCTATCCTCACCCGGATGTAAGCGGTGGCTAACCACGGGGGGCAATACGGCTTGCACATCTTCAGGTAGCACATGACCGCGCCGATGCAATAAAGCCCAAGCCCGTGCCGCTCGCAACAACCCTAAACCGGCGCGTGGCGATAGACCACCCCGGAAGCGATTCGATTGCCGGGAAAACGCCAACAACGCTTGCACATAATCCAGTAGCGGCGGGGCGACGTGGATACCGTTCACCTGTGCTTGTGCTTCGTGTAATTGAGTGGGTGTCATCGCCACCGGCAGCCGAGCCAACAGGTCGCGTCGATCCTCGCCTTCCAGCAAAGCCCTTTCGGCCAGGGCGTCGGGATATCCTAATTCGACCCGCATGAGAAATCGATCCAGTTGGGATTCCGGTAAGGGAAAGGTACCGATTTGATAAGCCGGGTTCTGGGTAGCGATGACGAAGAACGGCTGCGGCAACGGCCGGGTTTCACCTTCGATGGTCACTTGCCCCTCCTCCATCGCCTCCAGCAATGCACTCTGGGTCTTAGGCGTGGCGCGATTGATTTCGTCGGCCAAGATCAGTTGGGCAAAAATGGGGCCGGGATGAAAGACAAAGGTTTCGCGCTGCCGCTCGTAAACCGCAGCGCCAAGAATATCCGCCGGCAGCAGGTCGCTGGTGAACTGAATACGCTGATAGTGCAACCCAAGGCTGTGCGCCAGCGCGTGCGCCAGCGTCGTTTTACCCATGCCGGGCAGATCTTCGATCAACAAATGGCCGCGCGCCAATAGGCAAGCTACTGCCAGCCGGATCGTGCTTTCCTTGCCCAAAATGATTGAGCCAACCTGGCGGATGGCGAGTTCTAAAGGATCTTGGATCGCGGCTTGCACGTCAGTTCTGTCCGCACAACTCGCGCTTGAAGCGTTTGAAATTGTCCACATAACGGCCTGCGGTCTGCCGCAGGCGCTCGATTTCCTCAGTGGACAGTGAGCGCACAATCTTACCCGGCGAACCCATCACCAACGAACCGTCGGGAATAACCTTGCCTTCTGGAATCAGGCTGTTGGCACCGATCAGGCAATGCTTGCCGATCACCGCCCGGTTCATGATCAGGCTCTTGATACCGATCAGGCTACCGTCTCCGACGACGCAGCCGTGCAGCATGGCCAGATGGCCAACGGTGACATCGCGGCCGAGGGTGAGCAGAATACCCGGATCGGTGTGGAGAACGGAACCATCTTGCACGTTGGTATTCTCGCCGATGGTGATGACATCGTTATCACCGCGAATGACCACATTGAACCAGATACTGGCATTTTGTTTGAGCACCACCGAACCGATAACGGTGGCGTTGTCGGCGATAAACCAGTCTTCGCCGTGAAATTCGACCTTGCGATCACCAAGCGAATAAATCACCGCATCCTCCTGCCAAGGGGCTTTCTCATGAGAGCGCCAGTATAACCGAGATCAGGCTTTAGAGGTGGGTATCAAAGGAGAGAAGTGGGAGGAGAAAAGACAGGAAAATTGTCAATCCACCGTGCTTTTTGCCTGGCTGGATGCCAAAAAACGGCGCAAAGCACGGCGGAATGCCAAGGATTACTTGGTCTTCGCTTCTAACGCCGCAACCGGCGTGCTGTCGTAGACGCCCGCGCCAACCACATAAGTGCCGGCGGGAAGCACGTAACTAACTTTACGATGATTACCCTCGGCGCCGGGCTTGGTCCACATATACTCGACCCAGCCACCGTTGGCTTTCTTACCGGCGTCACAGAAGGCCGTGCCGAATTCCTTACCCGTGGCCTTGTCCTTGAGGTCGCTCAACTTCATCCCCTTAACCTGGGCGCTTGGGTGGGCTTTCATGGTCCCGGTGGTGCAATCCATTACGAAAACATACGTGTCCTTCCATGCCCATTTGCCATCCTTTTTGTCGTATTCCGCCAGAGCGGTGTCTCCACCCGCCTTCACGTCAGCAGCGGCAGCTTTGACCTTGGTGATCACCTCGTCGGCCGTTGCGGCATCGGCAGCCCAAGCGCCGACGGAAAGGCCCATGGAGCAGAACGCGGCTACAGCCAGCGCAATTTTTTTCATCCCAACTACCTCCTCATTTATGTGGTTGTTTTGCCATACAAACGCCGCTAAGAAAAGCGACGTCTTTTAAAGCTAGACGGTGAAAGGATGAGTGACAAGATGTCTTGAGAGATTTTAACCACAGATTCTGCGGCCAAGTGCTGCGGTTAGCACCCGTTATTCCAATCACCCCACAGCGTTTGTACTGCCGCCAGCGCGGCCAAGGCGGCAGTTTCAGTCCGCAGAATGCGCGGCCCAAGCCGGATACCGGTGAATCCCGCCGCACGGGCTTGATCGATTTCAGCCGGGTTCAGCCCACCTTCCGGGCCAATTAGCAAGGTGACTGCACCGGTCGGCGGTTTTAGAGCGCGCAAGCCCTGGGTCGCCGACGGATCGAGCAGCAGCCGCCAGCCGGAGGCCAGGTCTTGCCCCAACCAGGCCGCCAATGGCAGCGGCTGAGCTAATGTCGGCAATCGGTTCTGGCCGCATTGTTCGCAGGCGCCGATGATAATGCCCTGCCAATGCTGCACTTTGCGCAGCAAGCGCTCACCGCTCAAATCGACTCCACCCCGCTCGCTGAACAAAGGTTGAATCGCATCGACCCCCAGCTCCACTGCTTTCTGCACGGTGTAGTCCATCTTGTCGCCACGCGAGACAGCCTGGGCCAATATCAGCCGTAACGGGGATTCGGCTGCTTCAGGCAAAGCGGCCACAACCTCGGCCCAGGCATCCCGCTTGCCGACATCCCTTAAGCTCGCTGTGAACGCGCGCCCTCGGCCATCGAACAAGACCAAAGCCGCACCGGGCTTTAAGCGCAGCACCCGCACGGCATGACCGAAGGCGTTGTCATCCAGTTGGACCGTCGCGCCGACGGTCAGCGATAACGGCAGATAGATTCGAGGGATACGCATGGACTCTCAATTTAAGCTGACAGCGATACAGCTTGCACCCGTTAACAACAAAACAAAGGCCCCGCCAAGCGGGGCCTTGTCCAAACCGGCAACCGGGGTGAAGGTGCAGCGGGATTAGGCCGCCTGCTCCAGGGCCGGTTGCAGCGCGGCTTGGGCGGCTTCCGCGTCACGCCGTGCCAGTTCTTCATTAACCTTGGCCGTGACCATGCCTTGGAACAGATCCCGCAGCATCATGATCACCGCGCCAACCGAGAGCAGGATACCAGCGACTCCGAAGGAGAGCGCGAAATCACCGGTGGCCGCTTTCATCATCTCAGAGGCCCGGCCCAGTACGAAGCCGCCCATGCCCCACGCGGTCATCAGCAAACCGTAGTTGATGCCGAAATTCTTCAGACCCCAATAATCCTTGGTGATCGCCGGGAACAGCGCCAGGTTGGTGCCGTAGTTGAAGCCGATCAGGGTGGCGATGATGACGATCAAGGCGGCGCTGGTATGCTCGGCGGTCACCACCGGGATCGCAACAAACATCAGGATAGCCTGGAACATCAGCATCAGGGAGAGGGTCAGGGTACGGCCGATCCGATCCGACAGCGAACCGGCGACGATGCGACCGCCTGCGTTGCCGACCGCCATGATCACTACCGCCAGGAACGCCAGCTCACCCATGCTTTGCTTGGCCATGCCGGCAATACTGCCGATCACCATCAAGCCGGCACCCGACCCGATGAAGAACACCACCCAGAGCACATAAAAGGCACCGGTTCTGGCGACCTGCGAGGGGCCTAAATCCTTGGGCTTGGCGATGGGCACCACTTTGGCGGTCTGCGCAGTGGCTGGAGCACCGACCGGTTGATAGCCAGCGGGCGGATTGCGCAGCAGCAAGGAGAACAAGCCCACCACCAGCGCGAACATCACGCTCAAGCACAGCATCGTCCATTGCAAACCGCCGCTCTTCATCAAATAGGTGGCCAGTGGCGCGATATAGACCGGGGCCAAGCCGAAGCCTGAGACCACGATACCGGCAATCAAACCGGTCTTGGCCGGTGGAAACCATTTCAATGCGGGCGGTGTGGCGGAAGAATAGCCAAAGCCCAAACCCATACCGACCAGAACGCCAAAGCCCAGCACCCACATCCAGTAACTGGTGGTCAACGACAGCAGCAGAAAGCCCGCCGCCACCAGAAAACCGCCGATCATCGCGGTGAATTTAGGTCCCAGCCGATCCTGGCACTTGCCGCCCAGGGTCATCGAAAAGGCAAACACCAGGCAACACACCGCATAAGGGTCATTGATCGACGCCAAATCCCATTGGAAAGCGCCTTCGCCGCCGTGTTTGATCGATTCGGCAATCGCGCCCTTGAACACGCTCCAGGCATACAGGACGCCGAGCGCCAAATTGATTCCAGTACCGGCCAAAACGACTGACCAACCTTTATTTTGCGGAGAGCTAGCCATTACGAAGGCTCCTTGGTGAGAAGAGAAGGGTTGTCACGACTGGGTTCTTTAGCGGCCGGTTCTATGGCGCTGATTGCGGTTCTGCCGAAGAGCCGATCCATGGCTCGCCCGAGACGGGCCGTTTCATCCTGAATGATTTGCAGAAACCGACGCTGTGCGGCTGGGTCCTCGACCGGATAATTGAGCAGGATTTCGGTAAACGAACGAATACTGGTCAATGGCGTCCGTACTTCATGGTTCAGTACGGTGATCACATCGGGGTCGAATTGCAGCGGGAACAGCAAGCCACCGCTGGGTCGTTCGGTAGTCGCCAGAGAAAGGGCCGACTCGCCCCCGCTTTCATGGAGGCGGCGGTTGCTCAAATCCTGATAATTGGCGCAGTCTTCATAGTGCGAGGTACAGCGCCGAACGATGACTTCTACGTGATAGGGAGAGATGTAGCCAGCGCCTACATCGCAGTAGTCGATTCCTTGCCCGTAAAAGGGGCAAATGGGCTGGCAATTCATCTCGACCTCACTCCTTAGTTTCTCATTGTTGTGATTGCTAAAGAGCAAGGACTATGCCAAGGGTGACAACGGCGAACAGCAGGAAAAATTCAGTTATTTTTTAATTAATTACAAGGAAGCAACGAGCGAGGTGGTCGAACGGGCGGTTGCAACGGTGCAAATGGCGTGGCTGGAGATAGCAGATCAGGCGGCGCGGCGAATCCGCCAGAGACGGTCAAATAATTATATTTTCAATCACTTGCTTTAGAGGGGTTGGTTGATTCGCACGAATG